>Ga0302324_100016039_pt1 | contig 14964 bp, 16 predicted proteins | sample Palsa_T0_1_FD_201949 | JGI IMG/M metagenome (GOLD analysis project Ga0302324, IMG submission 201949) | Peat permafrost microbial communities from Stordalen Mire near Abisko, Sweden - Palsa_T0_1 | ecosystem: Environmental > Terrestrial > Soil > Palsa > Peat permafrost | place: Sweden: Abisko...
AGCATGCCTTGCCCACCGTTGATTTCGCTTCCTCGTTCTGGTTGCTGTCCAGCAGTTGGACCTCGACCGGAAACCCGCCCACCCTCGGCGCCGCTGCCCGTGCAAGCTCTTCAAACACTGACAGCGCCCCCGCCTGGTTCCACGCACCTTCCGGCACGACGAACGAGATGGTTCTGCTTCCGATTCCCCTTTTGAGCAGGACGGTTGTTCCACGGTCCACGAAGTACTGATGGCGCTTGAGCTCGTTGCCCAGCGCCATTGCACTGCCTTTGGTCGCCAGGCCGGAGTAGACCACTTTGTCCTTGGTCCCAATCGTTACGCTGCGCTCTCCCAATGCGAAGAGCACAGCGCAAACCATGCCGTACAAAACCGCCAGCGTCGCAAGCCCGACGAAAAGTGCCGTCCACTTGCTGCCGAGTTTGCCGCCCGCGGCAATATGCTCTTCAACCGCCTCGCCCTGCACCTCAATCGCAATCTGCCACGTGCAAAAAAACAGCAGGATCCCCATCGCGCTCACGGCAACGGACGCCGCGGAACTCTGCGCATTCAATGTGATCAGGATTGCGGGCACAGTAGCCAGCAACCCAAACATCACGGCCAGCGCGCCTTTGCCGGCCTTTCCCAGCCTGCCATAGTTCACGCCCATCAGCACGGCGCCGCCCAGCGGGCTGCAAAGCAATGCCGCTACCGCCACTGCATTGGCGTTGAACAGACGGTACTCCCGCCGCGGTGTGATACCTGCTTGAGTTGTGCCCATAGAATGCATTCATCATAAACTGCTCGGCTGCGGAATCCGCCGCCGACTGCATTCCATTGCGCTACAGCCTGCCGCCACACCACCACTACTTCGGCAAGTAGTCATCCGCCTCAACCAGCTTGAATCCCGGCGTCTCCGCCACGCACTGCCGCAGCAGAAACGCGTGCCCCGATCCATAAAAAATTACGATTCGATCCCCCGGCTGACTGTTCTGCAGAATATTCGCGCAGATCATGAAGTTGCGGTGATACCACGCTGTCAACAAATCTGCGCCCGGCTGCTGCGTGCCCGCGCCCACAAACAGCATCTCCCGATAGAACGCGTTGTCATCCTTGAGCCGCGCCGGGTCGTTCAGCGCGCGCAGCGTCGCCGCAATCCCGCGAGTCTGCAGCAGCTTCGTCTGTTCCTGCGTGAACGCTTCAATCTCCGCGTTGGCACGCTCCAGTAACGGCGTCTGTCCATGGGCCTGTGCAAACGCCTGCACCGCCTCATAGGGGAACTCGCCGTCTACATCGATCCCATACACGCGCTTCAATCCCACCGTCTGCGCCAGCCGAAATCCAAGCTGCACCACTTCGTCGCGGCTCGGCGGCAGTGTGCCCGCAAGGTACTTCGTGTATTTGTCGTCCGCCCATTTTGCGGGCGCCTCCGCCATCACCTTGGTCGGACGAAACCCAGCCAACGACTGCGTGATCACCTGGATCTCTGCCTGCCGCTTCGGCAGCAACACATCATCGGCCTTCATGTCGTGCAGGTCGCGGTCAGGATTGTCCATGTGAAAATCCCCGACGATGATCACGGACACCGGCGCTGGAACAGGCGCGGTCTGCGCTACCGAAATCGTCGCCGCAAACAGGGCAGGGCACACTGCTAGCCAACGCAAAGGGAACACGAAGTACCTCGCTTGAGAATCTGCCTAGCGGTACGCCAATTCATGCTTCGCGGTTCCCCTCGCGGTACACTCATCTCAAGATGCCCAAGGTTGCCATCATCTCCAAGCCGCAGAAGCCTGAGCTGGAGTTCATCCTCACCGAACTCCTCGATTGGCTAACCCGCCACGGCCTAACCCCCATCCTTGAGCCCGACAGCGCAGCCTACATCGGCCTCGCTGATGCATCGATAGCCCGCTGCGACCTTGCCGCCCATGAGCCTGTCCTCGTCATCTGCCTGGGCGGCGACGGCACCCTGCTTTCGGCCGCCCGCGCCTTCGCCCAAACCAGCACCCCCATCCTCGCCGTCAACCTCGGCTCCCTGGGTTTCCTAACGGAGGTGCCCCTCGCCGAGCTCTACAACACCCTCGACGCATGGATGTCCGGCACCGCCGTCATCGATGTCCGCAGCTTCATGCACGCCCGCCTCTTTCGCGACGACCAGCTCCTCCGTGAGTGGGACGCTCTCAACGACGTCGTTCTCTCCAAAGGGGCCATCGCCCGTATGGGTGAGTTCGCTATCGAGATGGACGGCCAATTCGTTGCACGCTTCCGCGCCGACGGTGTCATCGTCTCCACCCCCACTGGCTCCACCGCCTACACCCTCGCCGCCAACGGCCCCATCCTGATGCCGACGGTGGATGCCATGGTTCTGACAGCGATCTGTCCCCACCTACTCACCATCCGCCCCATCGTCTTCCCCGGCGACACCGAAGTGGCCGTAGTCGTCGACGTCGTGCCCCACGAAACTTACCTCACCGTCGATGGCCAGGAAGCCGTCGAGCTGATCCTCAACGATCGCATCCTCTGCCGCAAATCCAGTCGCAACGTCCACCTCCTCCGCCTCCGCCCCAACGGCTTCTTCAACGTCCTGCGTTCAAAATTAAAATGGGGCGAGCGCTAAACGCACGCACTTGCGGTTGGCTTCGCGTTTGCCCTTGCATTTCTGGCTGTCATCCCGCAGGGATCTGCTTCTTCTCTCGCCAAGGAGTCCAACATGCCGACGCAACAACAGCTTCTCATCGCAGGTCAGCCTGTCCCCGAGCTCCCCGTCGCGGACGTCGAACGTGCCCAGCGCTACTACCGTGACACCTTCGGCTTCGAGATCGCCTGGCTCACGCCCGGGAAAGAAATGGGCGCCGTCACCAACGGCAAGGCCACCCTCTTTTTCCGTAAACGGGAATTGCCTTTCGAGCCGGCCGTCCACTGGGTCTTCGCCGAAGACATCGACGCCACCTACCAGGACGTCCAGGCAACCAGCGCCAACATCACGGACCCTCTCGAGCTGAAACCCTGGGGCATCCGCCAGTTCACCGTCCAGGATCTCGACGGCAACGTCTTCTACTTCCACCACGGCTAACCGCGCGACGCGAAACCCACCTCAAGCAGTCGGTTTGCAGCATGAAACCCACCTCAAGCAGCACTAAAACAGCCGGGAAATCACCTGGTTCGCGACCAACGCCGCCACGTACGCGACCGTCGTCATGTAGCAGAACTGCAGCGCCGGCAGCTTCCAACTGTTCGTCTCGCGCCGCACAATGATCAGCGTCGAAGTGCATTGCATCGCGAAGGCGAAAAACACCACCAGCGCAATTGCTCCGCCCAGCGTAATGTCATGCCGCAGAGCAGCTTGCAGCCCCAGCGAGTGCGTCGCCGGGTCCATGCCATACAGCGTTCCCAGTGTCCCGACAATCACTTCCCGAGCCACAATCGAGCTCAGCAGCCCAATTCCAATCTTCCAGTTGAACCCCAACGGCCGAAGCACCGGTTCAATCCAGTGCCCTAAGTGCCCAATAACACTGGTACTTAGCGCCGAGAACTGTCCCCCGTGAATGGGCAGCACGCTAAATAACCACACCAGGAATGTCACTCCCAGGATGATCGTCCCGGCCTTCTTCAGGAACAGCTTGCCGCGGTCATAAAGCCTCAACCCCAAAGACGCCACCGTAGGCCACCGATACTGCGGCAACTCAAGAATGAACGGTGCGTGGGAGGCCTTCATAACAGAGGAGTTCAGCATCTTTGCGGTGATCAGGGCAGCGAGGAATCCGATGACATAAAGCCCCAGCATGAGCAGCGCGCGGAGCCCGATCAAGCCGCCCAGAAACCGCTGATTCGGGATAAATGCAGCGATAATCAGCGTATAAATCGGCAAACGCGCCGAGCACGTCATGAATGGCGCAATCAAAATCGTAGCAATCCGCTCGCGCTTATTCTCGATCGTGCGGGTAGCCATAATCGCCGGCACGGCACACGCATACGCTGATAACAAAGGAATAAACGCCTTCCCGTTCAGCCCGATCGAACGCATCACGCGGTCTGCAATCAACGCCGCGCGAGCCAGATACCCCGAGTCTTCCAGGATCCCAATAAATAAAAACAGCAGCAAAATCTGCGGCAGAAACACCAGTACCGACTGCACGCCATTCCACAACCCATCGCGCAACAACGCCCGCAACCAGTTGTCAGGCAAGAACATAGCGAGTTTAGCGCCGGCACTCGTCAGCAACGTTCCGAGGCCATCACTGAGTGGCTGTCCCAAGGTAAACACCACCTGAAACACCGCAATCACCACCACCAGAAAGAACAACGGCCCGAATACCCTATGCAACAGCACGCTATCCAGCCGCCGCGTCCAAAGCGAAGCCGCTGGCGTTTGATACTTCGTGCGTGCCGTAACCTGCGTCGCCCAGCTGCGGCACGACGCCGCGCTCTGCAGCACAGGCAGCTGCACGGGCCGCAAACCATCGTCCAGCTTGCTGCCTGCACGCAGCAGGAAGTCAGGGATCGCGTCCAGCCCCTTACCCTGCGCGGCGCTGATCAAGGCCACGGGATGCCCCAATTCACGGGCTAACGCGAGCGTGTCAATCTTGCCGCCGCGCGCTTCCAGCTGGTCCGACATGTTCAGCAACACCAACGTGGGCAGCCCAATCGAAAACACGGGCGCCGCGAGCATCAGCTGCCGATTCAGGTGCGTGGCATCGAGGACCAGCAGAACGCAATCCGGCTTCGGAACGCCAGGCATCTTGCCGGTCAATACTTCAACGGCCACGCGCGCGTCTTCAGAGTAGGTAGCAAGGCTGTAAATTCCGGGGAGATCAATCAGCGTAAGGTCATTTCGGCCGATGCTCTTCATTCGCCCAGAGTGATGTTCGACCGTCACGCCCGGATAGTTCGCTACCTTCTGACGCATGCCAGTGAGCCGATTGAAGAGGGTCGACTTGCCGCAGTTTGGCGGGCCAATCAGCGCGACCGTACGCATGCGCGGCGTCGCACCGGGAGGGGTAGGGATCTTCTCCTCGATCGACGGTTCGATGACGGCGGTGACGTGGCAGCTCATGCAGCCTCGATTGTCGCAGTTGGAGAATTATCCGCTGTGTCTGAAATCACGCGAAGAAAAATGTGTTTTGCAGTTTCGTTGCGAAGCCCAACCTCAACCCCGTCAATGCGATACACGCGAGGATCACCGGCCGGAGCGCGCCGTAGAATCTCAACGCTGGTGCCAGGAAGGAACCCAAGGTGGGCAAGGTAATGGCTCACCTCGTCGGGCAGATCGACGCGTTCCACCACGCCAGCGCTGCCTACTTTCGCGTCACTCAGAGCCAAAACTTTCATCGAACCGCATATCCGACCAAGTTGGTCCTCTTTACTATACGACATCCAGAGGATCTTCGCCGGACTTTAATGTCCGCGATGCGCACGAGAGAATTTTGGGAAGGGGGAAGTCATGGTGCGCCCGGAAGGATTCGAACCTCCGACCTACTGGTTCGTAGCCAGGCGCTCTATCCAGCTGAGCTACGGGCGCACATTGCAAGGATGCAACTAAGTAAGAATAACCGATGGCAGCGCTGCGATCAACTTTCAGCTTGCTCAGACGCTGTTTAGCTTGCTGCGGGTGCAGAGGCGACGGGCTGTGGCTGGGGCGGGAACAGCGAGACGCGTTCGAGGATATCGACGCCGGAGCGGCGCAGGAGCTGATGCACGATGGGCTCAGTGAGGCGGGTTGCGTCATATTCCACGCGGACTGTCTTCTCCGCTTCGTTGACCTGCAGGTGGCGAATGCCATAGACCTTGCGAACTTGCGCCAGCGCCATCATCGCAGCCTCGCTGGGGGCCGAGCCGTACTGATACATCACGTCAAGCTGTGTCATGGTCTTGATTTTACGCTTGCGCGCCGACTACGAGTTCAGTTTCTGGATGTACTTAAGGAAGCTGGGGCTGGTGAAATCTTGTGGACCGATCAACTTTCGCCGGATGATGCCACGTTTGTCGATGATGTAGGTTTCAGGGAATTTGAAGCTGCCGTAGAGCTTGTTGGACGTCTGATTCTCATCGAAGACGGTGAGCAGGGTGAGATGCTGCTGCGCGACATAGTGCTGGTACTTTGCGAAGGCCTCGTTGCTGGAGATGGCGACGACCTGGACGCCGGGCGTTTGGTTTTGGAAGGCCTGCAAGCTGGGCATCTCCTCGACGCAAGGGGCGCACCAGCTGGCCCAGAAGTTGAGCACGACCACCTTGCCTTGAAGACTTTGCAGGTCGACGGCATGCTCACCGTCGCTGATGGAGAAGGTCGGGGCGGGCCGGCCAATCTGGTCGGAAAGAGTGCCTCGATCGCAGCCGGTGGCAAGGGTGCAGGTTAGAAAGATCAGAAGTCCCGCACGCATGATTTGCCGCATAATTCGCTATCCTCGCACTGTTCCTATAATACGAAGTTGTGAACGACACAGCTAGCTCGTCTGATTTTGCGGGGGTTATTCAACTTTCTGTGATTGTCCCGGCACGCAACGAGGAGCGGAGTCTTCCTAAGTGCCAGGTGTCATTGACTCTGCAGAGCAACGAGGCGTTTCTGCTGGGGCGGGACTGGGAGCTGATCGTGGTGGATGATGCGTCGGTGGATGGGACGCGGGCGATTGCTTCGGGGTTTGACGGGGTGAGGGTGCTGGAGGCACCGACGCTGGACTTGCGCGCGGGAACCCGCGTGTTTACTGGGAAAACGAACGCTTGCTGGTTTGGGGCGGAGGCGGCGCGGGGGCAGTTTCTGTTGTTTACGGACGCGGATACGGTGCATGAGCCGGGGGATCTCGTGCGGGCTTTGGAGGAGATTCAGGCACGAAATGTGGGGCTTTTGTCGTATTCGCCGCGGCAGGTTGTGTCGGGCTTCTGGCAGCGGGCGCTGATGCCGCTGGTGTTTTCGGAGCTTGCGTGCGTGTACAAGATGGCCGATGTAAATGACCCAAACAAAAGACTTGCAGCGGCCAATGGGCAGTTTTTGATGGTGGAACGGGAGACCTATTTCGCTGTCGACGGGCACCGGGGGGTGGGGGCTTCGGTGCTGGAGGATGTGGAGTTGGCGTATGCGGTGAAGCGGGCTGGTAAGGGGATTTGGTTTCGTTATGCGCCGGATGCTTTGAGTACCCGTATGTACTTTGGATTCAGCGACATGGTGGAGGGATGGACGAAGAACCTGGCGCTGCTGTTTCCGCATGCGCTGACGCTGGCGGCGTGGCGGCTGCTGGATGTTGGGTTGTTGCTTCTGCCTATCTTGTTGATTCCGTTGCGTTATCTCGCAGTGTGGCAGCAGGGGGTGATCCTGCTGATTTGGGCGCGGACGCTGCTGCGGTACTACACGCGGGTTCGGCGATCGAACTTTAGTCCTTTGGATTGTGCGGTTTCGATGTTTGCGCTGCCGCTGTTTATCGGTTTGCTGGTGTGGAGCTGGGTGCGGCATCGGGTGCTGCATGCAGTGGCGTGGAAGGGTCGGGAGTATCGGATTTAGGGTGAATTTTGCGTGTTTCGTGCGCGACTGAGGTGGGTTTCGGGTTACGAAGCGACTGCTTGACCTTGGTTTCGGGACGCACAGACTGGGTTGTGCGCGATCGGATTAGGCCGGCCCTGATCTGATAGCATCCGGGCTTGGTCCGCAGCATCCAAACAGAGGTTCCAGCGGGTCGAATAAACTTATGATCCTGCTCACGTGAAACTATGATCCTGCTTACGCGCAAAGCCGATTTCTCCGCCGCCCACTTCTACTGGAACCCTGACTGGAGCGAGGAGGAGAACGCGCGCGTGTTTGGTAAGTGCGCTAATCGCCAGGGGCACGGGCATAACTACACGCTCGAGGTGACGGTGGCGGGCGAGATAGATCCGGTGTCGGGGTTTGTTGTGGATTTGAAACAGCTCAAAGACATCATCGACCGCGAGGTGGTGAGCGTGTATGACCATCGGCATCTTAATTTCGAGGTGCCGGAGTTCGCGCATGTGATCCCGACGACGGAGAATGTTGCGGTCGCGATCTGGCGGCGGCTGGAGGGAAAGATTGAGCACGCGAAGCTGCATCGCGTGCGGGTATACGAGATGCCAGACCTGTTTGCGGACTTTTATGGTGAAGGCGCATGAGCCGGGTAATCGCGCACTTTTCGCGCAGGTATCACTTCAGCGCGTCGCACCGGCTGCATGTGGAGGCGTTATCGGAGGAAGAGAACCGCGCGACGTTTGGGAAGTGCAATAACCCGTTCGGGCATGGGCACAATTACGTGGTTGAGGTGACGCTGTCGGGGCCTGTGGATGCGGTGACGGGCATGGTGGTGAATCTTGCCGACCTGGATTTGTTCGCGCAGCGGGAGGTACTGGATTTGTTTGATCACGCGAATCTGAATACGCTGGAGGCCTTTCGCGACCGGGTGACAACGACGGAAAATGTAAGTGTCGAGATGTGGAGCATCTTCTCTCGCTTCATCGAGTCCAAGGATCATCCCGCGTTGCGGCTGGAGCGTATCGCCATTGAGGAGACGGGGAACAATTCGTTTGAGTATTTTGGCGAAGGCGCGGCAGTGCGGTGAAGAAGGTTTTAGCTTTTTGATGTGTCGGTGCGGGGTTGCTTCCTTGGGCAGTGATTGGGTGGAGATGATGAAGGTTTGGTGGTAGTGAAGGGAAGAGAGGCTGGACGAATGGCTACTAAATTTGAACTCGAAGCCGTGGTGAAGAACGGAACGGCTGGAAACGGCAATGGGACCGCGCATGCTGCGCTGACCGCCGATGCTGGGTTGATTCTTCAAGACGCGAGTGTGCAGGCGATTTATGCCGAGCTGTTGAAGCGGATCGGCGAAGATCCCACGCGCGACGGGCTGCAGGAGACGCCCAAGCGGATGGAGAAGTCCATGGCGTTTCTGACCCAGGGCTATCAACAGTCGGTGGCGAGTGTGCTGCACGGCGCGCTGTTCGACGTGGATTATGACGAGATGGTGATCGTGCGGGACATTGAGTTCTATTCTCTGTGCGAGCATCATCTGCTGCCGTTCTTTGGCAAGGCGCACATTGCGTATGTGCCGCAGGGAAAAGTTGTGGGGCTGAGCAAGCTGCCGCGGATTGTGGATGTGTTTGCGCGGCGACTGCAGGTGCAGGAGCGCCTGACGCAGCAGATTGCCGAGGCGATTGAAGATGCGATTCAACCGCAGGGCGTGGGCGTGGTGATTGAGGCGCAGCATCTTTGCATGATGATGCGAGGGGTGGAGAAGCAGAGTTCGCTGACGGTGACGAGCTCGCTGCGTGGGGTGTTCAAGACTCAGCTGCAGACGCGGAGTGAGTTCCTGGCGCTGGTGAGAGCGGAAAGATAGGTCCTGCGCGGACGGTGGGAGTTGGCGTACGCTGGGTCGCTGGGTGAGCGACAATAGCAGTTGCATGAATGGGATTTTGATACTCGATAAACCTGCGGGGATGACCTCGCATGATGTGGTGGCGATTGTGCGCCGGGCTACGGGGGAGCGCTCGGTGGGGCACCTGGGGACGCTGGATCCGATGGCTACGGGCGTGCTTCCGCTGCTGCTGGGGAAGTACACGCGGCTGGCGCAGTTCTTTGGGTCGGCGGAGAAGTCGTATACCGGGACGATACGGTTTGGGTTTGCTACCGATACGTTTGACGCTGAGGGTGAGGCTGAGGGTGAGGCTGTTGGGTTAGGGAAGTCGCTGGATGAGTTAAGGGAGCTGGCTAAGCGGTTTCATGGCGAGATGGACCAGATGCCGCCGGTGTTTTCTGCGAAGAAGATTGGTGGGGTTCCGGCGCATAAGCTGGCGCGTGCTGGCAAGGAAGTTCCAGTGAAGGCCGCGCGGATTACGATTCAGCATTTCGAGTTGCGATGGCTGGAGGGTGACACGGCTGCGTTTGGGATGATGGTTTCGGCGGGTGGGTATGTGCGGTCTGTCGCGCATGAGCTGGGACAGTTGGCTGGGTGTGGCGCGCACCTGTCGTCGCTGCGGAGGACGCAGGCTGGCGTGTTTACGCTGGCGGAAGCGATCACTGTGGAGGAGTTGAAGGCGATGTCGGCGGCGGAGGTGGAGGCGCGGCTGCCGCATCCGCGGTCGCTGCTGCCCGAGATGCCATCGGTGATCGTCGACGAGCAGACGGCGGGGAAGATTCGGAATGGGATGCAGGTGAATGTGCCGGAGTTTTCGTCGGCGGGGTTGGTGAAGGTGTTTGCGGGGCCGAGGGAGTTGCTGTGCGTGGCGAAGCGGGTGGCGGGGACGCTGGTGCAGCCTATGGTGGTGATGGGGTAGGACGATAGACTGTTGACGTGCAAACACTCGATCAAATTGAAGTCGCCCTTCTTTATGAAATCGATCATTACGAATTACCCGATCGGACGGAGATGGTTGGTCTCGTCGGAACTGCGTGGACCTCCGATCGCTATATTGAGGAGATTCGGAAGATGCGCGAGTGTCTGGTCAAGCCCTATTGGTGCAGCGTGAGAGCCGGGAACCCTTTAGCGTCGCCGAACAAGGATGTCCCGTCAGTCAAGACGTTTGCGGCTGTTGCAAAAGATGATGGCAGCGGCTATTTCTTGCTCTACGACCCCGTGGCGCAAACCTATGCGTTGGGATGGGCTGATGGGGAAGGACAGATATCAACCTTCATGTACGGCGATGCTGTATCAACCTTCTTAGCCCGTTAGCGTTTGAGTAGTGGTTTGAGGAGGTCTTCTACGTTGAGGGCTACTTGCTTGTTGCCTTGCGCGGTGGCGTGGGTGGCGTCTTCCTGCATGTCGCCGGGGACGCCGTAGACGTCTTTGAGGAGGAAGGGTAGGAAGCGGACGTGATGCTGCTTCGCGAGGGTGGGGTACATGGCGTCGAATTTTTTGATGTAGTCGGGGCCGTAGCTGGGGGGGAGGGTGATGCCGGCGAGGACTACTTGGGTACCGCTCTTTTGGAGCTGATCGAGGATGTTGGAGAGGTTCGCCTGGGTTTGTTCGATGGGCAGGCCGCGGAGGCCGTCGTTGCCGCCGAATTCTACGACGACGATTTGCGGGTGGCGGGCGATGACGAGCTGGACGCGGTCGAGGCCGTCCTTGGTGGTGTTGCCGCTGATGCCGGCGTTGACGACGTGGTAGTGGTAGCCCCCAGCGTCGAGGTTGCGCTGGAGCTGGTCGGGGTAGGACTGGCCGAGGTCGGTGCCGAAGCCGGCGGTGAGGGAGTCGCCGAAACAGATGATCAGGGGACGGGTGTCGGCGGGCGTGGGTGCGGATTGCGCTGGCGCGGGCGCGGGAACCGAGGCGGTCGTTTCCACGTTATTGTTTGCAGGCTTGCAGCCGGTGAGGAGGAGGCTGGCGGCGAGAGAGGCCAAAGCTGCAAAAGTAATAACGGATAAACTAGGGGACACGCGCGCTTGATTCACAGATCTATTTTAGTTCGTGAGTTGCGGATGTTTTTCGCGTGTGTTCTTGAATCGATTCTTGTGCGTGCGAAGTCTTCTTAGATAGAGGTCAGACGATTTTGAATACTCCTGCTGTTGCGGTGACGGATGCTGGGATGATTGTGGTGAGCGAGTTGCGGAAGTCGCTGCGGACCGGTGGGGCTACGGTGGATATTCTGCGGGGTATTGATTTTTCGGTGGCGCGCGGGGAGTTTGTGGCGATCATGGGGGCGTCGGGGTCGGGGAAGTCTACGCTGCTGGGGTTGTTGGCGGGGCTGGATAATCCGACGTCGGGATCCGTGACGCTGAATGGGACGGTGATCAGCAATCTGCCGGAAGATAAGCTGGCGCAGTTGCGGGGGAAGACGATTGGGTTTGTGTTTCAGAGCTACCAGCTGATTCCTACGCTGACGGCGCTGGAGAATGTGCTGCTGCCTTACGAGCTGAATGATGATGCGGGTGGGTGGAAGGCGGGGGTGGAGCGGGCGCGGGCGCTGCTGGATTCGGTGGGGTTGAGTGAGCGGGTGGATCACTATCCGGTGCAGCTTTCAGGCGGGGAGCAGCAGCGGGTGGCGCTGGCGCGGGCGTTTATTCTGCGGCCGCCGATTGTGCTGGCGGATGAGCCTACGGGGAATCTGGATACGGTGAATGGGGAACACATTTTGCAGCTGCTGCTGCAGTTGAATCGGGTAGAGGGGACGACGCTGGTGCTGGTGACGCATGATCCGGCGCTGGCGGCGCATGCGGGGCGAAGGATTACGTTGCGCGATGGGCTGGTGGTTAGCGATGATGTGCAGGCTGTCGGCGCGCCGGTGAGCGTTTAGATGGCGGGACTTTCGTATGGGACGGCGGCACGGATCGCGACGCGGGAGCTGCACTCGTCGCGGGGACGATTTACGTTTGTGATTTTGTCGGTGGCGATTGGGGTGGCGGCGCTGACGGGGGTGCGGGGGTTTTCGTCGGCGTTTCGCACGACGCTGTTGCTGAGAGCGCGGAGCATTATGGCGGCGGATATTGCGGCGCGAACGTATCTGCCGCCGACGCCGGATGAGCAAAAGGGGATTGACGCGCTGGAGGCCGATGGGACCGAGGAGTCGCCGGTGACGGAGATGCTGTCGATGGCGTCGGCGGCTACGTCGATGGATCCGCTGCTGGTGTCGTTGAAGGCGGTTGAGGCGGGGAAGTATCCGTTCTATGGGGTGGTGGTGTTGGCGCCGGCGATGCCTTTGAGCGCGGCACTCACTGATACGACGGTGGCCGTGGGCGATGACCTTTTGTTGCGACTGCATTTGAAGGTGGGGGATTCGATCAAGCTGGGGACGGAGACGTTTCGGATTGCGGCGGCGGTGGAGGATGAGCCGGATCGGTTGTCGGGAACGTTTGCGGCGGGGCCGCGGGTGTTGATCTCGCAGGCGGCGTTGGCGAAGACTGGGTTGGTGGCGCCGGGATCGCGGGTGACGCGGAGATATTTGTTCAAGCTGCCGCCGGCTGCGGGAGGGAAGGCGCTGTCGGATGACGCGGTGGCTTCGCTGAAGACGAAGCTTGAGACGCTGATGCCGGAGGCGCAGATCTCGGATTATCGTGAGGCGAATCCTGCGCTGACGAAGGCGCTGGATGGAGCGACGGGTTTGTTGTCGCTGATGAGCTTGGTCGCGCTGGTGCTGGGAGCGGTGGGTGTGGCGATGGCGATGCGGTCGCATCTGCAGCAGCGACTGGATTCGATTGCGATCATGAAATCGCTGGGCGCGGGGTCGCGACAGATCATGAAGATTTATTTGCTGCAGACGCTGCTGCTGGGGCTGGGCGGAGGTGTGCTCGGAGTAGTGCTGGGGATTGGCGTACAGCTGGCGTTTCCGCTGTTCCTTGCGAAGCTGCTGCATCTAACGCCAACGCTGCGGTTGCAGCCGCATGCGATTGGATTGGGACTGGCGGCAGGGCTGTTGACGACGCTGCTGTTCACGCTGCCGCCGCTGCTGGACATTCGCAACGTGCGACCGATTCTGATTCTGCGGAGAAATGTTGAGGCTGCGGACGATCCGTTTGCTACGCGGCTGGTGCGGAAACTGCGCGGGTCGGTGGCGCAGATTGGTGCGAGTGTTTTGATTTTGTTGGGGCTGGTGGGGTTGGCTGCACGGGTGTCGGACTCGCGGCGGGTGGGGTGGACGTTTGCGTTGGGGTTGGCGGCGTCGTTGCTGGTGCTGCTGGGTATGGCGGCGTTGACGCTTTGGTTGCTGCGAAAGTTTTTGCGTGGGACGGGATTGAAGTTGCCGTCAACGCTACGGCATGGGCTGGCGAATCTTTATCGGCCGGGGAATCCATCCGCCGCGCTGCTGGCCGCGCTGGGGTTGGGCGTGATGCAGATTGCGGCGGTGTATTTTGTGCAGAACTCGATTGTGAACGAGATGCATGTGGCGGCTGCTGGAAATCTGCCAAATATTTTTCTAATGGACATGGGCACGGATGAGGTGGGCGGCGTGAAGACGCTGTTGTCGCAGCAGCCGATGGTGAAGGGAACGCCGGAGATGATTCCGGTGGTAAGTGCGCGGCTGACGCAGATCAACGGCGAGAGTTTGGAGAAGCGGCGGCAGGAAATTGGTCAAGGGCCGGGAGGACGCGGCGCGCAGACGCTGAATCTTACATGGCCGCCGTCGACGGATGGCCCGCCGCCGGGTGATACGGTGGTGCGCGGAACGTGGTGGACGGCGCAGCAGGCGGCCGATGGTGCGCAGCATCCGCTGGTGGCGCTGGCGCGCGAGCGCGCGGATCGACTGAAGATCAAGGTAGGCGACACGCTGACGGTGTCGGCGCAGGACGAACCGATTACGGCGACGGTGGCGGCGGTGTACGAGACCGACAGTCAACATGCGGTGTCGCGCGCGGAGTTTGTGATGCCGCACGCAACGCTGGCGGGGCTGCCAGTGGTCTGGTATGGCGGCGTGCACTGCGATCCGAGCGAGACGGCGTCGTTGCGGCGGGTGCTGTATGAGCACTATCCGACGGTGACGGTGATTGATGTGGCGGCTACGCTGGAGGTGATTCGGCAGGTGATGCTGCAGGTGATTTATGTGATTCAGTTTCTGGCGGCGTTCAGCATCTTTGCGGGGATTGTGATTCTGGCGAGTGCGATTGCGGGCACGCGGTATCGGCGGATTCGCGAGGTGGTGGTGCTGAAGACGCTGGGAGCTACGCGGCCGCGAATTGCGTCGATCTTCTCGATTGAGTTCGCGGTGCTGGGCTTGATTGCGGGCGCGGTGGGCCTGGTATTTGCGAACGTGCTGGCGCGGACACTGCTGCTGCATGCGCTGCACTTCGGGTATGCGTTTCAGTGGTGGTTGAATCTTGGAATGTGGCTGGCGGTAGGTGCGATGACGGTGGCGGCGGGGTGGGCCGCGAGCCATCGCGTGCTGGGGCAGAAGCCGCTGGAGGTTTTGCGCGAGGAGTAGGTTTTTAGTTGTTAGTTCTCAGTTCTCAGTTCTCAGTTCTCAGTTCTTTGCTTTTAGCTTTTAGCTTTTAGCTTTTAGCTTTTAGCTTTTAGCTTTTAGCTTTTAGCTTTTAGCTTTTCTTAGAGGAGAATCCTCTTGGTGGTGGGTTGCTTC
>Ga0302324_100016040_pt1 | contig 14964 bp, 12 predicted proteins | sample Palsa_T0_1_FD_201949 | JGI IMG/M metagenome (GOLD analysis project Ga0302324, IMG submission 201949) | Peat permafrost microbial communities from Stordalen Mire near Abisko, Sweden - Palsa_T0_1 | ecosystem: Environmental > Terrestrial > Soil > Palsa > Peat permafrost | place: Sweden: Abisko...
CTTTATATTGCCGACAGCTTCAACAATCGCATCGTCGAAGTCACAACCGCAGGAGTGGCGTCGGTGGTGCAGACGGCTACTTTGACCAACCCGCCCAGCCTGACCGCCCCTCGCGGAGTGGCAGTGGACGGCTCCGGCAATATTTTCATCCCGGACTCGGTCAATAACCGCCTGGTGGAGGTGAATGTTTCCAGTGCCAGCCTGGTATTTCCGAATACCGATGTGGGCGCGAACAGTGTCCCGCAGACGGCGACCGTAACCAATATCGGCGACCTGCCGCTGGTCATTTCCGCTGGCCCGTCCTATACCGCGAATTTTCCCGTGAACCTCGAGGACTCTAACCTGTGCGCCGCGAGCACATCGCTGGCCGCTGGAACAGCCTGCGACATATCGGCATTCTTCAGTCCACAATCGGCGGGACTGCTCAATGCCAGCGTCGGGCTGACCGGCAACAGTCTCAACGTCAGCGGCGCGACCGAAAGCATTGCGGTCAGCGGCACCGGCGTCTCCGCCGCCGGGGACTCCACGCAGACAACGGTATCGACGACCCCGACGAGTGTGGTCAGCGGACAAACGCTTACCGTGACCGCGACGGTCATCGATACGGCCGCTGGAGATACCGCAACCGTGCCCACCGGCACAGTTACGATTACTGACACCCTTGGCAGCACTACGGTCACGCTCAATGGCGGCACTGCCGTCACGCTCAATGGATCGGGACTGGCGATTCTTACCGGAGTAACGCTGAATGGAGTGGGCCTGCACACCATCACAGCCGTGTATCCGGGCGCGAATGGCGCCTTTCTGCCCAGCGCCGCTCTCAACTACACCCTGGTGACTGCCGCTGGATTGACCGTGCCAACCATTAACTGGACGGCGCCGGCGGGCGGAATTTCTTACGGCGCCACGTTGAGCGGCATTCTGAACGCGACTGCGGTCAGCGGATCGACGGCCGTGGCGGGCACTTTCACTTACACAGCCACGCTCACGGGCGGAAGCCCAATCGCAGTAACCAGCGCCACCATTCTCGGCGCTGGCAGCTATACGCTCACCGCCACCTTCACTCCGAGCGATCCCACAACCTACGCGTCGGCGGAAGCCAGCATATCTCTGTCGGTGGCCAAAGTAACGCCGATAGTGGCGCTGATTTCCTCCGCCAGTTCAGTGCCGCTGGCGACCGCCGTCACTTTCACTGCGACGGTCTCATTCTCGGCGGGTACGCCCGGCGGTTCGGTCAGCTTCTACGACGGAACGACATTGTTGGGCGCAGGCACGCTGGCAGTTGGAGTCGCGACCTACACCACCTCGAACCTCGCCGTGGGCGTACATTCGATTACGGCAGCCTACGGGGGAGACAGCAACTTCTCGGCGCTGACCAGCACAGTACTAACCGAGACCGTGACGGCGCCCATTGCCATCACGACCGCAACCACACTCACAGCCTCACCCGATCCGCTGGCTGACGGACAACCGGCGACTCTCACCGCGACCGTAACTCCCGCCCCGACGGGCACTCCTGCCGGCATCGTTAGTTTCTATAGCGGAACGACTTTGCTGGGCACCGGCACGCTCAATGCTTCCGGGGTGGCAACATTTACCACCAGCAGCCTGGTGGTGGGGGCCGACAGCATTACCGCGGTGTATCCGGGCAATGCGGGATTTGCCGCTTCCACTTCTTCCGCTGTCAGCGAAACCGTGACGACGGCCTTCACCGTCACGGCTCCTACGACGCCAGTGCCAGTCGCGCCAGGAGGGGCCGCAACCATCAATATCACCTTGCCGCCGCTCGGGGGCGCATTTGACAGCGTAGTTACGCTCTCGGCTTCCGGACTGCCCGCTGGGGCAACCGTTACCTTCAATCCTCCGACAGTTACACCGGGAGCCGCGGGAGCGACCACGGTGATGACCATACAACTGGCATCCGCCACGGCGAGCATTCCCGCCAGCCTCGGCCCCGGCAACCCGGGTCCCAGCAACCTCGGTCCCGGCAACCACGGCGGCGTTCCGATGGTTCCGCTCAGTCTAGGCCTCCTCGTGTTTGGAGCCGTGCTGGGACGCAAGCGGATTCCGAGAATGCTGGTAGTGATTCTGGCGCTGGCGAGTCTAGGCATTACAACCTCGCTCTTCACCGGGTGCGGAGGAGGGTTCTCAAGTCTTCCTTCCACGCGGGCCGGAAACTACACGGTGACAGTCACGGGAACGAGCGGAGCGCTCCAGGAGTCGACGACAGTAACCCTGACGGTGGAGTGAAGGACTCACGGCGGCGGAACGTTGCTGCGAACTTCAGCCGCGGATCGCCGCTGCGAATCGCATTGCGAACCGACGTTGCGAACCGATGTTGCGAAAGATGTTACGAACCGATGTTGCGAAAGAGAACTGGAGCGAGGAAAGGGACGAGGGACAACCAATGCGGAAGTTCATCATGAACAAAATAGTTGTCGGGTTTCTGTTGGCGCTCGGTTGCGGCACGGTGGCTGCACTGCCGGCGGTGGCGCAGAGCCGTTCGCTGGTGGACGTGGGTGGCGAATATAACTATGTCCGGACCAATACGCCCGCGGACAATTGCGGATGTTTCAATCTGAACGGCGGGAGCGGTTGGATAGGCTTCAACTTCAACCGTTCCTTCGGCATCGTCGGTGAAGTCGCCAGTCAGCATGCTTCGAACATCTCCAGCAGTGGCGCGGACCTGACTCTTACCTCGTATCTGGCGGGTCCGCGCTATACCTGGGGACGGTCGCGCCACGTCGCGCCCTACGCTCAGGTATTGGTGGGCGGAGCGCATGCGAGTGGGAGCCTGGCTCCCGGGAACTCCGGGCTGCCGGGGGCCTCCAACACCTTCGGCATGACTGCGGGCGGCGGATGGGATATCGGCCTCAGCCGGCACTTGTCCTTGCGAGCTTTTGAAGCCGCCTACTATTTGACGCGTTTCGAAAACGGAACCAACGATCATCAAAACAATCTACGTCTCGGCGCCGGCCTGATGATCCGATTCGGCGAAAGCCGATAATAGAGGAGATGCCAACTCAAAATCCTGTCACTCTGCAGTTCGCCCACCGGTAGCTGCGCAGGAACGAACGCACAGCCCCGTGCTGGATCGCTTCTTCAACCCGCTGGCCTTTAGGCCGTCGCCTTCGTAACATCGAACTACTCGTCACGTAGCGGCTAACTCCGATTGGACTCTATTCGATCGCACCGAGGCCCTTGGTGGCGATCCCCCTATGGCTGCAAGATATGGGAAACTTATATGGCATGAAGAAAATCGGCTTTCTCTCATTCGGTCATTGGACACCTTCCCCACATTCAGAAACGCAGTCGGCGGCTGACACGCTCTTGCAGTCGATTGACCTTGCCGTGGAAGCCGAGCGCCTGGGGATGGATGGAGCCTACTTCCGGGTTCATCACTTTGCGCAACAACTGGCGTCGCCGTTTCCACTACTTTCGGCGGTTGGTGCGAAAACGCAAAAAATTGAAATTGGCACCGCCGTCATCGACATGCGGTATGAAAACCCACACTATATGGTGGAAGATGCGGGCGCTGCCGATCTAATCGCTGGCGGGCGCCTGCAGTTGGGAATCAGCCGCGGTTCCCCTGAGCAGGTCATCGAGGGCTGGCGATATTTTGGCTACAGCCCGATGGAAGGTGAGGACGATGCAGAGATGGGCCGGCGGCATACCACAGAATTTCTCGAGCTGCTGCGGGGAAAGGGTTTCGCTCGGCCTAACCCGCGTCCGATGTTTCCGAATCCGCCGGGACTTCTGCGCCTTGAGCCACATTCTGCAGGATTACGGGATCGAATCTGGTGGGGATCTGCTTCCAACGCGACAGCGGTATGGGCCGCGAAGTTGGGGATGAACCTGCAGACGTCAACTCTCAAATTCGACGAGACCGGCGAGCCGCTTCACATCCAACAGGCCGCCCAGATTCGCGCCTTTCGCGCGGCCTGGAAGGAAGCTGGCCAGGCTCGTACTCCGCGTGTTTCCGTCAGCCGCAGCATCTTTCCGCTGATCGATGACCGCGATCGCGGCTATTTCGGACGAGGCCCTCAAGAAGTGGACAAAATCGGGTTCCTCGACGAAAGCACACGGGCGATCTTTGGCCGCAGCTACGCTGCTGAGCCGGAGATTCTCATCGAACAGCTTCGGAAAGACGATGCGATCGCGGAGGCCGATACCCTATTGCTAACCATTCCAAATCAACTAGGCGTTGATTACAATGCCCACGTCATGCGGGCAATTCTGATTTCGGTCGCTCCAGCCCTCGGTTGGCGCTAATAACGAAGGTCCGCCACTCCTGCTGGCGTTGCTCAAATCTGATTCTGTCGACGTCAATAATTTGATTCATCCCTCCGGGTGAAGAACCTTATGCAGGCTCAGATCGTCGCCATCGCCGCTCTTCAAACCACCGAAGACAGTGGTCGACAAGATGGTCAATATCCCGAGAGCGATGAGGGCTTTATGGATTCCGTGAATCATTTCGGCGGGATCGGAATGGCTGCCTGGAATGAAAAACGCCGTAGCCAAACCGGCCACAGCTACTCCAAAGCTGATTGACATCTGTTGGGCGGTGCTTGCGATGGAACTTGCGCCGCTGGCGTCCTCTTCCGTGATGTCAGCGAAGACAAGCGTGTTCATGCTCGTATATTGCAGCGACGTAAACGCCCCATAGAAAAAGGCCTGGAGCACGATAGCCCAGACAGGCGTTTTGAACCCGATCGTTGCAAAGACCATCAGAAGCATACCGAGTATTAAAGTGTTGGAGATGAGGACGCCACGATATCCGATATGGCGCAGAATTCGTGGCATGAGCGGCTTCATGGCCATGGAAGCAATTGCCTGCGGCATAATGAGCAAACCGGACTGGATCGGGGTAAAGCCCAGGCCAACCTGATAAAGGAGCGGCAGAAGAAAGGGCACTCCGCCGATTCCAATACGAGTGAAAAAGTTGCCGCTCACGGCAGCACGGAACGTGCGAATGCTGAACAGTTTCAGTTTTAGCAAAGGAAACGGCAGACTACGCCCGTGGATTCCGTATCCGGCAAGCAAGGCAATGGACAACGTCAGCAGTCCTGTCATCTCCGCCGCGCTCAGAGTGTGTTCGCCGAAGATCTCCAGAACATAGGACAACAAAGCGACTCCAGAACCAAACAAATTGAGGCCGACAGCGTCGAGAGGAGGCGTTTGTTCTTCGCGGTAGTCGGGCAAGTGCAGATAAACGAGGATCAAACCTACGATTCCAATTGGAATATTAACGAAGAAAATTACGCGCCAGTGAAGATAGCCGACGATGAGACCTCCGGCGATCGGTCCGAGCATGGGGGCGACCAGGGCTGGGATAGAAACGAAGCTCATGGTGCGCAATAGATCGGACTTGGCAAATGTTCGCACCAGAGTAAGCCGGCCCACCGGCACCATCATCGCGCCGCCGCAACCTTGCAGGATCCGGCTAGCGACCAGCAAGTGAATGTTGCTGGATATTCCGCACAAAAAAGAACCGAGGGTGAATAAGCCAATCGCCGATGCAAATACGCGACGGGTTCCGAACCGGTCCGCCATCCAGCCGCTGATGGGGATGAAGACCGCCAGGCTCAGCGTATAGCTCGCTAGCACCGCCTTCATGCTGAGGGGAGCGACGCCTAGAGCAGAAGAAATTGCAGGAACAGCCGTATTGAGAATCGTTGTGTCCAGCGACTCCATAAAAAAGGCGACAGCAACGAGCCACGGCAGGAGTCGTTTGGCGGCCTCTGAAGGATTGGATGGAGACGGAGGAGCAAGCAACGGCGCGGCTGTGTTCATCTCAAGGAAAATACGCGAGGGTTCTTCACCTTAAACATGTTATCTGATGAGTCCGATCTCTAGAAATCTGCAGGGAGGGCGAGGATTGAATCATCCGGCTCGATTGCATAACGTCGCGCTTAATCCGTACAACAGTGGAAGGTAGATAATCGAGGCCATCAGCAGCCACCGCGCAGCAACTCTCGATCGTTTGAATGCGAATTCCCATCCGAAGTACGTGAACGCTATTCCCAGAAGAGCCACGGCACAGTGAAAAATCGCCGCGTGCTGTGTTGGAGATTGCATCATGCTTATGGCGACCAGAGCTGGAAGCGGCAACAGAGTTTCGATCATCACGAAAGGAACTCTCACGTGGGCCTTCGGCAAAACCAGATAACCTGCGCGGTCGTAGTCTTCGCGGTACATCCATGCGATTGCCATGAAATGTGGAAACTGCCACAGAAAGAGCATGGCGTATAGGATCCCCGCCTCGAGATTCAATCGGCCGGAGGCGGCGACCCAACCAATGAGCGGCGGCATGGCCCCCGGAAAAGCTCCGACGAGAACGCACATAGGTGTTTTTCGCTTCAGCGGGGTGTACACGAACAGATAAGTCAGCAACGTCAAAGTTGCGAGCACACTCGCGAACAGGTTGACCGCTATCGCGAGATAGATAATGCCAAGCGCTACCAATGCAATTCCGAACACGAGGACTGAAACCGGTTTGACACGGCCAGCCGCGGCTGGACGACGGGCGGTCCGGCGCATTTGCGCGTCGAACTTTCGCTCGACGTATTGATTTAGAGCTCCGGTCCCGCTGGCCACCAGCAATGTCCCGAGCAAAGTGTTAAATAGACCTGCCAATGGAAACGGCCGCCGTTCGTCTGCTGAAGCCAGGTAAAATCCCACCAACGTTGTGATCAAGATCAGGAAGTTCACTTCTGGCTTCGTGAGCGCCCAGTAGTCGGCGAGCAGCGTCGATCCCGCAAAATGATGGGCTTGCACCGCAGTGGGAGGCAATTCCGTAAGTGCGGACCCCTGTGACATTTCAGACCGCTTTCACTCTCAGCGGATCGATCCTGTGCGGATCCAGCTTTTGCCGATCCAGCTCCTGTGAATCCGCGTGCCCTACGGCGCTGCGTTGCGAGTCGAATCGCGGAAACGCGAGCTCTTCAGTTCGATCGGGCGAGCGGTGCGGAGAGAGTAACCGGGCGGTGAACACTGTCCCGGCGATCAAGTAGACGACGGTGACGCAAGTCCACATCAAGGCTCCGGCGCATTGCTGATCCTCTAGCGCAGATAGGCGAAAAGACTGACGGGACGACAAGAACACCGGGTATACGACGCGATCGCAAAACACAAGAAATCCCGAAAGAATATCGCAAGGCAAAGTCGCCAGAAACAGATACAAGAGTATGGACAGTTCTGGCCACCTCAACACGCTGGGCCACGGTCGAACTACCGGCCACCAGAACAAAAGTCCGCTTGCTAGAAACGACGCCTGCTCGACGCCGTGCCACATTTGCGATCGCATGCCGAGCATAAACACCCAAGGAATGTGCCACACAATCAACGTAACTGCCGCTGCAAACCAGCAAAGTGCCGGGTGAGTTACAAGCCGCGCGAATTGCTGCATCCGTTGCCATGGAAGAGCGGACGTTTGTAAGAACCGCCGCGAAAAGCCATGCGCCAGAAGTTCACGGGGCATGCCAAGCAGGATTAACGGAGGCGCAAACGTCATGAGGAGCAAGTGTTGCACCATGTGCGCGGTGAGCAGTTCATGATCGAGTGCAGCCAGAGGCGAAGCCGTTGCAATCCAGATGAACGAGAGACCGAACACAAAACTGCCGGCACGCCAGCCCTCAGCGTTTTCGTGAAACCCATGGTCGTGCTCATGCCTGCGAAGGCGCAGCCATCCCCGCAGATACGCGAGCAAAGCGAAGATCAGAGCGCTAGAGATCCAGAGTGACTCGGACGCGCCTTGATGAAGATGAATGTGCGACATCATCGGCTGCCTATGGTTGAGTCCTGGACGTTTGCAGTTGACCGTCGCCAAGCACGAGTTCTCGTGCCGCGTCGCGAGCCGGGCGTTGGGTTGTTGGGTGCAAGGTCTCGAGGAAAGCTACGAGCGCCGTCGTCTCGGCCGGACTCAAGTTATTCCCGTAGGCCGGCATGTTGCCGCCGCCTTGAATCACTTGCCGGATCAGCTGGTCCTGCGTCAGCCGCACGGCAACGCTGTCCAGCGCGGGCCCTCTCTGGCCCCCCGCGTCGCCCAGCGAGTGGCAATTTCGGCACTGCTTAACCTGAAACACGAGCGCGCCCTGTCGCTCAAGTGCGCTCGTGCCATGAATGTAGCGCTCGGGTACAGGATCGCCGCTCCACGCGTTCATGTGCGGACTCCAGGGTGTGAACTGGGCCATGCGAGTAAAAGTGCCGAGCGTGATCGCGATCAATAGCACAGTAATGACTGCAATCGGTCGGCGCTTCCAGCTCTTTTCTCCTTCTCCCGAAAGAAATGGCAGAAGAATCAAGCCAAGAATTGCTAAAGGCGGAACGATGAGCAGGAACGGCGTCTCCAGCGACGGAGGAAGAAGCGAAAGCAGTGCATAAAGCCAGAGGAAAAAATAATCTGGCTTGGGCGCAGTCTGGATGATTGTCGGATCGGGCTGCCCTGTAGGCCCAAAGGGACCAAAATAAAAAGCACATGCGGCGACTGCAAGAATAATGAATGCCGCAAAGAACATGTCTTTCCATATTGCATAGGGAACGAACGGCGCGCCGTCTTTCTTGGTTAACGCGTGATACTCGGCATCATAAGTCGCTCGCTTTACAATGCGTCCCGGCATCGGCCATTCATTGATCCCAAGCTTCAACACCATCAACACATGGAGGCCGACGAACCCGATCAGTAGTCCGGGAATCACGAATACGTGCAAAGCAAAAAACCGGGAGAGTGTTGCGCCCGCGATGATGGGGCCCCCCAGCATTAGCTTCACTACAAAAGGGCCGAGGACAGGAACGCGACTGGCAATCGACGCTCCGATTCCCAGGCCCCAGTAGGCGTCCTGATCGAAGCGCAGGACTTGCCCGCTAAATGCCATGCCAAGCGTCATCAACAGAAGAAAGACGCCGATAATCCAGGTCAGTTCGCGAGGATATTTGTGAGCTCCAAAGAGAAACACCTGGACCATGTGAATCAGGACAATAGCAACCATGAAGTTGGAGCCCCATCCGTGCATAGCGCGGATGAACCACCCAAGCGCGATCTGATGATTCAGAGCCTGCAAGCTGCTCCACGCCTCGCCTGCCGACGGCACATAGATGAGGGCTAATAGAATTCCGGTGACCAGCTGCAGAATAAATACGGTGAGCGCGGCGCTGCCAAAAACATAGAACCAGCTCGCTGTGTTGCGCGGCACAGGATGCTCGGCGGCTTCGCGAATCGGCGCTGCCAGCTGCAAGCGATGATCGAACCATTCCCCAATTTTTGTAATCATGCCCAGGTTGATCAGGCGCATGAAGGTTTCTCCGAGGTCAGACCTGCAACCGGGTCGCCGGGGGTGGGCAGCTGTCCGGCGTTGATCGTGAGCACTCCGTTTTCAACTTTGTACGGATATTCGAAAAGGCCACGCTCTGGCGGCCCGGACGCACGCGAGCCATCGCGGTAGTACGCGCCACCGTGACAGGGACACATAAAAAGACCGGATTGCGCGAACCAGCGGACGGGGCAGCCTAGATGGGCACAGTTGATCGCGAATACCTGAAATTGATCGCCCGCGATGCGGCGCACCCAGCAGGCTGTGCCTGTAGTCTTGCCATCGGTTGGCATGACCAGGGGATTGCGAAACGTAGCCATCCGCGTCTCGCCCTCAGGAAAGTTGCTGACGTTTCCCAGGCTCACCCACGAAAGATAACCATTCCCGCGGCCGCGAGTGATCGAGGAAAAAATAAAACCCGCAACCGGCACAGCCAATACGACCGCGGCGAATCCATTCAACAGAATTCCCAGCTTCATGAAGAATCCGCGTCGCGAAAGGCTGGCTTCAGTGGGCGGTCCCGTCACAGGCTTAGTTGACATCTTATTTCTCCGAGTCTTGCGCCTTCGATTGGTGCGTCTCATTCATAGCGGAATAAGGCTGCCCCGGGTTCTGCGTACGCCGGGATGCCAGCCACGCAACCACATCTGTAATTTCCTGATCGGTCATCGGTCGTCCGGGAACATTGCCGCGCCAGTCGGGTGCGCCCAATTCCGGCCTGCCAGTGATCACGATCGTACGCAGCGCTTGATCGCTGACCAGCGCCAGGAATGAATCATTCGTGATAGCGCTTCCCTTCTGCGTGCCCCCGCCTTCAGAACCGTGGCAAGATGCGCAATAGGTTCCAAACATAACGTGACCGTGATCGACGTTCCCGGCGGCCTTTGCCGCGTATGACGGTGGGTTGGCACCATCGAGAATTCCTTTGCGCTCCCAGCGAGAAAAGATTCCGCTCGCAATTACGTCGATCTGCTGCTCGGTCAACATTCCGCCCGCGCTCTGCGCGAATGCGGGCATCAATGTTTCGCGAATGCCTGTTTCGCGAGCACCGGTCCCGCGGACGCCATTGGCGACAATGTTGCGCATTGTAGTCTGATCGACGATGGCCAGATACACGGGATTATCCAGAGCAATCGACGCTCCTCCCCGGCCTTGCGCGCCGTGGCAGCCAGCACAGTTCTGCGAATAGAGAGTGTCGAAGTCCAGAACCTGGCTTGGGGCAACTGGTTCTGGATCGATTCGCGGCTCACGATTTAAAGTGCTGCACGCAGTAAGCAACATCAAGTTGAGAACCGCGAGCGCAGAGAGAGTTCTGATTCGCTTCATCTTCATCAGTGGTTCTCCCCGCCCTCTCGCGGTGGCATCGTTCCGGGAGCCTCGATTCCTGCTCGCAGAGCAAACGAAACATTCTCGCGAGTAGGAAAGCTCGGTTGGCGTACGACGACCAGTCCCGCGACGATACCAAACGCCACTTGCGAAGCCACGAACCAGAACCAGTCAATGTGACTGGCGAGCAATGGATTCACCAGTCCGAGGATCGTGTAAAGAAGCCCCGACCACAAGACTGGGGCGATGAATCCTCCCATCACAATCGGGCGACGTGGGAACATGGGCAACATCGCGCCGTAGAGTAACCCCACAAAAATGGACACGACGCCGTGCAGAACAAAGGCAATCGCGAATGCATCGGCATGAAATGAATTCAACTGGGCGGGTGCGAGTCGCAGAGACTCCCGATAAGCAACCGCAGCCAGGAGGTTGATGGGGTACCAGATGCTACCGGCTTTCAACACGCCATAAGCGCACGCCAATATTGCCATTGCGATGCTGCCCGCGAACCCACCTTTTACGCCCGCCCAGATCGAATACGTGCGAACCGGAAGCCACGCACGCAACTGATCCGGCAGAATCGGCAGCCGGTCCACAGCTCGCCGCGCAGTTGTTAACCGAATATCTTCGGGCGCGATCGGCACGACCTGTACAACTTCTTCGTGCTCGCGCGGAAGGACTTCTCGGAACCAACCGACCGAACCCACCAACGCGAGCGCGGCGCCGAGAACGCTCACTGACGTGCTTGTCACCAGGCCCGCGAACAGCAGCGCCACCCCAAGAGCCAACAGGAACGGCCACGCTGTCGGCGCTGGCACTTCAATCTCGCGTGGAGCCCGAGGACTGTCGCTCAATTCCTCTGTTGCCGATCGTGTTGGCATGTATTCCTCAGCGCCCAAGAACGTAAACTACGGTGAAAACCACAACCCACACGGCATCGACGAAATGCCAGTACATCGAGAGCACTTCAATGCGGCCTGACTGGTCCACGCCCACCCGGCCAATAAATCCGAATATCGCGACCAGCGAGAGCATGATCAGTCCTACTGTGACGTGAAAAGCATGCAAGCCGACGAGTGAGTAATAGGTTGTCCCAAACAGGTTGGTTGAGATTGTGAGTCCGTGTTGGTAAATCAGCCGGTGCCATTCCAGGGCCGTGCCGAAGAGGAACAAGCCACCCAGCGCAATGGTCAGCAGCCAAAAGCCGAGGAATAATCGTCTATAGTCGCGCTCCAACGACTTCGCAGCCAGGTGAATGGTCAGGCTGCTCGACAACAAGCAAATCGTGTAGAAGATGGGCGTTTCAAGCACTTCTGAGGGCGTCGGTCCTGTGACGCTTTTCCCCAGATAGAAGAGATAAGCAACGACGAAGATCGTGAAGATGGCCGACTCGGCGATGATGAGACCGGCCATCGCGACCTTGCCGCGAGATGGCAAACGCCACTCGGCTGCCGGGTTCGGAAATGAAGTTAACGTTGTCGCTGCGCTCATATGGTTCGTTCACTCATATTCGTTTACTCATAGCGGCTATCGGGGTCTTCGGGATGCTTCAGGTCCCACAAGGGGCGGCGACTCTCCACTGTCGGAATCGTCGCAAAGTTATAGGCTGGGGGCGGCGAAGATGTGGACCATTCCAGTGTCCATGCGTCCCAGGGATCGTTACCCGCCTCGGCTCCTTTGAAATACGAAATGATCAGGTTTGCTAGAAACACGAGAATCGCGATTGCCTGGATAAACGCGCCGATTGAAATGATGAGGTTCAAGGTGTCCCAGCCACGGCCGGGCTCGTAGGTATAGATTCGCCGTGGCATCCCCATAATGCCCGGAATGTGCATAAGGTCAAATGTCATGTGGAAGCCAATGAGAAAGAGCCAGAAATGCCATTTGCCAAGGCGCTCACTCAGCATTCGGCCAGTCATTTTGGGATACCAATAATAAAACGCGCCGAAGAGCGCGAACAGAATTCCGCCCACGATCACATAATGAAAGTGCGCCACTACAAAATACGACAGGCTAAGCTGCCAATCGAAAGGCGAGGCGGCCAGCATGATGCCAGTCAGGCCTGCAATGAGGAATTGGAATAGAAATCCGATGCTGAACAACATCGCCGTTTTGAATTGAATCCTGCCGCCCCACATCGTGCCGATCCAGTTGAAAATCTTAATTCCCGTGGGGATGCCTACCACCATCGTGGTCAGGGTGAAAAAGCTGTTGGCGTAGGAGTTCATTCCGATCGTAAACATGTGGTGCGCCCAAACGCTCATGCTCACAAACGCGATGCACACGGTTGCTGCAACCATCACCGGATACCCGAAAATCGGTTTGCGCGAAAACACGGGAATGATTTCCGACATGAAAGCAAAACAAGGAATGATCAGAATGTAGACTTCCGGATGTCCAAAGATCCAAAAGAAGTGCATCCAGAGGACTGCCGATCCGCCAGCCTGGGTATCGAAGAAATGGCCACCCAAATATCGATCGATGAGCAGCATGATTTGCGCGGCCGATAACGGTGTAATCGCCAGCAAAACCATTCCTGCCATTACAAGGTTCATCCACACCAGCAGCGGCATACGATTGAGTTTCATACCTGGGCATCTCAGACACAGAATTGTGGCAATGATATTGATGGCCGTTCCGATGCTGCCAAACCCGGAGACGAGTAGCGCCAGAGTCCAATAATCGGAACTGTGTCCAGGCGAGAACGCGCGGGCGCCCAACGGCGCGTACGACCACCAACCCACATCCGGCGCGCTTCCTGCGCCGTACAATCCGCTTCCTCCGACAAAGCTGAAATAAAGAAGAAGCCCTCCCAGAAATGACAACCAAAAACTGAAGGCATTCAGGCGCGGAAAAGCCATATCGCGCGCGCCGATCATCAAGGGCACCAGGTAATTGGCAAATCCGAACAAAACCGGCATGGCCACAAAGAAAATCATGGTCGTCCCATGCATGGTGAACATCTGGTTGAAGACTTCCGGCGAGACGAAGTTGTTGTGCGAATGCATCAGCTGAATGCGAATAATCAGCGCCTCGACTCCCCCTACTGCGAGGAATAACAGAGACGAAACAATGTAGAGAATCCCCAACCTTTTGTGATCGACAGTGGTTAGCCACTGATGAAGCTCGTCGACCCAAGGTCTGGCTTCTGTTTGGCCGACGGGAACGGTGATCGCATCTGATGCCATAGTCAGTCTTCCAAGCGTTCTAGTGCAGCGTTTCCATGTAACTCACGACGGCATCCAGGTCCGCGTCGCTCAGCTTCATGGCTGGCATCAGCGACCCAGGTTTGATTGCGCTGGGGTTCTGTATCCAAAGACGAAGGTTGTCGTGAGTGTTTTCAGCAGCGCCCGCTGCAATCGTGGCGCGACTCATCAAATGGGTCAGGTCAGGGCCAAAGCGTCCGTCGGCTGACGTTCCGCCCACCGCATGGCAGTTCATGCAAGCATTGCCTTCAAACACTCGCCTGCCGGCGATTGCACCAGCGTCTTCGACTGCGGGTCTTTGCTGGGCTTGAACCCAGGCGGCAAAATCCTCCGGTCCATCCACCGAGACACGGAGCAGCATCTTCGCGTGTTGTATTCCGCAGTACTGTGCACACTGGCCAGGAAAAACGCCAGTGCGCTGCGGATCCATCCACATTCTGTTGGGGTGGTTAGGAATAAGGTCGGTTTTGCCTGCCAGCTCCGGAACCCAAAAGCTGTGGTCCGTATCGGCCGAAAGCAACTGCAGAAACGTTGGTGTCGGATGACCGGGATCGCTCACCGGGATGTGCAGTTCGTTGGCGGTGACGATCCCCAGCTTCGGATATCGAAACTCCCACCAGTATTGATGTCCAATCGCGATCACATCCAGAGCGCCCGCCGGTTCTGGAGCATCCTGGATCGCATGGATGACTCGGGCAGTGGCCAGGAACAGCACAACGACAATCAGAATTGGAATGATGGTCCAGGCCAGCTCAATCTGCGTGCTTCCGTACACCTGGGCCGGTTCACGACCCGCATCCCTTGCTCGCCCACGGAACCTGACGACGGAGTAAATCAGCAACGCAAAAACAACGACAAAGATGATTCCGGTGATGACAAGTACAAAGACTGACAGGTCAGCGATTGACTTGGCGGGGGCCGAGGCAGGAGAAAAGATATTCGTGCCATGAACAGATGAGCCGCCTGGCTCGAATGCCCAAAGTGACCTCGCGGACCACAGCATCAGAAGTGCAATCCGCCATGAGCAGCACAGGCTCGATTTCATTCTCGGCCCCAATATTTACCTTCTTCCTTTCAAGAAAACTGCTCCCGTGAAGGTGAACCTTATTCAGCCGGTCTTT
>Ga0302324_100016042_pt1 | contig 14962 bp, 16 predicted proteins | sample Palsa_T0_1_FD_201949 | JGI IMG/M metagenome (GOLD analysis project Ga0302324, IMG submission 201949) | Peat permafrost microbial communities from Stordalen Mire near Abisko, Sweden - Palsa_T0_1 | ecosystem: Environmental > Terrestrial > Soil > Palsa > Peat permafrost | place: Sweden: Abisko...
AGTAGGTCCGCGTGCCCGGCAGCAGCGCCTGCTCGGTGGGCACCGTGCCATCGCCGTTGCGAGTGATCGTGTACACAAATTCATCAGCGCGCCGCGCCACGGCCGTGACGGTTTCCTGATTGACGCCGGCAATGACCACGAAGCGCTTGTCCGCGGCCGGCAGCGCCGCGCTGAAGGGGCGCGCCGCGGCAAGGAGCCGGCTTCGCGGCCGTGGGCCGCTTTGCGGCCACGCGCCGCAGTCGAACAGATCAAGGCGCCCGCTGTGGCTCGGTGGCGGCAGCAAGTGGTAAAGGCTCGGAAAGTCGTTGAAGACGTTGGTGGCCAGCCATTCGGCGGAACGTCCCCGGTGCAATCGAGCAAGCTTGCGCACCACCGCATACGTACCGCGCAGCGCCTGCACCGCCGCGAACGAGCCGAAATTGGGAGTGCCGAGCAGCACCACGCGCTCCACGCGTTCGGTTCCTGCTGCCGCGAGCGCCGCGCGGGCTACGAGCCCCCCCATGCTGTGCGCGACCAGCATGATCCGCTTGGCGCGCTCCTGACGCAGACGCTCGGCGAGCGCGCGCCCGAGTACGTCGACGCCGAGCCGCCAGTCGTAAGCAAAGAAGACGGGATCAAATCCAGCCGCCCGCAGATACAGCTTCAGCCGCAGATAGGTGTAAAGAACGACACCGAGCGAGACGATGCCATCCTCGGGTGCGGGCCGCAGCACGCTCAACCGCCCGGCGGTGATGTCGACCGGATCGATCCATACAATGTCGTGCGGTAACGGTGCTTGACGCGCAAGACCGAGCTGCGAGCCCATGATCCCGGGAACAATGAGCACGCGCGGTGCGCGCGCCCTGATGGGCGTGCGCCGCGCGGCGTGTGCGAGCGCGACAAGTTCGCGGTACTCACGCCCGCCAAAATAGCTCTCAAGCTCGCGCCGGTGCTCCCCGCTTGCGAGCAGCTGCTCGACCTCGACATCGCTCCAGCTGAGCCGATCGTAAGGGGAGACGTGATGCGGCAACAATTCCGATTTGGCCAAGCGTCGCTCTGGGTTAGGCGGGCATGCTCTGCGCGCGCGGCGCGATTATGCCAAAGTCACTTTGACGCAACGTACTCGCGCGTCACATGTGCTACTAGGGCGCGTGCGCCTGAATCTGCGCGCATACCGCATTGATCGCCGCCAGGCGTGCGGTGCTCTTGCGCCAAACCGCGCCGATCTTGCGCAGCGGCGTGGGGCGCGCGAATGGGCGCACGACAACCCCGCGTGCATGGCGGTAGGCGCCGAGTGTTGCAAGCTCGGGCAAGAGCGTGATGCCGGCGCCCGTGGCGACCATCTGACGCAGGGTTTCAAGGCTCGTCGCGCGAAAATCCTGCTTCTCATGCACTCCTGCCCGGCTGCAGACCGCGAGTGCCTGATCGCGCAGGCAGTGGCCATCCTCAAGCAGCAGCAGCGTCTCATCCTGAATGTCCTGCACGCGCAGCGCCGCCCGTTTGGCGAGCGGATGATTCGCCGGCAGGGCGACCGTGAACGCTTCATCGTAGAGCGCGCGCGCCTCGAGCCCATCGAGGTCGACGGGTAGCGCGAGGATGCCCAGATCAATCTCGCCGGCGCGCAGCTTCGCAAGCATCGCGGCGGTGGTGTATTCGTAGAGCCGCAGGTCAAGCCGCGGAAGCGCCTTGCGAATCTCGCGCGCCACGCGCGGCAGGAGATACGGGCCAATGGTCGGCAGCATCGCGATGCGCAGCGCCCCGGCGAGTGGATCGCGATGGGTGCGCGCCAGCGTCACGACTTCATCGCTCGCATCGAGAATGCGGCGCGCGCGCGCGATGATCTCCTCGCCGGCCGCGGTGAGCGCGACGCGCTTGGGCTGTCGCTCGATGAGCTGCACGCCCAGGTAATCCTCGAGCTTCTTCAGCTGCGTCGAAAGGGTGGGCTGGCTCACGAAGCAGCGCTCGGCCGCGCGACCGAAATGGCGTGTATCGGCCACGGCCACGAGATAGCGCAGGTCCTTGAGTTTCAGATCAGACATAGCTGCTTCGATTCATTTTGTCTATCGAGACTATCATATCAATCGATTGGAACAATAGGGGCTTGGAGGCCATGATGCAACCCAAGCGTAATTGGTTACCGCAAAAGCACCACCCTTATGGAGACTGAAACATCATGTTGAGCATTGGGCAAAGATTTCCCGCCTATTCCCTGACCGGCGTCGTCTCGAACGATGTCAACAAGGCCTTCCAGCCGTTCACGAACGACAGCTTTGCCGGCAAGTGGCAGGTGGTGTTTTTCTGGCCGAAGGACTTCACTTTCGTCTGCCCGACCGAGATTGCCGCGTTCGGCAAACTCGACAAGGAATTCAAGGCACGCGATGCACAGCTTCTGGGCGTCAGCATCGACAGCGAGTTCGTGCACCTTGCCTGGCGCAAGGAGAAGGAGGAGCTGCGCAACCTGCCGTTCCCCATGCTGTCGGACATCAAGCGCGAGCTGTCCCAGTCGCTCGGGATCCTGGATCCCGAAGCCGGTGTCGCGCAGCGGGCGACCTACATCGTTGATCCGCAGGGCGTTATCCGCTTCGTCTACGTAACCGACCTTAACGTCGGCCGCAGCCCCGATGAGGTGCTGCGCGTACTTGATGCGCTGCAGACCGATGAGCTCTGTCCGTGCAATTGGCAGCAGGGCGATGCGACCCTGAAGGCTGCCTGACATGACACTCGAAAACCTTCGCGATGCGCTGCCCGATTACGCCCGCGATCTGAAGCTCAATATTGGATCTGTGCTGACGCTCTCGGGTGCGCCGGGACTCACGGACCAGCAGATCTGGGCGGTGGCACTCTCTGCCGCCGCCGCTTCGCGCAATAGCGCATTCGCGCGTGAGTTCGCGCTGCTCGCGGCAGCGCACCTTGATGCTGCGCATGTGCAGGCTGCGCACGCGGCGGCGGCCATCATGGGCATGAACAACGTCTACTACCGCTTTTTGCACCTCGTCGAGGATGAGGAATACAAGCAGATGCCCGCGCGGCTGCGGATGAACGTCATCGGCAACCCGGGCATCGACAAGTTCGACTTCGAGCTGCTGTCGCTGGCGGTATCGGCGATCAACGGCTGCGGAACCTGCGTGGTCGCTCACGAGCGGCAGCTGCGCCAGCACGGCGTGAGCCGCGAGGCAATCCAAAGCGCGGTGCGTATTGCGGCGACCGTGCATGCGGTGGCGCGCGAGGCTGAACTCGCCCAGGCCGCCTGAGGGACTGAAGACGGATCGGCAGCCTTAAGCGGAAGTGGGTGCGGCGACCGAGCGCATCGCGAGCGACAAGCCCTGATCGAGGAGGCTGCGGATGCTCACGCCGCGGCGTGCCACGGGGTTCGCCTTGCTGGCCGCGAGCTGAATGACGCCGTGCAGAAAACCCCAGAGGGCAATCGCGACCGCCGGGGGCTGGCCGACGTCGGCACGTATCGAACCATCCCCCATGCCCGCCTCCAGGGTGCTCGCGATCATGCCGTGCAGCACATCGGCCTTGCGGGCGCATTCGCCTTCATTGCCGTGCGGATCGGCGTTCGTCGGCGAGCGCAGCTCGCAGTGCGCGAGCACGGCGAAATACACCGGAAATTCCTGCGCAAACGCCACATAGGCACGGCTCATCGCCTCAAGCTGGGCGATGCCGCGCTCATGGCGCATGGCGCTTTCGCTTAAGCGCTGAGCCAGCAGCGACAGGGCGCGCCCGCTCACTCCAAAGAGCAGGTCCGTCTTATCTGTGAAATACACGTACAAAAGCGCACGCGACAGCCGCGCTCGCCGGGCAACCTGATCCATTGTCATGTCGTCCCAGCTTTCGCCGGCTGCAACAGCTTCGGCCGCATCGAGAATTTCCGCCCGCCGACGTTCTTTTTCTTCGTTGCGGCGGTCCGCAAGATCATTCATGCCGGATTACCTTAAGGCAAAGCTTGACAGACTGTCAATAATTGCACGCAGCTAGGCTTAGGAGGTCCGTGGCACCGTCCGCGACCGCAGTCTCGTTTAGACTCGCGCACACAGTTCATCCGGAGCCCTGCCATGAGCGACTCAGAGATCAGCGCAAAAGACTCCGAAGCCGTCATACGCACTCTCAACCAGATTCTTGAGCTCGAACTGGCGGGCCTGGTGCGCTACTTGCACTACAGCTTCATGATCTTCGGCCACAACCGCATTCCAATCGTGGCGTGGCTGCGCGCGCAGGCGAATGAATCGCAGGCGCACGCGACACTCGCCGGCGAGCACATCACCAATCTGGGTGGGCATCCGTCGCTCAAGATCGGCTCGCTGCTCGAGACCCATAAGCACAACGTGGATGAGATCCTCGCCGAGGCGCTCGAGCACGAAGAGCAGGGGCTCGAGCAGTATCGCAAGCTCCTCTCGATGGTGACCGGCAACAGCATCATGCTCGAGGAGTACGCGCGCGATCAGATTGCGGCCGAGGAGGCGCATCTTGCCGAGATCCGCAAGATGATGCGCCGCCCCGGCTCCATCAAGTAGCGCCGCCGCGCCGGCAAAGCCCCGCCGCGCTCATGATCGGGCTGTACCGCGCGGCGCTTTGCTCGGCTGCCGCCGTCGCTTCGGTGGCCCTCGCCGCCGTCACGGTGACAGATGACCTCGGGCGCAAGCTCACTCTGACGCACATACCGCGCAGTATCGCAAGCCTTGCTCCCGGCGCGACCGAGATGCTCTTCGCCGCCGGCGCTGGGGATCGCATCATCGCAACTGTCGAATACTCCGACGATCCGCCGGCGGCGCGCCGCGTGCCACGCATCGGCGATGCGGCTGCGATCGACATGGAACGTCTCATCGCCCTGCACCCCGAGCTCGTCGTGGTCTGGCCGAGCGGCGACAATCCGGCGCAGGTTGCATCGATCGAGCGCCTGGGCCTGCCCATTTACCGCCAGCAGGTGGATGCCTTCAGCGAGTTTCCCGCATCGCTGCGGCGGCTCGGGGCGCTCGCGGGCACCTCTGCGGTCGCCGAGCGCGCCGCGCATGCGCTCGAAGTGCAGCTCGCGGCGCTTGCCGAGCGCTATGCAGATCGCACTCCGGTAACAGTGCTGCTGCAGATCTGGGACCGGCCGATCTACACCGTGGGCGGCAAACACCTGATGTCGGATGCGCTGCGTCTGTGTGGCGCGCGCAATGTGTTCGCGGAGCTCAAAGTTGCCGCGCCCGTGGTGGACACCGAGGCCGTCCTCGCGCGCGATCCTGACATGATCGTCGCCGCGGCGCCGCCGGGGGCGGCTGCCGCGTGGCTCGCACAGTGGCAGGCATTCCCGAGCCTGAAGGCGGTGCGCGCCAAGCGCCTCATTGCCTTTGAAGACCAGCGTCTGACGGGCTTAGGTCCGGGTGCGCTTGCTGCGACGGAAACCCTCTGCAGGCTGATCGATGCGCAACGGCCGGTTGCCGGCGTTCCGCACTAATCGCGGAAATTATCGAACTGCAGCGGCACTTCGATGCCGGCCTTCTTCAGCAGCTGGATCGCGGACTGCAGGTCATCACGCTGTTTGGCGTTGACGCGCACCTTGTCGCCCTGCAGGCTCGCCTGCACCTTGAGTTTGGAATCCTTGATCAGGCGCGCGATCTTCTTGCCGGTCTCCTGATCGATGCCATGGCGCAGGATCACTTCCTGCGTCGCCGCCGATAGCGATGTCTGCGGCTCCTTCACCTCGAGGCAGGCAACGTCCACGCCGCGCTTTGACAGGCGCAACTTCAGGATGTCGAGCATCTGCTTCAGCTGAAAATCCACCTGGGCGTGCAAGGTGACGACAAACTCGGCGAGCTCGTAGCGCGCACCGGTGTCTTTGAAGTCGAAGCGCTGCGCGAGCTCGCGGTTTGCCTGGTCAACGGCGTTGGCGACCTCGTGCGCATTGAGTTCCGATACCGTGTCAAAGGAAGGCATCGGCGCTAGCCCTTCTTGAACTCGGATTTGAGTTTCTTTTGATTGCGGCGGGTGAGCTCCATGAAGCGCGGCGTCGCGCCCGCATCTTCGTAGATCGGATCGCCCTGATCGTCCGTGGCGATGACCTTGCTGCCCTGCACGTAGGGCATGGCCGCCGCTATCTCCTGCAGCGCAACGCCGAGCAGGTCCGTGATGATCTGCTCGGTGCTGCGGCCCGGGAACATCTCCGTCAGCGCCTGCAGGCGTGCCGCGTCTTCAAGCGGCAGACGCACGGCGAAGTGGCTCGCGGTGCGTGCGCCGCTGGCGCCATGGCGCCAACTCTCCAGCAGCTCGGTCCATTTCACGTGTTGCTCCGGCAAAAGCCACGGATACGGCAATTGTAGCCCAAGCCTGCAACGCGATTTCTTGACGCCTGCGCAAGCCTGCCGCCATACTGATCCGCAGATGTCTCGACAGGACCTTAAGATTTGCGCGCGCTGGTGGCGCCCCTTCTGACGGAGGGGGTGCGCGGGCGCTGTCAGTTTTCAAGATCTAAAGTTTTCAAAGGCCATGCAAACCCATCCTCCGGATGACTCCGGGATGGGTTTTTTTTTGGAATGCGGTATTGAAACCACCGTTCGACATATCGGGTGATCTTGATACGCCGGTCTCGGCGTTCATCAAGCTGCGCGCGCTACATCCGCGCTTCCTGCTCGAGAGCGTCGAGGGCGGCGAGCGGCTCGCGCGCTACTCCTTCATCGGCTTCGGGGATTGCCTGGAACTTAAGGTCGCATCCGGCGGCACTACCATCCAGGGCCGCACGGAGCCGGCACCGCGGAGCGCACGGGAATTGCTGGACGTGCTGCGTCGCGCGCTCTTGCAGGCGCCGCGCCCACTGCCGGAGATGGCGGGCATCCCGCTCGCGGGTGGCCTCGTCGGCTACGCCTCGTATGACGTGGTGCGCTTCTTTGAGCGTCTGCCGCCGCGCCGTGTGAGCGCAAATGCCGTGCCGGCGATGCATTACGTGGCCCCACGCTCGCTTCTCGTGTTCGACCATCTCACGCGCGGCATCGCCCTCTTGCATGCCGGTTCGGATGAGGATCGGCGCGCGTTGCGCGCCGAGGTGATCCGCACGTTGCGCGGCGCTTTGCCGAACGGCATACGCGCCGGCCGCTATGCGCCGCCGGCTGCGGCTTTTGGCCGCGAGGACTTCATGGCCGGCGTGCGCCGCACGCAGGAGCACATCGCCGCGGGGGATGTCTATCAGCTCGTGCTCTCGACGCGCTTTGCCGGGCAGCATGAGCTTGATCCGTTCCAGGCATACCGCGCGCTGCGCCTCATCAATCCCTCGCCCTACATGTTTTACTGTGTGCTCGGCGATGTGACCGTCGTGGGCTCATCCCCCGAGGCGCTCGTCAAGTTGAGCCAACGTCACGCGCAGCTGCGCCCCATCGCCGGCACGCGCCCGCGTTCGGACGACGCAGCGATCGACGCTGAGCGCGAGCAGCAGCTGCGCGTGGATCCCAAGGAGAACGCCGAGCACATCATGCTCGTGGATCTGGCACGCAACGACCTGGGGCGTGTCGCCTGCGCGGGCAGCGTGCGTGTCGACCCGTACCGCTCGATCGAGCGCTACAGTCACGTGATGCACATGGTCAGCGGCGTACATGGCGAGCTTGCAGCCGCGCGCGACGCTTTCGACCTCTTTGCAGCCGCGTTTCCCGCGGGCACCCTGGTGGGCGCGCCCAAGGTGCGCGCGATGCAGATCATCGATGAGCTCGAGCCCGTGGAACGCGGGCTCTACGGCGGCACCGTGGGTTACTTCGGTGCGCGCGGCGACATGGATCAGGCCATCACGATTCGTACTCTCGTTTTTCGTGGCGACGAGTACAGCTATCAGGCAGGCGCCGGCATCGTCGCCGACAGCGTGCCGGCCACCGAGCACGAGGAAGTGCTCGCGAAGAGCCATGCGCTCGTGCGCGCGCTCGAACTCGCCCAGGGAGGCATTTGATGGTGAAGTTGCTCCTGATCGACAACTACGACTCCTTTACCTACAACCTGGTGCAGGCGTTTCTGGTGCTGGGCGCGGACGTGCATGTGTTTCGCAACGATGCCATCAGCGTGCCTGAGGCGCAGGAGCTCAAGCCGACGCATCTGTGCATCTCGCCCGGTCCCGGTACGCCCTACGATGCAGGGATCTCGATGCAGATGATTCGCGCGTTTGCCGGGCACGTGCCGGTGCTCGGCGTTTGCCTCGGTCATCAATCGATCGTGGAGGTATTTGGCGGCAAGGTGGTGCGTGCGGCGCGTCTCATGCATGGCAAGACCTCGCTCATTGAGCACGATGCGCGCACCGTATTTGCCGGCCTGCCGCAGCCGTGCGAGGTTGGCCGCTATCATTCGCTCATCGCCGCGCCCGAGCGTATGCCGCGCGAGCTCGAGGTGACCGCACATACTGCGGAAGGGGAGATTATGGGAGTGCGTCACCGCGATCTTCTGGTCGAAGGCGTGCAGTTCCACCCGGAGAGCATTCTGACGCCGGAGGGCCCGCAGCTACTGCGCAACTTTCTGGAGCTCGCACCCGGCGCGCGCCGTTCGGAAAATTCTCCCGGAGCTTTGCATGCAGCCTCCGGGTGAGTTTCTCGAGCACCTGCTGAAGCGGCGCGATATGTCGGAGATGGAGGCGCAGGAGCTACTTGTGCATCTGACCAATCCTGAGACGACGCCGGCGCTCGCTGGGGCGCTGCTCGCCGCGTTGCGCAGCAAGGGCGTCGTTGCGGACGAGGTGCGCGGCTTTGCCCGGGCCATGCGCCGTCTTGCGCGGCATCCGCACATTGCCGCCGGTACCCGCGCGATTGATGTCGTGGGTACTGGCGGCGATGCGTCCGGCAGCTTGAACATTTCCACCGGCACGGCGCTGCTGACCGCAGCATGCGGTTTGCCGGTGATCAAGCACGGCAACCGCTCGGTATCAAGCCGTGCGGGCAGTGCGGATGTGCTCGAGGCGCTGGGACTGGCCTTGCCGCTTGATGAAGAAGCTGCGGGGCGCTGCTTGGTGCAGACCAATTTCACTTTCCTCTACGCACCCCACTATCACCCGGCGATGAAGGCCATTGCGCCGGTACGCGCGGCGCTCGGCGTGCGCACGATATTCAATTTGCTCGGGCCGCTAACGAACCCTGCCGCGCCGCCGCTGCATCTGATCGGGGCGTTCGATCTCGAGGCGGCGCAACTCATCGCCGACACCCTCGCCGGCCTTGAGATCGAGCGCGCCTTCGTCGTGCATGGCGCCGCCGGGTGGGACGAGCCGACGCCGATCGGCCCGTTCGCTCTCTTTGACGTGCGCCGCGGCGTGGTCGCACGAAGCGAGCGCGCACCGGAGGACTACGGGCTCCCCCGCTGCAGCGCCGCGGAGCTTCGCGGCGGCGATGCGCGCAGCAATGCGCGCGCGTTGCGCGCGACGCTCGCCGGCGATGATCGTGGTGCGCACCGCGACTGCCTGTTGCTCGGTACGGCGCTCGCGCTTGAAGTAGCGCACGATGTACCGCCGCGCGCAGGGGTCGCGCGCGCGGCTGCCGCGATCGACAGTGGTGCCGCGCGGCGCCTGCTCGATGCCGTGTGTGCTTTTGAGGTGCGAGTATGAGCGAGGATTTCCTGGACAAAATGGCCGGGCGCAGCCGTGCGCGGGTGCAAGTTGCCATGCGCGCCTGCCCGGCGACGCGCATGTTCGAGCAGGCCGCGCAGGCCCCCGCGCCGGTGCCGCTCGTGCCGAGCACTGCCGGCTTCGACATCATCGCGGAGTTGAAACTGCGCTCGCCGGCCGCCGGAGCGCTACAGAGCAAGCCGGAAGACCTTGCCGCACGCGTCAGAAACTATGCAGCCGCCGGCGCCGTGGCAGTGTCCGTGCTTACCGAGCCCAGCGAATTTCACGGCGAGCTTGCACACCTGGAGCTCGCGGCGCCCGCGCTGCGGGCGAGCGCAACGCCGGCGCTGCGCAAAGACTTTGTCGTCGATTCCTATCAGGTGGCGGAGGCGCGCGCGGCGGGCGCGAGTGGCGTGCTCATCATCCTGCGCATGCTCGCGCCGGTGGAGCTGCAGGCGGTCATGGCCGCGACGGAGCGACTCGGCCTTTTCGCGTTGCTCGAGACCTTTGATGAGCGCGACATCGAGCGCGCCCACGAGCTCGTCGCCGGCTACAAGGAGAGCCCCAATCCAACCGTCCTCGTCGGCGTCAACTGCCGCGACCTGCAAACTTTGCAGGTTGTGCCCGCACGTCTTGAGAGTCTCGCGCCGCTGCTGCCGCGCGGCGTGCCGCGCGTGGCGGAAAGTGGCGTCACAACGCCCGAAGAGGCGCGGCGCGTGCGCGCCGCGGGTTACGACATGGCGCTCGTCGGCAGCGCGCTGATGCGCGCCTCCGATCCGGCCGAGCTCATGCGGCAGATGCTGCATGCGGGCCGCAGCTAGGGACGGACCGTGATGTGGGTGAAGATCTGCGGCATGACGACTCCGGCGGCGGTCGCCGCGGCGCTCGATGCGCAAGTGGACGCGATTGGTTTTGTGTTCGCCGATTCGGTGCGGCGCGTGAGTGCGGTGCGCGCCGTGCAGCTCGCGGCGCCAGCGCGCGGCCGTGTGCGCTGCGTTGCCGTGACGCGCCAGGCCGCGCAGCAGGAGATTGATGCGATGCTCGCGGAGTTTGCGCCCGATGTACTGCAGGCCGAATGGCGTGATCTTGCCAGGCTGCGCCTGCCGCGCGAGCTTACCGTGCTGACGGTGGTTCGCGCCGGCAGCGCGACACCCTCTTCGCTGCCCGCGCGGGTGCTCTTTGAAGGCGCGCTCAGTGGTGCGGGCTTGCCCTGCGATTGGACACAGGCGCAGCGATTTGCGCAGCAGACGGAGCTGGTGCTCGCCGGCGGCCTGAGGGCGGATAACGTCGCCGAGGCCATCCGCCTCGTGCGCCCCTTCGGCGTGGACGTGTCGAGCGGCGTGGAAGCGGCGCCCGGCATCAAGAGCCCCCAAGAAATATTGCGTTTTGTGCGCGCCGCGCGTGAGGAGCAGCGATCATGAATGCACGAGTGTCGGCCCTCGATCCCACGGAGCTCCTCGCCGAGTGCATCGCGGGGCACTTCCCGGATGCGCATGGACGCTTCGGTCCGTTCGGTGGCTGCTACGTCCCGGAGACGCTGATTCCGGCGCTCGAGCGCCTCGCAGATGGCGTGCGCGCGCATCTGCACAGTCCCAAATTCCAGGAGCGCTTCCGCAAGGAACTCTCCTCATGGGTGGGACGACCGACACCGCTCACCTACGCGGCGCGGCTGTCGCAGGCGTGGGGCGCGCGCATCTGGCTCAAGCGCGAGGATCTTGCGCACACCGGTGCGCACAAGATCAACAACGCCGTCGGCCAGGCGCTGCTCGCGCAGGAGCTCGGCGCAAAACGCATCATCGCCGAGACCGGCGCGGGGCAGCATGGCGTTGCAAGCGCTGCCGCCTGTGCGCGCTTTGGCATGCCGTGCATGGTCTACATGGGCGAGATCGATATGCAGCGCCAGGCGCCCAACGTCGGACGCATGCGCCTCATGGGAGCGACCGTCGTGCCGGTCACGAGTGGCGATCGCACGCTGCGCGCCGCGATCGATGAGGCGCTGCGCGACTGGGTGTCAGATCCCCTCGACACTTATTATCTTCTGGGCTCGGTAGTGGGACCCCATCCCTATCCTTATCTCGTGCGCGAACTGCAGGCCGTCATCGGCCACGAAGCGCGCGCCCAGATCCTGAAAGAAACCGGCGCGCTGCCCGACGCGATCATCGCCTGCGTCGGCGGCGGCTCAAATTCGATCGGTCTGTTTCACGCATGGGTGCCGGAGCGCGGCGTTGAGATCATCGGCGTTGAAGCCGGTGGACGCGGGCGCGAACTCGGCGCCAATGCTGCGACCCTAACCTATGGGCGACCCGGGGTGTTGCATGGCACCTATTCGCTCCTGTTGCAGGATGCGGACGGTCAGATTCAGGAGACACACTCGGTGTCGGCCGGCCTCGACTATCCGGGCGTCGGGCCCGAGCATGCGCTGCTGCTCGCCACGGGACGCGTGCGCTACGAAGCCGCGAGCGATGATGAGGCGCTGGCGGCGCTCAAGGAGTGCTGCGAGATGGAAGGCATCCTGCCTGCGATCGAGAGCGCGCACGCACTCGCCGGCACCAAGCGCTGGGCGGCCGCCAATCCGGGCAAACGCATCCTCGTCGGCCTCTCGGGGCGCGGCGATAAGGACATGTCGACTCTGCAGCGCACGCTGCTTGATGTGACCGAGCGGGCATGAGCGCGGGACACGAACGCATCAGCGCGGCGATTCGCGCGGCGAACCGCCGCGCCGGCCCCGCGCTCGTCGCATTCATGACCGCGGGCTATCCGAGCCGCGCGCACTTTCGCGAGCATCTGCGTTCGATCGCCTCCGCCGCCGAGGTCGTGGAGATCGGCGTGCCGTTCACCGATCCGATGGCTGACGGCGTCACGATTCAGCGGGCGAGTCGCGTCGCGCTCGAACAGGGCGTGAGCCTGCGCTGGATACTTGCAGAACTTGGCGCGCTGCATCTTGATGTGCCACTCATCCTGATGAGCTATCTGAATCCGCTGCTCGCGGTTGGACTTGATTGGCTCGCGCGCGCGGCGGCGGATGCGGGAGTTGCCGGCTTCATCGTGCCCGACCTGCCGCTTGATGAGAGCCAGGAGCTCTCGGAAGCGCTCGCGCCGCACGAGCTTGCGCTCATCCAGATGGTGACGCCGGTGACGCCGGCGGTGCGGCTTGCGCGCCTGTGCGCGGCGAGTCAGGGCTTCGTTTATGCAGTCACGATGACCGGCACGACCGGGCGCAGTGTGGATGTGCCGCAGCGGGTGCTCGATTACCTCGCACGCGTGCGCGCGCAGTCACCGGTTCCCGTGTGTGCAGGTTTTGGCATCCGCAGCCCCGCGCAGGTGGCACGTCTTGCCGGTCATGTTGACGGCGTGATCGTCGGCTCCGCGCTCGTCGAAGTACTGGAGCGTCACGCGGACCCGGCGGCGTGGCTTGCTACGTTGCGCGCCCCGGCGCGATGAGCGAGGCGCACCAGACTCTCGCCGCCGAAGCGCGCACGCACCGGGGACTTGCGGCGCTGCTCGCCGCGCTCGCGACGGTGAGTCCGTTCTCGATCGATACGTTTTTCCCGTCGTTCCCCGCGATCGAGTCGCAATTTGGGCTCACCGCCTGGCAGATGCAGCAGACACTGAGCACCTACCTGGTGCCATTCGCCATCATGTCTTTGGTTCTGGGGCCGCTGTCGGATGCGCTCGGGCGCCGTCCCGTGGTGCTCGTCGGGCTCATCGTCTACTCCGCAGCGTCAGTGGGCTGCGCCTTGGCACCGGGCTTTGCGTGGCTGCTCGCATTTCGCGCCGTGCAGGGTATGAGTGCGGGCGTGGGCCTTGCCATCGGGCGCGCCATCGTGCGCGACGTGCACGAAGGGCCCGCGGCGCAGCGCCTGATGAGTGCCGTCACGATGATATTTGGCATTGCGCCGGCGATTGCGCCCGTCATCGGCGGGTGGATTCACGTGCTCTTGGGCTGGCGCAGCGTCTTTGGCTTCATGGTGTGCATCGGCGCGGCGCTCATCGTCGTGAGCTACCTACATCTGCCCGAGACGCATCCGGAGGAGCGCCGCTCGCCGCTGCATCCGGGCACTCTGGCGCGCACGGCCTGGCGCATCGCCTCGGATCATGAGTTCCTCGTGCTGGCCCTCGCCGCCGGGGTCACGATCTGCACGATGATGACCTATCTTGCCGCGGCGCCAGTGATCGTTCTTAGCTTATGGCACTTGCGCGAGACGCAGTTTGCGTGGCTCTTTGTGCCCATCATTGCAGGCTTCATGCTGGGCGCGTGGCTTTCGGGACGTCTCGCGGGGCGCATTGCCGGAGCTCGGCAGATCGGGCTCGGCTACGCGATTTCAATCGGCTCCGGAGCCCTCGTGCTCGTGTTGCATTTGACGGTGCAGCCGCTGCCGATCGTCGTGCAGGAAGTGCTCATTGGCATCGATGCCATCGGAGTGCAGCTCATCATGCCGGTCCTCGTGCTGCGCATGCTCGATCTTTTTCCCGCCTCGCGCGGCTCGGCCGCCTCCGTGCAGTCATGCACCATGCTGCTGATCGCTGCGCTGCAGATTGGCATCATCGTCCCGATGCTGGCAGGGGCACTCTGGCACTTCGCCGCAGGCTCACTCGCCTGCACGCTCCTCGGCTGCGCCCTGTGGTGCATCGCTCCTCAGCCGGGCGCGGTTGCGGGCAGCATGCGCGCGGCGCGCCAGCCGCCGAACTTGTAGTACACCATCGCGAAGGCGGCAAGAGCTGCGGCGCTCAGGGGGAAGCTGAACCAGATGGCATCCGCATGCCAACTGTCGATGAAGGCGTACGCCAGCGCGAAGCGCATGATGAGGATCGTAAATGTCAGGATGAGCAGCGGCACCACGACGGCACCGGTTGCGCGCACCACCCCGAACAGTACCGTCGAAATGCCGAAAAACACAAAGGTAAATGCGCCGATGCGATTGGCACGCGCCGCCACCGCGAGCGCCGGTGAGTCCCAGGGCAGAAACAGCGCAAGTGCCGGGCGACTGTAGATCTCCACCAACAGCACCAGAGAACCGGTCAGCAGAAAGTTGTAGAGCACGCCCAGGCGCGCGGTCGCGGCGACGCGATCCCAGCGCTGCGCGCCGACGTTCTGCGCCGCAACCGCAGACACCGCCATGCCAAGCGCGAAAGCACTCATCGAGATGTAGTTCCACACCTGCCAGCACGCGCCGAACGCGGCCGTGGTGATGACACCGAAACGGTTCACCAGTGTCACCATGAGAACGCTGCTGAGCGAGATCACGAAGAGCTGCAGCCCCATCGGGATGCCCTTCATGATGAGTGTCGCGACGATCGCACGATCGAAGCGCAGCAGATGAAACTCGCCCCGATGCAGGCACAGCATATGCTTGCGGCGATAAAGAGCCGCGATGAGCGCCGCGAGGCTCACCGCCTGCGCGATGAATGTCGCCAGCGCCGAGCCCGCGATCCCTAAGC
>Ga0302324_100016046_pt1 | contig 14959 bp, 8 predicted proteins | sample Palsa_T0_1_FD_201949 | JGI IMG/M metagenome (GOLD analysis project Ga0302324, IMG submission 201949) | Peat permafrost microbial communities from Stordalen Mire near Abisko, Sweden - Palsa_T0_1 | ecosystem: Environmental > Terrestrial > Soil > Palsa > Peat permafrost | place: Sweden: Abisko...
GGAGCTGCGGATCTACGAGGCCGGCAAGGGTGTGCACCGCTATCCATTGACGCATGGCGAAGCATGGGCGCGAGATTCGACGCGGGTCATCCCGTTGACGTTGAGCGATGCGCTCGATCCGCGCAACGTGGTGCGCTTCAGTCTTTTCTATCGCGCGGCGAGCCCGCTGTCGCCGCCGTGGCAGGTGGTGGCCGCCGATGTCGATCTGTCGGCCGGCCGCGAGCCGGCGCAGCTGCTGCTCGGCACCACCCTCTCGGGCGAGATCGCACGGCAGGGAGAGCTCGCGACGCTCGAGCGCGATGCGAGCACCATCAGTTGCATGAGCGATTCGGACTGCGACGATTCCAAGACTTGCAATGGACAAGAGCGTTGCGCGCCGCACGCGGCCGGCGCCGATGCGCGCGGCTGCCTGAGCGGGCGCCCCGTGGTCTGTCCGGTGAACCAAGTGTGCACCGAGGGGCGCGGTTGCGTCGGCACCGGCTCGTTGACTCCGGCACCGGCTCACTAAGGCATCAGCTCACTAAGGCATCAGCACGAGCTCATGCGTAGCCGGTCCGGGCAGGAGTGCCGTCGGCCGGCCTTCCACCCAGGCGTCGAATCCGGCGCGGTAGAACGGCGAGAGCGGATGCCCGCTCTGACCGCCCGGCATATGTAGGTAAGCATCCCTCTCGTGCCCCGGCGAGACGCTGAACCGTTCGGACGCGCCGAAGTCGGTGCCTTGAATGCGCGGCATATCGTCGTGCGCGCCCGGCGGTCCCACCGTCGGCATATCCAGAAGCCCGCGCAGCAGCGGCAGCGCGGCGGACAAGGGATGCGCGATGCGCACCGCATTCACGCGCCCCCACGTGCAGGAGGCGAGATCCATGTGCTCGGAGGCACACTCCCGCGGGAGCCTCGTGCTCGCAACGAATGCCTCGTCGAGGAGCGTGTCCCAATCCGCATAGGCCGCGGCGAGCATGTGCGCCGGCCGCGCTTGCAGCAGCCGCCAGAGCGGTCCCTCGAACGAGGGCGGAATCTCGAAATTGAATTCGCGGTCCGCGAGTCGCGCGGGTGCGACCAGCATGTAGAAAACTCGCGCTTCCACTTCATGGCGAAACGCGACCGTCAAGCGAAACGCCGGATCGTTCGGTGCGGCGTGACCGCTCCAGCGTGCGAGCACCGCTTGTGCGGCGGCGGCGGAGCGCTTATCGGGCGCACTCTCGATCGCCTGCCCGAGGAGTGCCCGCCAGCGTTCGAGAAATAGCGCGCGGTCATCGAGCTCGACGCGCAGGCTCGTGAGCGGAGCCAGCGGCGGCGCTGCCTCCTGCAAATCCGCATGAATCTGCGCGGCACGCGCGCCTCGGTCCATCCCGTCATCGCCGATGCGGCGCGCGGCCTCGCCGCCGACGACGCGCGCGTTTGCCGACCAGAGCAAGCCCTCGGCCGGATCGAGCACAAGTGGCCGTTCAGCCGGGGCGAGCCAGCCCTCGAACCCAACGGCGGAATCGGTGGACAGTTGCGGCACGACGGGCTGCGTGTCGCTGTGTCGCGGCAACCGCCCGGCGATGCTCCAACCGATGTGGCCGTCGGCATCGCCCACGAGGATGTTCTGTCCGGGCATTCCAAAGTCGCCCGCTGCGCGCAGCGCCTCTGCCGCCGAGTGGATATGTTCGAGAGCGAGCAGCTTGATATTCACCGCGGCCGGATCGTGCGCCACCCAGTCGAGCGCGTAGGGCCGGTGCTGCCAGTCCGTTCCCATGACCGGACCCCAGGGGGTGATGGCCACTTTCAAGTGCTCGGACGGTGCGCCCTTGACTTCGATGATCTCATCGACATAGGAGAGCTTCTGAGTTCCCTCCACCGTCGCGTAGGCATCGGGGTCGCCGGGCACGGGCACGAGTCGGATCACCTTTGCGAATTCGCCGTAGCTGTTGGTGAAACCCCAGGCGATGTGCCCGTTGCTGCCGGCGATGAGCGAAGGGGTACCCGGCAAGGTCAGGCCGACCTCATCGAAACCATCCGCGGAGGCCTGCACGAGACGCGCCCGGTACCAGGTGTTCGGCACCCGCAAGCCCAGATGCATGTCGTTCGCGACCAGCGCCGCCCCGTCGGCAGTACGCGAACCCGCGACCGCCCAGTTGTTGCTGCCCGCCGGATCGGCCGAGTGCTCCGAAGTCTCGGGCGGTGCGACGGGCAGAGCTCCGAGCGAGCGCAGATCGATTTCCTCCGGAGTCGGAATTCGAGGCGGTTCACTCCGGCTGCCGTCGATCGCGGCATCCCATTCGGGCGCCCCGGCCTCGATGAAGCGCCACAGTGCTTCGGGCAGCGTTGCACGCAGCAATCCGCGCTGCAGTTGCAGATGGCCGGTGGGATCCTGCAGCTGCAGAAACATCGCATGTGCGCACAACACGGTGTCGACCGGGCGCCACGGCTGCGGCTCGGCGCGCAGCAGCCAATATTCGAAGGGCCGCGCTCGCAGCGCGGACAGGCCCGCATTCGCGCCGTTGGCATAGGCATGGAGCAGGGCCCGGCTCGGAGCATCCAGACTCGCCACCGCTCGCTCGGCCACGTCGCGAAATCGATGCCGCCGCAGCTCGCGGTCGGCGGGAAGGAGCGCCGGACCGAGGAGTGCGGCGAGCTCGCCGGCCGCGGCGCGGCGCAACAGATCCATTTGAAAGAACCGATCCTGCGCGTGCAGATAGCCGAGCGCGAACGCGAGGTCGCCTCGATTCTGTGCCGTGATGGTCGGCACTCCGACGGCGTCGCGGCTCACGCGCACCTCGGAGTGCACGCCGGTCCCCGCTGTGCGGCCGTCGAGCCTTGGAAGGCTCGCGCGCAGTACCAGCCATCCGGCGAGCGCCGCGGCTAGCACGACGCCGACGAGGACGGCGGCCGCCATGGCGCCGAAGCGCCGGGCGCCGAAGCGCCGGGCGCCGGAGCGCCGGGCGCCGGAGCGCAGCGCCCGGCTCAACTTTCGCATGCGCGCGCTTCCGTGCGCGCGACTTTTCCACACGGGACGCCCTGACGATCACATCCATGCTGCCGGGTGGCCGAGGCCATTATCGAGTGTGGTCGTCGCGCATGCCGTGTGAGGCTCTGCGCTCCAGCGGGAGATATGTCAAGGGAACCTCGTGCTCACTGTCTGGCGAGCGACGCTTGGTCCCAACCGCCGCCGAGGGCCTTGATCAACAAGATGCTCGCGCTCATGCGGCGCGCTTGAATGTTGGCGGCCTGCACTTGCGCCTGCAGCGCCGCCGTCTCCGCCGTCGACACTTCGAGATAGGTCACGATCCCGGCGCGGTAACGGTCCTGGGCCTGCTTGAGGGCCACTCCCGTGGCGAGAACCGCGGCCGCATCGCTCTCGCTCTCCTCTTGCAGGCGTCGCAGAGCGACGAGGTTGTCCTCGACATCCTGATACGCGGTGAGCACCGTGTTGCGGTAATCCGCTGCCTGCTCCTCATAGACGGCCTTTACGCGCGCGGTCTCGGCGACCAAGCGACCGCCCTCGAAGATCGGCGCCGAGATTTGCGGGCCTAGCGACCAGAACACGCTGGACGTCGACAGCAGATTGGAGGTCCTGGTGCTCTCCACACCCCCCGCGGCGTTCAAGGTGAGTTTCGGGAAATAGGCCGCACGAGCGACGCCGATTTGCGCGTTGGCCGAAGCCACGTTGCGCTCGGCCTCGGCGACGTCCGGGCGGCGCTCGAGCAGAGTGGAGGGCAGTCCGACGTCGATCGGAGGTGGGACGACCTCGAGCGGCAACGCGTTCGCCGGCAGAGCGAAGAGCGAAGGGTTCTCGCCGACCAGGACGGCGATGGCATGCTCGGCCTGCGCCCGTTGCAGCTTGAAGTCGGCGGCTTGAGTGAGCGCGTTGTCGAGCTGCGCCTGCGCCTGGGCGACATCGGCGAGCGCGGCGGCGCCGCCGTTGAACAGGTCCGTGGTGAGCTTGAGCGCCTCCCGGTAGGACGCGACGGTCCGGTCATAGAGGTCTAATTCCGCGTCGTAGGCCCGCAAGTTGAAATAATCCTCCGCCAGTTGCGCGCGCAGCGAGAGCTCGACCGAGGCGTAGTCGGCGGCGCTTGCTTGACGGGCGGCCTTGGCCGAGGAGACTTCGTTGCGGACCCGGCCCCACAGGTCCACTTCGTATGAGAAATCCGCGCCCAGCGCGAAATCGTTCACCGTGCTCGGATAGCCGGGAATCGACTTGGGCGCGTTCGGCGAATACTTTTCCCGCGTCGCATAGGGATCGGCCGTCAGCGTGGGAAACAGATCCGCGCGCGCGATGCGGTATTGCGCGCGCGCCTGCTGAAGACGGGCGAAGGCGGCCTTGAGAGTGAGACTCGCCGGAATCCTCCCCTCCAGCCGGTCGAGCTCCGGATCCTGGTACACCACCCACCAGTCGCCGCGCGGCTGCGCATCCTTCGGCTCCGCGACTTTCCAGTCGGCGAGTTCCTTGTAGTGCTCCGGAGCAGTCCCCGTGTCCGGCACTTTGTAAGGCGGTGCGAAGGAGCAAGCGCCGGCGAGCCAGGCGCTCATCACCGTCAGGGCGCGGCCTGCGGCCTTGCGGACGCGCGGGGTCACGGGGCGGCGTGCCCGCCGCCCTGATCGGCGGCGTTTTTCGGCGGCGGAGGCGCGATGCGCACGTGCATGCCGTCGTTGATGGAATCCGGCGGATTGACCACCACCGCGTCCGTCGGATCGAGCCCGGTCAGGATCTCGACGGTCTTGCCGAAGTCCCGTCCTTGGGTGACCTTTTTAATCTTGATGGTGTCCTGATTCTGGACGACCGCGACTTGCAATCCGTCGGAGCGGAACAGGATGGTATTGGCGGGCAGGCGCAGGGTGTCGGTGCTGGACGGCAGCTTGAAATGAATCTCGGCGTACGAACCGGGGAGAAGCTGCGATTCGCGATTGTCGAGCTGCAGCTCGACCTGCAGCGTCCGGGCGGTCGGGTCCAGGGAATTGGACGTGCGCACCGTATCCGCGTCGTAGGTCTTGCCGGGTCGCTCGGTGAAGTGCAGTTGTGCTTTCAAGCCCGTCCCGGTGGCCGCCGCGTACGCCTCGGGAACTTGCGCGTAAATGCGCAGCTTGCGGATGTCGGCGACGCGGAACAGCTCCGTGTTCGGGGACTGTCCGGCATTGATGAGGTAACCCACGTCCGTGTTGCGCGCAGTCACCACGCCGTCGAAGGGCGCGAGCACCCGCTTGAACGACTCGAGCTCGTTCAAGCGGTTCCTGTTCTGCAGCGCCGACTCGACCATCGCGGCCTTCGCGGCCGCATCCCCCGCACGGTTGTCTGCATCCTGCTTCGATACCGCCTGCGTCTGGAGCAATCCTTGCCAGCGATCATTGGTGATCTTGGAAAGAGCGAAGTTCGCCTGGGCCGTGTCGAGGTCGGCGCGCGCCTGTGCGAGCTCGCGATCGACCTCGGGAGTTTCGATTTCCGCGAGCAGTTGTCCCTTGTGCACCCGGGCGCCGATGTCCGTGTACCAGACTTTCACGTAGCCGTTGGTGCGCGCGTAGATGGGCGACTCGACGTAGGCCTGCACGATACCCGGCAGCACGAGCTCATTGCCGGCATCGCTCAGCTGCGGCTTGGCCGTTACCACGGTGAGAACCGCGTTCTCCGTCGTACTCCTGCGCAGCTCCGATCGGCTGTGAATGCGGCTCGCGATTCCCCAGACGGCGAGGATGAGGGCGATGATGGCGACGATCAGGCCGTAGCGGATCACTCTGAACTTGAGCCTGCGGCGCTCTTGCGCGCTTTCCTGCTCAGCCATATGCGCTCTCCCGCTCGTTATCGTTGCCGCCGCCGTCATCGTGGCCGGGAGCAGTCCGCTTCTGGCGGCCGTGAATGATTACAAATACCGAGGGCACGAAAAACAGCGTTGCGACGGTGGCGAAGACCAAACCGCCGATGACCGCGCGCCCGAGGGGGGCATTTTGCTCGCCGCTCTCGCCGAGACCGAGAGCCATGGGGATCATGCCGATGATCATGGCGGTCGCGGTCATGATGACGGGGCGCAGACGAGTGAATCCCGCCTCGAGCGCGGCGTCCCGCGCGCTATTACCCGCGTTCATGTGCTCGCGCGCGAAAGTAATGACGAGCACGCTGTTCGCGGTTGCGACACCCATGCACATGATGGCGCCGGTGAGCGCCGGTACGCTTACCGTCGTGTGGGTGAGGAACAGCATCCAGACGATGCCCGCGAGCGCGGCGGGGAGGGCCGTGATGATGATCAGCGGATCGAGGAGCGATTGGAAATTCACCACGATCAGCATGTACACGAGGATGATGGCACCGATCAGGCCGAGCAGCAGGCCGTTGAAGGATTGGGTCATCGTCTCCACCTGACCCTTGAGGTGGATCGTGGAGCCCTTGGGAAGATCCTTCTTCGCAGCGTCGATGATCTGATTGAACTGCTTCGCCACCGATCCGAGATCGGCGTCCTGCACGTTACCGTAGATATCGAATGCAACCTGCGCGTTGTAATGACTCACGACGGCCGGCGCCACACTGCGATGAATGGTCGAAACATTGGCCAGAATCTGCGAGGTGCCCGACGCCGCCGGCACCGAACCCACCGTGCGTGACAGCGGCGTGTTGCTCAGATCGTTGAGCGAGCTCAACTGGTATTGCGGAGTTTGCGCCACCACGTTGTATTGAGTGCCGCTCTTCGGATCGATCCAGAAGGATGGAGTGGTTTGAAAGCTGCCCGACAGCGAGATGAGCAGGTTCGAGGCGACGTTCTGCTGGGTCAAGCCGAGAAATTGCGCCTTGCTGCGATCGACGTCGACATTGATCTGGGGATAGTCGTACGGCTGCTGGATGCGCAGGTCCACCGCGCCTGCCACGCGGATGAGCTTCGGCAGCAACTTCTCGACGAACGCGCGGTTCGCATCCGTGTTCGGTCCGGTCACTTGCACGTCGAGCGGCGAGGGCAGGCCGAAGTTCAAGATCTGGCTGACGATGTCCGCCGGCAGAAATTCGAATTGGGTGGAAGGGTAGGATGCCGTCAATTTCGCGCGCAGCTCGCGTTGATAGTCGAACAGGTTCGAGTGCTTCTTCGCGAGGTTGATGAAAATATCGGCATCGCCCGGGCCGACCGGCGCCGAGGTGCTGTAGGCCAAGTTGATGCCGCTGTAGGGCAGGCCCAGATTGTCCACGATGGAGGTGATCTCGCCCGGTTTGATGGTCTCGCGGAGCGTCTTCTCCACTTGGTCGCAAAGAATCGCGGTCTCCTCGATGCGCGTCCCCGTGGGGGCGCGCAGGTGCAGCTTGAGCTGCCCGGCGTCGACGCTCGGGAAGAAATCTTGGCCCAGGCCGGGCATCGGGCCGATCGGAAACGCGAGGAGAGCGGCTGCGGCCATGGCGAGCAAGAAGACGCCGGCGAACATCAGCCCGCCGTCGATGGCGAGGCTCAGGAGATTGCGATAACCGTGACGCGCGCGCTCGAAGCCGTGCTCGAAGCGCTCTTGGAAGCGCGCCAGGCCCGATTTCTTTTGCTGTTCGTTCTCGTCTTTTTTCTGCAGCCAGTATTTGGCGAGCGTGGGGATGAGGGTTCGAGACAGGATGTAGGAAGCGAGCATGGCGAACACGACCGCTTCCGCGAGCGGAATGAACAGGTACTTCGCGATGCCCGCCAGCTGAAACATCGGCACGAACACGATGCAGATCGAAAGCGTGGACACCAGGGCGGGCAGCGCGATTTGTTGTGCGCCTTCCAAGATCGCTTGCTCGACGTCGCTGCCTTGCTCCAGATGATAATTGATGTTCTCGATGGTAACGGTCGCATCATCGACCAGGATGCCGACCGACAGCGCGAGACCGCCCAAGGTCATGATGTTGATGGTTTCCCCTAACGCCGCGAGGCAGGCGACGGAAGTCAGCACCGACAGGGGAATCGAGATGGTGATGATCAGGGTGCTGCGCCAGCTGCCGAGGAACAGCAGGATCAGCAGGCCGGTGAGCGAGGCTGCGATGATGCCCTCGCGGATCACTCCGCTGATCGCGGCCCGGACGAAAATCGACTGATCGCTCAGGGCGACGAGCTTCAAATCCTTCGGCATCGAGGCACGGGCCAGCGGGAGCTTCGAGTTGATGCCGGCGATGATGTCGAGGGTCGAGGCGGTGCCCGTTTTCAGCACGTTCATCAACACGGCGCGCTTGCCGTCCACTCGTGCGATGTTCGTCTGCGGCGGATAGCCGTCGCGCACGTGCGCCACGTCGCGAACGTATATGACCCCGCCGTCGATGCTTCTGACCGGCAGGTCATTGAGCTCCTCGATTTTCAGGGGGCTCGCGTTGAGCTTGATGAAATACTCCCGGGTGTCGATTTTCTCGGTGCCCGCCGGGAGGATCAGATTTTGCTGACTGATGGCGGTGACGACGTCGGAGGCCGCGAGACCGCGCGCCCGCAGCAGCCGCGGATCCAAGTCGACTTGCACCTCGCGCTGTTTGCCGCCGTAGGGATAGGGGATCGACGCGCCGGCAACCGTTGCCAGCTGCGTGCGCAGGATGTTGTTGCCGAGGTCGAATATCTCCTGCTCCGGAATGGTTTCGCTCGATAGGGCGAGTTGTAGGATGGGGACGCTCGAGGCGTTGTACGACAGAACGAACGGCGGGGTGGTGCCCGGCGGCGCCGTCTGCAGCTGGGTCTGCGAGACCGCGATGATCTGCGCCATGGACAGGTCTTTGTCGGCATTCGGCTGGAAGAAGTATTTCACCACCGCCGTGCCGTTCACCGATTGCGATTCCGTATGCTCGACGTCGTTCACCACGGTCTGGGCGGTGCGCTCCGAGAACAGCACGATGCGTTCGGCGATCTCCTCCGGAAGGAGCCCGGTGTAGCGCCAGATGACGGCGGCAATCGGAATCTTGATGTTCGGAAAGATGTCCGTGGGCATCTTCAGAATCGAGTAGACGCCAAGGAACACGATGAGCACGGCCAGCATGATGAACGTGTACGGCCGGCGCAAAGCTAGCTTAACGATCCACATGCCTCTCTCCGACGGGGTGGTGAAGCGCCAAGCTTCCTCGCGATTTCGCGGGCGTCAGGGGCGGCGCGGTCGACCCGTGGTCCTTGTCCTACCCTAGTTGGCGGCCAACCGCGCATACCATCGCCGGCCGCGAAGCGGAATAATGTTATCGCACAATGCGCAGATGCAGAAGAGATGCTGTGCTCTGCTTTTCAAGTCACAACGAAGGAGATTCGGATGAGGAAGCTTTTGGCAATGATCGCGTTGGTTTCGCCGCTCGCGGCGGCACCGCTGGCGTTCGGAGCGGATGATCCCGACGCGACGTTCTACAAGAAAGCCGCCGAGTCGGGCATTTTCGAGGTCGATGCCGGCACCCAGGCTCAGCAGAAGGCCAGCATGCAGCCGGTCAAGGACTTCGGTGCGATGATGGTCAAGGACCACACCGCGGCGGGCGACCAGCTGAAAAGCCTGGCCGCCTCGAAGGGCGTGTCCTTGCCGACGAGCGCGAGCGTCCCGGAAATGGCGGAGAAGGCCAAGCTCGACGTGCTGACCGGCGACACCTACGACAAGTCGTATATCAAGGGGCAGATCAAGGCCCACCATGAGGCCATCGCGCTCTTCAAGAAGGAAATCGCCAGCGGCCAGGACGCGGACGCGAAATCGTTCGCTCAGCAGACGCTGCCGACCCTCCAACAGCACCTGAAGGCGGCGCGAGACATCGCCACGCAGAACGGCTGGACGAAGCCGAAGGCGAGTGCCTCGGCGAGCTAACTGCGAGGTTGGGGCCCGCTGAGGCGGGCCCGGCGGCTCGAGCAAGTCTGCGCGCGGCGCTTCCTATGGCGCCGCGCGCCGGCCTGCAGGATTCATGCGCCACCGCTCGAGGCGGTGGCATGTTTCTTCCCAGGCACGGCCGTAAACGACTCGAACCTGAGATCGATGTTCGAGCCCGAATCCTGGTGCGGTATGCATGTCGTATTGTTGACTATGTTGCGCGCGGTGAACATCGGCAACACCTGCTGCCGGAATTGCTCCATCAGCTCGCAGTCGCCGGTGGCGAGCTCGCGCGGCTGGCGGGCACTGAACGCGACCGGCCGCCAGACGCCCTTTACCGCACCGCTGGCGGCGGCGCTCGGATCCGCAGGTGCCAGTGTATAAAATGTGAGATCCGCGCGAGCGAACCTGTCCGGCCGGCCGAATCCGCTGGCGCAAGCACCGGGCTGAGATTTCACGTCGGATCGCGCGCCTGCGGCGAGCAATATGATCCTGAGCTTGTCGGCGAGGCCGTCGCAGGAGTATGTCGAGGTGAATCCCAAGAACTGGAACGAGTACTTGTGGCTTTGCCAGGTTCCGGGACCGACCCCGGATGCGTCATCGTCCGCGCGGCTTGCGGCCGACAGCAACACGGCGCCTGCGAGCAGTACTGCCAGTGAGGCACGGCCGGCAGCGAACCGGGGTGAGAGATCGAAGTTCATGCGCAAGGGATTCATGGGATTCTCCCGGCGATTCGTCGAGGGAGCATAACGTATTTGCGCGACAATGGTTGACACAGGACGGGGGATTCCGGGTCGGCAGCGCTTGTGACCTCGACTGGCTTGCCTGCATACTGGACGGACGTACACTCAGCACCTTGGAAACGCCGATGAAAAGCACCGAGGGCAGAGACGTCAAGGCCGATCGCCGACAGGCCGCACTCGACTATCACGAGTTCCCGACGCACGGAAAGATCTCCGTCGCTCCGACCAAGCCGCTGGTCACACAGAGCGATCTCGCGCTCGCTTATTCGCCCGGTGTCGCAGCGGCTTGCGAAGCAATCGTCGCGGATCCGTCGAGCGCGTTCCGCTATACCGCGCGCGGCAATCTGGTGGGCGTCATCAGCAACGGGACGGCCGTGCTCGGGCTGGGGGCCATCGGTCCCCTGGCGGCGAAGCCGGTGATGGAAGGCAAGGCGGTACTGTTCAAGAAATTCGCCGGCATCGACGTATTCGACATCGAGATCGACCAGTCCGATCCGTACAAGCTCATCGAGGTCGTGGCGGCGCTCGAGCCGACGTTCGGCGCGATCAACCTGGAAGACATCAAGGCCCCGGAATGCTTCATCGTCGAGCGCGAGCTGCGCAAGCGCATGAGGATACCGGTGTTCCATGACGACCAGCACGGAACCGCGATCACGGTCGGTGCCGCGGTGCTCAACGGGCTCACGGTCTGCAAGAAGAAGATGGCCGAGGTCAAGCTGGTGGTGAGCGGCGCGGGCGCCGCCGCGCTCGCATGCGTCGACTTGCTGCTCGATCTCGGCCTCACGCACGGAAACATCTGGCTGACGGACCTGGCGGGCGTCGTCTTCGAAGGCCGGCGCGAGCTCATGGATCCCCAGAAAGCGCGCTTCACTCAAAGAACCGAGGCGCGCACGCTCGACGAAGTGATCGGCGGCGCGGACGTGTTCCTCGGCCTCTCGGCGGGCGGTGTGCTCACTGCGGCGATGGTGCAGAAGATGGCGCCGAGGCCCCTGATCCTGGCACTCGCCAACCCGACGCCGGAGATCCTGCCCGAGGAGGCGCTGGCGGTGCGCCCCGATGCCGTGCTCGCCACCGGACGCAGCGACTACCCGAACCAGGTCAACAACGTGCTGTGCTTTCCGTTCGTTTTTCGGGGCGCGCTCGATGTGGGCGCCACCACGATCACCCGCGCCATGGAGATCGCCGCCGTGCACGCGCTCGCCGCGCTCGCTCGCCAGGAGCAAAGCGACATCGTGGCGGCCGCCTACGGCGGCGTGGAGGATTTGAGCTTCGGCCCGGGCTATCTGATTCCGAAGCCCTTCGATCCGCGCCTGATCGTCAAGATCGCTCCTGCGGTCGCCCAGGCGGCGATGGAGTCGGGTGTCGCCGCTCGGCCCATCGCCGATCTCGAGGCGTATACGCGTCAACTCGAGCAGTTCGTCTATCACAGCGGCACGCTGATGGCGCCGATATTCGCCGCCGCCCGCAAAATCCCCGCAGAACACAGCCGCATCGTGTACGCCGAGGGCGAGGACGAGCGCGTGCTGCGGGCGGTGCAGATCGTGGTCGACGAGCGGCTCGGGAGGCCCATTCTCATAGGGCGCCCGGCGGTGATCGAGCACGCGATCGCACGCCACTGTTTGCGGCTTCGCGTGGGTGAGCACTTCACGGTCGTCAATCCGGAACAGGATCCCCGCTACCGCGAGTACTGGCAGGAGTACCACCGCCTCACCCGGCGCAGCGGTGTCACCGCGCAATACGCCAAGCTGGAAATGCGCCGCCGGACCACGCTCATCGGCGCCATGCTGTTGCGCAAGGGCGACGCGGACGGATTGATTTGCGGCATGATCTCGACCACGGCGCGGCACTTGAAGTACATCGACCGGGTGATCGGGCGCCGGCCGGGCGTCCACGTATACGGAGCCATGTCGGGGCTCATCCTGCCGGGACGGCAGCTGTTCCTGGTCGATACGCACGTCAATCTCGATCCGACCGCCGAGCAGCTCGCGGAAATCACCCAGCTCGCCGCCGAGCAGCTACTCTCGTTCGGTCTCGTGCCGAAGGTGGCGCTGCTCTCGCACTCGAATTTTGGATCGAGCGATGCTCCCTCGGCGCTCAAGATGCGCGCCGTGCTCGCGCTCCTCAGCGCGAACATGCCGGAGCTGGAAGTGGACGGGGAAATGCATGGCGACTGCGCCCTCGATGAGGCGATTCGCAAGTCGGTGCTGCCCGACTCGATGCTCGAGGGCAGTGCCAATCTGGTGGTCTGCCCGAACCTCGACAGTGCGAGCATCGCCTATAACCTGCTCAAGTCGGCCGCGGGCAACAATGTCGCGATCGGACCGATCCTGCTGGGCTGCGCTGCGCCGGTGTATATCTTGACGCCCGCGGCGACCGTCAGGCGCATCGTCAACATGTCGGCGCTCTGCGTGGTCGAGTCGAGCCACTCAGCGGTCCGCATCTTGAGCGGCGCCGTGCCGGGCTAGGTCAACCGGCAGGAAGTCCGCCGGCTCGCGGGTTGCCGACGGCGTCCGCGGCGAGTGCCAGGGCGCCGAGCGCCCCTGCGCGCGAGCCGAGACCCGGACGGGTGACGTAGCCATCGATGCGGGCGCCGAGCTCCTCGTGCGGCACGTAGCCATTCAGGCTCGAGGCGAGCTCACGGCGCAAGGCGGCGAGGAGTTCCGGACGCGCCTCCATCACGCCGCCGCCCATGATGATCCGCCGCGGCGCCGTCGCCAGAACCAACGTGTGCAACAGCTGAGCGAGTGCATGAACCACGGTGTCCCAGACCGCATGGGTCGGCGCGACGAGATGCGCGGGTGCGCCCGCGCGGGCGGCGATGGCCGGTCCGGACGCGAGACCTTCCACACAATCGCCGTGAAAACTGCACACACCGGGCCAGGTGTCACCCGCCCGGCGGGCGACTCGAATGTGCCCGAGCTCGGGATGCAAAAAGCCATGTACCAGAGCACCGTGTGCAAACAATCCGACGCCCACGCCGGTGCCGACCGTCACGTAGGCGAAGTCCTCGAGCGCTTGCGCGGCGCCCCAGCGGCCTTCGGCGAGTGCGGCGCCGTTCACATCGGTGTCGAATCCGATGGGCACCGATAGATGCGCTAGGCGCGGCACGATCGGCGTGTCGCGCCATCCCGGCTTGGGTGTCGAGGTGATCCATCCATAGCGGGCCGACGTAGCGCATCGATCGATGGGCCCGAAAGAAGCGACACCGAGCGCGCGGATGGAACCATGCGCTTCGATGCCGCGACTCAATTCGGCTTCGATGCGCGCGAAGGTCGCGTCGGGGTCCGCGCCCGTGGGGATCGTCGCGTGCATCCGGACATCATCCGGGCCGGTACCGATGAGACAGGAGCATTTGGTGCCGCCCAGTTCGAGCCCGCCGAGCAGCGGTCGCGATTCGAATGCGGTGCCTGGATCGGCCATGGCGCGAGTGTAGCCGAGCGCCGTCCTCAGCGCGGGGCACGGGTGCCCGAGCGGGCGAGAAATCCGTGCGTTGCCCGTGGCGGTTCGGTTATCGTAATACGGTGACTCTCAGCATCGATCTACGCAGCGACACCGTGACCCGGCCGACCGTGGCCATGCGCGCCGCCATGGCGGCCGCCGAAGTCGGGGACGACGTATACGGGGACGATCCCACGGTGAACCGGCTGCAGTCCGTGCTGGCCGAGCGCTTCGGCTATCCGAGCGGACTGTTCTTTCCCACCGGTACGCAGAGCAATCTGGCGGCGCTCATGTCGCATTGTGATCGCGGCGACGAATATCTCGTCGGGCAGGACGCTCATACCTACCGCTACGAGCAGGGGGGAGCTGCCGTGCTCGGCAGCATTCAGCCGCAGCCGCTCGAGAATGAGCGGGACGGCAGCATCTCGATCGAGCGCATCGCGCGCGCCATCAAACCGTCGGATATCCATTTCGCGCAGACGCGGCTCCTCGCCCTCGAGAACACCATGGGCGGCCGGGTGCTGTCCCCCGCGTATCTGCGCGCCGCCACCAATTTCGTGCACGCTCGCGGGATCGCTGCTCATCTCGATGGAGCGCGGCTCTTCAATGCGATCGTGAAGCTGGACAGCACCGAGCCGGCGGCCGTCGCCGGGTTCGATTCGGTCTCCATTTGCCTCTCGAAGGGTTTGGGCGCACCCGCCGGCTCGGTGTTGCTCGGCTCGCGCGACCTCATCGATAGCGCGCGTCGTTGGCGCAAGGCGCTCGGTGGCGGCATGCGCCAAGCCGGCGTGCTGGCGGCCGCGGGCTTGTATGCGCTCGAGCACCATGTGAGCCGCCTGGCGGAAGATCACGAGAACGCCGAATACTTGGCGGCCGGACTTCGCAAGTTGGGTCTCGCCGTCGAGCCTCCGCAGACGAATATCGTCTTCGTGGACATCCCCGCCGAGGAGGTGAGCCCGCTGCAGGCACATCTCGCGGAGCGCGGCATTCTGGCTTCGATCGCGCCGCTCACGCGCCTGGCGACGCACCTGGATGTGCCGCTCGCCAAG
>Ga0302324_100016047_pt1 | contig 14959 bp, 10 predicted proteins | sample Palsa_T0_1_FD_201949 | JGI IMG/M metagenome (GOLD analysis project Ga0302324, IMG submission 201949) | Peat permafrost microbial communities from Stordalen Mire near Abisko, Sweden - Palsa_T0_1 | ecosystem: Environmental > Terrestrial > Soil > Palsa > Peat permafrost | place: Sweden: Abisko...
AACCAGCTACGCCTTCGCCGCAAATCTCGCCGCAGACCTGCCCCTGCCGGACGCTTTGCAGAACGTAACTGCGATCGCCGAAACCGAGAAGCCATCGCGACGTTCCACCCGCCTGCACCCGGCAGAACAACTCGCCGCCGTCACGGGAGCCGCCTTAGCCCACGCAGGTCAGGCCGACAGCAACGTCGTCATCGCCTTCCCGCCAACCGAGTCCTGGCACAAAGACAAATCGTCAGCATCCGTTCTGCGCTGGGCCGGCGAACAACATCTGCCCGTCGTCTACGTCACCTTCGCCCGCGACCTTCCCAGGCCCGGCCACTCGCAGAGCGCTTTCGGATTGCCCCAAATTTCCGTCGACGCCAACGATGTCGTCGCCGTCTACCGCGTCGCGCAGGAGTGCGTCCATCGCGCCCGCACGGGCATCGGTCCGTCGTGGATACAGTGCGTCGCCCCCGCCGGCTCCATCAGCCCGCTTGCAGTCATGCAAAAATTCCTTGAAGCACGCAAGCTCTTCGACCCGTCACGCAAAGCCGCCGCCACTAAACTTTGGCGCGAACACTGGAAACAATCGTGGCAAGCGGCGCTCGAGCAACCACGCGAACATCGGCAACCCCCGCCAATCGTCTCATTTGACGCCAGTAACTAGTCCCACAGAGATGACCATCGTGTCAGATTGCGGCACGCCGATGTCACGATTTCCCTCCCACGCGGTATTCTTAACTGGTACGGGTCAACGCGTCCTCCAGGCACCGTCGGAGTCCGCTCGCTGGGTCCACCCAACCTAAGAGGTCATACGTTCCATTGAATCGCCGCTTTCTTCTTTTTCTTACCGGCCCGTTCCTCTTGGCTGGACTCGCAGGTGTGGCCCTCGCCGCTCAGGAGCAGCCCGCTCCGCAGCAGGCCCCGTCAGGTCAGCAGCAGACGCAGCCACCGGAAGCCCCCGTACCCAGCAAAACCGTGCAACCGGAACAGGTGCCGAACATGCCGGCGTACAACCCCGACATCCCGACCACCAGCCAGCCGTATTCGCCGCCGCTTCCAGGTCCAAAGCCGCCCATGCCGTCCGCGGGCGACGTCCTGCAGAACGGCCCGCCTGCGGAAGTCCCGATCCCGCCTCCGCCGCCATTGCCTGCGCCGGCCTCCCAGGGATGGATCCAGCCAGCACAGGTTCCGGCAATGAAGCCGTACAAACCAGTTCCGTCGGCTTACCTGATCAGCGAATTCAGTTCTACCTACATCACCATGGACAGCTGGATTTACCCCGCCATGCTGCGCCTCTATTCGCTTGGCTACGTCGACACCGCCTACATCGGCCTCCGTCCGTGGACGCGCCTCAGCGTCCTCCACATGCTGTCGCGTACGGCTGAAAAACTCGACGCCGAAGAAGCCGATGACAGCGAAGCACGCCAGATTTATGAAGCCGTCCGCGACGAGATTTTGCCCGACGACGATATCGGCCCTCACAAGCATCAAGGCCACTCCGAGCTAGCAACCGTCTACTCCCGCAGCATGGGAATCACGGGCGATCCCTTGCAGGTTCTCGACAGCTACAGCGTCGGCCAGACCCTGGTCAACGACTACGGCCGCCCCTACGCCGCGGGATACAACAACATCACCGGGTTCAGCACCCGCGCCGAGCAGGGACGTTTTTCCTTCTTCTATCGCGGCGAGTACCAGCACGCCCCGGGCTGGACCGGATTTAACGCGTCGCAGGGCCTCTATCTCCAGGGCCTGAACGAAAACATCTATTCCGACGGCCCGCAGAATGGCTACTGGACACTCACCATCCCGACCGGCCCGGTTCCGCCGGTAAACGTACTGCGCATCATTGAGACCGACCTCGCTGTCCACCTCGCCGGAATGGAAATCTCCGTCGGCAAGCACGACGAATGGCAAGGACCGGCGCAGGGCGGCTCTTTCTCTTACAGCAACAACGCCGAACCCATCTACGCGTTTCAGATCAATCGCGTCGAGCCGCTTTACATTCCCTGGGTGTCCAAGGTCCTCGGACCGATGCGGTATAACTTCTTCGTCGGCGCGCTCCATGGCCATTCCGTCCCTAATCAGCCTTGGGTCCACGTCGAGAAGCTCCAGTTCAAGCCGACCGACAATTTCGAATTCGGATTGTCGCGCACCGTTATCTGGGGCGGCGTAAATCATGAAGGCATTTCGTTCCCGACTTTCTTCCATAGCTTGTTCAGCATCAGCGATACCACTGGCTCGGAAAAGTGCCTTGCCCACCCGACTTCAGAAAATCCAAATCCGAAACCGCCGCACTTGACGAACTGTCGCGACCCGGGCGCTCGCTTCAGCCAGTTCGATTATTCCTACCGCCTCCCCTATTTGCGGAAATGGCTCACCTGGTACACCGACAGCTTCGTCCATGACGACGTTAGTCCCATCAGCGCGCCCCGTCGTTCCGCCTTCCGCACGGGACTCTATCTGTCGCACTTCCCCGGCGTGCCCAAGCTCGACCTGCGCGTGGAAGCAGCCAGCACGGATCCCAATGAAGCCTCCGTCGCCGGCGGAAAATTCTTCTATTGGGAGACCATTCAGCATGAGGGCGTGACCAACAAGGGCGTCCTGTTCAGCGACATCATCGGCCGCGAAGACAAGGGCGGCCAGGCGTGGCTCACCTACAACATCTCCCCGCGGGAAATGCTGCAGGTCGGCTACCGCAATACCAAGGGCGAGCGGAACTATCTCCCCGGCGGCACCACCCAGAACGATTACAACTTCACCATCGTTAAGCGCCTCTGGCCGCAGTGGGAAGCAAAGGGCTTCTTCCAGTACGAGCAATGGAACATTCCGTTCCTCAAGCCCGGCACGCAGTCAGACACAGTCTTCTCCGGCACGATTACCTGGTACCCGAAAATTAAGGTCTGGGACTAGCCGTCACTCGTGCGGCGACTATTGGCGCGTCTCCTGCAGCGCATGCGCCCGGAAATAATCCAGGCACAAGGCGAGACCGTCGCGCAGGTTGATCCGTGGCTCCCAGCCCAGCAGCTTGCGCGCCCGCGTAATATCCGGGCGCCGCTGCTTGGGATCATCCTGCGGTAGCGGCTCGAACACAATCCGGCTTGACGAACCCGTCACCTCTAGCACCGCCTCCACGCACTCCAGCATCGTGAACTCCACCGGATTGCCGATATTCACCGGCATGTGCTCGTCGGAAGCCGCAAGTTTCAAAATCCCGTCCACCTCATCGGATACGTAACAGAAACTGCGCGTTTGCTTGCCATCGCCGTAAACCGTCAGGTCCTCGCCGCGCACAGCCTGCGTCATGAAGTTAGGGATGACGCGTCCATCATGCAATTGCATCCGCGTGCCGTAGGTGTTGAAGATCCGGACCAGCGCAGTATTCACCCCGCGGTAGCGGTGGTACGCCATCACCATCGCTTCGGAAAAGCGCTTCGCCTCGTCATAAACAGAACGCGGCCCGATCGGATTCACATGTCCCCAGTAACTCTCCGGCTGCGGATGCACCAGCGGATCGCCGTAGCACTCCGAGGTCGACGCATGCAGAAAACGCGCGCCATATTTTTCGGCAAGTTGCAGAATGTTTTCTGTTCCCACCGATCCGACGCGCAACGTCTCAATGCCCAGCCGAAGGTAATCCCGCGGGCTCGCCGGCGAAGCAAAGTTCAAAACCAGATCCACCGGCCCCGGATCGAACGCCTCGCAAATATCCTGCTTCACAAATTCAAAGCCCGGCTGCTTGCGCAGCAGCGCAATGTTGTCCGGATTTCCGGTGTAGAAATTATCGACGCCAACAACCGTGTGCCCTTGTCCGAGCAAAGTCTCGCAAAGATGAGACCCGACAAAACCAGCTGCGCCAGTGACCAGTACTTTCATTTGTTCAACATCTCCGAAGTCGGGGGATTTGGCAATACTTTTAGAGTGTTAGAACTCTTTCTAAACGTTAGTGCGAAGTAAACAAATTCCTCTACCGCTTGACTCCGGCAGCAACATCGCGCGTCGGATACGACGCCGGCCGCCCGACGCTCAGATACATCAAGCCATGCTGCAACATCGCCGCAGGATGATAGAGATTACGGCCGTCAATCACGATGGGATAGCGCAGCGCTTCATGCAGCCGCGGCAAATCAAGCTGCGCAAACTGCGGCCAGTCGGTCAGGATCAGCAATGCATCCGCACCCTCGGCAGCCTCGAACGGGTCGCCGGCATATTTCAGCTGCGCGCTGGCCGGCAACATTTGCTGCGCTCGTTCAACTGCCGCCGGATCATAGGCGACGATCGTGCAGCCTTCCTGTAACAGTGTTTGCACAATTTCAATCGCCGGTGAGTCGCGAATGTCGTCCGTCCCGCCTTTGAAGGCAAGTCCCAGCACGCCCAGCCGCTTTCCCCGCAGCGTCCAGAGCGCGGATCGCACCTTGGCCACGAAGCGCCTCTTCTGCAGCGCATTGATTTTCTCCACTTCGCCCAGCAGACTGAAATCGATCCCCGCCTGCTCGGAAACAACGCGAAACGCCGCGACATCTTTCGGGAAACACGAGCCGCCATAGCCAATCCCCGGCTTGAGAAACTTCTCGCCGATACGCGCATCCATGCCCATCCCGCGCGCCACGTCTTCCACGTTCGCATCCACCGCCTCGCAAAGATTTGCCACCGCGTTGATGAACGATATCTTGGTCGCCAGAAAGGCATTCGACGCGTGCTTGATGATCTCCGCGCTCTTCGCACTCGTCCGCAGCAACGGTGGTGGTGCCGCCGCCGAACACCGCCCGGGAACCGCGTCCACTCGCTTGTAATACTCGCCCGACGTCAGCGGCGCATAAATCCGCTCCAGAACCTCCGCCGCCCGCTCGGAATCAGCACCAACCAGGATCCGGTCGGGATGCAGAAAGTCAGCGATCGCCGTGCCTTCGCGCAAAAATTCCGGATTCGATGCGACGTCAAACGCATCACGCGACACCCCATTGCGCTCCATGATCCGGCGAATCCATTCATTCGTATACACCGGGACGGTGCTCTTCTCCACAATCACGGAATATGACCGCAGCGAGCGCGCCACCTCGCAGGCCACCGCTTCAACAAACGAAAGGTCGGCCTCGCCCGTCCCCGATTGCGGCGTTCCAACGGCAATGAAAACTGCTTCCGCCGACTGCGTCGCCTCGTGCAGGGAACAGGTAAACCGCACCTTGATGTTGCCGTGACGCGTCAGCAGCTCCGGCAAAAACTGTTCGTGGATGGGCGCACGGCCGTCCTTCAGCGAGCGGATTTTCTGCTCATCGCTGTCGACACAGATGACATCATGTCCCATCTCCGCAAAACACACCGCGGCCACCAGGCCGACATAGCCCGTCCCGATGACGGCGATGGAAACTGGTTGATTCATAGATTCAGAATAAGCTGAAAGGTGGTGACAGCGCCTGAAATGTCAGAATACCGGACAATGCCGCGCTTCCAGCTCTAGACCAACGTAACCAGATGAAAATCTTTTCGGGAATGTGCCCATTCCGGGGTACGGGCCTCTTGCAATCTAATTGACGCCGCTGCGCAAAGAACCTATCCTCAGATACAGATACCTCCCAGACAGCACGACCGGTTGCCGCAGCCTTCACCTCGTTTGTTCCGCTGGCTGTGACAAGTGAATCTTGGGGTGTCTAGAGTCGGAGAGCTAGTCAGATTTCACTGCTTTCTCTCTCAAATAGGTTGCTGGCTTTGATTCCGTTCTGCCTGGATCAGACAGAACACGCCGTATGCAATCGGAAGCCACAATTTAGCCGTCTGGAACGCAAGCAGCCAGCCGGAACAAAGGGCGACGGTTTTATCTAAGCATGACTTCAGGTAACAATAATTTGCCATCGGGTTCTGCGGGACCCCCGGTACCTATTCCTGGCGGGCTTCCCTCGGCCTCGCAGTCGAATATCGATACAACTCTATCGGACTCGTGGCTGATCATCCGCAAGCGGAAGTGGATCATCCTCTCCGCCGCGTTGCTCGGCGCCATCATCGGAGTCATGTCGGCGCTGTCCACGCCAAAAGTTTACGAGGCAGTCGCCACCATTCAGGTCCACCCCGGCTCCTCGGATCAATACAAAGTAGCGTCCTCCGCCAGCTCAGGCGTCGGCGGCGACGATATCGGCGTCCGGCTGGAGACCGAAGTCAGCATCCTGGAAAGTAATAGCTTGATCCTCGATGTTGTCAAAGATCTCAAGCTGCAGGACAACATGGACTTCTGGGGCGTCAAACGGCCGATCATCGGTCATACGGATGTGGATTCAAACCCGGAGCTGAAGCTGAGGGTAATCGACACTTTCAAGAGATCGTTGACCGTCAAGCGCATTCCGAAGACGGAGATTCTTTCCATCGCTTACACGAGTGTTTCGCCCACTCTCTCGTCGGAAATCGTCAACACCCTCGTCGCAAAGTACGTGGACCGCACCATTAATGTGCACGTCGCATCGTCCGATTACGTCACCAACCGCCTCCGCAAGAAGCTCGATGCCTTGAAGAATGAAGTGCAGGACAATGAGGAAAAGGTCGTTGCTCTGCAGAAGCAGCTTGGCCTCGTTGGACTGGACGACAAGAAAAACCTGGTCGCCGATCAGCTCGAATTTCTGACGAAAGCGATGACCGATGCGCGTCTGTCTCGTATCGTCACCGAAACGAAATATCGAGTTCTGGAAGATACCAATCCGGACCTGTATGAAGGCGGCACCTCCGGTCTCTCCTACGCCGAACCGGCATTCGTCGGCGGGGCAGGCCTGTTGAGCACGGAACGCGCCCAGCTGGCCACCTTAGAAACGCAAAAAGCCCAGGAAACAGCGATCTATGGTCCCAAGTGGCCCGATGTGATCCAACTGGATGCACAAATCGTCAAGCTCCAATCGAGTATCAAGACAGAAGAAGCCCGAATCCTTGAGCAGTCGAAAGGCACCTACCTGGCGGCCAAAGCGAATGAAGATATGGCGATCGCCGCCTTCAACGACAAGGAAGCGGAGGCCTACAAATCCCAGGACGCGCTGGTCCAGTACGCCATTGAACTCCGCCGCTTTCAATCCAGCCGTGAGTTGTATGAAGGCCTGATCAGCAAGCTACAGGAAGCAGGCATTGAGGCTGGCCTGCAATCTTCTGAAATTGATGTCGTAGACATCGCTCTCATCCCCGTCTCCCCCACCGGCCCGCGCCGGCCTGCGATCGTGTTCATGGGCATGATCTTTGGAGTTATGGGTGGGGTTGCGATGGCCTTCCTGATGGAGAGCCTCGACACCAGCCTGCGCAGCATCGCGGAAATCGAAGCTGTCATGGAGCTGCCTTCGCTCGCCGTCATCCCTCGCGCCCGCCGCAACCTCGCAACCAAGCCCGGCGAGATGACGCCAGCCTACATGCGCAACATTGACGTGCTGTCGCAGCCGAAATCCCAGTTCTCCGAGGCTTTCCGGTCGCTGCGAACTTCACTGCTCTTGTCCACCGTCGGACGTCCTCCGCAAATCATCCTCGTCACCAGTTCAATCCCGTCTGAAGGAAAGACCACCATTGCCACCAATGTGGCTGCCGCTTTGTCGCAGCGCGACGTCCGCGTCCTGCTGATTGACGCCGACCTTCGCCGCCCCACCGTCCATCACCGTTTCGGCCTCAGCGCGAAAACCGGCCTCACCACCGTGCTCGCAAATACCACCCGGCTGGAAGATACGTTGCAAACCCTGCCCGAGCTTCCCAACCTCGACATCCTCGCCAGCGGGCCCGTACCTCCGTTCCCCACCGAGATGATCGGCTCTGAACGTATGGCGCAAATCCTCCACGATGCCCGGGACAAATACGAGCATATCGTCATCGATTCGCCTCCGATTCTGTCCGTAACTGACGGCGTCATCCTGGCCCGGCAAAGTGATGCGGTCGCCCTGGTTATGCGCCACGGCGGCGTCAGCAAACATATCGTTCGACGCTCCCGCGACCTTCTGCTCCGCGCTGGCGCGCCCCTGACTGGGATCATCCTGAACGCAGTTGATCTGAGTTCCCCCGACTACTACGGTTACTACGGCTATTACCGCTACTCTTACGTCAGCGCGGGTGAGCCTGGTCTCGGTGGCCGCGACGAAGAACTAGGTCGCGGTCCGCAAAAGACGGAGCTTTGAGAAAATGACACGCACCCATCTCAGCAATTTGACGAAGTTGGCCGTCACGGTCGTCCTGCTGGTTGCAGCCTCGAGTACCCTTCGTGCGCAATATCAAGGCCCACCCGTCACCCAGCCGGTTCCTCCGCAATTGACCGGAATGAGCGTCGGCGCTAACCCTCCTACTGTAACTCCGGCAGAATTGGCACCCGTACCTTACCCGATCGTGGCCTACCCGGGAGATTCTCTCGAGATTTCCGTCGTCGGTGTGCCTACAATTACCGCAGTGCACCCGCAGGTGGATGCGCAAGGCAATGTCGGTCTGCCCTTCATCGGCGTTGTCCATGTCGGGGGACTTACAGTCGTCGAAATGCAGGCCTTGATCGCCAGCAAATATGCTGAAGGCCAGTTCATCCTCAACCCGCAGATCAATGTGCAGATCCTCACTTCACCCAGCCAGATCATTTCCGTCACCGGTGAGGTTAAGACGCCTAGCGTAGTTCCCGTGCTGGGACCTCGGAAGCTGCTGGATCTGATTGCTGCCTGCGGTGGCTTTACTCCACTCGCCAGCCACCTGGTTACCATTTCCAGGCGCGCTTCCACGCAAACCTTCCAGGTCCTGCTCGATCCCAATCCTCTCGACAGCACCCTGACGAACGTACCTGTCTACCCTGGCGATACCGTTATCGTGCCGCGGGCCGGCCAGGTTTACGTCATGGGATCGGTCAAGAATCAAAACTACTACGCGCTCAGCTCGAACACTCCGCTGACCGCCATGCAGGCCGTTACCCTCGCCGGCGGCACAAATTTCGAAGCTGGCTTGTCCAAGGCTCGCATCATCCGGACCCAGGGCACCACGCGGACCGCCATCCTGCTCGATTTGAAACGTATCTACCTGGGCCAGGAGGCAGATCCCATTCTGCAGGCCGACGACATCATTTACGTCCCCGGCAACATGATCAAGGGCGCACTCAAGGGCGGAGCCGCGAATCTGATTGCAACCTCAGTCCTCGGTATTGCCTACTACCTCAAGTAAAACTGACTTCATAGGGCGAGCAACGGACACTTGCGAAGCATACGCATCCTTCACGTAATCCGTTCGCTGCGGCCGGAAAGCGGCGGCCCCGTCGAAGGCGTTCGCCGTCTCGCGCAAATCGCGAAGCAGCAGTCCTACGAACTCGAGACCGTTTCCCTCGACACCCCCGGCGAAGCTTTCCTCGACACCCTGCCCTTCAAAACCCACGCCCTCGGCCCAGCCTGGGGCAAGTACGGCTACACCCCGCGTCTCAGCCGCTGGATGAAGAAGAACGCCCAGCACTACGACGGCATTGTCATCAACGGCCTCTGGCAATTCCACGGCTACGGCACGTGGAAAAATATCCGCGGCAAAGTGCCCTACGTCGTCTTCACCCACGGCATGCTCGACCCCTACTTCAAGCGCCGCTACCCGCTCAAGCACATCAAGAAGTGGCTCTACTGGGCTCCCTTCGAGTACCGCCTCCTCAAGGAAGCCAACGCCGTCCTCTTCACCTCGCCGCTCGAGAAAGAATTAGCCGAGCGCTCCTTCTGGCTGCATGACTGGAAGCCCGTCGTCGTCCCCTACGGGACTACGGGGCCCGACTTCGACGTCGAAGAATCGCAAGCTGTCTTCGACGACATCTTCCCGCAACTCCGCGGCCGTCGCTTCATCCTTTACCTCAGCCGCATCGACCCCAAAAAAGGCTGCGACCTCCTCATCCGCGCCTTCGCAAAATTCGCGCCCCAGCAGCCCGACCTGCTCCTCATGATGGCCGGCCCCGACACCGGCGGCTGGATCCCCAAGCTGCAAGCCCTCGCCAAACAACTCGGCATCGCCGACAAAATCCTCTGGCCAGGCATGCTGAAAGACGCCGTGAAATGGGGCGCCTTCTACGCGTCCGAGGTCTACATCCTTCCCTCGCACCAGGAAAATTTCGGCATCGCCGTCGCCGAAGCCCTCGCCTGCGGCAAGCCCGTGCTCACCACCGACCAGGTCAACATCTGGCCCGACATCGCAGAAACAGAATCCGGCCTCGTTGAACCCGACACGCAACACGGTATCGACCGTCTTCTCGAACGCTGGTTTCAAACTTCAGAGCCCGACCGCGAAATGATGAGCCAGCGCGCCATGCAACTCTTCGGCGACCGCTTCTCCATGCAGCGCACCGCCGCCAGCATCCTGCAGGAACTCGGCTTCAGCGCCACCTACATCAGCTCCATCCAGGACAATATCCAGGACCTGCAAGTCCAGAAGGAACCTGTGTGACGGGCCCGCGGGAGTACGCCGCCAACGCCGGCCCGCAAGCCGACCCCTATCTCCGCCCCGCGTTTTCTTCCGGCGATCGCCTCTATCGCCTGCTCTGGCAACTCGTCTGGGCGATTTTTTATCTGCCCTCGCCCCGGCCACTCCACGCTTGGCGCGCGTTTCTCCTCAAATTATTCGGCGCAAAAATGGGCGCCAACTGCCACTTCTACCCCAGCTCGAAAGTTTGGTCGCCCCGCATGCTGCTCTGCGCCGATCAAGTCACCCTCGGCTCCGGCGCGGAAATTTACAACCCATCGCTCATCGCGCTGGACTCGCACGCCATCGTCTCGCAAAGCGCCTACATCTGCGGCGCGACGCATGACTACAACGATCCCGCCTTCCCGCTGTACTCGCTGCCGATGAAACTCGGCGCCTATTCCTGGATTTGTGCCCGCGCCTCCGTCTCCCCCGGCGTCAATGTCGGCGAAGGCGCCGTCCTCGGCCTCGGCTCCGTCGCCACGCGCGACCTCGAACCATGGGGAGTCTACGCCGGCGTCCCCGCACAGAAAATCAAAGAGCGAACGCGACCCACGGCGGCTCAACAATGATCTCCGTCCTGATTCTCACCTACAACGAGGAGCAGGACCTGCCCGCAGCACTCGCCTCCGTCTCCTGGTGCGACGACATCCACGTCTTCGATTCCTTCAGCACCGACGCCACCGTAAATTTAGCGCGCACCGCCGGCGCCACTATCACCCAGCGCGCCTTCGATAACTACGCCGCCCAGCGCAACGCCGCACTCGACACTCTTCCCTTCCGCCACGATTGGATTTTCATTCTTGACGCAGACGAACGCGTCCCACCAGAACTCGGCGCCGAACTCCAGTCCGTCACGGAGTCAACTCCGCAAGAAGTCGCCGCCTACAAAGTCCGCCGCCGCGATTTTCTCTTCGACACCTGGCTGCGTCACGCGCAGATGTCACCGTGGTATGTTCGCCTCATTCGCCGCGGTCGCGCCCGTTACTGGCGCGAAGTCAACGAAGTCCTCCAGCCCGACGGCGAAGTCCGCTCGCTCCTGCATCCACTCGACCACTACCCCTTTTCCAAAGGCATCGATCACTGGAAAGCAAAGCACAATCGCTACTCCACCCTCGAAGCAAAGTGGACCGTCGAGCAATCCAGGACGCAGAACTATTCCATCCGCAAAGCTCTCTTCAACCCTGACTTTCACGAGCGCCGCCTGCACCAGAAAGGCCTGTTCTACCGCCTGCCCGGAAGGCCGCTCATCAAGTTCGCCTATCTCTACATCTTGCGTAGAGGCTTTCTCGACGGCCGCGCCGGCTACACCTACGCGCGTCTGCAAGCCGCATACGAACGCTCGATCGTGATGAAGACGCGCAAAATTGCAGCGCAGAAGTCTAGCTGACTCTCTTCACTCGCAAATCGCCACCTGTCATCTCGCTCGGCAAATTCAGGGTCAGCATCGCCAGCATCGTCGGCGCCAGATCACGCAGTGACCCATCGCCGCGCAGTGTGTAGCGGTCACTATCCTCGCTCAACAAAACGCATGGCACAGGATTCGTCGTATGCGCCGTATGCGGACCACCCGTCACGGGGTCAATCATCAACTCTGCATTGCCATGGTCCGCAGTAAGAATCATCGACCCGCCGCATCGCTTCAGCGCGCTGTACACGCGCCCCAGGCAGGCATCCACCGTCTCAACCGCTTTTACCGTCGGCTCCATCTTCCCCGAGTGCCCGACCATATCCGCGTTCGCAAAGTTCACAATCAAAATGTCGAACGTCGCGTCCTCAATCGATTTCACCACCGCATCCGCAATCCCGCCCGCACTCATCTCCGGAGCAAGATCATACGTCGCGACTCTTTGCGACGGGACGAGCAGCCTGTCCTCTCCCGGAAACGGCTCCTCAATCCCGCCGTTGAAAAAATAAGTCACGTGCGCATATTTTTCCGTCTCTGCAATCCGCAGATTTCTGAGATCAGCCCGAGCCATCACATTCGCGAGCAGGTTATCCATCGACTCCGGCTCAATCACCCGCGGCAGCGTAAACAACTTGTCGTACTGTGTCATGCAGACGTACCGAAGATTCTTCGGCAACGTCGACCGCGGGATCGCGACATCAAGATCGTCCGCACCAGGAAGCTCCCGCCCGCCATTCGCGGTCAGCCCACTCTCACGCGCCAGCACGCGCGTAATCTGCCGAACCCGATCCGCTCGATAGTTAAAGCAAATGCAGCTGTCACCATTCTCAACGACGCCGATCGGATCGCCCGCCGCATCCGCACAAACAAACGGCACCACAAACTCATCCGTAATGCCGTTGTTGTAGGACTCCTTGATCCGTGCCACGGGATCGCGATGCAATCCCCCCTGCGCATTGCCCAGCACCATCGCCTGAAAAGTCAGCGCCTCGCGCTCCCAGCGTCGGTCACGGTCCATCGCGTAATACCGCCCGGAAACAGACGCAAGCTGGCCAATCCCTGTCTCGGCCATCACCTGTTGCAACCGCTCGATGTAACCAACGCCGCCCGTCGGCAGCGTGTCACGCCCATCCAGATACGCGTGCACGTAAACCCGCGTCAGCCCCTGCAGCTTCGCCATCTTCAGCAACCCATACAAATGCGCCTGCTGTGAATGCACGCCGCCGTCCGACACCAGCCCCAGCAGATGCAGGCTCCTCCCGTCCCGCAAGCAGCCCTGCATGACATCCACCAGCGCAGAATTGGCAAAAAACTCGCCCGTCGCAATCGCGTGATCAATCCGCGTGATATCCATCCGCACCACGCGCCCCGCGCCCATATTCAGATGCCCAACTTCGCTGTTTCCCATCTGCCCATCCGGCAATCCAACAAACCGGTCCGACGCATGCAGCAATGTATTCGGATATTTGCGCAGTAACATGTCATACGTCGGCTTGCGCGCCTGCGCGATCGCGTTGCCATGCGACTCCGCACGGTAACCCCAACCATCAAGAATCGTGAGGACGAGAGGTTTCATTCGTAACTGTTCGTGCCTTAATTAAAACTTGGTGTAATTCAATGCATCCAGCCCGGGAAACTCTGCGGACTGGCCCAGCTCTTCCTCGATCCGAAGCAGCTGATTGTATTTCGCAATGCGATCCGTCCGCGAAGCCGACCCCGTCTTGATCTGCCCCGCGTTCGTCGCCACCGCAAGATCAGCAATGAACGTATCTTCCGTCTCACCGCTGCGGTGCGAAATGATCGACGTGTAGCCATATCGCCGCGCCAGCGCGATCGCCTCCAGAGTTTCCGTCACGGTCCCAATCTGATTCACCTTGATCAGGATCGAGTTCGCCACGCCCTCTTCAATGCCACGCTCCAGAATTTCGGTGTTCGTCACAAACAGGTCGTCACCGACCAGCTGGATGTGATCGCCAATCTCATCCGTGATGGCATGCCAGCCGTCCCAATCATTCTCCGCTAGCCCGTCTTCGATCGACACGATCGGATATTTCCGCGCCCAATCCGCCCAATACTTCGCCATCTCCGCGCTGGAGTGCTCGCTCTTGTCCGACTTCTTGAACACATAAACTCCGCGCTCCGCGTCATAAAACTCACTCGCCGCTGGATCCAGCGCAATGTAAATGTCCTCGCCCGCCTTGTATCCAGCCAGCTCGATCGCCTCAAGAATCACATCGATTGCTTCTTCATTGCTCTTCAGCGACGGCGCAAACCCGCCCTCATCGCCAACCGCAGTGTTATAGCCCTTCTTCTTCAGCACGCCCTTCAGCGTGTGAAATACTTCCGCGCCCCAGCGCAACGCGTCAGAAAAACTCTGCGCCCCAGCCGGCAGCACCATAAATTCCTGGAAGTCGACATTGTTATCCGCATGCGCGCCGCCGTTCAGAATGTTCATCATCGGCACCGGCAACACACTCGCGTTCACGCCGCCGAGATACCGATACAGTGGCATCTGCAACGCAAACGCAGATGCGCGCGCCGCCGCCATCGACACCGCAAGAATCGCATTCGCTCCCAGCCGCGCCTTGTTCGACGTCCCGTCCAGCGCAATCATCGTCTGGTCGAGCAGCCGCTGGTTCGTCGCGTCCATGCCCGTCAACTCTGGCGCGAGCACGCTCTCCACATTCTCGACAGCCTGCAGCACGCCCTTGCCGAGATAGTGCTCCTTGTCCCCATCGCGCAGCTCTACCGCTTCATGCTCGCCAGTTGACGCGCCACTCGGCACCGCCGCCCGCCCCATCGCCCCGCCATCCAGCGTCACTTCAGCTTCAACCGTAGGGTTGCCGCGCGAATCAAGAATCTCGCGCGCATGTATGGAAACAATCTCAGTCATGGAACTCCTTGCGATGTGGTGGTGGAGGCGGTCATTCAACCCAGGCCGCCTGTCCACAGGAATGGATTGGCCGCCACTGCTCTGAATGGCGCTAACAAAATTCATTGCCCGCGTACCGGCAAATCTTCACGCTGTTTGCGCAGAAAAGGCACGCTGCGATTCTAGCAAATGCGCATGAATCGACATTGACACTCTAGTGACACGCATCCCGTCCCCCGCCTACACCTCGCCCGCAATTGCTACCCTCGAAATTGGAAGAGTCTCTTCCCTGCAATTTG
>Ga0302324_100016048_pt1 | contig 14959 bp, 7 predicted proteins | sample Palsa_T0_1_FD_201949 | JGI IMG/M metagenome (GOLD analysis project Ga0302324, IMG submission 201949) | Peat permafrost microbial communities from Stordalen Mire near Abisko, Sweden - Palsa_T0_1 | ecosystem: Environmental > Terrestrial > Soil > Palsa > Peat permafrost | place: Sweden: Abisko...
AACTGAGCCGGACCGCTGCCGAGAAGCTGTCCGTCTTTGGTGAATTCCATGGTTAGTTCAGGCGCAACGCCCTTTTGCGCCAGGTTCGGGTACACGACGAGATAAAACGGAAGCGAAGAAGTGGTTGCCTTTTTGATCTCGGGCTCAAGCGTCGGCGACACAACTTTATCTCCCATGACCCAAGGATCCGCAGCTGTAGTGCTCGGGTCTCTGTCTTTCATTGTGCGAATGACGGCGACGCTCGATAAACCCAATTTGCCTTCCGTCGGCGCGATAAGAATACTCCGTTTGTCGGCGCTAATCGTCTCTCCTTGCTGATCCATGACTGCGGTTTCCAGGGCGTAGCGGCCGGGAGGCAGATCCACACGCTCCGTGTAGATAAAGTGGCTTTGCGCCAGTGCGGCCATTTTGGCGGCGGGCACTTTCAACGGAATTTCGTTCCCGAATTTCTTCACGACTTCGCCATTGGAATTCTTGACAACCGCCAAGTAGGAAAAGCGGCCTTCAAAGATTGCGGTGGCTTTGTCCTCTTGGAGCTTAAAGCTGGTCAACGGCACATCAATGACGATCTCGCCTACGCTTTGGTTCTGCGTTCCACGGAAATGCATGCCATCGGCGTGGAAGGCAAAGGACTTCGGCAGCGGCTTAGTGTCGAACGCCTTGAGCAGCGGCACCTCATAGCCCGCGACTACGTTCCCGTTGCCCACCATGGAAGGAGGCAGCGCGAAATAGCCCGACCGCGACTGGATTCGCAGATCCGAACGCGCGGTCTTTACCACAACTTTGCGGAAAGAACCGTCGTACTTCTGGATTTCCGGCAGGTAGGAGATCTCATAATACGTCTCGATATCTTCATTCAAGCGGCGGAGCGGCGCTTTAAGATCGTTGGTGTTCGAAATGAGGAAGCCACCGGTGGATTCAGAAAGATCGGACAAGGTGACCTGGGTGTTGGCGCGGCTGCTTTCCATCGCGGTGTCGAACGCTTTCACTTGGTCTGGCCGGACAGCCTGATAGCCGGTGGACTGCGCTTGCTCGCGAGACGAATTGGCCGCGGAGTTCAACATGTCTGAAGCGCCCTGGTTACCGCCCGCGCCCACGCCGCGCGTGTCGATGGCATAGAAGCTGACGTTAGAACGGTTGGCAATGCTGATCACGTTCTTAAAGCCTTGCTCCATCCCCTGGGGAACGCGGAAGCCGGGTGTGAAGTAGAGGATCGTCTTGCGGCCAGGCAAGCGGTATTGTTCCTTAACCGCATTCAGCAAAGCATAGATGCTCGAGCGGCCCCAGTCAATCTCCGCCATGCCCTGCTGGCCCTGCAGCATCTGCAACATCATTTGGGCCATCAGCGCATTCGCTTGCGAACTCATCATGCTGTTGGCGTTGGTGGAAGCACCATTGGCGGAGCCGTTGGCTGAATCTTGAGCGGTATTGACCTGTTGCTGAAGGCTTTGGCCGCCGGGATTTGGGCCGAGTATTTGTTGGAGTTCAGCCTGCACCCGCTCGGTATCGCCAACGAAATTCGTATTATCGCCGCCAGTGGCGCGCAGCACGGCTTTTTTGAGCAGTTCACGATCATTGGTGAACTTTTGGATCGCTTCCAATTGATGGTCGATCACCATCACGGCCATGTAAACGTTCTGCGGCAAGTCGCTCTTGAGAAGATCGAGAGACGCGTCGCGAGCCAGTTTGCGGCCCGTCAAATCGAGCCCCTGATAAATCATGGTGACGAGGCGGATCTGGCGCAATGGGTCGAGTTGAGTGCGCGCACCACCTGCGGCCGCAACGGCTTCTGCTCCCTCCACCAGCCGGAACGATTTAACCGTGTGCCTCTCGCCGTTGTCCGTGATCTCGAAATCCTGCGGACTCAGATCGGTGACAGCCTTGCCGTGCTTGTCGCGCACAATCACGTCGAGCACTACTTCCTCGCCGCCCCCTTTAATAACCGTCTGCGTCTTCTCGGGTGTGGCTGTGGTCTGGGCCGAGCTGGCGGCTTGAGCAAACATTGCCGGTGCCGCTAAGGCAGCAGAGCCCAGCGCCACTATGATCATTCGATTGAATCGCGTCATTGTTCTGTACCTCGAATTTGCTTTCTTGAGATTCTTCATGGTGCTCACTTGTTAAGGCGCCCGGCGGCGGTTTCCGCTAAAGCGCGAGTAGGCGTTCCTGCTAGCGCGGATTCGAGCGCGGATTGCATGTTTTCCGCGCGATAATCCAACTCGGTGAGACGGGTCGAGTATATCACCCGGCCGTCTTTGCCGACAATCACGGCCAGACTTGGCCAAGCTGCGTAGGCTTTCTCGACCTCGCCGTCCATGCCATCGACAACGGCCGAAAAGGCCAGGTGCAACTGGCGCATGCAGTAGGAAGCATGCTCGCGTTTTTCAGTTATGTTCGCAGCAGGCTTCGCCTCGACTCCGTCGCGGGCATTGCGAGTGCTTTCCCAGGTCTGCGCTGTATGGGCTTCGCGTATGTAGACCAATAGGAAAGGCGCTTGCGCGCCGTAACGTTTCTGCAAGTCGCGCAACGAAGCAGCCGCGCTTCGGAAATTGGGGCACGAGTAGCTGCCAAAGACCAGCACAACCGGGGTCTTTCCCCGAAAACTGGAAAGCGAGACACTCTTACCCCCGGTAAGCGCGGGAAGAGAGAAATCGGGCGCCACATCGTTCAGCTTTGGCCCCGGTGCGCTGGCCGCCAGAAGCGCCTCCAACCGCACAACCTCGTTGTGCTCGCGCGTAGCCTCTTTACTCAAATGGAGGCTTGTATAGAGCGCTTCCAAATCGCGATGCACATCGAGCGAGTCCGGCGCGAGTTGGCGCGCCGCCTCCAGTTGTAGCCGCGCCCGCTCGGGTTGGTTGGTGGCGGCCAGCAACTCGCCGCAGGCAATCGACGCGTCAGCGGACTTGGGCCGCAGCGAAAGCGCGCGCTCCAGAACCGGCTTAGCCTCGCCGTATTGTTTGCGAACCAATAGAATCTGTCCGAGCGCGAGATTGGCCGGGAAATCGTTGGGGTTGGATACCAACTCTTTGCGGAAGGCAGCGGATGCGCCGTCTGGGTCGCCGGTCGCCAGCAGCGCGCGGCCATAGAGAGATTGGATGCCGGGAAGATCTGGATTCAGCGCAATGGCGCCGGCCAATTTCCCGACAGCTGCCGGATAGTCGCCCGTTTCGAACATGCGCGTGCCCAGCAGGAAGCGCGCTTCCGCGGTATCGCCTTGCCCTAAAATGCGATCCAGCAACACCTGTCCCTCGGCGATGCGCTGCTGGTGAAGAAGAGCCATCCCGAGCATGTACGCGACAGAGAGGTCGGCGTTATCGGTCTGCGCCAGCGGCTGCAGCAGGTCGATCACCCGGTCGTCATTGCCGAGTTGCAGCTCGCAATCGGCAAGCTGCAGCGTGATCTGCTTCTCCGCCGGCATTTGACCATGAAGGGCCTCAAATCGTTCCGCAGCTTCTGATAGCCGGCCGCTCTTGGCCAAAGCTAGAGCTAGGTTGATGGTGACGCGGACGTCGTCCGGAGCTAGACGCGAAGCGGCCTGATATTGCTCGATCGCCTCATCATAACGGCCCAGTTTGACGAGCACAACGCCCAGATTCGAATGCGCGCCTACCTCGTCGGGACGAAGTTTCAGAAAAGCGCGATACGCCGCGGCGGCACCTTCGTTATCGCCCGCTTGCTGTAAGGTAAACGCCTGTTGGATGAGAGCGCGCGGATCGTCTGCTTGCCCGTGCAGCAGCATGGGCCAAATCACCAGCGCAGGGAGAAAGAAAAGCCGTCCGAGGCCCATAGGCCTTAAACTAACGCCGCATGCCGGTGGCACAGGCGGTTCCGCCTGCGTTCTTTCAGCTTCGCCGCTTATTTTAACGCCTATGCGTCCGAGGCCGAACCACCACTTAATCCGGAAATGCTTCATTGGCCCTCACAATGCGGATTTGGTGGTCGGTGAAACTGTGATGGGCACCCGGCATATCGATGCGCGGCATATGACAAGATGCGCAATTGTTGTTGGAAACCTTGCAAAGGTGGGCGGCGGGATTCGCGCCCGCCGCATGGCAGGCGAGGCATTTGGAATCGTAACTGCCTTCATCCACATTCAGCGCCTGATGCGGGTCGTGGCACGCAACACAGCTAATGCGCGCGTCGGCGCTGTCGTAACATTTGCTGTTGGTGATACGGTACGGCTGGAATCGGACGCTCGCAATGCCCAGTTTGGGACCGGTGGCGATTTCGTCCCATGTCCGGTGGCAGCCGCCACAAAATGTGTTTGTTTGCTCGGCTGTACCGTCGGTTAGTTTCTTCATGGCGGCCACTTGGCCGGTTTTGAAGCCAGCCAAATGGTCGCTGGCAGAGCCGTGGCAGCGCTCACATTGAACGCCGGGTACAAGGTTCGTCAAATCCAAATTCAGACCCTCGCCGGCATTGGACGAATGGCAATGGAAGCAGCGAGCGCCGTCTTGCTTCCCCATTTCGCGCCCGGCTGCCTGCAGAAGATCCAAGGGGGCTTGATTGATGGCGCCCATGGTGAGATCCAAGCCGTCAATCTCCTTATAAAAACTCACGCGGCTCTCATAAAACCGGCCGTCCTTTTCGAAAACATAGGTCTGGCCAGCCCGCCCCAGGCCGAAGGCCCAGCCGATAGGAACAGTGAATGTCTGCACTCCATCGGTCACCGAATACTGGCTCTGGCTACCCTGGCGCTCAATGCGATAGGAATACTTGCCACCTTTAAACGTCAAGACCGGATGGGTCTTGAGGATACTGCATTCGCCGACGGTCTCCATTGCGTGTCCCATTGGAGTGGCCGGTTGCTTGGTGGCCTGGGCCGGGTGACAACCTGCGCAAGCAAGAACCGGGCCAGCCTGACAACGAGTGGCCAGCGCCACGAAGAGGGCCAGCGTCAGGAGGGCCGGGGCGATCCTCACTTTTGCTCCACCGCTGGCGCGTCCTTACGAAGCTTGATGAATTCGGCGCGCTCGCGCGCGGCGTCGGCCGGACGACCCACTTTGCCGTAAGCCATGGCCAGTAGATAGTGGTTCTGGGGATTGGCCGGGTTCATTTTGATGGCGGTCTCGATTTCGCCGATACCTTGTGGAACATTCGAACCGCCGTCCACCAGCACCTTACCCAACAAGGCGTGTGCAGGAGCGAAATTCGGGTTGATGTCGACTGCTTTTTTGGCGAACGGAATGGCCGCCGCGAAATCGGCGCGTTTGTCGTACTCGCGAGCGATGCTAAAGAGCGCTTCGGAATGGCGGGGGGAAATGGCGAGTTCCGCCTTGAACTGTTCCACTGCCTTTTCCGGATCGCCGCTTACCAGAATCAACCCATACAGGTAGTGCAACTGCGGTGTGTCTGGGTACTTCTTCAAAATAAGATCGAATTCCGCCGTCGCATCCGCGACTCGTCGGGCGCTCCCGTCGCACAATGCTCGGCCAACGTCCATCACCAGTTCGCGCTCAGTGGGGGGTAGTTCCGAAGGCAGCACCGGCTTGCGCAACGCTGCAATCCCCATGGCCTCTACCAAACGCGGATTATCTTTCCCTTGTGTCACGGCTAAGGCCACCAGTCCCATGGCCTGATCGAATTCGCCCTCGCGCGTCAACAGCAAGGCCCTGTGATAATTCACCACATCGCGGATTTCCTCATGACCGCCGAGTCCCAGGCTGTTGGCCCGTTGCAGATGCGCTAACGCTTCGACGTATTGTTTGGTTTGGAACTCGCACAATCCCAGCATGGCCCAGCCGGTGGCCATCTTGGGTTCGTTGGAGAGAACATGGCGGAAGGCGTCGCGCCCCTGCTCATAGTGATCGGCCTCATAGTAGATTGTGCCGGTGAACCACCAGCCTTCGGCCCAAGTTGGTTTCAGATCTAGAGCCTGCAGATACAAGCGCAACGCCTCATCGGGATTTCCAGCTTCGCGCGCGGCCTGCGCCTTAGCGGCCAAGGCGGTGAACGCCGGCGAATCCAGGCGAACCTTGGAAGATGCCGGCGTGTCGGCGCTTCCGAACATCGCGCCGGCAAGGAGCAGAATGGGTACCGCAAAGCACGTTGAAACGGGCCTCACGGCGTCGCCTTCTGCGCCGCTTCCGTAGCTTGCTCGGCGGTCCGCAGGCGCTCGGCGATGGCGCGTTCCCGATCGCCATCCCCTTTACGCTTCTGACGATAATAGAGGGTCGCCAAGGTAACGTGCGCTTCCGTAAAGTTTGGCGCCTGCCGCACGATGGATTCGAGGTCCCTTTCGGCCTTTTCGGTTTGTCCTAAGGCCATTTCGACCGACGCAATCTGAAACCGCACGCCAAAATCTCCAGGACGCACTTCAAGAGCTCGCGCGAGATAGGGCGTGGCGGCCGCGTAGTCCTGGTCCAAACGGAGCAGAAAGCCCAAGCGCAAGTTCGCTTCGAAATTATTTGGGTTGATTTCCAACTCCTGCTCAAATGCCTTACGAGCGCTCGATTGATCGCCTGTCCCCAGCAGCGCGAGTCCATAATAGGCGTGAGCATCGGGTAGCGCGGGATTCAATTCCACAGCGCGCTTTAGGTCAGCCAGGGCACCCGAAAAGTCGTTCACTCCGAACTTCGTTGTTCCAATGAGCAGGCGCGCTTCAGCCGAATCCCCATGCTTGAGAATCTGGTCGATGACCAACTGGCCTTCGCCGGCCTGGCCATCGCGCACCAAGGCCGTTCCCAGCATATAAGCAATGGCCGGGTTATCTGGATCGGCGCGGCGCAGCGGCTTCAGCAATTCGATCACTTTCTTGTTTTCACCAGTTCTCAAGTAACAATCCGCGAGAAGCTGGACGACTTGCACGTCGCCCGGCAACGAATTTCTGACGCTCTCCAGTTGTTCGATGGCGGAGGGAAACTGAGCCGCTTTATAGTAAGCGCGAGCCAGATTCAAACTCACTTGTGGATTGGGCGCACTGAGGAGCGCTCGTTTGTATTCCAGGATCGCTTCCTGATACTGGCCCTGAGCAGCCAGCGCGGCACCTAAGTTCGAGCGGACTTGGGCTGCGTCCGGATACATGTCGAGAAACGCCCGGTATTCGCGAACAGCCTCGTCCAGTTTCCCGGCTTGATGAGCGGCGATAGCCTGTTTCAGCAGCTCTTGCGGCGATGGGCTGGTTTGCGCGGAAAGAATTCCAGCGCCGATCAAGAGTACTGCGAAGCGGAACATTGCTCTTTCCGACAATTATATCTAGCGATAGAAGAAACCATTAGCCGAGCCGCGACTGCCAAGGAGCGGTAAAGATAGGCCAATTTCAGCTGGTTTTTCAACGGAGCAGTCCCCACGCTCGGCGCGCATGGACTGCCCCATTCTTCCATCCTTGGCTAGAAGTAGAACTTCAGAGCCAACTGAACGATGCGGTTACCCAGTTTAACCGGGGTGTACCCGAACGCGGTGTTCGTATTTACCGGTGTTCCGTTGGGGCCAGGAGCGAAATCCAGGTATGTGCTGTTCGAACCCACTCCCGTACCGGTGAAGCTCCAGATTGGGTGATTCAGGAAGTTGTAAGCCGAAAATCGGAATTGCAGTTTCTTCGACTCACTGATCTGGAAGTTCTTGAACATGGAAAGATCGCTGTTGAAGAACCATGGGCCGAAATACTCGGGCAAAACAATCGGCCCGTTTACTCCGGGAGTTGTGGAAATCGTGAAACAATTGCCGTTAATAAACTGGTGCGGTGCGAGGTTCGCTGTGGGATTGCACGTAAGAATTGGCGTAAGCGGCACTTGATCCGTTCCATTGATCGAATAGGCACTGACCGATGAGCCATACGCATTGTTAACCTTCAATGAACTGCTGATATTTCCGGTGGAGTTGAAGTCCACGCCGGACGAGTTACCGGTCAAGTTTACGCCGCTTTGGAGCTGTGTTATACCGGACAGTTGCCAGCCATTGACCACGCCGATAGCTAACTTGTTGCCGTGTATCGGGCTCGGCAGTTCGACCGAGTAAGCCGCGTTGATGATTTGACGGCGATCATAGGGTACCGGGCCGTAATCTTGCGACAGATTCAGTTGATCCCCGCCGACGATGCCCATCGCCTTGCCGTAGGTATAGTTTACCGTGATGTCGTACTTGCCTTTTTGCCGGACCCAACTCATCTGTAATGCATTGTAATTGGAGTACAGGTTGTGGTTGGCGATGTTTACGGCTTGATACGTCGGATAGGGACCATAATCATACTCGCCGCTAGCGACAGTGGACGGGTCTTTACCAACATTAAACAAGGTGCCATAAGGAATGACGTTGATGTTGGTCCCCACTCCCGTGGTATTGAGTAGGTACTTGCTTTGGTTGCCGACGTAGGAAACCTCGAACATTGAGGAGAATGGCAGCCGCTGCGAGATGGTAAAGCTGTAGCTGGAGGTCAGCGGGCTTTCACTGTCCTTAGTACTGACGCCCGCGGTGGCGAACGGCTGTATCCCGGGGTTGGTTGCTTCGATCTGTGCAAAGCTAATCGGGCCGCTCACGGTGGCTGTCTGAATTCCCTGGCCGGGCTGGAGCCCTTGAGTGAACTGGGCGTTATGATAACGGAATTGGCCCCAACCGCCTCTCACTACGGTCTTGCCCGTGCCAAAAACGTCATACGCCAAACCAAAGCGCGGCGCATAGTAGAGCGCCCGGCTTGGGAAACCGCCTAGTGGGACGCTCGAGTCGTTAGCATGCCACTCAAACCCGGGTTGCGTCCCGTTGGCCGCAGTGGTGGTGTAGGCAGAGGGATTGAAGACGGCGAAGCCGAGGCCTTGGCGGTCATACCACGGACTAAGGTGTGAAATGCGCAAACCGTAATCCACTGTCAGGCGCTTGCTCACTTTCCAGCTATCCTGGGCAAAGAACTCGATGGCATGGTACGCTTCGTTGTTCAGCCGGTCGTAGTTTGTCTGTTCATATGAGCTCGTGTTACCGGTGAGCAAGTCGGCCCAAGGATTGCCCGTTACTGAGCTCCAATTCGCTTGCGCCAATAAGCCATTGGCGTAGTTGCTGGAGGGCTGGTTATTGATGTCAAACTCGTAGTAGGCGCCAAACTTCGCCGTGTGTGTGCCCCATACTTTCGACAAGCTATCGCTAACGGAAGGTAAGTCCTTCTTGGCGAACAAGCCTTGGCTCGCTCCGCCCACTTGGAATCCGGAGGGGTTTAACAGTGTCGCCAGTTCTCCGCCCCAACTCGTCATTGACGGAATCTGATCGACCCCGTTGTTATACAGTCCAGTGAATGTGTTGCCGATCGCCTTGTTGCTGACCTTGGCGGGATTTTGGAAGACATTCGGAAAGTCGATGTAAGTGTAAGCGAAGACAAACTCATTCGACATGGTTGGATTGAATACATGGGTCAAGCTCGTCGAGACCGATTGCGATTGGTTCTTGCCCAATATTGGAGTCGGATAGGGTACAGAGGTGCCGTTCCTCCACCACAGCGTGACTGGGAACTGCTGCGTTTCCCACTGCAGGTTGTAGCGAACGAAAAGCTTTGTGTTGTCGCTGATGCTGTAGTCAATGCGCGATAGCCACTGGAACGAATTCTGTTGGAAGATCGCGTCCTCCGCGTAATTGTCGCCGAAGGTAGTCGCCGGATTGGCATTCGGTAGCGGAAACTCTTTCATCAGGGCCAGACCGCTGGGGTTGATGGCGCTCGAAGGAATCATGCCTCCGGGGTATAGGGTCGAACTTACCGGCGACGGAGCGCTGCCGCTCGCTGTTTTGGCACCGAGTAGGGCCAAATTCGCCGAAGAGAAGTTGCCTTGTTGCATGCCGGTATTGGCGACAGTGGCGCCCAAGAGACCAGTGTCGAGAGTTTGCACATAGGCTTCAAAACCTGTGAAGAAAAAGAGCTTGTCGCGGTTCTTATTGAAATTCGAGTGCGGGATTAGTATGGGGCCGCCGATGTTGCCGCCGGGGAAGAAGTACTTGCTCTCCGGCCGCCCAACGCCCACGTCGTTGTTCAGCCAGGTATTCGAGTTCATCACGTAGTCCCGGGCGTAGAAATAGCCCTCGCCGTGAAAATCTCTGCCCCCGGCCTTGGCGACGGTGCTAATGACAATCGGACCTTTCGAGTTTTCGGCGCTGTAATTCGAGGTCAGCACCTTAAACTCTTGAATCATGTCGGTATTCGGATTCACCGGAGTGGCGCAATTGCAACCGGGGTCGGAAACATGCGCGCCGTCGGCGGTGATATCAATGCTACCGGCGCCAGTTCCGTTGGCGGAAAAGGCGCTATTGAGAGGGCTCTGGCTTCCGCCGTCGCCGTTACCATTGATGCCAATGACCTCGCCGTTGTAGTTCGTTCCGGATTTCAATCCGTCGGAACTGTTGAGCATCGCCATACCCGGCAGGATCTTGATGAACTCCGCGGCGTTTCGTCCTACTTGGCTGAAATCCTGGAGTTGCTTTTGCCCCAGCACGATTGACTTTTCGCCCGAATCTACCGGAATGATTTGTTCCGCTTGGCTGACAACCTCGACTTCCGTCTTCGAACTCCCCACCTCTACGCTGATGGGGAAATTCAACGTCGCCTCACCAATCAAATCAATGCCGGTTACTTCGTACTTCTTGAAGCCGGCGGCGGTAATCAAAAGATCGTATTGGGCGGCCGGGACCGAAGAAAAGGAGAAGTAGCCATCGCTATTGGATGTCGAGCGCCGGACGTCGCCCGAGGTTTTGTTGGTGAGCAGAACGGCGGCGCGGGGAACAACTGCTCCCGTTGCGTCCGAAATCGTGCCCGTTATGGTACCGAAAATCGATTGCGCTTCGAGGAACGGTGCGCAACTCACTAGTAAAGCTACGGCTAATGAAAATTTGCAAAATTGCCAGGTTCGAGACATAGACCCCCCTTAAATCAACATGACTTTGTTGAAACTAGTTGAGTATAGCTAGATCGAAAGGTGGAGCGGAAGAAATTTAGGGTTAATCGCGGCTAACGGCCCACGTTAACGCAAAAACACCCCATTTTCGTGGGGGTTAACGAATCGATAGGCGCGGAAGCGTGAGCTTTGATATACTTCGCGCAGAATCCGTTTCAGTTTTTATGTATGTCTTGAGCGCCCAGAGCGCCGAGGAGCGAGCCGAGGTGGAGGCCGTTCTTCGCTCTGGAATATTCGACCGAGCCCCTAACCTCGCCAGCTTTCTAAAATACGTGTGCGCACGTCACTTTGAGGGCGAATCCGATTCCGTTAAGGAATATAGCATTGCGGTGGAGGCACTGAACCGAACCGAGGACTTCGATCCGAAGAAGGATTCGATTGTACGCGTTGAGGCGCACCGTTTGCGCAAACGTCTGGCCGAATATTACGAGGGTGTGGGTGCATCCCACTGTGTGCACATAGAGATACCCAACGGTCAATACTCGCCTCGCTTCATTCACCACCCGGCCCTGGCTGTGGAAACGGTCGTTGTCGACCGGCAGGTTGAGCGGCAGCCCACAGAGCTACCCCCTGACGTCCCCCTGGCCATAGCCGAGAGGGCCCAACTTCCCGCCCCGGCGAGGCGATTGCACAGGATGCACACCCGGATCGTCCTCGCGGCTTTGGTCCTGCTCATCGCGGGCGTGTTCCTGGCGTTTGCCATAGCGGCCCGCCATCGTACCGCAGCCTCGTCCCGAGCAACCGAGATTTGGCATGGTTCGTTCAACGAGCCGATCCCAAGCGAATTCCGCTTCCTGGCCGGTTATCATGGCGCCCCATTCACGGACAGGCAGGGACGTATTTGGCAGCCCGATCGGTATTTCGACGGTGGTCTATCAGTTCCACTTCCGGACGACGGGGGGATTGCGGGTTTGCCCGATCCTAACTTTGCCAAAAGCCGGCGCGAAGGTACTTTCCGCTATGCTATTCCGGCACGCCAGGGTACTTATGAGGTTCACCTGCATTTCATCGCGGCAAGGCCAGGCGATCCCTCCGATCCCTCCTCCTTGGCTTCGTTTCGGGTCGACGTGAACGACCATGCCGTCTTAGATGCATTCGATCCGATCTCCGAGGCCGGAGGGCCCGACCGTTTGCACTCGCGCGTAATTCGCGATGTCTCACCTGCTATGGACGGAAAGATTCATCTGGCTTTCCAGCAAGTATCGACGAAGGCTTTCGTCAACGCCATTGAAGTTCTTTCCTCCGAGCCGGGCCGAGTTCGGCCAGTGCGCATTGTGGCGGCGAAATCCTCGGTCGTCGATCCCGCCGGATCGGTATGGTTGGCGGACGAAAGTGCCATTGGAGGTGTTTTGGTGGAACGCCGCGATAGCATTCAGGACGCCCGCCTCAAAATGCTGTTCGCGGGCGAGCATTATGGCAACTTCGCTTACCACATACCCATGCCGCCAGGACGCTATCGCGTGAAACTCTATTTCGCCGAGACTTTTTTTGGCAGCAGCCTTCCATACGCGGCCGATCCTGCCGGTGCCCGCCTCTTTAACGTATTCGCCAATGGAGAGGCTTTGCTCCGCCATTTCGACGTCGCCAAAGACGCCGGCGGACCGAACCGCGCGACTGTCAAAACATTCGAAAACATCGAGCCGAATGCGCAGGGCAATATTGTTTTGGAATTCGTTCCCGAGCGCAACTACGCCGAGGTAAACGCCATCGAAGTATCGCAAATGAACTGAGAGCCGGCGGCCGATTCAACGCCTCGCCGAGAAAAAATAGCGCCCGTTGCCAAACTCTTTGTCGGGGCAAAGATCCATCGCTCCATGCGTCTCAATGCCGCGGAAGCCGGCGAATTGCAACGCTTGCAGGATATCGTGCTTCTCGTAGCAGCGTTCCTCCACGATGCTTTGCCGCCTTTGCCAGCAATTTTGTGAATCCATCTGCTTGAACCAGATCAGTTCGGTGTGCGCGGTATGCGTGACAGGATCGTATAGGCCGCGCGATAGGCAAACGGAGTCGTGCCGGATGTTCACTGTCCACTGGTGGAGATCCAGCGCATAGGCCTCTTCCAAATTCATGTCGAAGACAAACAGGCCGCCCGCGCCCAGGGCGTTATAGACACCGCTGAAAACGGCATGCAAATCTTCCAAGCTCAATATGTGGTTTAACGAATCGAAAGTTGAGACAGCACCGTCGTAAGGCCCGCTCAAATCTAAAGTCCGGACGTCCTGCACGTGCAGTTCTGCTTGGGGCAAATGTTGCTTTGCGATCTCAACTAAACTCGCCGAGCTATCGACCCCGGTGACGCGGTACCCGCGCTTCAGTAGCTCCTTTGTGACGTGGCCAGAGCCGCAGCAGACGTCCAGCACGCTCGCCCGTGGCTTCATGCGCGAAAAGAAAAGAGTCTCCAGCGCCGGCATAGCCGCGGGCAAGTAGGAATTAGACCACAAAGCGTGATACATTCCGGCAATTTCGTCATAAGAAGAGGCTCGCATCTCGTCAGGTTATGTATCTATTATGAAACTCAAGAGCCGTTTCTCTGTCTCACGAGTAGAAACGGCGGCGAAAATCTCTAACCTATGAATTTTGAGCCTATTGAGAATTATGGCCTGATTGGCAACATGCGTTCGGCTGCGCTGGTCAGCGTCGTTGGCTCCGTCGATTTCTTCTGTTTTCCGGAGTTCGATTCCCCCACCGTGTTTGCCGGTCTTCTCGATCCCGCAAAAGGCGGCGCGTTCACCATCTGTCCGGAGCGCCAAGGCTATAACACCAAGCAGATGTACCTTCCGGAAACCAATGTGCTGTTGACGCGCTTTCTGGCCGACGATGAAATCATCGAATTGACCGACTTCATGCCGCTCAACGATAGCCCTCAAGGCCACTGCCTCATGCGCCGGATCACCGTGATAAACGGCGAGGCTCGCATCAGGCTTCGCTGTGCTCCCAGATTCAATTACGCACGATCCGGTCACCGCACTGAGCGGCGTGGCGGAAGCATCGTTTTCACCGAGGAAGGCGCTGATCGCAAACCTATCCTTCTTGAGTCGAGCGCGAGCGTTGATATCGCTGACGGAGACGCATCCGCTTCGTTCGTGCTGAAAGCCGGCGAGAGCGCTTATTTTGTTTTTGGAGTGGATTTCGACGACAGGCCGGCCGAGGCCGTCGCCGATTTTGTGGAGCGGCAGTTCGACTCCACCTGCGCATACTGGCGCCAATGGGCGGCAAAGTCGCGCTATTCGGGCCGCTGGCGCGAGATGGTCAATCGCTCGGCGCTTGTTTTGAAATTGCTCACGGATAGCCGGTATGGATCATTGATCGCCGCGCCAACATTCGGTTTACCCGAAGCCATTGGAGGCCCTCGCAACTGGGACTATCGCTACACTTGGCTGCGCGATTCTTCTTTCAGCCTCTACGCCTTGATGAGACTCGGTTACACAGAGGAAGGCCGGCGCTTTAACGAATGGCTGAAGGGCAGATTGCGCTTCGATAGAGCGGAAGGCCCTTTGCAGGTGATGTATGGAATAGATGGGCGGGCGGAGTTGCCGGAATACGAACTTGATCATCTGTCGGGATATCGCGAGTCCAAACCGGTGCGTATCGGCAACGCGGCGTTTAGCCAGTTGCAGTTGGACATTTACGGAGAGATCTTCGATGCCTTCTACCTTTCGAGCAAATATGGCGACGCGCCCTCCTACGAGGGCTGGCAGAGATTGAAGGAGATTCTAAAATGGCTGGCTGGCCACTGGCAAGACCCAGACGAGGGAATTTGGGAGGTGCGTGGCGGGCGTAAGGAGTTTTTGCACTCAAGGCTAATGTGTTGGGTTGCGTTCGACCGGATCATTCGATTGGGTCAGAAACGTTCCCTGGAGGGACCTTACGGCTGGATGGAGGAATGCCGCGACGCGATCATCCGCGACATTCACGAAAACTTCTGGGACCCTGACTTGAAGGCTTTTGTCCAATATAAGGGGGCGAAGGAGGTAGATGCTTCCGCGCTGCTGATGCCCATGATGCGGTTTATCAGTCCGGTCGACCCGCGCTGGATATTTACCCTTGAGCGCATTGAAAATGAGTTGACTGTGGACACGCTCGTGAAACGCTATCGTTCG
>Ga0302324_100016053_pt1 | contig 14956 bp, 23 predicted proteins | sample Palsa_T0_1_FD_201949 | JGI IMG/M metagenome (GOLD analysis project Ga0302324, IMG submission 201949) | Peat permafrost microbial communities from Stordalen Mire near Abisko, Sweden - Palsa_T0_1 | ecosystem: Environmental > Terrestrial > Soil > Palsa > Peat permafrost | place: Sweden: Abisko...
GCGCGAGTCGACGGGCCTCTGCTCTTCCAAAGCGGACATCCCGGCGCGCGCCTGGACGCCACGGCAATGCGGCAGTAGCCAACGTGCTGTCGCCAGAGCAGGTGGACGCGCTCACGCACCTGACGGACAACCGCGTCAACGTCTGGCAGGAGACCGATCTCCCGAACGGACAGCGCGCGAAGATCAAGAAGTCGGTTCGCGGTGGCATCCTGTACCTGAAGATCTACAAGGGACTGAGCCTGGTGGATCGCACCACAGGCACGCGCACCACCTCGGGCGAGATGCTCACGCTCAACACGCGCACCCGCACGCTGCGCGTGGAGCCAGGTTGGTGGACAGCTCCCGTTTGGGACAGAGCGTAGCCGCTGACGAGAGCGTCCGTGCACTTTCCAACAAGTGGTCGCCAAGCTGGGCAAGGGCGGCTGCGTCGTCGTCGGTGAGGGCAACCATCGGCTAGCCGTTGCGCACGAGGAAGGCCGGAGCATCTGCCCGCCAGCCAGCGCAGCCCAGTCGCGAACCGACAATCGACTGTGCTCACGGGTCCAGCCGTAGTCGCGGTACGGATACAGCTCATCGAGCGCGTAGTGGCCCTGGGCGATCCGCTCAAACTAGGCCACTACCAGCCGGGCCCATGGTCTGCGGTGGTTCAGACACCTGATGCAGGCGGGTTGGCAAACCCGATCGTATGCCCCAGCCTCGTGTCAAACACGCCGAAGCTGGCCCATTCCTGAACACCATTCGGATGCACGAGAATCGGCCGGCGCTCACGCTTAGCCAGAGACTCGGCCTTCTTGATGGCCGCTTCCTTCGTCCGAGCCACCGCCACGGTCTTTGGTTCGAGCTTGAACCCAAGACGTTGTACTTCAAAGCGTGCAGTGCCATGCGCGCTGTTGCGAGAGCGCCGGCTCTGTCGACGACTGGACCGACGTTTGACCGCCATGCCGCATAGACTAGCGCAAGGGTCGACGGTGGAACCGGAGAAGTAGGTTCGAACAGCCTACGCGGTTTCCAGGGCGCGCCCGGTCTGCGCGTGCTCTGTCTCAACTGGCCCCAGCTGTGAACGCGCCACGGGACTTTTCCTGCCATCTTTGTCCAGCGCTCTACGCCTAGCTGGGCGCTCCAAAGGCTTCGTCACCCCTGGGTGGACGCTCCTGTATTCGGCTCGCAGAAGTTGCCTCACCAGGTGACCCACCGAGCAGCCATATTCAGCGCACAGTGCCCTGATTATTTCGCGCGTTTCCTCATCGAATCGCACGGTTGTGCTCACCATGGAACGCAGCATAACACGCAGCCAGACTTGTACCGAACTGCTGCCATACTGACGTCAGTCTGGGTGCGCGCACAAACTGGTCTCGCGCTCAGTACATCACACGCCACGTCTGCATGCAAGTCCGTTCAGCTACTCGTTCGCAATTCGGGCCAAGACATCGCCATGACACGGCTTAGGGGCACACCAGCAACCGAGCCGTTTGCCTCGCAGCTCGCGGCGCGCGCGATCAACCAGCTCTGGCTGCGCCAGAAGCCACGCTTCGTAGCGTGGCAGCACCTCGTCGTACGGCACCTTGAACGCGGCCAACGAGCCCGGGAGGTGCGAGAACGGGTTGCCCCACACGTTCCCCGAGCGCGACCGACCAACGTAGACGTCGTACCGAGCCTTCTTGCAGTGGACGACTAGCGGATGCGGCACCGAAGCTCAGCGCTCCTTCGCGCGATCTATACGTCGATCAGCGAACACCTGGCGTACGACCATCGGCCACACCACCAGCCACGCCTGGCCCATAATTAGCGCGCCGAACAGCTCGCGCTGACCCAGTCTGCGACGCCATCGCTCGTACACGGCGGCCGCGCAGCTGAGCGACATCACTAGGTGCGCCACGAGGAAGTAGATGACTATCACCGCGCACCGGTCCGACCGCGGAACCGAACGGCGTTTGCTTCCCCGAGGTGGCCCAGTCTCTCCAGGTAGTCCGCGACGCTGTTTCGTTCGTCCTGCCGCACCGTCGCCTCGAAGGCCGACAGCTCGGCCAAGGCCGCGCGGATGTCGAGTTCGTCGTGGGAGCGCAGCAGTTTCTTCGTGAACGGCAGCAGCTGCCCAATGACGTCCAGCTGCGGCTGCATCTCTTCCATCTTGGGATCGTCCATCGCCGTCAGCTCCTTCACGCAGACACGAGATCGGCGGTGTTCATCGGGTCGCCGTGAGAACGAGACTGCACGAGCATTCGCGCATCTCGTACGACGACGGACCGTGGGCGTCCCCGCTCACGAGCCTGAGGGCACCCCACGAGGCCCGGTCATGCGTTACGCCGCACTTGGGGCACCGCTTCACGCGTTCGCGGAGGACCGTCCGCGCTTCGGTGATTGCGCGACCAAGCAGGTTCTCGCCATGCCAGTTCTTCGGGTCCTCCACTCCTTTGTCGGTCATCGACATGCCGATGCCCCAGACGCCGTCGTGCGGGCTCGCCTCGACGTATGTTTCCGTCGTTGCCAGGAGGCACTCCGCCAGCTCTTTGTTCTGCCGGCACTTCTCAACGACTCCGAGGAGGACGATCCCGTAGCGGACCGCCGACCAGCGAGCATCGTCGTAGCCGCGCACTTTGCGTCCGAACTCCTTCTGGGCGCGAGGATATGGCGTCGCCAGGATCTTCCAGCGCACCAGCTCGTCGCCGAATAGGCGCGCCTTCTCCGCCATCATGTACTGCTCCATGCAGCTGTACTCGACGCCGTCGAAGAAGAACGTCGACGGCCACCAGTTCGACGGCCATCCATCCCAGAAGAAGATGTAGCCGCCCTTCCTGAGCATCGTTTCTGGATCAACCGAGTCCATGTGCCCTCACCTTCGTCGTCGCCGATCTCTGCGTCTCCACGCTCTGCGTCTCCACGCTCTGCGTCTCCACGCTCTGCGTCTCCACGCTCTGCGTCTCCACGCTCTGCGTCTCCACGCTCTGCGATCGGCTGAAGTCCACGACGCATGGATCGGGGATCAGCACGAGCGCCTTGTCGATGAGATCGTTCGCCCACGCGTCCGTTGGGATCTGGATCTTCGTCATCAGGTGCTCGACGTCGACGAGGCTACTGGGCACCGACTTGGAGACACCGGCCCGTTCGAGCGCGCGGACGTCGTCCGTGTCGACGCCGGCCACGAGGAGCCAGGTCATAACCTGCACGAGGAAGCCCTCACGGGTGATGGCACACATGCCCGGCGCCTTTTGCATGGACGTCAACCGCTCGCGGATGTCCACGCCGATGAGCGCTTTCATTCTGTGTGCCCACTCGTCGAGCATCGCGGTGCGTCCTCGCCGAAACGGCGACTAGCGCGTCGGGCAAGTCGAGCTACCGACCGTTTCAGCGCCCGTTTCCAGTGGCGCCAGGACGGCTTCGTCCCACCGCCGCCGTACGACTGCCCCTTCGAACCACCGATCTGGCTTTTGTCGGCACCCATCTCAGACCGCCCGAATCATGTCGCCGTCTCCGGCGAACGGCAAGAACCGGCATCCCGCATCCGCTGAACAGTCCCGGTGCACGATGACCGCATCCAGCCTGTTTGTTCCCCACGCCGCGGGCACAACGACCTCTCCGCGGTAGTTCACGAACCGTAGCAGTACACCCTCGCCCCGATCCCCGCGCCAGCCTTCGTAGACCACACGACGCCCAGGCGGGATCGCACGGATCGCGTCGCGTACAACGCGATCTGTATCCTTGAGCGCGCTGCTAGCCATGTCGTTGTTATACGTCGTGTCGTACATGTGGTCAACAGCCCGTGATCGCTACTTTTTGACACGAACGACCTCGATGCAGATGCGCGTCGCCGCGATGAGGTACTCGCCCTCCGTGGGCCGAAATGACGTCCCGATGGCGTACTGGTAGAGCGCGTTGAACCACGGGGCCGTGCGCTCGGGAGGCGCCAGGACCGGCCGTACGCCCTGGCTCTCGACCAGCTTGACGACGAGACCCACCTTGCCGTTGCCTGCCCCCGAGAACCGATGCGTAGGTGCCTCGGTCAGACTCCACGACGAGAAGCCATGGTTGCGCGTCACGGGAATGCATCTACAGTCCCCCGGGCGCACGCCCGCCAGAGGATCGCCCTTGTCCACCTTGAAGCCTCGGTACACGCCCAGGGCATCCTTCGGCTCAATCTTCATCACGGATCGCAAGTCCTCTCGGTACGAAAGCAGCGCCCGCGCCATCGTCTGGCCCGAGTACCAGCGGCGCATGCTGTGCAGGATCTCGAAGAGATCGTGTGGCGACACGCTTCCCATGAAGTGCAGCGCCTCCTCCCGCTGCCCGCCGGGCATGTTCGCGACGTGGTCGACGAAAGTCTGGAGCTGGGCGTAGCTCCGCGCCGGCATCCTGTCGTTGCTCTTGATCTTGGGTGCCATCGGGTACTCCCTTCACAAACAGTGGTTCGGGCTGCCGCGGCGCCCGTAGTCGGCCGGGATCCGGTGGCCGAACCACGCGACCACGCGCCCATCCTTGAGCGCGACGTGGCGACCGCCTGCGGACGAGCTGACGTCGGCGTCGTCGGGCACATGCACGGCGCGGTCGCACCGCGTGCGGTAGTCGCCAGCCCAGGCGCCGCACCGTTCGGCATTCGGAACAAGGTGGTAGGGCACCTCGTCGACATGCAGCTGGCTGGAGACGAACTTCCCGTCCAGATCTTCGACGGGCCTCGCAAGATAGCTCGCCCTCTCCGCTTGCCGCAGGAGCTGCACAGCGTCGCAGTCGGGGCAGTCACTCAAGGCAAAGCAGCACCTGCCGCAGCGCTCGTCGCCGCACCTGGGCGTTTTCTTGTCGCCCGTTCCGCCGCACGTCTTGCACGGCTGTCGCCCTGTTGTCCTGGGTCTCCTCATAGACGGCTCCCTTTGGTGGGAGCGCCTTTAGGAGCTGAGCGACAGAATCGTCGCCGTTTCTGCGCGTTGCCGCGCAGCCTCGACCTCCAGCGCGGAGATGAGACTACCGTCCACCCGCCTGCTAGACAAGGCGTATGAAGAAGGCCGCGATCGACGGTCGCACCGGCGGTGACGGCGAGTCCGTTCAACAGGCCGGACTCTCCCTGGCCAAGAGCCTCGCGGGTTGCCCGTGGCTCGTCACCGTGGGGGCCGCGGACGGCCTCGCCCCAGAATTGATCGTCTACGTGACCCGAAGGCATCCCGAGCAGAAGACGAAGATCAAGGGCTGGTGGAAAAGCTACCCGGTCCGTGTCGTGGTGACGGGAACGCCACGGCCAGCGTAGACAAGCTGCGTGCGGAGAACCTATCCTCCCATCATGACGAACGCGGCGCTGACGCTCGACGAGGTCCGCGCTCTCGTCATCACGGACGACGCGCTCGAAGACGCCCTGCGCCGCGTGCGCACCGTCGACTTCACGCTCCTCAAGCGCACCATGGTCGACGCGGGCACCATGACCCAGGAGCTGTGCGACGAGGCCGAGGGCTTGTACCAACGCTTCCTCGCCCTTCACATCCGTTACCCGGATCGGAAGATCTGCCCCACGGGACCCATCGACGCCTTCTGGCACGCCCACATCCTCGATACCGAAGCCTACCGGCGAGATTGCGTCGCGCTCTTCGGCCACGTCCTCCACCACTACCCGTACTTCGGCATGCGGGGACCAGAGGATCGTGCCGATCTCCAGGCGACGTTCGACGAGAGCGTTGACCTCTTCATCCGGCACTTCGGGATCGACCCGACGGCCGGAGACACGCAAGCGCGAAGCTGCCGCCCGCAGAACTGCCCATGATCCACCTGGATGAATTGAGAAAGGACATGGCAGACTCACCAGAGCTGGCTGCTCACCTCCGGCAACGCGCGGGACATCTGGACCCAGTCGCTGTCTACGAACGCAGCGTGCGCGTTCCGTTCGGCCTTGTCGGGGCGCCCGCAGCGCTGGGCGAGACGGTCACCCTTCGACCGATCAGGCCGCAGGTCCCATTTCGTGCCGAGCACATGGTGCTCTCGCCGGACTCGGCGCACAACTTCGAGCTGACGTCCTTCAAGAGCCAGTCTCGCGCCCAGTATCTGGACAGCGAGCCGCTGCCGCTCGACACCTTCTCCATCGAGTACCTGAAGAACGACCGGCTCTCCGAAATGCAGGGCTGGAAGAGTGTGGACACCTGCGGCCCTGGGATGGCTATCCAACTTGAGGTGCGTCGCATTGGACGCAAAGGCAAGCGGGCCTTCCGTGGCATTCTCTGGGGGGTCGCGGGAATTGGAGGGCCGAGCCAGCCCCACTACCCACCCGGCTTTGCTTACCCTGGTGGACCCTCACGGCCGCCGTTCGCTCCGTTGAGGCCAGGTGGCGCGCGTGGCTGGTGCCCTCAGTGCATGACGAGTGCGTGCTTCAACCCGAACCACCACTAGGCTGCAGGCGGGCCGGTCATGCGCGGCCCGAACACGTGCAGGAGGTAGCCCTCCGAGGACAACCCGGAGAACTGATCGCACACGGGCGCAGAGTGAGTAATCGACTTGGCGTTCGTCATGTGGACCGCGACCCCGCACGAGCACCTGAACTTCTCAGGGTCGTCAAAGTCTCCGAGCGCCACAGGCGTCTTCGGGTAACCCGTGGCATCGACTGTCGACGCGGGATGCCCACGGTGTTCGTGCGTGAACAAGTCGCCCGGCTTGATCACCGCTCCGCAGATCGTGCACTTGCCGACGACGTCCCTCCGCTGCACACCGTTGATGATTGCCCTATCGCTCGACATCCTTGACATCCTGCCCTCCCGCTGGACCCCGCTGGACCCGCGAACTGGACTTGGCCGCTCACTTGGACGACACTCGGATCATGTTCCGCGTGTCGCGCTCCCGCGTCAACAAGAAGGACCCAAAGGGCGAGGACGTCCAGGTCATCGTGTGGCTGGGCAGGAGCGAGAAGGCAGGCTACAGGCACTTCGACGATGCGTTGAAGCACGTCGAGCCCGGCGAGGTCGTCGAGCTGATGGAGCTGCATCCCAACTCTGCCGGCGCACCGCCAGGGACCAAGACCTGGCACGTCCTCGCCGCCTACGGTGGACGCCGTGCCGGCCGCCCCGAAGGCATGTACTACGACGCGCGGCATGCAGCGAAGCGGTCCGGCAACAGTACGCGTACCGGCATCACGCGCGCTCGTACGATCGACGTCCTCACGCCCGACCCACGTGGCGGTCTCGGCGCGCGCGTGAAGGTCCCCCACCGCGCGCTGTCTGATCCTCTTGCCCCTCTTGTCATCACCTCGACGCGACCTGGCCTCTACTCGGTCACGTGCCGCGTCAGCGGCGCTGGCGTAGCATTCTTCGCCCGAAGCAAGGACGCCAAAGCTGCACTGCCGGAGCTATTGCCGCTGACGGACTGGGATCGCGACATCGAGACCATCGCGCACACGCCAGGTCTCTACGCGCAGGTCAGAGCCATCGAACGCAGGCACCGCGGCGCTTGACCACCAGACGTTCGCGTCACCACGGCAACGCCGACGATTTGCTGGCAGCGCAGCACGCCGCCCTTCGGCTAGTTGTGCCTCTCCTCGGCTTCGGAGAGCCGCTGTCCACGGTCGGCGTGAACGGCGACGTCCGTGTCTGGCGCGGCGTCCCGACATACGCGGAGGACACCGTCCGACCCGGCGACCTGGTCACAACCGATCCGGACATGGCCTGGAACTACGCTTCACGGCGAGGGAAGCTCATCGAGGCGGACATCGACGCCTCACTTCTGACCTATCACCAGCGCACGGGAGCCTACGAGGTGGAGTTGCGCTACGCCGGTACGCGACCCACTGGACGGGTCGTTCGAAGAGGCTGAAACGTGCTGGCGACTGACCGTAGGCTCTCGCTTCCACAGAAACGCTTCCTCATGGCACCGCGAGACCTTCCGCCTCGCGTCGCATGTTCTCGCGGGCACGTATCTCGTAGCGACCGCGCATCACATCCAGCGTGTAGATCTTCTTTCGAGTCAGTGTCTCCGCCAGGAAGCCACCGCGGCCGACACGCCAGGCGTCGTCGCTGATGAAGCCAAACTCCTTGCGTACCGCCTTCACATAGGCGTCGTACGTCGCTTCGTCCTGGCCCAGGATCGACATGTCGATGTCGAGCACCGCGGATAGCGCATCGCTCCCGTACCAGTCGGCGTCGTGCGCCGCGGTCGCCACGATCGTCGTACACGCGTACTCGACGGTGTTTCGATCGCGCACGGTCAGTACGTCACGCAGCGCGTTCAGAAGCTCGGCGCTGAGGCGCTCATTCTCTTTCTGCCCAGGCACGTAGACGGCGTCGTGCCAGATAAGCGCCAGCTCCATCCGGTCACGATCCAACGTGGGCTGCATGGCCAGAAGCCCGTCCGCTTCTCGCAGGCACGCCGCGACGTGTTCGAGCGTGTGGTAGTGCCGCGTGGGCTCGCCGTAGAGCCCCACCAGCATGCGCCATGTCCAGTCCGCGTGCTCGGGCCGCACGTATTTCTCCCAGCGCTCCTGCACGAGGTAGACGGAGGCGTTGCGGCTTGCGGTCGTTGAGAGCATGGCTTCTGGCGCGCCCTTACCGCCTTGTCATACACCACGTCGGACATTTCGTCTACGCGTGCTTCCGACTGGCGTACGCGTCTGAACTTTGGCAGGATCCGGACAACACCGATGACGCCGTGGCCCCAGCTGCCGCAGTACACGATCCCCGATGGCGACGCCGACATTGCGACGGCCGGCTGCTCGCTCACGAGGAGTCAGCTCTTCGACCGGTGGCTCTACGTCAACCTCGCTCGCCGGTGCGTCGTCTGCCGGCACGTATTCTGGCGGTCGCCTGGAAAGAGCAGGTGCGTCATCGATGGCGTCGGCTCAAGGCGCACGCGAATCGAGGCGCTGGACTTTCCCCCCGAAGCCCCGCTGCCCACCAACCAGAACCACTGCGGTCGGAAGGGCTGCCGCGAGGCCACGGAGCGGCAGACCATCAACATGGCGGAGGAGGTAGCCACGACGGCGATCGTCGTCGCGCCATCCACCGCTCTCGCCGCCGTGGCGCCAACGCTCGGCTGGATGTCGACCATCGGGGAAGCGGCGGCCGCCATCGGTGTCGAGGAGAAAGCCCTCGTCGACCTCGTCGAGAGGTACGCGAAGGGGGACCTCTACGGAGAGATCGTTTCCCGCCTGCCGGCGAGCATCCTGAGCGAGTTTCTTGGCGACCGGTGGCGCGAGCCTGCGCTCGCGCGGGTCCTCCGCCTTGGGCTTGTCTGCCGCAGACTCGACGCCCGAAAGAATCCCCACCTGGACAACTGTTTTCACGCGGGCGAAGATGAGCCACTCACCCACTGGGTCGTTTTTGTGCGCTCCTACGAGGGCAAGGATGCAAGCGTTGGCGACACATCCTTCCTCGTTGACCAGCGCTCCACGGCCTCTGGGTAGACCATGAAGCCCTACGGACTAAAGCGTCGCGACACCGCCGGCCGCACAATCAAGGGGACAAGCCGCCCGTGTCCGTGTTGCACCCCGAAGAAACAGCATGCAAGGTCTCGGTCCACCAAGAAACGTGCCCGGCAAGAGAAGACGGAAGTGGACTGAGAACCAGACGGCCATGACAACCGACGCCCGCGGTCCCTGCTGGCACTGCACCAAACGCCTGCACGACGGCCGACACTACTGCGTGACGGAACCAGACGGAACGCGGCACTTCGTCCACGCCGAATGCGCTCCCGCAACCGGACTGCGACTCGTCGCCAAGTGGCGGAGACGAGTACGACCATGAGCAACAAGACGGTCCCTACCGTCGTTCTCCCAGACGGCCGGGAGCTAGAGGTGCGTCTTACCTGTGGCCACTGCAAGGCTATCTTGGTCGCCGAGGCGCACACCGTGGAGGACTGTCAAGAGTGTCGCGAAAACCGTCTGCACGTGGCCCTGCAATGCGCGACAGAGGGATGTAGAAACCGGGTCGTCTTCCGGATCGGTCAAGACCTGCTGTCCGAACTACCGCCGCGGAACCTGCAATGAACCTGATGAGCACGAGCGACGACGAGCCGGCCTTCGTAGCTGCCGTGCGGGCCCTCCTCGCCCGCGTCGATCTCGCCACGCTCGACTGGAAACAGTACGACCTTGGCGTCCTCCGAGCGAAGCTCGGCAACGAGCTGCGAATCCACATCTGGCATCCAAGCCTGCGCACGCTGGCCACGCCTGTCGCGCGCTACGGCGGTGTGCACGACCATCGGTTCGACGTCACCAGCGCGGTCGTCTGCGGTGCCATCACCGACGTGAGATACGAGGCCCATCCCGCACGCGCCAACGAGGCTGAAGTTCCCGACCGCGCCCACGGCACCAACGTCGAGGTCGACGGCTTCGTCAAGGCCTGGCAGATCTGGCCATCGCTCGGAAAGGTCAACCCACTGAATCTGCACGCCGTCACCGAGGTCGGTCGCTGCACCGTCCAAGCTGGGAGATCGTACACCGTCCCGCGACGCCTCTTCCACACCTCGTTCGTCGAAGACTTTGCGGTCACCGTCGTGCACCGCTCGAACTTCGACGAGCACCCCTACGCCACCATCCTGGGCGAAGGAACCGAAGGCACCGTTCCCAACACGCCCACTCAGGTGGTCGCGCAGCTCCTCCACAGGGCTCGCCACGCCATATTGCACGCGGAGCAAGAATGACCGCGGACAGTCCCAAGGTAGGCCAGTGGCTCTTCGCTTCGTGCTCGGCGGAGGACTACGGACAGATCCTCGCGCTGGGCACCGACGCCAACGGTGCGGACGTCATGGACATCCGCATCTGCAACCCACAGGATCTCCTCCGCTTCGAACACAGTCCGGACGAACACAACGGCTGGGTGGCGCCGTTGACGTTGCTCGACCTCCCGGAAGGTACGCCCGTCATCCTTCGCGCGGTGCAGTGGGAGCGTTCCGGCGACTGCGTCGTCTGTAACACGCCCTCAAACGGGTGCTTTCGTTGCACCAAGCTTTTCTGGCTCCGGGACGCACCTACGACGGGCCTGCCGCCCTGAGGCATCACCGAAACGTCACCTTGAAGGCACATGCCGAGGCCTTCCCAAGGCGTTGGCACGGGCCTATCGGTAGAGTCATGGAGAACCACGACATCGTCGTCGCAACCATCATGATCCTCGGCCTGCTGAGCATCCCAGCGCTGCTCACGGCCTTCCGGCGGCGCTCCGCCTCGGCCATCGCATCACAGGAGGCGCAGTGGTCCCCACCACCGGCCAAGCCGCTGTCCACCAAGAAGCGCCTCATCGCCGCCCTGGACCTCAACCCCGTGCGCGAGAAGGGCATGCAGCGTCACGGCTGGGACGACACCAAGGCCCGCGCGCTCGAAGCCGAGTACCGGGACTTCCTCGTGCTGGTCGCCGAGAACCCCGACAAGACGGTCTCGCCATGGTCGGGTGACCTCGACCTCTTCTGGCACGAGCACCTGCTGGACACCAAGCGCTACGCCGCGGACTGCGACGTGATCTACGGGCACTTCGTCCAGCACGATCCGCACATCGAGGAGGACGTCGAGAAGCACACGGAGACCAAGCGCTCGACCATCGCGCTCCGCGACGCCCAGCTCCAGGCGCGCGAGAAGCGGCAGCAGGCCGCCGCAACGGCAACGACCACCTCGTTGACAGACACGACGCCTGGAGCCTTCGACCCTGTGCTCTGGGGCTGCGCAGCAGACCCGGTCCAGCACGCGACCACGCACAGTTCCCATTCGTCGCACAGTGACACGACGAGCCACGGCTCTCATACGCCCGCTCACTCCTGCGGCGGCAGCCACAGCTCGGGTCACTCCGACGCCGGTAGCAGCGGCCACTCTTGCGCCAGCAGCGGCGGGCATTCGTGTGGAGGCGGACACTCTTGCGGCGGCGGCCACGGCTGCGGGGGTGGGCACTAACGTGGACACCTACACCACGCTGCTTGCGGCATCAGCGACGATCGCGGTGGCGAGCGTGGTGCTCATCTTCTGGCTACGGGCACGGCGAGCCAAGCTCGCTACCTTGCCCGGCCGGTTCTTGCTGCACTCGTCCGAGTCGTGCGACAATCACTCGGCTCGCAGCGCCAGGACGCCATGGCTTACAAAAAGTATCCGAAGGGACAACGCTCTCCCGGCGACATCCAGCAGCAGCTTGGCATCGGCAAGGCGCTGCTCGACGGCCAGCACGAGGACGATCTGCACTGGCAGTGGGGCAGAAGTCACGACTGCTCGCGCGCCATCTCTGGCGAAAGCGCGCGCCTGCTCGGTCTGCCGAACTACCAGCCCGCCCGCGCGACCGGCTGCGCCCACGAGAGCATCGCGCGCGACTTTCTGAGCTTCGTCGCGTCATCGCGACCACAGACGTCTCCACGCTATTCTGGTCACGCCCTGCCGCGCGAGCAGGCCGACGCTCTCGTCCCAGGCAGCACGATCCGCTTGCCGCTCACGAGCATGACCGAATCTATCTACGTGGCCTCGCATCTCGGGGGACGTCCGCGGCGCGGCGAGGTCGGGGTCGTCTACAGGTTCGAGCCGGGCACGAAGGCGTTCAAGTTTTCGGCCGGAAGTGGTCTGCCCCCTGGCTTTGGACCGCCCAAGGCCGAGTGGATTACTGCCGGCGATTTCGTGGTGAGCGCGCGTCGCCCCTACAGACACAAAGCTCTGCACCACGACGTGTGGCTCGTGTCGCTTGTCCCCAGCCGGTCCACAACAACGCCGCGCTTCGCGGGTAGCCAACGGATGGTGATGTGATGGTGAAGTGTCCCGGATGCCACCGAAGTCTAGCGGATTCGCTGATCATGCCCCACTCGGGGCTGTGCACGTCCTGTACGAGCGCTCCCGGGGGCATGCTCCGGTGCGGCTTCTGTTCTTGGAACCAAAGACGCGACCAGGATGCGACGAAGTTTGGCCGAGGGATAGCCTCCTACTACGACCCGGAGAGCGGCGACGATGACGAGGACCACGGAGGGATCCTTGTGCCCAGCTGCGACGAGTGCTGGAAGGGGGGCGCGACGATCAGCATGCTTGACGGACGGGCGGAGTACGAGGCAAGGGAGCGCCGTAAGGGCCGAGGGCTCAAGGTATCCTGGGCGGTGCCCATCGCATGAGCACGAGCATGCCGGACGGAGACTACGACCAAGCGGTCCCCGTTGTCGTCGATGGGCACGAGACGGCTTCGCACGTGATGGTCGTCACCTACAGAAACGGGAGGCCGGTCGCCATTCGGAAACCCGTGGGGCAACGACCCGCCGGTGCCGTGTTCCAGCGAACTTGCCGACCTGCTCTTGAACCTCGGCACCTGCTGACTTGCTCCGACGTCCGACAGCGCGTATTACATCCTGGCGATGGAGAAGCTCGCTTGGCTTTCCGCCAAAGGCGTCAGGACTTTCGACGGCCAGACGTACCACTGGTCGGCTCACGGTTCGCGCAACCAGGGCTTCATGGCCGTCCGCCTCCGTCAGGATGGCCCGGATAGCCGCTGCTACGCCCACGTCATGGTGCGGGGTGACGCGCTCTACGACTTCCCATTCGCCAAGAACGTCCCCGAAATGCTCCCAGACCTCGTCGTCCGCGCCAGGACGGCCGGGTGGCGGCCAGACGCCGGGCGCAAGGCCTTCCGGCTCGACGTCGACGACGGCCCCATGGGGGCACCGTGCGGGCCGCTGGAAAGACTTGGCTACACGCTGGAACGGCTGCGAGACCGTGCATGCTGAACTGTTGTTCCTTTTGCGGGTTCGACTACGAGGCGGGGACGCCCCACACGAACCTCGACTGCATCATGGGTCTGAGGCTCGCGTATGACAGCCTTCTCAAGGTGGCGAAAATGGTGCAGCGCGATCTGAAGGCGGACTTCGGCCACGTCTCCGTCGCCGTCGAAGCCGAGCTTGACGATGCCATCATGAGCGGAGGGACACGATGACTCGGTGGTCGGTCTGGTGCGAGCACGCCGATGGCCGCTGCTATCGGATGGGCGACGCCTCCGAGACCAGATGGTCGCAGGCGACCGCAGAGGGTGTGGCGAAGCACATGACCGCCTACGAGGTGGGCACCTTCGTGGCGCAACCGTGCCCGTCGCCGACCGACTTCGAGAGCGCTATCGCCGCGCTCAATGGCCCAATGAGCGACGTCGAAATGGCTGACCTGCGCAGGTACTTGGCGGACCCCGAGAACGACACCTGCGAGTCGCACGGCGACGAGTCGATGCGTCGAGTCTTCCTGACGTTCGACGCTCGCATCGAAACGATGAGGAAGGCGGCCGAGTTTTGCGGGCCGCGCGGAACGTGCCCGCGCTGCACCGCTGAGGACCCGGATCGGTACGTGGACGCGCGACCACATGACGTGGATTGTATGTTCGCGCCGCCAGTCGCGACGAAACCTGGCGTGTGACGTGCGCGCGAAGGGAGACGAGAAGATGGCGACAGACGTGGGCAAGCTGGCATCGAACGCGGTCGCAAAGAGGCCGGGGATCGCATCATCGCCTGGCTGCGTACGTTGCCGCGCGGCGACTACGAGCCATGTGGCATGGTGGACAACGTGACCCGCCTCGCGAAGGGCGAGCCGTGAACCTGAAACGTTTGAGGTAGGGGTTGCGCCATGGCTCTCGTCGAAGTTCCGCAGTCTCGTCTCTGGCAGCCTCGCGCCAAACGCAAGTCGCGTATCTGGGCACCGGACGACGAGCCTTGTATCCGATGTGCCACGCCGTCTATCGTCAATGTCGCGACCTATGAGCCTAGTTACGGCTCCGCGTCGCCGGCCAGCCTAACCATGACTGGCACGAAGGCCGGCCACTCCATCGTTGTCTTTGCTGGAGAGGTCGGCGGTGGGGTCACATGGTCGAGCGTGAGCGACGGCGTCAACACCTACACCACCGAGTACGTCTACAACAGCGATCCAAGCGGCAACACGATCATTGCCCTAGCGAAGGGGATCGCAGGTGGGAGCGTCACCATCGACGCCGCGTTCACCGGGTCTTCCGGCTACGCGTTCATGTACGCGTTCGAGTGCACGCCCATCGCTGGCTTCGATTACGCCAACGGCGACAACGGTTAC
>Ga0302324_100016056_pt1 | contig 14954 bp, 15 predicted proteins | sample Palsa_T0_1_FD_201949 | JGI IMG/M metagenome (GOLD analysis project Ga0302324, IMG submission 201949) | Peat permafrost microbial communities from Stordalen Mire near Abisko, Sweden - Palsa_T0_1 | ecosystem: Environmental > Terrestrial > Soil > Palsa > Peat permafrost | place: Sweden: Abisko...
ATGTTCAGATTACTTCTTGGGCTGCCTTCCTCCGGGCTGCGCATGGTGGCCGGCCTCCGCGCCGGCGTCGGCCCCGCTACGAACCAGGCCCTACCGGCAGAAACGGGAGGCGTGCTGCGCCCGACCGGCTGCCCCTCTGCCGTCAGACAGCAGGCGCAAGCCGCGCGGGCGCGCCATACACCACGAGGCACTCCGGCAGCTCGACGCTCCCGTCGGCCTGCTGACCGTTCTCCAGCAGCGCGACGAGCGTGCGACCGACCGCCACCGCAGTGCCATTGAGCGTGTGGAGCGTCTGCGTCTGCTTGTCCTTGCGCATGCGGATGTTCAACCGCCGCGCCTGGTAGTCGGTCGTGTTCGAGCACGACGTCAGCTCGCGGTAGCGCGCTTGGCTCGGTAGCCACGCCTCACAGTCGTACTTCTTCGCGGCCGAGCTCCCGAGATCGGTGACAGCGATGTTCACGACGCGGTAGGGCAGCCCGAGTTCTCCCAGGATCTCCTCCTCGATCGCCAAGATCCGCTCGTGCTCCTCAGCCGACTCTTCGGGTGAGATGAAGCTGAACATCTCCACCTTGTCGAACTGGTGCACCCTGAAGATCCCCCGCGTGTCTTTCCCCGCCGCCCCGGCCTCACGGCGAAAGCAGGGCGAGAAGCCCGCGTAGCGCAGCGGCAGACTCTCGGCATTTAGAATCTCCTCGGCGTGCAGCGAGGCGAGCGCGACCTCAGATGTACCGACGAGGAACAGCTCGTCCTCCGGTAGGGAGTAGATCTGCTGCTCTGTGTCGGGCAGGAAGCCCGTCCCGTACAGCGCCTGCTCGCGCACGAGCACCGGTGGGATCACCGGCTCGAAGCCCTTCCCGCGTAGCTTCTCCAGCACCCAGCGCACGAGCGCGAGCTCCAGCATCACGAGGTCGCCTTTCAGGTAGGCGAAGCTCGCGCCTGACAGGCGCGCGGCGCGATCCATGTCGATCGCATCCCCCGCCAGCTCCAGATGATCGCGGGCCTCGAAGGCGAGCGTCGGGATCTCCCCCACCTCACGAACCAGCTCGTCCTCGGGGCCCGGCGCCGCCGTCGGGTCGGGCAGGTTGGGCAGTGACGCGAGCACGCCCTGAAGCTCCTCCTCGACCACACCCAGCTCACGTGCAAACTGCTTCTCGCGCGTGCCCAGTTCGCGTTGCTCGGCGATCACAGCTGCCGCGTCCTCGCCCGCGCGCTTGGCTCGAGCAATCGCCTCCGCCGCGGCGTTGCGACCCGCGCGCAGCTCCTCGAGCTCTGGGATCAGCGCCCGGCGGCTCGCGTCCAACTGAACCACACGACCGACGGGCCCGGCGACATCCTCGCCCCGGCGCTCCAGCGCCGCCCGCACGGCATCCGGTTCCTGCCTGATCCGCTTGAGGTCCAGCACGTTCGGGAGCCTATCCGTCTCGGTTAAAGCAGGTCCGGCACCCCTCCCGGCCGAGGGACTCGATCTTATTCCCGATCGATTCCGCGAAGCGGTTTATCGATCGTGAGGAAACCTCCGGAGCCTGCGCCGGTCAAGCACGCGGAGGCCCCGAGGTTATTTCGTAGACAGGGTGATGCTTGTGGTGGGCACCTTTTCCGCCTTCAACCCGGAGTACTGCGCGAGGAATTTGGCGACTTCGTGCGCTTCGGTGCCAAGCACGATGTTCTCCGGCATGATCGCGCCCGAGAAACCGCCGTTGTGGATCGCGTACATGACCTGTTCGTAATCCTCCTTGCGGTAATTGAAGTTCGGCCCGTTGGTCTTCAAACGGTCCTTGATGCTCGTCGCCGACCCCTCCGCGCCGACCACCGCCAGCGTGTGGCAGCCCGAGCAGTGATCGCGGAAGATCACGGCCCCCCGGTAGTAGGGGCTGGTCTTCGGCACCGAGATCCCCTGAGAGCCGCAGGCGCTGAGAGTTAGCGCGCAGACGAGCGCGAGGGGCATCGCTACGACGATCTTGGCACGAGCCTTCATGCGCCGGGAATATATAGGGCCATTCAGAAGCCGTGCCCACTGAGGACCCACGTTCGCTTTAGAACCCCTGGGCCGTGCCCGCCGCGCGCAGCGCGAGGAACACCACGACGAGCGCCGAGAGCGTCATCACACCGAGCTCGCGCCGCATGATCTCGGCGACGACCGTTCGCTGCTCATCCTCTCCCAACTCGCCCACAGCCCGGGCGTCCTCGAGCTCACGCCGGTCGAGGATCGTCTGCGCGGAGATCACCCGCAGCTGCTCGGCCACGAAGGCGACCACGAGCGGGAGCAGCGCGTAGAGATAGAAGAGACGTTCGCTCGAGTACCTGCCGGCCACGGCCAGCGCGCCGATCGCCAGGGCGAGGGTGATCGCCGAGCCCTGGCCAACGCGCAGCAACAGCCAGAAAGCCCTGCTCGGCTCGCAGCAATACCAGCGCCAGGCGCCGAGCAGCCCCGGCAGCGCGTTGAACGCCGCCACGACGAGGGCGCCCGCCACCACGACTTCGGTCAACGCTCCGCCCCCCGCGAGCCGCCGTAAGCATCGTTGCTCAGCACTACAGATATCGAGCCGATTGCCACTATGTAACACCCTGACACAAGCGGTGATATAACACGCCTCGGTGCTGCGCAGCTATCTCCCGGCGATCGTCTTTCTGGTGCTCGGCGGCGCCGTCGGCGGCGCGTTCGCGGTGCTCAACTCGGTGCTCGGCCCGCGCCGAGCGACCAAACACAAGCAGGACCCCTACGAGTGCGGCCTGCCTTCGGAGGTCAAGCAGGGCATGCGCTTCGGGATCAGCTTCTACCTGATCGCGATGCTGTTCATCCTGTTCGACATCGAGGTCGTCTTCCTCTACCCGATCGCCGTCGAGCTGCGCGCCTACGGCGGCTACGCCCTGGCCGAGACGATCACTTTCATAGCGTTGCTGTTCGTCGCGTTCGTCTATGTCTGGCGCAGAGGGGCGTTGGAGTGGAAGTAAAACGCGAACGCCTCAGACCGGGCGCCAAGGCCCCAGGCCTGCCAGGGTCGAGCCGGGATCTACGCGTGCAGTCGCTGAACCCGAGCCAGCTGCTACGCGGCGGCGACCTCGAAGGAGCCAATCACCCGGCGCACCTGGAGGGCACCGAGCTCGAGCGCTACGTGGAAGAACGCATGCTGACGACGACGCTCGACAGCGCGGTCGCGTGGGCGCGCTCGAATGCGTTCTTTCCGCTGGCCTTCGGCCTTGCCTGCTGTGCGATGGAGCAGTTCCACGCCGCCGGCCCGCGCATGGATATCGGGCGGTTCGGGTTCGAAGCGTTCCGCGCCTCGCCGCGCCAGGCCGACCTGATCATCCTCGCGGGCCGCGTCTCGATCAAGATGGCGCCGATCATCCGCCGCCTCTACGACCAGATGCTCGAGCCCAAGTGGGCGATCTCGATGGGCGCGTGCTGCAGCTCGATGGGAGTCTTCAACAACTACGCGCTCGTGCCGGCCGACAAGTTCATGCCGATCGACGTCCACGTGCCCGGCTGCCCGCCCCGCCCCGAGTCGTTGATGCATGGCGTGCTGAAGCTGCGCAAGATGGTCCAGGACGATCCCGACATGGGTTGGCGCGACCGCTACGACGCCCGCGGCACCGAGGAGATCGTCGCCGACACCTCAGCGGGAGCGGCCCAGGACGGAGCGGGAGGGGAGCAGGACCCGCTCCCGACCACCCTCCACGGAATGACCAGCCCGCCTGAAGACCACGATGCCTGACGCGACGGGGCTGGAGCTGATCGCCCATGAACTGGGCGACACCGTCGTAGAGACGGTCTACTTCCGCGAACGCGCAACGCTGCAGATCGACCCGGCGGCGATCCGCGCGACGCTCGAGCACCTGCGCGGGCAGGGGTACACGTTGCTGGTGAGCGTGCACGGGGTCGACTATTACCCCGAGGAGCCGCGCCTCGGGGTTTATTACGAGCTGCTGGACATGTCGCGGGTCGACCGCATCGCGGTCAAGCTGCGGGTGCCGCTCGATTCGCCCGAGGTGGACTCGGTCACCGACGCGTGGCCGACCGCCAACCATCAGGAGCGCGAGATCTACGACATGTTCGGAGTCGTCTTCCGCGGCCATCCCGACCTGCGCCGGATCCTGATGCCCGAGGACTACGAGGGTCATCCCCAGCGGCGCGACTTCCCGATCGGGGGCGAACCGGTGATCTTCACCTACGACGAGGCCAAATGGCTGGAGTCGCGCGCGTGAGTCCGACTCCGACCGACAGCTCGACCATGTCGGAGTACCGCCGGCGCGAGCAGTCGATCACGCTCTCCCCCGTCGAGGATCCGAGCGGTGGAGCCGAGACCACGGACGAGCTGCTGACGCTCAACTTCGGCCCGCACCACCCCGCCACGCACGGTGTGCTGCGCCTGCTGGTCACGCTCGAGGCCGAGGTCGTGCGCGACGTCAAACCGATAATCGGTTACGTCCACACCGGGATCGAGAAGACAGCCGAGGACAAGGCCTACTGGAAGGTGATCCCGATCGTCGAGCGGATGGACTACCTCGCGTACTACTTCAACGCGATGGCCTACGTCGGCGCGGTCGAGACGCTGCTCGAGGTCGAGGTACCGGGGCGGGCGCAGTATTTACGCGTGATCCACCTCGAGCTCAACCGCATCGCCTCGCACCTGATCTGGCTGGGCACGAGCGCACTCGACCTGGGCTCGACCTCGATCTTCCTGTACTGCCTGCGCGAGCGCGAGCTGATCCTCGACCTGTTCGAGATGTCATCCGGCGCGCGCATGCACACGCGCTACTTCCAGGTCGGCGGGGTCGCCGAGGACATTCCCCCGGGCTTCGAGGCCAAGCTGCGCGAGTTCGTGGCGGTGATGCCCAAACGCGCCGACGAGTACGGCGCGATCCTGAACGCCAACGAGATCCTCCTGCAGCGCCTGCGCGGCACCTGCGCGCTGGACGCGGAGACGCTGCTCTCGCTCGGTGTGACGGGCCCCCTGCTGCGCGCGGCCGGCAACCCCTGGGACCTGCGCAAGGCCGCGCCGTACAGCTCCTACGGCGACTTCGAGTTCAAGATCCCGGTCGGGACGGTCGGCGACAACTACGACCGCTACGCCGTGCGCCTGGCCGAGATCTACGAGTCGGTGAAGATCATCGAGCAGGCGATGGATGGGCTCCCCGAGGGACCGCACATCACCGGCGATCGCAAGGTCGCTCTGCCTCCCCGCCACGAGCTCGCGACCTCGATGGAGGCTTTGATCCATCACTTCAAGCTCGTCACCGAGGGCTTCCGCGTGCCACCGGGCGAGGTCTATTACCCGATCGAGTCCCCCCGTGGCGAGCTCGCCTGCTTCGTGCGCTCCGACGGGTCGTCGAAGCCCGCGCGCGTGCACATGCGCGACCCCTCTTTCGTCAACCTCCAAGCGCTCGCGCCGATGACCCGCGGCAGCTACATCGCCGACATGATCGCCACGACCGCGATGCTCGATCCGATCCTGGGCGGCATCGACCGATGACGCCTTCACGCCAGAGCGTGCCGATAGACAAGGGCGTTCCTCGCTTCGCCCACGGCTCGCGCGTGCCCGGCTGGGACACGCCCGCCGATCTGGAGAAGGACCCGGCGACGATTCCCGGGGTGGGGGGGTCCCCATCCGTCGAGGTCCCAGCCGAGTTGCGCGCGGAGATCGAGGCGCACATGGCGCTCTACCCCGAGACCCGCTCCGCCTCCCTGCCTGCGCTCGCGGCCGCGCAGCGCGTGCACGGCTGGTGCTCGCCCGAGGCGATCGAGCAAGTCGCCTGTGTGATGGGACTGACGCCCGCCGACCTCGCGGCCGTGGCCACGTTCTACGACATGCTCGAGACCGAGCCCGTCGGGCGCCACAGCGTGTACGTGTGTACGAACATCTCCTGCTCGCTGTGCGGCGCCGACGCTTTGCTCGCGGCCGTACAGGAGGCCGTCGGGGAGGCCTCCGATGGGGAGTCAAAGTTCAACGTGCGCGGGTTCGAGTGCCTCGGCGCCTGCGACATCGCGCCGATGGCCTCCGTCGATGGTGTCTACGTCGGGCCGCTCTCAATCGAGGACGTGCCGGCTCTGCTCGATGACGTGCGCGCGGGGCGCCCGGTTCTGCCGGAGAAGCAGCTCGCGCGCAAACGGGTCGCCGACCCGCACGCCAACACACAGGAGTTTCCGCTACACGAGGCCGAGGGAGGCGCGTGACGATGGCAGTGAGCGCCACGTTGGACGGCGAGCCAATCCTCCTGTTCAAGGACATCGACGAGCCCGGGCTGAACACGCTCGGTGTCTACGAAGCCCGCGGGGGCTACGCGTCGCTGCGTAATGCCCTGCAGATGTCCCCCGAGGAGGTGCTCGCCCAGCTTGAAGCCTCCGGTCTGCGCGGGCGCGGGGGCGCGGGGTTCTCGATGGGCAAGAAGGTCTCGTTCCTGCCGAAGGGCACGATGGACAAGTATCTCGTGTGCAACGCCGACGAGTCCGAGCCGGGCACGTTCAAGGACCGCGAACTGATGCAGAAGAGCCCGCACATGCTGCTGGAGGGGATCGTGATCGCCGCCTACGCGGCCGGGACCAGCCGCTCGTTCATCTACATCCGCGGCGAGTACGTGTTCCAGGCCGACATGCTCGACGCAGCGCTTGCCGAAGCGCGCGACGCGGGCTACGTCGGCGAGCGGATCCTCGGCTCCGAGCACTCTCTCTCGCTTGTCGTCCACCGCGGCGCGGGCGCCTACATCTGCGGTGAGGAGACCGGTCTGCTCGACTCGCTCGAAGGCAAGCGCGGCAACCCCCGGCTGAAGCCACCGTTCCCTGCCGTCCAGGGCCTCTATCAGGGGCCGACGCTGATCAACAACGTCGAGACGCTCGCCACGGTCCCGACGATCATGCGGCTCGGCGGGGCCGAGTACGCGAAGCTCGGGGTGGAGACCTCGACGGGCACCAAGCTCGTCTCGATCTCCGGCCAGGTGCAGCGCCCCGGCAACTACGAGATCGAGCTGGGGATCCCCTCGCGCGAGATTATCTACGGGCTGGCCGGCGGTCCTCCGGAGGGTCGCGAGATCAAGTGCTGGTTCCCGGGCGGCTCATCGGCGCCCGTGCTCACAGCCGACGACCTCGACGTGCCGTATGACTTCGACTCGCTCGGCAAAGCCGGCTCGATGCTCGGCTCCGGGGCGATCATCGTCGTCGATGACTCCACGCCGATCGTCGATTTGGCGATGAAGCTCGCGAAGTTCTACCGGCACGAGTCCTGTGGCAAGTGCACCCCCTGCCGTGAGGGCACGAACTGGACCGTGAAGATGCTCGAGCGGATCGACTCGGGCGAGGCCACGCCAATGGATCTCGACATCATGGCCTCCGTCCAGGAGCACATCATCGGCAACTGCCTATGCGTGCTCGGCGACGCGATGGCGATGCCAATCGGCTCGATGATCGCGAAGTTCCGTCCCGAGTTCGAGGCCCACATCGAGAGTCGCCGGCTGGAGCCTGTTCATGCCTAGGCCCGAACCGAGGACGATCACCTTCACGATCGACGGCTTGGAGGTCAAGGCGCCGGAGAACGCAATGCTCGTCGACGCGGCCAAAGGAGGCGACGTCGAGATCCCCGTGTTCTGCTACGAGCCCAAGCTCGGTCAGCCCGTGGGTGCTTGCCGCATGTGCCTGGTCGAAATCGAGGGCATCCCGAAGCTGCAGACCGGCTGCTCCACCCCGGTCAAGGACGGCATGGTCGTGCACACGCAGACCGACCGCGTGAAGACCGCCCAGCAGTCGGTCGTCGAGTTCCTACTGATCAACCATCCGCTCGACTGTCCCGTGTGCGACAAGGGCGGCGAGTGCCCGCTGCAGGACATCACCTTCGGCTGGGGTCCCGGACACTCGCGCTTCATCGAGCCCAAGCGCCACTTCGTCAAGCCGCTGGAGCTGTCCCCGACGATCGCGATCGACCGCGAGCGCTGCATCCTCTGCTACCGCTGCGCGCGCTTCTCCCAGGAGATCTCCGAAGACAACCAGCTCGTCTTGCTGGAGCGCGGCGCGCACTCCTACATCTCGACCTTCGACGGCCATCCCTACGTCGCGCCGTTCAGCGGCAACATCGTCGAGCTGTGCCCCGTCGGCGCGCTGACCTCGCGCCCTTACCGCTTCCGCGCGCGACCATGGGACATCGAGGACGCCGGCTCGGTCTGCACGCTCTGCCCGGCGCAGTGCAACGTTACCCTGACCGTGCGCGACGATGGCGTGCTGCGCGTGCTCGCGCGCGAGAACGACGAGGTCGACGACGGCTGGCTGTGCGACGCCGGGCGCTTTGCCTACCCGGCGCTCGGCGGCGACGAGCGTGTGAGCGAGCCGCTGATCCGTGACGGCGGCGAGCTGCGCCCCGTCTCCTGGGAGCGGGCCCTAGAGACAGCCGCCGCGGGCCTCCAGCGCGCCGGCGAGCTCACTGGCGCGATCGTCGGTGGGCAGACATCAAACGAGGAGGGCTTCCTGCTCGCGCGGCTGCTCCACGAGGGACTGAGCTCGCCGCACCTGGACTCGCGCCGCGCGGGCGCGCTGCCGCTGGAGCTGCACCGCGCGCTGTCTGACCCCGCCCTGCAGGCGAAGGTCTCAGACCTCGAGTTCGCCCACGCCGTGCTCGTGCTCGACGCCGACCCGATCGAGGACATGCCGATCCTCGACCTGCGCCTACGCAAGGGCATCCGCCGCCACGGCATGCGCCTCGTTCATGCAAGCGCGGCGGACCTGCTGAGCAGCGGGCGCCTCGGCGAGCTGACTGGGCAGCTGCGCGAGGCCGGCGAGGAGGTCGTGATCCTGTGGGGCGAGCGCTTGACCGCCGGCCCCGACGGCGCCGCGTCCGCCCAGGCGCTGCTCGACCTGGCGCAGACGCTGTCGCTGGCGGACACCTCGGGCGCGGGCCTGCTCGAAATCCCCTCCGGCGCGAATGGGCGGGGACTGCGCGAGGCCGGGGTACTGCCGAACGCAGGGCCGGGACTGCGCGAGCTCGACGAGACGCCCGGCAAGGATGCTCGCGCGATCGCCGAGGGCCTCGCCGGCGGTGAACTCGCGGCGCTGTACCTGTTCCAGACGGATCCTTTGCACGAGCGGCCCGACCGCCAGCTGGTCGATCCGGTTGCGCACGCGCTCTCGCGCAACGGCGACTCGGCCGCTATCCCTGACTCCGCGCCCGACCGCGAACTGTGGGGACGAGCGTTGGAGCGCGCCTCGACGGTGATCGCGCACGCGACATTCCTGACCGAGGGCCTTCGCGAGCACGCCGACGTCGTCTTTCCGGCTGAGGCCTACGCCGAGAAGGAGGGCACGATCGTCCACCCCGACGGGCGCCTGCAGCGACTGCGCCCCGCCGTCGCCCGGGTGGGCGATTTCGGATCCACGCGCGCGGGGTGGCAGGTGCTGGTCGAGGTGGCCTCGCGCTTGGGCTTGGATCTCGACGTCGCCACCGGCTCGATGGCTTCCCAGCAGCTGTTCGATGCGATCCCCTTCTACGCGGGCCTGACGCTCGAGGAGATCGGCGGCCGCGGCGTGCGCTGGCAAGACCGTGAGACGGCGATGGCGTCCTGATGCTCGCGATCGTCGGCTACTACGAAGAATGGTGGATCCAGATCCTGAAGGCGATCGTGATCTTCGCGGTCGGCCTGCAGCTCGTGCCGGTCGTGCTGCTCGCAGAGCGCAAGCTGCTGGGGCGCTTCCAGGCGCGCTATGGCCCCAACCGCGTCGGCCCCTACGGCGCGCTGCAGCCGCTCGCGGACATCCTCAAGCTGCTGACCAAGGAGCAGTTCCGGCCGAGCACCTCGATCGGGTTCCTGTTCGTGCTCGCGCCAATCATCTCGATCCTCACAGCGGTTGCCGCGTTCGCGATCATCCCGTTCGGGAACGTCCAACACATCTTCGGCGCGCGCGTCGGGCTGTACGGAATCGACGTCTCGATCGGCCCGCTGTACGTGTTCGCGTTCGGTGGGATCGCGTTCTACGGGATCATGCTCGGCGGCTGGTCCTCGGGCTCGAAGTACTCGTTCCTCGGCGCGATGCGCGCCGCCGCGCAGCTGATCTCCTACGAGGTCTCCCAGGGTCTCGCGCTCGTCGGCGTGATCTTCGCCGCGCAGACGCTCTCGCTGACGGGGATCGTCGAAGCGCAGAAAGGCATGTGGTACATCGTGCCCCAGTTCTTCGGCTTCCTGATCTTCCTGACGGCGAGCTTCGCCGAGACCAACCGCGCGCCGTTCGATTTGACCGAGGCCGACGCCGAGCTCGTCGGCGGCTACAACACCGAGTACGGTGGCGGGCGCTTCGCCTCCTACTACTTCGCCGAGTACCTGAACGTGCTCGTCGTCTCGGGGATCGTCACGACCGTGTTCCTCGGCGGCTGGCTGCTGCCGTTCGGCATCCACCCGCCGGGCTTCCTCGACCCGTTCGTCGTGCTGTTCAAGATGGGGCTCGTAACGTTCCTGTTCATCTGGGTTCGTGCGACGCTTCCCCGCTTACGCTACGACCAGCTGATGAGCTTCGGCTGGAAGGTCCTGCTGCCCCTGGCCACGCTCAACGCACTCGTCACGGCCGTGCTCGTGGTGGTGACACACTGATGGCCGACCCGACGCCACCGGCCGCCCCACATCCATCCGCTTCAGCTCCGGCGCCCACGACGACACTGAACGTCACCGCCTGGAGCCCCGGCGAGGATGTGATCCAGGTCCAACGCACCCCCGCGCCGGGCGCGGGACGCGCGACGTGGCGCACGTTTCGCGAGACCGCACGCGGCCTGATGACGACCTTCGGCCGCCTCACCGAAAAAGGCATCACGGTGCAGTATCCGGAGGAGAAGACGCCCGTCTACCCGCGCTTTCGCGGCCGGCACAAGCTGCACCGCTTCGAGGACACTGGGTTGGAGAAGTGCGTCGGCTGTTCGCTCTGCGCCGCCGCCTGCCCGGCCGACTGCATCCGCGTGGTCGCCGCCGAGAACACACCGGAGAACCGCGTCTCCGCGGGCGAGCGCTACGCGGCGGTGTACGAGATCAACCTCTCCCGCTGCATCTTCTGCGGCTACTGCGAGATCGCCTGCCCGTTCGACGCGATCACGATGGGCCACGACTACGAGCTCTCCGACTACGATCGCTCGGATCTGATCTTCACCAAGGAGATGCTGCTGGCCGAGCCGCTGGAGCGCACACCGCTGAGGAACGAGGGCGAGTGAGGATGACCTGGACCCCACCCACCCGATGAGCACGATCCTGTTCTTCATCGCCGGCTTCGGCACGATCGCGGGCGCGGTCGGCGTCGTCGTGCTGCGCGACCCTTTCTACAGCGTGCTCGCGCTCGTGGGGCACCTGATCTCGCTCGCGGTGCTGTTCCTGCTGCTGCGCGCGGAATTCGTCGCCGCCGCGCAGGTCGTCGTGTATGCCGGCGCTGTGATGGTCCTGTACGTGTTCGTCGTAGCCTACGTCGGCGGCTCAGGCGCGGGATCGCCGGGAGACGAACCGCTCGGCGGGGTGAGCGGGCTCGGATCATCCGCCTCGAACCTGCGCCTCGGCGGGGCGATCGCCGGTGGCGCGCTGCTGATCGAGCTGTTGATCGCACTGCTCGGCACCGGCCTGAAGGCGATCAGCGGCCATGGCGCCGGATACGCTCCAGGGCCGCGCACGTTCGGCACGCCCGCCTACATCGGCAACCTCTTGCTCACACGCTTTCTGCTCGCGTTCGAGGCGGCCTCGTTCCTGCTGCTGATCGCGGCCGTCGGCGCGGTCGTGCTCGCCGGCCGGCGTGGCGGGCTAGAGGATGAGGATGAGCGCGGGCCACTGATCCCCCTCGACCTGGTCCGCCCACAGGGGACCGGCACCACAGCCGAGGGCGTCGGAGGGCAGCACCGATGAGCATCGCCTGGTACCTCGCCGTCTCGGCGATTGTCTTCTCGCTCGGCGTCGTCGGCGTGATCACACGGCGCAACCCGCTCGTGGTGCTGCTGTGCCTGGAGCTGATGCTCAACGGCGCCAACCTCTCACTCGTCGCGTTCGCACGCATGTGGGGCAACGGCGACGGGCAGATCCTCGCCTTGATCGTGATGACCGTCGCCGCCTGCGAGGTCTGCATCGGGCTCGGCATGATCGTCGCGATCTACCGACGCCATCTGCCGGTCGATGTCGATGAGCTGCGGGAGCTCCAGGGATGACCACGACCTACGGCTGGCTCGTGCTGGCTTTCCCCCTACTCGGGACGCTGATCATCGCGTTCGGTTACCGCGTCCTGCCAGGCAACATCGCCGGCGTGATCGGCACGGCCGCGATCGGCCTGGCGTTCCTGGCGGCGATCGGCGCGTTGATCGCGCTGCAGGGGCATTCCCCCAGCCATCGAGAGCTCGAATCCTCGCTGTGGGACTACGCCTCCACGGTCGGCATCAACGCGCGCCTGGCGATCCTCGTGGATCCGTTGTCGGTGTACATGATCCTGATCGTCACGGGCATCTCGACGATGATCCACCTGTACTCGATCTCCTACCTCGACGAAGACCGCGGCAACGCACGTTTCTTCGCCTACCTGAACTTCTTCGTCTTCTCGATGCTGCTGCTCGTGCTCGCGGGCAACTTCCTGCTGCTGATCGTCGGCTGGGCGTTCGTCGGCGCCGCCTCCTACCTGCTGATCTCCTTCTGGTACCGGCGCACGACCGCCACGCAGGCGGGGATCAAGGCGTTCGTGATCAACGTCGTCGGCGACGTCGGCCTCGTGCTCGGCACGTACTTCATCTTCAAGCACACCCACACGCTCAACTTCCTCGCCACCTTCAAGGCCGCCCCCCACGTCTTCGCAAAGGGCGAAGCGGACATCGTCGCAGGCTGCCTGCTGCTGCTCGTCGGCGCAGCCGCGAAGTCCGCCCAGGTCCCGCTGCACACGTGGCTGCCCGACGCGATGGAGGGCCCGACACCGGTCAGCGCGCTGATCCACGCCGCGACGATGGTCACCGCCGGCGTCTACCTGATCGCGCGCATGCACGTGCTGTTCGAACTCGCGCCCGCGGCACAGGACACCGGCGCGGTGATCGGCGCCGCGACACTGCTGATCGCGGGCACGATCGCGCTGACGCAGACCGATATCAAGCGCGTAATCGCCTATTCGACGATGTCCCAGATCGGTTACATGATCATGGGCGTCTCCGTCGGCGCCTACGCGGCCGGGATGTTCCACCTGATGACCCACGCGTTCTTCAAGGCGCTGCTGTTCATGGGCGCCGGCTCGATCATCGGCGCGATGGGCGGCGAGCAGTCTTTGGAGAAGATGGGCGGCTTTCGCAAGGCGCTGCCGTTCACGTTCGCCTGCTTCATCATCGGTGGCCTCGCTCTGTCGGGGATCCCGCCGTTCTCGGGATTCTTCTCCAAGGACGACATCCTGCTCGTCACCGCCGAGCGCGGCGGCTGGCACTGGGCGCTGTATGTGATGGGCTACGTCGGCGCGTTCCTGACGGCGATCTACACGTTCCGGATGATCTTCCGCGCGTTCTACGGCGACCCTGTCGCCGAGGCGCGCGAGCTCGAAGGCGGACACCTTCACCACGCCGAGGTCCCGACCAACCCCGCAAACGGCGAGGTCGAGGACACCGACGTCGGCTTCCCCGGCCCACACCACACGGTCGCCGAGCGCGCGATGCCGATGAAGGTCGCGATGACCGTGCTCGCGATCGGCGCGATCGGCGCCGGCCTCGTGCAGGTCCCCGGGGTCGACGACGTGATCGTCAACTTCCTGCGGCCCACGTTCGCCGGCTCGCCACTGTACGAACCGCACACCAAGGACGGGCTGCTGATCTTCGGGATGGTGCTCGGAACCGTGCTCGGGCTCGCCGGCATTGCGATCGCCTACCGCATCTGGGTCAAGCAGCCGAGCATCGCGGTCGCCGCGCGCGAGCGGTTCGGGGCGCTGTACGAGCTGTCCGTGAACAAGTGGTACTTCGACGAGCTGATCGACTTCGCCGTCGTGCGCCCGGCCGCCGCGGTGGGCCACTTCGCGATGGACACGTTCGAGCGCGTGTTCGTGCAGGACACGATGATCGGGGGCACGACTGGGCTCGTGCGCGCGGGCTCGGCCGCGGTGCGCGCCGTGCAGAACGGCTTCCTGCGCTACTACGCCGCGCTGCTCGTGCTCGGCGTGGCCGGCGTCGGCTTCTACTTCCTGCTGCAGGCCTGATCTCCCGGACACCCTGACAAAATGCCCCCTCTTTCAATCCTGATCTGGCTGCCCGCGTTGTGCGGCGTGGTGGGCGCGATCGTCCCCTCGCGCCTGATGCGCGTTCCGGGCTCGCTGGCCTTGGCCGGGGCAGTGGTCGCGCTCGGGCTTTCGATCGGCTACATCGCCGACTTCCACAGCGGCGGACCCGCCCTGCAGCATGTCACCGACATCGTCTGGATCTCCTCGCTGGGGATCCACTACAAGCTTGGCGTGAGCGGCCTGAACGTGTTCCTGGTGGGGTTGACGACGCTGCTGTTCGCCGCCGCGACGCTCGCCGCGAACATGCGCTCGTGGGAGCGGCCGAAGCTCTTCTACTTCCACTTCATGCTCGCCGAGTCGGCCGTGCTCGGGGCCTTCCTCGCCCAGGACCTGGCGCTGTTCGTGGCGTTCTTCGACCTGATGCTGATCCCGTTCTACTTCCTGATCGGCGGCTGGGGTCGGGAGCCCGATCGCGTCAAAGCGACAATCAAGCTCGTGATCTACACGCTCGTCGGCTCGCTGCTGATGCTCGCCGCCGCGATCGCCACCGGCGTGCTCGCCGCCGAACAGGGAGGCGGACACATCACGTTCGTGCTCTCAGCGCTGCAAGCGGTGCCGCTGAGCAAGGGCTCGCAGGAGTGGATCTTCCTGTTCTTCGCCGCCGCCTTCCTCGTGAAGATGCCCGCATTCCCCCTGCACGGCTGGATGCCCGATGGGTATCGCGCGATGCCGATCGAGGTGCTGATGGTGTTCTCCGGCGTGCTCTCGAAGGTCGGCGCGTACGGCTTCCTGG
>Ga0302324_100016057_pt1 | contig 14953 bp, 15 predicted proteins | sample Palsa_T0_1_FD_201949 | JGI IMG/M metagenome (GOLD analysis project Ga0302324, IMG submission 201949) | Peat permafrost microbial communities from Stordalen Mire near Abisko, Sweden - Palsa_T0_1 | ecosystem: Environmental > Terrestrial > Soil > Palsa > Peat permafrost | place: Sweden: Abisko...
GGCCGAGGGCGCGGTGCAGGTGGGTGTGCACAGTTCGGGATCCGATCAGATCCTGGTGGCCCACCTCTCGTCGCTGCAGGCGCTGCTGGTGCTCTCGGGGTACCACCGCACCACGACGGCCCGCATCCTGACCCCGGCCCCGTCGCTGGAAGGGGCCACGCGCATCGCCGCGCCGCTGTGCCCACTGACACCGCTGTGGCATCTTCCGTCCCTGCCCGCCGGTGATCCCATCGCCGACGTGGGGAGCCGGCTGGTGCGCGATGGATCGCTCCTGACCGCCGCGCTGCAGGTGGGGCATGCGGCCGAGACGCTGGACCTGGCCGTGGCCTACGCCAAGCAGCGCCAGCAGTTCGGCCAGCCCATCGGCAGCTTTCAAGCCGTCAAGCACATCTGTGCCGACATGCTGGTGCGGGCCGAGGTGGCCCGCAGTGCCGTGCACGCCGCCGCCTGCCTGGCCGACGAGCCCGACGTGGTGGCATCGGAGGCCGCCGGCGGCGGGCGTTCGGCCGAGCAGGTGATGGCCCGGGCCGTCATGGGGGCCAAGGTGCTGGCCGACGAGGCCGCCCTGGCCAATGCGCGGGCCGCCATACAGGTCTACGGCGGCATGGGGTTCACCTGGGACGTGCCTCTGCACCTGCACCTCAAGCGGGCCCGCGTGCTGGCCACCACCTTCGGTACGGTCGGGCAGCTTTCGGCCGCCCTGTCCGCCCTCACGTAGTCCCGCGTTCACCGAACGGAGCACATCACCATGACCGACCCTGCCCTCGTCCCGACCGATGTGGTCCGCGCCGTGCCCGAGGGAGAAGTCGTCTACGGCATGCAACTGCCGATCCAGTCCCAGTCGACCCTGTACGTGGCCGACTGGGAGAAAGGGGCCGGGCCGGCCGAGCTGGCCACGATCGCCCAGGTGGCCGACGGGGCCGGGTACTTCTACCTGGGTGTCTGCGACCACACCGCCATCCCCGATCGGCTGGCCGACGCCATGGGCACCATCTGGTACGACACCACGGCGACCCTGGGCTGGCTGGCCGCGCTGACCACGCGGACCCACCTGCTCTCCCACGTGCTGATCCTGGCGCAGCGCCACCCGTTGCGGGCGGCCAAGGAACTCTCGACGCTGGACGTGCTGTCGGGCGGGCGCCTCATCGTCGGTGTCGGTGCCGGGCATGTGCCCGAGGAGTACGAGTTGCTCACCGGTGGGTTCGCCGAGCGCGGTCGCCACACCGATGAGGCAGTGTCGGCGTTGGCCCTGGCCTTCACCGAGGAGTTCCCCGAACTTCCCGGCCCACGTTTCCCTGCTTCGGGCCTGGGCGTGGCTCCCCGTCCGGTACGCCAACCGCGACCGCCCATCTGGATCGGCGGCTCGTCGCCGGCCGCCATCAGGCGCACGGCGGCCTTCGGTGACGGCTGGCTCCCCCAGGGCACGCGCCGGCGGGACCTGCCCGGCCAGATCGCCACGTTACGGGCCTTGCGAGACGAGCTGCGAGGAGGCGCGCCGCTCGATATCGGCACCATTGTCGAGCCGATCCACCTGACCACGGGGGGCCGGACGTGGGACCTGCCCAACTACGTCCTGCAGGGCGGCGCGGACGAGATCGCCGCCTCCCTGCGGGAGCTGGTCGCCATGGGCGTCAACCACCTGCAGGTTCGCTTCATGGCCCGCTCCGTCGAGGAGTTCTGCCAGCAGACGGCGGCCTTCGGGGCCGAGGTGGGACCCCTGCTCAACCACTGAGGACGCGGCGAGGGGTACCGCCAATAGTCTGGTGATCGATGTCTTTGACCATTTTCTTCAGCGTCGTCATCCTGGCGTTCTTCCTCATTCGCCAGACGAGGATCCGCATAGTGCCGCGGGTGTACCAACCCCGACTCCCCATCATTTTGGGCGTCATCGGCTTCTTCGACCTGATCAGCTACACGGGCGACCACCACGTCACCGCCCACGACTACCTGTGGGTCATCGGGAGCTTCCTTGTGGCGGGCGCCGGTCTCGGTGCCGTCCGGGCCACCACGGTCAAAATCTGGACGTCCAACACCTTTGTGGTTCGCCAAGGCACCTGGCTCACCATTGCCTTGTGGCTGGTGTCCGTCGGCCTGCACTTCGCCAGTGACGCCGGCGGCGGCAACGCCGGGGCCGCCCATTTGGAGGAGGCCAGCTTCCTCCTCTTCCTGGCTCTGACCTACGGGGTGCAGAACTACGTGGTCCATTTGCGGGCGACGCCGCTGTGGAACGCCCTGGGGCCCGAAGCGGGCCGCCGCATGCAGGTGAACTTCAACCAGGCGCCGGGCAATTTCGGCGCCATCTTCACCACCTTCCGCAGCGGCGGTCAGGGATTGGGGACACCCCCCACCGAGGATCCTTCGATCATTGACGCCGAGGTCGTGGACGATGACGACGGACCGTCGGAGCTGCACCACCCCGGCTGAACGTGCTTACACTCGGCCCCCATGTCGACCCCCCGCCGGTTCAGCCAAGTGCCCTACCAGGGTCCGCCCGGTTCCACTGAACTCGTCCTGGTGCGCCACGGCGCATCGGCGGACGCGGTCGAGGGCGAGGACTTCGAACTGTTGGACGGCCACGGCAACCCTCCGCTCTCGGACATCGGGCGGGAACAGGCGGAACTGGTGGGAGCCCGCCTGGCCCATGAGCATTTCGACGCGCTGTATGTCACCACGTTGCGCCGCACCGTCGAGACGGCCGCCCCGTTGATCCGGCTCACTGGTCTGGTGCCGCTGGTCGAAGCCGATCTGCGCGAAGTCCGGCTTGGTGAATGGGAAGGTGGCCTGTTCCGCCAGAAGGTGGCCGACGGTGATCCGGTGGCGCAAAAGATGCTGACCGAGGAACGCTGGGATGTTGTGCCGGGAGCCGAGTCGACGGCCGAGTTCACGGACCGCATCCACGACGCCATTACCCGGATCGCCGGCGCCCACCCGGGTGGCCGGGTGGTGGCCTTCTCCCACGGTGCCGCCATCGCCGAGGTGTTGGCGCAGGCCACCGGGTCGCGACCCTTCGCCTTCTTGATGTCCGACAACTCGGCCATTGCCCGGCTGATCCTCACGCCGGAGCGGTGGATCCTGCGTGGCTTCAACGACACGTCGCACCTGGTTCCCCAGAAATAGCGGCGCGGTCTACGTCACAATGGGGTGGTGGCCAGCTCGGGTAAACGGCGCCGGAAGCCCAAGAAGCGGTTGCCCCCGGTGCCGAACTACGTACGACCGCCGCGCTACGGCCGCTACTGGCGCCTCGGCGGTCCACTGACCAGCGATCATGAGGCCGAAGCCCTGGCCGCCGAGCGGGCCCGCCCGCCCGGTCGTCTCGGCCGGCTGGTGCTCCGGCTGTTGGGCGGATCCGACCGGTAGCGTGAGCTCATGGCCCGGGTCTAGGTCTATCGCCCCCTCGAATTGATCATCGGGACAAAGAGGCACCGGTTCCCGCCATCCGCTGCGCCAAGCACTTTGTCACCGGCGGCACCACCGGCAAGGTCATTGAGGCGTTGTGAACGTCCGCAGGCTTGTTTCGATGACCTCGGTGATTTCGGCCCCCACCAGCTCATCGCGCTCAAGGAGGGCGTCGCGCAGCGCTTCAACCACGTCGGGATGCTGCGAGATGATCTCCTTGGCGCCGGCGCATGATGTGAGGAGCAGGGCATCGAGCTCGAGCCGGGTCTCCTTGTCGGCCAACACCTTTTCGACCAAGCCGCCGGTCAGCGGGCCCGAACCGGTGGCGGCCACGGAAATCAGTGAGCTCCCCATGCCACAGGCCCCGATCATCTGAGCCCCGATGGTGGTGGCGGCAGCCAGGTCGGCTGCCGGACCGGTCGATATCTCATCGAACCAGTGCTCTTCGGCCACCATGCCACCCATGCAGATCTGCAGCAGGGCGGTCAGCTCATCGCGGTTCTGCGTGAAGCGCTCCTCAATGTCGGAGTGCTGCAACAACCCGAGGGAGTCCCGCCGCTTGACGATGGAGAGCACGTCCAGCTGGCGACTCTGGCCGACGAAGTAGGCCACGGCAGCATGGCCGGCTTCGTGGGTGGCCACGCGGGTCCGCTCATCCGGCGCGTACGTGGTGGCTTCGGACACACCGAGCTCGACCACCATCTTGGCCTCGGCCACGTCGGACATGTTCATGGACGTGCGACCATGGGTCAGGGCGATCACCAGCGCCTCGTCCATCAGCCGTTCCAGTGAAGCGGGCGAATAGCCGAAGGTCATGCCGGCCACCAGGTCGACGGCACCGTGCTCATCCATGTCTTCGGCGTGAGCCTTCTTGCCCATGTAGTAGGCCACGATCTCCGAACGCGCCCGCCGGCCGGGCAGGCCGAAGAAGATGGAGCGGTCGAACCGGCCGGGACGCACCAGTGCCGGATCCAGGTCGTCCATCCGGTTGGTGGCCCCGACCACCAGGACGTTGGCCGGCACAACGGCCGGCTTGCGCACCTTCATCTCATCGGGCAGGTAGCGGTTGATGAGATCGATCCAGCCGTTGCACACCCGTTGGCCGCGGGTGGGGGTGTCGAACGACTGCAGTTGGACCAACAGCTCGTTGACCACTCCGCTGACACCCTCGCTGCCGCTGCTTCCCATTCCCTTGCGCGAGGATCCGATGGCATCGATCTCCTCAATGAACCCGATGGCACCACCCTCGGTCCGGGCGTACTTGCGCAGCGCCTTGAAGTACGAACGGATTTTGCGGTTGGTCTGCCCGTAGTACATCGACTGGAAGGCCGACGCCGAGACGAAGAGGAAGGGCACCTGGGCTTCCTTGGCCATGGCCTTGGCCACGAACGTCTTGCCCGTCCCGGGTGGGCCCTCGAAGAGCACCCCCCGCCGGGCCGAGCCACCCATGGAATCACGGAAAGTCTGGTGGGCCAGGAAGAGGTTGACCGAGCGGACGACCTCTGCCTTAATGCCGTCGATCCCCACCACGTCGCCCAGGCCGACCGTGGTCTCGCCCGGGCGGATCAACGTGTGGGGCGAGCGACCGGCGCCCAGGAAGGGCAGCGCCACGACGGCGCCGAGCATGAGGACGATCAGGAACATCGGGAGCATGGGCCCGAACCAGTGCGGAAGGTGCAGTGACGGGAAGATGCCGCGCCCGCCTACGGTGCGGATGACCACCCAACCGAGCACCAGCGCCAGGGCGGCCACGGCCCGGCGAAGCCGGGAGTGACGACGGCGCTCGCGGGTCCGGTACACGTCGGCACTGCCGAGAATGGTGTCGCCCACCACGCCATCCATGGCGTGACCTTTCTGCGCCGGGTACTGCAGGTTCGACTCCACCCCGGTCCCGTTCAGATTTGTGCTGGTCCTTGCGCTGTGTGTCCGTTCATCCCTCATGTATTGGGAATGACGGGTACGCGGGAACCTTGCGTAGGCCTAACGGACCATTTGTCGACGCCTCGTCAGCGCGGCGCACCCAGGCGGGCAAGGAGATCGTGGAGCCGTCTGGACCGAGGCGAGGGCTGAAGACAACGTGGACGGGTTCGCCGATGACGATGGTGGCCGGATCGATCTCGTTGATGGCCCCGCTCGGCCCAGTGACCAGATTGCCCACCATGCGCAGCGCCGGATCTTCGGTCAACGTGACCGTGATGACCGGGAAGGGGGCGAAGGGTGCGTAGGCCGGGAGGAGGGGCGGGTGGGCCACCACGAAGGACCAGATGGTGCCCTGGCCCGAGACGGCCCGCCACAGGCGCTCGGTCGACTGGCAATGCGGGCACATGACGCGGGGCGGGAAGCGGAACTTCCCGCAGGCTCCGCAGGCCTGGACCCGCAACTCCCCCTCGGCGGTGCCTGCCCAGAAACCCACCGACTCCTCGTCCCCCTGGGGGACCAGGAACCCCTCAGTTCCCGGGGGCACGGTGTCGGTGGCCATCGACCCAGTCTCGCGCACCACCCTTCAGCTGCAATGTTGGCGATGGGGGCCGGGGCGGATCAAGATGTGACGCACCGTCAGATTTCCTGGCACCGCCCGGACAGGGAGCACCCATGGCCACCAGCACGCAGCACAACGAACACCAACTCCTGATTGGGGGCAAGTGGGTCGACGCATCGGATGGCACCTACGACATCATCAACCCGGCCACCGAAGAGGTGGTCGGCCAGGCGCCGAACGCCAGCGCGGCCGATGCCCGGGCTGCCGCGGCGGCGGCCAAGGACGCCCAAGCCGGATGGGCCGCCTGGTCCGTCGAGGACCGGGGCGCTCTGATGCGCGAGGCGGCCCAGGCCATCCGGGCCAAGTCGGCCGAACTGCTCCCGCTGGTGATCGCCGAGACCGGTGCCACCGCCACCGTGGGCTCGCGCATGCAGGTGCCGGTGGCCGCCGACCGTTTCGAGCGGTACGCCCGTGACCCGCGCCAGGTGCTCCAGACGCCGCTGCTCCCCCAGTCGGCTCAGGCCACCCCGCTCGCTCCGGGGGGGATCATCGGCGGCATGATCAACCGCCAGCCGGCCGGGGTGGTGGCTTGCATCACGTCCTACAACTTCCCCATGGTCAACATGGCCGGGAAGGTGGCGCCGGCGTTGGCCGCCGGCAACACCGTCGTCGTCAAGCCCGCCCCCCAGGACCCGCTGGCCGTGGTGGAACTGGTGCGCATTCTGCACGAGGTGGGCTTCCCACCCGGCGTCGTCAACCTGGTCAACGGCAACGGGCCCGCCTCATCGGCTGCCCTGGTCGACTCCGACGACGTCGACTGCGTGAGCTTCACCGGCTCGACGCAGGTGGGCATCACCATCGCCGAGAAGGCGGCCCGGACCATGAAGCGACTGCTGCTGGAACTGGGCGGCAAGGGCGCCTGCGTGGTCTTCGACGACGCCGACGTCAAGGCAGCCATCGGCTGCATCGGGTCGACCTGGTCGTTCCACTCCGGGCAGATCTGCACCGCACCTACGAGAGCCGTGGTACACCGGAGCCTGTTCGATCAGGTGCGCGACGGCCTGGTCCTGATGGCCGGTGCTCTCAAGGTGGGCGACCCGACCGACAAGGCCACCATTATCGGACCGGTGATCTCCGCCGCCCAACGCGGCCGCATCGAAGCCCACATCGCCACGGCGGTCGAGGACGGCGGCGAGGTCGTCATCGGCGGTCAACGACCGGCTGATCTCCCGGTGGGTTTCTACGTGGCGCCGACGTTGATCACCGGTGACAACACCATGCGGGTGGCCCGGGAGGAGATTTTCGGCCCGGTCATCACCCTGATTCCGTTCGACGATGACGACGAGGGCATCGCCATCGCCAACGACACCGAGTTCGGCCTGTATGACTACGTGTTCTCCAAGGACGGGGCACGGGCGCTGCGGGCGGCCAAGCAGCTGCAGGCCGGGCACGTCGGGATCAACACGGCCCAGCGCAACCACGACGCGCCGTTCGGGGGTTTCAAAATGAGCGGTGTCGGTCGCGACGGGGGTGACTTCGGCCTGCTGGCCTACTCCGAGCCACAGGCCATCATCTGGACTTCCTGAAACGTCCGGACTGCAGGGCGAACCAGATGAGGGGGATCTGGAGCGGGAAGCGTACGCAGGTGATGACCTTGGTGGCCAGGTCGTGCCCTTCCAGCGCGGTGATGGCATCCTGCAGATTGGCCGGCCAGATGACGAAAAGGAGCAGGGCTCCGGCGATTCCCGCCCACCGCCGGCGCCGCCACAGCCCGACGGCACAGACCAGCTCGGCCGCGCCGCTGGCATAGACCAGCGCGGTGGGGAACGGGAGCACGTGGGGAACGATGGCGGTGAAGACCCCGGGGCGAACCAGGTGGACGACGCCACTGACGGTGAAGGCGGCGGCCACCACCCAGGGCGTGAACGGCACCCACGACGTCCGCCGGGCCCGAGGCACCATTCACGCGTGGCCGACATCGGTGCGGTGCCACCCGCCGGCGGCCAGGTTGCCGCCGTCGACATGGAGGGTGATGCCGGTGACGAAGCGGGCCAGATCGCTGGCCAGGTAAAGGATGCCGCCCGCGGCGTCACGCGAGGTGCCCCAGTGGCCCAGAGGCGGATTGGGCGAAGGGTGGTACGGCGGGCCGGTGCCGCCCAACGCGCCGCCGAGTGAGGTGGCACCCTCACTCACCAGCACATCGGGAGCCAGCGCGTTGACGCGGATCCCTCGCGGTGCCAGTTCCAGTGCCAGCGACTGGGTCAGGTTGGCCTGGCCGGCCTTCATGGCGGCGTAGACGGCGAAACCCGGTGCAGCGCGGTGTGCCTCAATGGAGGTCACATTGATGATGGAGCCACCGGCCGGAATATGAGGCACCGTCTGGCGCACCAGGTGGGTCACCTGGGTGAAGTTCTCCGCGATCAGCGCCGCCTCCCCCTTGGCTGACACGTCGACGAGCTCGGAGGCGAAGGTCCCTCCGGCATTGTTGACCACCACGTCGATCGCTCCGAAGGACCCGACCACATCCGTCACGAATTGGGCCATCGCATCGTTGTCCCGCACATCGAGGACCCGGCGGAAGGGCCCGTCCCCGTCAGCAAACGTCGCCGCACGATCACAGAGCGCCAGCGTGGCTCCCACCTCGGCGAAGAGCGCCGCGGTGGCGGCGCCGATGCCGGCCGCGGCACCGGTGATGAGGACCACCTTGCCTTCGACCCCGAACAGGCCCGTCATTGATCAGCCATGAACTGACCGGCGAACACCTCCATGGCGTCAAGGGCTTCCCTGGAACGTCGCCACGGCGAGACGATGAGGCGATCAACGCCGGCCGACTGCCACGCCGCCACCGCCTCGGCACTGTCGCAGGCGCCACCGACGGTCACTTCGAAGGGGAGATCGGCGCGCCCGGACTCCTCCCGGTGTCCCTTAATGATGGCGATCTGGGCCGCCGCGGTCTCGGGTGTGTGCGCCATGCCGATCCACCCGTCACCCAGCCGTCCGGCCCGCCGGAGTGCCGGGGCCGACTCGCCCCCGATGTGGATCGGGATCGGCTGTTGCACCGGCTTGGGTTCAAACGCCACTTCGGCAAACGGGAAGTGCGCACCATCATGGGCCACCACCGGTTCGGTCCACAGTCGGCGGCAGACGCCGATCGCCTCATCGAGCCGGGCCGCCCGGGTGGTTGGGTCGATGCCGACGGCTTCCCACTCAGCGGTCAGCCACCCTGCCCCGGCGCCGATGATCGTCCTCCCGCCGGAGAGCCAGTCCAACGTGGCGAAGGCGCGGGCAGAGATGAAGGGATGACGCAAACCGAGGAGATACACGTAGGTGCCGAGCGTGATGGTGGAAGTGCGGGCCGCCACGAACGAGAGCATGGATGCCGGGTCGAAGAGTGGCGTGGTGGGGGGCACCGGAGGATGCTCGGCGCCGGCATAGGGCGATCCCGCCATGGCCACGGGCAGCACCAGGTGCTCGGGCAACCAGATCGATTCAAAACCCAGGCGGTCGGCCGCCTCGGCCGCCTCCACCCAGATGTCGGCCCGCATGCGCCCGAAGGTCACGGCGAACTTCATGTGGTCCCTCCGGGCACGGCGGCCAAGCTACCCCGGTGGCGGAGACAGCAGCGTCGAGGTTCCCTAGACTCTAAATCAGACCTTTTTGGTCGGGATTGATCGCCCGGGAGGCGCCACATGGCAATTGACACCCCAACCGCTTCGACCACCGTGCAGGTGCGTCGCCTCACCGTGCGCACCGGGGCCGAGCTTTTTGGGCTCGACCTCCACCGCGCCACCGATGATCAGGTGGCCGAAGTACGAGCCGCGCTGCTGGCCCACCGGGTGGTGTTCCTGCGCCATCAGGACCTCACCGCGCGCCAGCAGATCGACTTCGCCCGGCGCCTCGGGCCGTTGACCCAGGGACATCCCACCCTGCCCGAGGTGGACGGCGAAGAGCTCATATTGGATCTGGATTCCATGGCCGGCGGAGCGGCCAACCACTGGCACACCGATGTCACCTTCGTCGACCGCCCGCCCATGTTCTCCATTTTGCGGGCCATGGTGCTGCCCGAGGTGGGCGGGGATACGCTCTGGGCCAACACGGTGACGGGCTACGCCGACCTTCCTCCCGACCTGCGGCACCTGGCCGATGGACTCCGGGCCCTGCACTCCAACGGGCACGACTACGGGCGGGCCGACGTGGTGGCTCTGCGGGCCAAGATCGACGATGCCCGGTTGGCCAACCTGGCCGCCTTCGTGGCCGAAGTCTTCGAGTCCGAGCATCCGGTAGTACGGGTTCACTCCGAGACCGGCGAGCGGGCACTCCTTCTGGGTGGATTCGCCCACCGGCTGGTTGGCCACGGCGCCGCCGAATCAGTGGACCTCATACGCATCTTCCAGTCCTATGTGACCCGGCCCGAGAACGTGGTGCGCTGGAACTGGCAGGTGGGTGACGTTGCTATCTGGGACAACCGATCCACCCAGCACTACGCCATTTACGACTACGGGGAGGCACGGCGTCGCATGCAACGTGTGACCACGCAGGGCACCCCGATAGAGGGACTGGACGGGCGCCCCAGCATCGCCCGAAGTGGAGACTCGGCTCTCTACAACCTGGTCGACTAAGAAGCGGGCATGGACAGCTTCCCGCATACGCCGCTGCCGGAGCACGGCCTGCCCCGCGACGTCGTCATGCAGCGGTTGCTGGCCCTGAAGCAGGGCGACCAGGACTGGCGCGGTGGCCGCGTCTTCAGCCTGGTGTACTCGGCCGGCGATGAGGTGCACGAGTTGCTGTCTGACGCTCTTTCCCTCTTCAGCGCCGAGAATGGCCTCAATTTGCTGGCCTTCCCGAGCATCGGCACCATGCAACACGACATCATATGCAACACGGCCACCCTTCTCGGTGCCGACGATCCCGCCAGCGGCGGCGGGGTGGAGGGATACCTCACCTCGGGCGGGACCGAGAGCCTCCTCCAGGCGGTCAAGACGGCGCGCGACGTGGCCCGCCAGGACCGTGGCATCGCCCGTCCGCAGATCGTGGCGGCCGAGAGCGCCCACGCCGCCTTCACCAAGGCGGCCGACTACTTCGACGTGGAACTGGTGCGGGTCCCTGTCGGTGCCGACTTCAGAGTTGACGTCAATGTCATGGCCGATGCCTGCACCGACGACACCATTGCGGTGATCGGCTCGGCCCCGACCTACCCCCAGGGTGTGGTCGATCCCATTGCCGACATCGCCGCGCTGGCTCTCGACCGCGGCATCCTCTGCCATGTCGACGCCTGCATGGGGGGGTTCCTGCTCCCCTTCCTCACCCAGCTGGGTCGCTTTAGCGAACCTTTCGACTTCCGGGTGCCCGGCGTCACTTCCCTGTCGGCCGATGTGCACAAATACGGCTACGCCTCCAAGGGGGTCTCGGTCATCCTCTACCGGACCCACGAACTGGCTCGCAAACAGCTCTTCGTCACCACGGACTGGTTGGGCGGGTTCTACGCCTCCACCGCCATGGCCGGCACCCGTCCGGCCGGCCCGATCGCTGCCGCCTGGGCGGCGCTCATGCATATCGGTCGCGACGGCTACCTGGAACTGACACGCACGGCACATGATGCGGCACTGACCCTGCGGGCCGGCATTGAGGGGATTGAGGGACTGGCCGTGCGCGGTGATCCGCCGGGAACAGTGATCGCCTTCGGGGCGCAGGACCCGGCGGCACTCGACATCTTCGCGGTGAGCGAGAAACTGAGCGCCGAGGGTTGGTACCTGGACCGGCAGAATCGCCCCGATTCGCTGCATGCCACGGTGCATGCCGGGAGCGCATCCACCGTGCCCTTCCTGGTCGACGACCTGCGGCGGGCGGTGGCGGACGTCGGGCAAGCGCGGACCGCCGACCGGTCCACCACCTACGGCAAAAGCTGAATCGCCTTCACGCCGGCTCCATCGTCACCTGATCGACAAAGCACCAGATCCAGTCTTCGCCGTGCTCGAAGGACTGGATGAGCGGGTGGCCGGTCTCCTCGAAATGACCGGTCGCATGCTGGTTGGGAGACGAGTCGCAGCAGCCCACGAAGCCGCAGCCCAGGCAGAGGCGCAGGTGCACCCAGCTGTCCCCGAGGGCCAGGCAGTCCGTGCACCCGGTCGGTGTCTGGGGTTCCACCTCGGCAATCAGATTCTGATGGGTGCACTCGCTCATGCATTCCTCCTATGAGGTGGTAAGCCCGCCGTCGACGGAAAGGGCGGCCCCGGTCACGCCACTGGCCTCGGGCCCACAGAGCCAGGCAATGAGGGCCGCCGGCTCGTCGGGACTGAGCAGGCGCTCCACCAGCTGTTGGGAGGCGAACTCCTCGGCCGAGGAGAGCCCGTATACGGCAGCGGACGCATTGAGCATCGGGCCGCGGGTTGATCCGGGACACACGGCATTGGCCGTGATGCCCGTGCCGGCCAGGTCAGCCGCCAAAGCCTTGACCAATCCGATGACAGCATGCTTCGAGGCGCTATAGCCGCTCATTTTGCGCAGGCCGAGCAGCCCGGCTGCCGACGCCACGGCCACCACCCTGCCCTGCCGTGGGGCCGGCGCTTCCAGGAGCACCGGGACCGCCACCGCCGCCAGAAGGCGCACCCCGTTGACATTGACGTCGAACTGCACGTTCCACCCGGCGTCGTCGCTCTCCCACAACGGGGTGCCGCCGCTGACGACCCCGGCCCCGGCCACGGCGGCGTCCAATCCGCCGAATTTCTGCACAGCGGCGGCCACGGCGGCCACCATGTCGTTCCGGCTCCGGACATCACCGATCAGCGTGTGGACCATGTCTCCGTGGCGGCGGCCCAGCTCCGCCAGTTCGGCCGGCGTGGCCAGCGCGTAGTCCAACGCCGGATCATCGGCGCAGGCATCCACTGCCACGACCCGCCAGCCGAGCGTGACCAAGCGGTCGACCGTCGCTGCACCGATGCCCCGGGCGGCGCCCGTGACGACGGCGACCGGGCTCAACCGGCACCCATCAGGTCGGGCCAGCGCCCATCGACGGCGGCCACCAGTGCATCGGTCATGCCCGCCAGCAACACCCGCCCCTCGTCGGCACTTGCACCATCGGGGTCACCCAGCACGCCGTTGGACGATATCGGCCTGACCCCTTCGGCGCGCAAACGGGGCAGGATCGCCTCGAGCGGTTGCCGGCAACCCGCCTCGGCCAAGTCGAGACGCACCGCTCCGGCGTCGATGGCCAGCATGAGGGACGTCTCGGTCCGGCCGGCATGGGCATCGCCACCCTCGGCGACGGCGGCCCAGATCAACACATCTTCACCGTCGGCCCGGCACCGAGCCTGCAGCAGAGCGAGACCGTCATGGTTGCCTCCGTGGGCGGAGACCAGCACCACGCCGGCAAAGGCGGACCGGGCCGAGCGGATCAACTCCATCAGGACGTCGGCCAGCACGACATGGCCTAGCAGCAGGGTTCCCGGGAATGAGGCGTGTTCCCCGCTGGCCCCGAAGGGAAGGGCCGGTGCCACCACCACGTGCGGTCGGGCCACCGAGAGCCGGGTCGTCACCTCCAGCGCGATGCGGGTGTCGGTGTCAAAGGGCAGATGGGGTCCGTGTTGCTCGGTCGAGCCGATGGGGACGGCCAGCAGACAGGTGCGTCCGGTGGCCTCAATATCCGGCCATCGCGAGCTGCCGAGTTGCACCGCCGACGCCGTGGCGCGCCGCGTCAGACGGAGGCCGTCGACCGGAAGCGCACTGGAGTGGGGACGGGGAGAGGCCGGCCGCTCCGGTCCACCTTGGAGTGACCGATGGCCGTCTGGCGCGGTGCACCTTCCGGGAGCGCCGCCAGTGCCGTCTCACCATGACCGTAGACACACTCGGGGTCAGGTCCGTCCAGAGGCAGCCCGGTGAAGAACTTGGCCGCCATGCAGCCGCCCTGGCAGGCGTCGTAGGAACCGCAGGAGGCGCAGGCACCGGCGCTCTGGGGTTCACGAAGCGAGCGGAAGAGGTCGGACTGGCGCCAGACATGGGCAAACCCACCGGCGTCTCGCACGTTCCCGGCCAGGAATTCGTCGTCGATCACGAAGGGGCAGGCATAGACGTCACCCACCGGGTCGATGAGGCAGACCACACGGCCCGCGCCGCACAGGTTCAACCCGTCCAACGGTTGGCCCAGGGCGGAAAGGTGGAAAAACGAGTCGCCGGTCAAGACATCGGGACGATCCAACAACCACCGGTAGAGCATCCGCTGCTGGGCGCCGGTCGGATGGAGCGCCTCCCAGGAGTCCACGCCCCGACCCGAGGGACGAAAACGGGTGAGGCGGAGTTGGGCGCCATAGGTGTCGGCGATCTCCGTGAACCGATCCAGCTGGGTCACATTCTCCCGGGTCACGACGACGCTGATCTTGAACTGACCGAATCCTGCCGAGGCCAGGTTGTCCATGGCCTGCCTGGCCGCGGCAAACGATCCCTCACCCCGGACGGCGTCGTTGGTCGAGGCCAGAGCGCCGTCAATGCTCACCTGCACGTCGACGTAATCCATGGAGGCCAGCCGGCGCGCTGCCTCCGCGGTGAGGCGCGTCCCGTTGGTCGAGAACTTCACGCCGACCTTCTGGTCGACCGCGTAGCCGACCAGGTCGAAGAAGTCGGGACGCATCATCGGTTCGCCCCCGCCGATGTTCACGTAGAACACCTTCATGGCCGCCAACTCATCCACCACGGTGCAGGCTTCGGCCGACGTGAGCTCCATGGGATCACGTCGGCCCGACGAGCTCAGGCAGTGCACGCAGGCCAGGTTGCAGGCGTAGGTCAGCTCCCAGGTCAGGCAGATGGGCGCGTCGAGTCCCTGCTCGAACCGATCGACCAGGCGACCGACCTTCGGGGCCCGGTCCGGCGATCGATCGGTGACGTCCGGCGACCGATCGGCGATGATGGTCATGGCACCTCCCGGGGGCAGATCATGCCGGACTCGGCCAGGGTGGCGAGGGCCCGCTCGTAGCCCGGTCGCTCACGTTCGGACACGCCGGCCGCTCCGAAGGCATCGTGCCCGGTGGGCTGGTCGGCCAGTGACCGGACCACGTCGAGCAGTTTCGGGCTCTTGAGGAACGAGAGTCG
>Ga0302324_100016058_pt1 | contig 14952 bp, 9 predicted proteins | sample Palsa_T0_1_FD_201949 | JGI IMG/M metagenome (GOLD analysis project Ga0302324, IMG submission 201949) | Peat permafrost microbial communities from Stordalen Mire near Abisko, Sweden - Palsa_T0_1 | ecosystem: Environmental > Terrestrial > Soil > Palsa > Peat permafrost | place: Sweden: Abisko...
CGGCCAGGGCACCTACGACGCCGTGCTCGCCGCCTGCAGCGACCGCCCGCTCGACAAGCTCGACCCGCCCGTCCGCCAGGTCCTCCGGCTCGGCGCGCACCAGCTCCTGGCCACCAGGATCGGCGCCCACGCCGCCGTCGCGACCTCGGTCGACCTGGCCAAGCAGGTGGTCGGCCCGCGGGTCTCCGGCTACGTCAACGCCGTTCTGCGCCGGGTCGCGACCAGGGACCTGGACGCCTGGCTGGAGATCGTCGCGCCGGACCCGGCGACCGACGCCGACGGCAACCTGGCCGTCCGCTACAGCTACCCACGCTGGATCGTCGCCGCCTACCGGGATGCCCTCGGCGACGTGGCCGAGGCCGAGCTCGGGGACGCGCTGGCCGAGGGCAACGCCCGCCCCAAGGTCACCATGGCCACCCTTCCCGGCGGTCCCGACCGTGACCAGGTGATGCCGGCCGGCGCCGAGCCCGGCCGCTGGTCCCCCTACGCCTTCACCCTGGATTCCGGCAACCCGGCCGGCCTGGTCGCCTCCGGCCAGGCCGCCGTCCAAGACGAGGCCAGCCAGCTCGCCGCCATCGCCCTGACCAACGCCCCGCTCGCACCCGCGACCGCACCCGCACCCGCACCCGCGACCGGGAGCGAGACCGCCACCGCCACCGGCGACGGCACCGGCGACGGCGAACGCTGGCTCGACCTGTGCGCGGGCCCCGGCGGCAAGTCCCGGCTGCTCCACGGCCTCGCCACGATCGCCGCCCCGCACGCCAGCCTGGTCGCGGCCGAGCTCCACCCGCACCGCGCCGCCCTCGTCAAGGAGGCGCTGTCCCGGGGAGGCCGCAAGGGCGCCCCGGCCGAGGTCGTCGTCGCCGACGGCACCCGGCCGCCGTGGCCCGACGGCAGCTTCGACCGGGTGCTGGTCGACGCCCCGTGCTCGGGGCTCGGCGCGCTTCGCCGTCGTCCCGAGGCGCGCTGGCGGAAGGCCGAGTCCGACCTCCCGGCCCTGGCCGAGCTGCAGCGGGCGCTGCTCCGCTCGGCCCTCGCCGCCGTCCGCCCCGGCGGCGTGGTCGCGTACGTGACCTGCTCCCCGGTCCCGGCCGAGACCCGGGACGTGGTAGCCGCCGTGGCCGGCGCCGACCCCGGCGTGGAGATCCTCGACGCTCAGGCGGCCCTGCCGGACGTGCCCGGCACCGAGTCGGCCGGCCCGCTGTTCGCCCAGCTGTGGCCGCACCGCCACGGCACCGACGCGATCTTCATCGCTCTCCTGCGCCGCACCGCCCGCTGAGCCCATCCGCATATCGGCGGCGAGCGTAATCGTCCGCGAAGACCTGGCAACGGTGCCCGCCTCATAGAAACGTGGGCAACACGCGTCCCTTGGGCCTCTTTGGTTGACGCGCAGCAGCCTTTGGGCGTCAGCGTGTGATGTTCGGGTCGCGGGGCGCCCTTGCGCTCGATGACGGGAAACCCGCCGGAACGACGCCCCCAACGACCCACGATGACGGCGGTCATCGCGCCCGGAGGTCGCTTACCGGGCGGCGTCGCCCATCCGGTAGTCGTGGGTGAGGTCGTCCAGCCGCGCCTTCAGGTCGGGGTCGAGCTGGTACGTGGCGGCGGCCAGCGAGGCGTCGAGCTGGTCGGGGCGGCTGGCGCCGATGATCGGGGCGGTGATCGCCTTGTTGGCCAGCACCCAGGCGACCGAGAGGGTGACCAGGCTGACCCCCGCCTCGTCGGCCAGCTTGCGCAGCGCCTCGACGGTGTCGAACATCTGCTCGTGCCAGTAGCGCTGCTGGTACATCGCGCCCGCGTTGCCGAGCGTGAACCGGCTGCCGTCCGGCGGCGGGGCCGACCCGTTGTGCTTGCCCGACAGCAGGCCGCCGGCGATCGGGTTGTAGGAGATCACGCCGACGCCGTCCTCCTCGCAGAACGGCAGCATCTCCCGCTCGATCTGCCGGAACAGCAGGTTGTAGCGGGGCTGCACCGAGTCGAACCGGGCCAGCCGGAGCGTCTCGCTCCGGCCGATCGCGCGGACGAGCTGGTACGTCAGGAAGTTGGAGCAGCCGACGTAGCGGACCTTGCCCGAGCGGACCAGGTCGTCGAGGGCGGACAGGGTCTCGTCAATCGGCGTGTTCCGGTCGTAGCCGTGCAGTTGGTACAGGTCGATGTAGTCGGTGCCGAGCCGGCGCAGCGACCCCTCGACCGCGGTCAGGATGTGCTTGCGGGAGTTGCCGCCGTCCATCGGCGACGGTCCCATCGGCGCGAAGCACTTGGTCGCGAGGATGATCTGCTCCCGCTTGCCCGGCAGCCAGCGGCCGATGATCTCCTCGGTCCGCCCCCGGGTGGTCAGGTCCCCGCCCAGCGGGTACGCGTCGGAGGTGTCGAAGAAGTCGACCCCGCCCTCGACCGCCTTGTCCATGACGGCGACCCCGGTCGCCTCGTCGCTCTGCAGTCCGAACGTCATCGTCCCCAGGCACAGCCGCGATACCTGCAGCCCGCTCCGTCCCAGCCTCACGTGTTCCATGCTTGGCACGCTACCGGACCGCCGCCGAGGAAGATATTCGCGCATCCGCGCGTTGTGGCGTCCACTAGGCTAGAGAGCGTAGGGCGATGATCCGGCCATCACCGGGGAGCCCCCGGAAGAAAAGACGCCGCCGCGCACCATCGGCGTCCCAGTAGAACCGGGCGGGTCCGGCCCGTCACAGCCGGCCATGAGCGGCCGCCGCGTCCACCCGGGCGAGACGGCAAGCGAGGTGGTACCGCGGTGCGCCCGCGCGGGAGCGGGAGCGTCGTCCTCGCGGCACGTGCCCACCGACAGGCACCCCCTGCCACGAGGAGAATCGCAGCACCCGATGGCCACCTACCCGCGCGCCGGCGCGTCCGAAGTATCCGTCCAGCCGGACCTGCCCGAGCTCGAGCAGCGGACGCTCGCCTACTGGAACGCCCACGGCACCTTCAAGGAGTCGGTCGCGCGCTCCGGCGCCGACGGCGAGTTCGTATTCTACGACGGCCCGCCGTTCGCCAACGGCCTGCCGCACTACGGGCACCTGCTGACCGGCTACGTCAAGGACATCGTGCCGCGCTTCCGGACGATGACGGGCAGCAAGGTCGACCGGCGGTTCGGCTGGGACTGCCACGGCCTGCCCGCCGAGGTCGAGGCCGAGCGGCTGCTCGGCATCTCCGGCAAGGACGACATCCTCAAGATGGGCATCGACACCTTCAACGAGGCCTGCCGCGACTCCGTGCTCCGCTACACGCAGGAGTGGGAGGAGTACGTCACCAGGCAGGCCCGCTGGGTCGACTTCGAGGACGACTACAAGACCCTCGACCTCCCCTACATGGAGAGCGTCATGTGGGCGTTCAAGCAGCTGCATGAGAAGGGCCTGATCTACCAGGGCTTCAAGGTGCTGCCTTACTGCTGGCGGTGCGAGACCCCGCTGTCCAACCACGAGCTGCGGATGGACGACGACGTCTACGCCGACCGGACTGACCCGTCGGTCACCGTCCGGTTCAAGCTCGAGACCGGCGAGTGGATCCTCGCCTGGACGACCACGCCGTGGACCCTGCCGTCGAACCTGGCCGTCGCGGTCGGCCTCGACATCGCCTACGACGTCGTGCAGACGCCGGACGGCGAGCAGTACATCCTCGCCCACGACCGGCTCCCCGCGTACGAGAAGGAGCTGGCGGGCGCGGTCACCGTCGGCTCGCTCAGCGGACGAGAGCTGACCGGCCGCCGTTACCAGCCGCTGTTCGACTACCTGGCCGACGCCGACGCGTTCGGCACCGCGGACGCGTTCCGGGTCATCGCGTCCGACGAGGTGACCACCGAGGACGGCACCGGCGTGGTGCACATGGCCCCGGCCTACGGCGAGGCCGACGCCAACGCGTGCGCCGCGGCCGGCATCCCGATCGTGCTCACGGTCAACGAGCAGGGCAAGTACCTGCCGGTCATCACCGACTGGGCCGGCCTGCACGTCTTCGAGGCGAACAAGCCGATCATCGCCCGGCTGCGGGCCGACGGCGCGCTGGTCCGCCGCGACGACTACACGCACTCGTACCCGCACTGCTGGCGGTGCCGTAACCCGCTCATCTACAAGGCCGTGTCGAGCTGGTTCGTCGAGGTGACCAAGATCAGGGACCGGATGGTCGAGCTGAACGAGGAGATCACCTGGGTGCCCGAGCACGTCAAGCACGGGCAGTTCGGCAAGTGGCTGGCGAACGCGCGCGACTGGTCGATCAGCCGCAACCGCTTCTGGGGCTCGCCGATCCCGGTCTGGATGAGCGACGACCCGGACTACCCGCGGGTCGACGTGTACGGGTCGCTCGACGAGCTCGAGCGGGACTTCGGCGTCCGCCCGGCCGACCTGCACCGCCCCGCGATCGACGAGCTGACCCGGCCGAACCCGGACGACCCGACCGGGCGAGCCGTCATGCGCCGGGTCCCCGAGGTCCTTGACTGCTGGTTCGAGTCCGGCTCGATGCCGTTCGCCCAGGTGCACTACCCGTTCGAGAACCGCGAGTGGTTCGACAGCCACTACCCGGGCGACTTCATCGTCGAGTACATGGGCCAGACCCGGGGCTGGTTCTACACCCTGCACGTGCTCGCGACCGCGCTGTTCGACCGGCCGTCGTTCCGCACCTGCGTCAGCCACGGCATCGTGCTCGGCAACGACGGCAGGAAGATGTCGAAGTCGCTGCGGAACTACCCGAACGTGAACGAGGTGTTCGACACCCACGGGTCGGACGCGATGCGCTGGTTCCTGATGGCGAGCCCGATCCTGCGCGGCGGCAACCTGATCGTCACCGAGCAGGGCATCCGCGAGGGAGTGCGGCAGGCGCTGCTGCCGCTGTGGAACTCGTACTACTTCTTCGCGCTGTACGCCAACGCGGAGAACCACCCGGCCGCCCGCTCGCTGACCAGCGCCCACGTTCTCGACCGGTACATCCTCGCGAAGACCAAGACCGCGGTCGAGCAGATCGGGCGGGAACTCGGCGGGTACGACATCGCCGCCGCCTGCCAGGCCCTCCGCGAGTACCTGGAGCTGCTGACCAACTGGTACATCCGCCGATCGCGATCGCGGTTCTGGGAGGGCGATGCGGCGGCGCTTGACACGCTCTGGACCGTCCTCGAGACGGTGACGCGGGCCGCCGCCCCGCTGCTGCCGCTGACCGCCGAGACGATCTGGCGCGGCCTCACCGGCGGCGTCAGCGTGCACCTGGAGGACTGGCCGTCGGTCGCCGACTGGCCGACTGACGGCACGCTGGCGGAGACGATGGACCTGACCCGCGCCGTCTGCAGCGCCGCGCTCAGCCTGCGCAAGGCGCGGCAGCGCCGGGTCCGGCTGCCGCTGACGTCGCTGACGGTGGCGCACCCGTCGGCCCCCGCGCTGACCGAGTTCGCGGACCTGATCAAGGACGAGGTCAACGTCAAGGACCTGGTGCTGTCGGCCGAGCCCGCCAGCCTCGGCACCGTGCAGCTCACGGTCAACCCGCGGGCGCTCGGGCCGCGCCTGGGCAAGCAGGTGCAGGAGGTCATCCGCGCGGTCAAGGCCGGCGACTGGGCCGCCTCGGGCGACGAAGGCGACGTGGTCACGGCGGGCGGCGTGCAGCTGCAGCCGGGGGAGTACCAGCTCACGCTGACCGCCGCCGACCCGGATTCGACGGCGGCCCTGTCTGGCAGCGACGGGCTGATCGCGCTGGATACCCGGGTCACCCCCGCGCTTGCCGCCGAGGGCACCGCCCGCGACGTGATCCGCGTCATCCAGCAGGCGCGCCGCGACGCGTGCCTCGACGTCTCGGACCGGATCGCGCTGGTCGTCGGCGCCGACGACCCGGTGGCGTCGGCCGTGCGGGCCCACGCGGACTTCATCTGCGCGGAAACGCTGGCCACCGCCCTCTCCGTCGTCCCGCCGGCCGAGGTCGGCTCGCCGCCCCAGCCGGTCGGCGACGGCACCGAGGTACGGGTCAGCGTCAACCGCGAAGGCGAAGACACGGTCCGTTCGATATGAGCGAGGGACAGAGCCGGCCGCGACCGGTCAGCGCCGCAGGGCCCCGGCCGGCCGCGACCGGAGCTTGCCGCCGCCGATGTCGGCCTTCTGGCCCTCGCGGTAGCCGTCCCCGTAGCCGCTGCCCGAGTAGGTCACCCGCTTCTTCTTCAGGCGCGGGTACGCGGCGCTGACCTGGAGCCGCACGGTCAGCGAGCGGTCGGCCAGCACCAGCGCGGCCGACGTCGCGCCGTCGGCCGCGGCGTCGTCGGCCCCGGCCGACGCGACCGCCGTCTCCTCGGCGGCGCGGACCCGCGCCACCACCGCCGCGCAGTAGCCGAGCATCCAGGACCGCCGCCACGCCTTGGCGGTGTTGCCGTACCCGGGCACCGCCTGCTTGGCCAGCGCCCTGGCCATCTGCACGAGCAGCGAGGTGAACAGAATCTCCGCCCGCTCCAGGTCGGAGGAGTAGCCGAAGACGTGCAGCCGCGGCCCGTCGTCGGTCTGGGTCTGCACGCACTGGCAGCGCAGCGCGGTCGCGAGCGCGGCCAGCAGGTGCGCCTTGACGTCGGCCCAGGGCGCCTCGAAGCGGAACTTGCGGTCAGCCGGCCGGTCCGTCTCCGGCCGCAGCGCGCCGAGCAGCGCCCGGTCAATGCCGTACCTGGCCATCAGGTCAGCGGCCTTGGCGGTCAGCGCCTCAGCCTCCTCGGGGGTGCACCCCTCGTCCTCTGCCTTGGCCAGCAGCTTCCGCACCCGGTCAAGAAGGTCAGTTTGCATCATCGACTCCCAATCCAACAATTATTCGAACTCAATGGCCAATGCTAACGACGGGGTCTGACATTCCGGGGCCGCGCCGCGCGGCCGGTCGCCAACCCTCTAGACTCGCAAATGCTATGGCCGTTCAGATCTCGCCCAGTATCCTCAGCGCGGACTTCGCGCGTCTCGCCGACGAGGCCGCCGCCGTCGAGTCCGCCGCCGACTGGCTGCACGTCGACGTGATGGACAATCACTTCGTGCCCAACCTCACGATCGGGCTGCCGGTGGTGGAGTCGCTGCTCAAAGCGGTCACGCTGCCGATCGACTGCCACCTGATGATCGAGGACCCGGACTCGCACGCGCCCGCCTACGCCGAGGCCGGCGCTCGCAGCGTGACCATTCACGCCGAGGCCGCCAAGGCCCCGGTGCGGACGCTGCGGGCGATCCGCGCGGCCGGCGCGAGGGCCGGCCTCGCCGTCAACCCGTCTACGCCGGTCGAGCCGTACGGTGACCTGCTCGCCGAGATCGACATGCTGCTGCTGATGACGGTCGAGCCCGGCTTCGGCGGCCAGAAGTTCCTCGACCTGGTCCTGCCGAAGATCCGCCGCGCCCGCGCGATGGTCGCCGCGGGCGGGTACGGCCAGATCTGGCTCCAGGTCGACGGCGGCGTCAGCGACGAGACGATCGAACGCTGCGCGGAGGCGGGCGCGGACGTGTTCGTCGCCGGGGCGGCGGTCTACGGCGCGCAGGACCCGGCCCGGGCCGCGCAGCTGCTGCGCGAGCAGGCCGAGCGGGCCACTGTCCGGGCCGGCTGGCGCGGCTAGGCCGCCCGTCCGCCTCGTCCGCCTCAGCCCCGCGCTCGCCCCGCTCGCCCCGCCCGCGCCGTTCAGCGGTCGCCGGTCAGAGCGCGCCGATCAGCAGGTTGACGATCTGGTTGCCCGGGGTCACGGTCAGCGTCGTGGTCAGCGCGCTCAGCAGCGACACGCTCAGATGCACGGTCACGCTCTGGCCGGCCGCCAGCGTCCCCGATGACGGGGTGACGGTCAGCAATCCGAGCAGCGACGTCGGCTCGGGGATCGACCAGGTGACCGGCCCGCCATTCGCCGTCAGCGTCAGCGTCCCGCCGACCAGCGCGTTGAGCGACAGGGTGCTCGGCGACACGACGAGCGAACCCGCCAGCACCGGCGTCGTGACGGTCACGCTCACGATCGGCGCGGGCGTGCCGGTGGCCGGCGTGGTCGGGGCGGCGGTCGGCGCCCCGGTCATCGGCGGACCGGACACGGGGCCGGACACCGGGCCGGACGCGGGGAAGGACGGCGGGGCCGACGTCCCGCCGCCCGCCCGCGGGCCGGTCGCCGTGCCCGTCGCGGCCGGCGACGTCGCCCCTGACCGGGGCAACGCCCGGGAGGCGCTGGCGCCGACGGCCGACAGTCGGCCCGCCAGCGAAGCGCCGGGCATCGTGCCGGAGGCGGCCGCGGTCGGCGTCGCCCCGGACCTGGTGGCGGTCGCCGGCCGGCTGGCCGCCGTCCCCGAGTGGTGGGCGTGCGGCACGACCGCCAGCACCACCACGGTCGCGGTCGCCGCCACGGCGCTCCCCCCGGCCGCGCTCAGCGGCAGGTGCGCGATCCGCACCAGCCCGAGGTGGCCGGCCGCGTGCGCTGGCCGCGGGAAACCGTTGACCTGGAACGAGCGCGTGCCCTGCCCCACCGCTGCCCGGTAGGCGGCGGCGCGCGCGCCGTGACCGGCGGCCAGCTGGAGCACCTCCGCCCGCAGGCCGGCCGGCGCCAGCGCCAGGCCGCCAAGACCACCGCCGCCCTGGGTCAGGGCGAAGCCGGCCAGCGCGCCGGGCGCGACCGACAGCAGCACGGCCGGCCGCAGCTCCCGGCGCCGTCGGTCCGAGCAGACCGAGCACCGGTCGATGTGCCGCCCGACCCGCCGGCGCAGCGGCGCGGTCAGCCGGCCGTCCCAGCCGTGCAGCAGCTGGTCGAGCGCGGCGCAGTCCTTGCGCCCGGACCGGCCGACCACGAGCACCCCGACCGACGCCTCGAGCTGATCGCGGGCCCGGGAGAAGAGCGAGTGGGCGTGATTGCGGGAGACGCCGAGCACGGTCGCGACCTCGGGGATCTCGAGGCCGTGCCAGAGCTGGTTGATCACGTCCCGTTCGCCGTCGTTGAGACCGCCGACGGCGGCGCGGATCAACTCGCGCGACTCGGCCCGCTCGGCCTCGCTGCCCACGTCGACGCTCTCGTCGGCCTGCTCGGGTATGTCCTCGAGCGGCGCCGCGGCCCGCCTCGACTTGAGCCGGTGCAGGCACTCGTTCCGCGCCACGGTGAACAGCCACGCCCGCAGCCGCTCTGGGTCACGCAGCCGGCCCACCTTGGAGGCGGCGATGACAAATGTGTCCTGCACCGCGTCGGCGGCATCGTCCGGCTCGCGCAGCAGCGACTGACAGTAGCCGAACAGCGGGCCCGAGTACCTGTCGTACGCTGCGGCGAGGCCCTCAGGATCGCCCGCCACGATCGATGCGACAACTTCGCTGTCGCGCATGCACTCACCGTAGCGGTTCGGATACGTGGCTTGCTGCAATTGCACATAACTTTGCGACAAAGGGTCAGATGGGGATCCCGGCTCGTCCAGGTTCCCATCGTCGCCGCTAGAGAACTCATCCACGGTGACCGCCGATGGTCAGCCGCGGCACCGGCCCGGCCGGGTGCCCGCCTGGCGGTTCCCGCCCGGGCGGGCTCGCGTAGACGGCGTCGTCGACGGCCCGCGCGACGTCACCGTCCCCGGTGAACTGCCGGGCCGGGCCGGTGCAGATCGTGAACACTGCCCCGCCTGGGCTGACCGTGATCGCCGGAGCCCGCGGCGAGCCGCACGGCGCGAACCAGTTGGCCCTGACCGTCACCACCGCGGTCGAGTCGGCCGACGTCAGGATCCCGGACACCGGCGACACGCTGATGATGCTGAACGGGTCGTTGGCGACGGCCAGCGACCAGGTGACGTGCCAGTGGCCGCCGCCGCTGCCGCTCAGGTCGATCTGCCTGGGCGCCCCGTTCGGCTGCAGCTCGATCGTGCCGCCCCGCGGGTACTCCGACAGCGTGCCGGGGGCCGGCGTCGGCGTGGACGCTGGCGCGGTGGTCGGCGTCGGGCCCGGCGGGTCGGCCGACGCGGTGGCCGTGCTCGGCGTCGGCGGCGGCGCCGCGCTGGCCGGGCCGGTCGCGGCCGTCGCCGACGGCGTGGCCGAGGTAACGGCCGCCGCCGCCGAGGGCCTGGCCGGCCCGGCGCCCGGCGCGCCCGCCGATGCCGCCGCCGAGGTGGCGGCCGCCGCCGCCGCGACCCCCGGCGGGCTTGGATCGGCGGCGGGGGAGACGGTGCGGCTGTTGCCGGCCAGCGCGAAGGCGACCGCCGCGATGATCGCCGCGATCACGATCGCCGCCGTCGCCAGGGCCACCCCCTGCGGCGAGGACCGCAGCGTTCGCCTCGCCCGCCCGCCACCGCGGCCGCCCGCCCCCCGGCCGCCCGCCCCTCGGCCGGCCGCACCGCCATGGCCGGCCCCGCCGCTGCCGCCGTGCCCCGCCCGGGGGAACCCGCTGTGGTTGAACGCCCCCGCCCGGCTGAGCACCGCCGCGCGGTGCGCGACGGCGCCGACCCCCTGTCCGGTGGCGAGCGTGATCGTGTGCGCCCGCAGCCCCTCGGGTGCGCCCGCCGCGAGCCGCAGTGAGATCGCCGCCCCGGCTGCGAGCGCCGCGCCGGGCGACAAGTCGAGCAGCATGGCCGGGCGCAGCTCGTGAGCCTGGCTGGCGGCGCAGGTCGCGCAGCGCTCGATGTGCCGGTGCACGCGCTTGCGGAGCAGGATCGTCAGGCGGCCGTCCCAGCCGGACAGCAGGGCGCCGAGCTCGTCGCACTCGCCGCCCCCGGCCCGGCCGACGAGCAGCACCGCCAGGCACGTCTCGAGCTGATCGCGGGCCCGGGCGAGCAGCGCGTGCGCGTGGTTGCGGGAGACGCCGAGCACGGTCGCGACCTCGGCCGTCTCCAGCCCCTGGCGCAACTGGAGCTCGATGACCTCGCGCTCGCCCGGGTTCAGCCCGGCGGCGGCGTCCTCGAGCAGGGCGCGCAGGTCGGCCCGCTCGGCGTCGGCGGCGACGTCGCCGGAGTCGTCGGTCATGCCCCGCGCCTCGTCCAGCGCGGACGTCCTCTTCTTCGACCGGAGGATCCGCAGCGCCTCGTTCCGCGCCACCGCGTACAGCCAGGGACGCAGCCGGTCAGGGTCACGAAGTCCGCCGAGCCGGGACGCGGCGATGACGAAGGTGTCCTGAACGGCGTCCGCGGCGTCGGCCGGGTCGCCGAGCAAGGTTCGGCAGTACTTGTAGAGGGGATCTGCGTACCGGTCGTAGGCAGCGGCAAGCCCGAGGGCGTCGCCTGCCACGATGGACGCGACAACCTCGCTGTCGCGCATGCGAGTACGTTAGCGGTGCTTTCGTTCGTCCGGGGCGAGAGAGGCGTCATTGTCGGTATACCTACTTCGGCGACGTTAGTCCGGCGATCGCTGCCTGGTGCACGGGTCCCGCTGGCCGGCCGACCAGACCGGCCGACCAGACCGGCCGACCAGACCGGCCGACCAGACCGGCCGACCGACCACGCCGGCCGACCAAGGCCGGCCGACCAAGGCCGGCGGACCTGGCCGGTGCCGCCCCCGCATGCACCGGCCAGACCCGCGCCTGCCACCGGCCCCCGCCGGCTTGCGGCCTGCCAGCAGGCCCGAGCTGGAAGCCCCCCTCGCACTCCAGCCCGGGGGATCCCTGCTGGCCCCCGTGGGGCCGACGAGGATGCCGTACTGACGCCCCGCCTCTAGCGTCAGGCCGGCCTCGCCGTCCCCGGTCTTCGTCAGTAAGAGGAGCGGCGCGGCCGGTCGCCAACAAGTTTTCTCGGATTTCTTTCAGAAACTTCTCGGCCAGTCCCGCGCACCTGGGTACCCCCTAGTCACCCGGTGACCATGGGGCGCCCGTACACACCCGCAGGACCCGTACACACCCGCAGGAGCTGAGACGATGACCAAGCAGGAGGCGGCCGAGTTGGTTCGCGCGGCGAAGGCACGGATGGGACTGACCTGGGCGCAGCTGGCCGAGGCGATCGGGGCGCCGGTCCCGTGGACGGTGTCGGCGCTGCTCGGCCAGCAGCCGATGTCGTCCGAGCAGGCGGTCGCGGCGGTCGAGATCCTCAATCCGGCGCTGCGCAACCTCACCACCACGACGCACGACGTGCAGGAGGCCCTGCAGGCCCAGCCGACCCGTGGCGCCCTCGAGTCACCGGTTCCGACTGACCCGACGGTCTACCGGTTCTACGAGATCGTGCAGGTCTACGGGCCGACGCTCAAGGAGCTGATCAACGAGGAGTTCGGCGACGGCATCATGAGCGCGATCAACTTCCGCTTCGACGTCCAGCGCGCCCCCGACCCGGACGGCGACCGGGTGGTGGTCACCCTCGACGGCAAGTTCCTCCCGTACCAGTGGTAGCCGACGGCGCGCTCACCACTGGTCGAGCAGGGCGGGCAGGTCGGCCAGCCGGGTGATGACCGCATCGGGGACGGAGCCCTCGACCGGCGGCAGCCCGCTGTGCGGGATGAAGACCGTGCGCATGCCCAGCCGGGCCGCGCCGTAGATGTCATCGAACGGCCGGTCGCCGACGAACACGCACGAGGCCGGCTCGGTCACCCCGATCGCGGCCATCGCCGCCAGGAACGCCTCCGGGTGCGGCTTGGTCCACGGGATCTCGCTGCTGTAGACCGCCCCGTCGATCAGCTCGAGCACCCCGTCCCGGCGGAACACCCGCTCGTGCAGCGCCCGCGGCCAGACCGTGTTGGAAAGCACGCCGACCTTGATCGACCGCGCGCGCAGCACCCGCAGCAGCGGCGCCACGTCCGGGTCGGTGTACGTGTGCGGCGCCCACAGGCCGAAGTAGGTCTCGGTCAGCTCCTCGTGCACGGTGACGCCGGCGGCCGAGAAAATGTGCGCCAGGGTGGCGCTGCTGTGCGTGGTCTCGCACTGCGCCCAGCAGCCGTCCTCCGCCGCCAGCAGCGCCGCCGCGACCGCCGCGGCCCGGTCGGCCGGGAAGTGCGACGTGCACGCCTGCTGCCACAGCGCCCCGCGGTCGACGCCGTGCCACGGCGTCAGCGTCCCGCCCCAGTCGAAGATGACCGCCCGCACCGCCATGAAGCTCAGCATAACGACCGTCGGCGGCGCCGGACGGCGCGTGACAGCGCTAGCCGTTCACGACCCCGGTGGCGGCGCCGGTGCGGATGACCTTAGGGGAGCCCGGCGCGAGGGAGGCGCCGGGGAACGTCTTCGGCGAGACCACCGGCGAGATCACCGGCTCGATCTTGCTGACCAGCCGGACCGACAGCGGCTGCCACGTCATCGTCGCCAGCGTGCTCAGCACCAGCGAGTTCACACTGCCGCAGGGGCCGACCGGGAGCCGCGGGATGAGCTCCTTGCCGGTCGAGCTGAACAGCACGATCTGCGGCGGGATGACGACGAACTCGGGGCACATGACGTCCGGCTGACGTTGCGACGGCCGCATCAGCACCGCGGTCAGCGTCGACAGCTTGTCGGTCGACCGCTCCAGGGTCGCGGTCAGCCACTCGCCCTTCCCCTTGATCGACTGGACGCTGCTCACGCACCGCTCGACCGCCACCGGCGTGAACACGGCCGTCAGCTTCCCGCGGGGCGCGTTCGACGGCCAGCCCGCGCAGGCCGCCCCGCCCGCCGGGATCATCACGCCGCCGCTGACGGTCGGCACCGGCGTCGCGCTGGCGGCCGCCCCCGGCACCGAGCCAGGAGACGCGGAACCATGAGACGCGGACGCGGACGCGGAAGCCGACGCCGCGCCGGCCGCGGGCTCGTTCGGGCCGCCCGGGTTGGCGGCCACCGTCCCGCACCCGGCCGCGAGGACGCCCGCCGCCAGCAGCGGGACCGAGTAGGCGCGCGCCTGCCGGGCGAGCCGTGCGAATGGAGTAATCGGTGTAGTCATCTGAGTGCCTCGTTTCTACGCGGACACCCCTTAGACGGTCCCAGAGCCGCCAGCGGTTTCCACCACCACCAAACTTTTCTCAGGCTAAGCCGACGCGTTCGGCGCGGTGGTGTGAACGGTACGTTACGAAGCTTCAGTTTCCTCCCGTCACCCGCCACACTTGAAAGGTGTACGACTATGACCTTCTCGTGATCGGCTCAGGCCCCGGCGGGCAGAAGGCGGCCATCGCGGCCGCGAAACTAGACCGGCGGGTGGCGGTGGTCGAGCGCCCGGCCATGATCGGCGGCGTCTGCGTCCAGACGGGAACGATCCCGTCCAAGACCCTCCGGGAGGCCATTCTCTATCTCACCGGCATCGACCAGCGGGAGATCTACGGGCAGTCGTACCGGGTCAAGGACGAGATCACGATGGCCGACCTGACCCGCAGGACCACCCACGTGGTCAGCCGGGAGAGCGACGTCGTCCGCAACCAGCTCGGCCGCAACCGCGTCACCATCATCGGCGGCAACGCCTACTTCATCGGCCCCCACGCGGTCGAGGTCGACGACGGCGGCGGGCGCAGCCGCAAGGTCACCGCCGACAAGATCGTCATCGCCACCGGCACCACCCCGGCCCGCCCGTCCAGCGTCGCCTTCGACGACAAGACGATCATCGACTCCGACGGCATCATCAACCTCGAGAACGTGCCCCGCTCGATGGTGGTGGTCGGCGCGGGCGTGATCGGGATCGAGTACGCGAGCATGTTCGCCGCCCTCGGCACGAAGGTCACCGTGGTCGAGAAGCGCGATCGGATGCTCGACTTCTGCGACGAGGAGGTCGTCGAGGCGCTCAAATACCACCTCAGGGACCTCGCGGTCACGTTCCGCTTTGGCGAGACGGTCGCTTCGGTCGAGGCGCACCCCGAGGGCGCCATCACCGTCCTGCGCAGCGGCAAGAAGATCCCGGCCGACACCGTCCTGTACTCGGCGGGCCGCCAGGGCATGACCGACGGCCTCAACCTGCCCGCGGCCGGTCTGACGGCCGACGAGCGCGGCCGGATCACGGTCGACGAGTTCTACCGGACCAAGGTCGAGAACATCTACGCGGTGGGCGACGTCATCGGCTTCCCGGCGCTCGCCGCCACGTCGATGGAGCAGGGCAGGCTGGCCGCCCACCACGCGTTCGGCGAGCCGGTCACCGTCACCGACGCGCCGCAGCC
>Ga0302324_100016060_pt1 | contig 14952 bp, 14 predicted proteins | sample Palsa_T0_1_FD_201949 | JGI IMG/M metagenome (GOLD analysis project Ga0302324, IMG submission 201949) | Peat permafrost microbial communities from Stordalen Mire near Abisko, Sweden - Palsa_T0_1 | ecosystem: Environmental > Terrestrial > Soil > Palsa > Peat permafrost | place: Sweden: Abisko...
GGTCTCTGGGCTGTCGATCGTGACGCGGTCATGCTCGTCGACCAGCCTTCCGCCATGCGCCCACAGCACCCAATGACACCAGCCGTTGGCGTCGCCGACCGCGTTGCCGAGCGCGAAGCCGGCCGGATGGCCGATCTTCTTGAGCCCCTGGCAGAGCTTGAGGAAGCCGGCGAGATCGGTCGGCACGCTGTCGAAGCCGGCCTGGCGCACCCAGGACTGGCGATAGACGATGGTCGCGCCGGCGCCGCCGACCGGCACCGCGATCCATTTGCCGTCCTTGATGCCGTAGATCTTCGCGATGTCGACCCAGCCGCCGTACTTGGCGCCGAGATAGTCGGCGACGTCGGTCAGGTCGACCAGCTTGTCGGGGAACTGGTGCGCGTCGTCATACCAGCCGTAGATGACGTCGGGCCCCTGGCCGATATTGGCCGAGACCGCCGATTTGGGCCGCAGATCCTCCCACGACACCGAGTCGACCTTGACCTCGACGCCGGTCGCCTGGGTGAATTTCTTGCTGTTCTCAAGCCACAAGGTCTCGTCGCCCTGGACGAATTTCGATGGCCGCAGGATGCGCAGCGCCGCGCCCTTCTCTTGCGTCACGGTCCAACTCGCGGCGGTCTGCGCCGCCGCGCCGCTGCTGCCCAATGCGGCACCGGCGGCGGCGGCCCCGGTCAGCTTCAGCAGATCTCGCCTGGTGATTTCGGCCATCTTGCTCGTCTCCTCCCGGCGTTCCGGCGCTTGATTGTCCGCGATGGTAAGCCGGCGCCGGTGCGCCTAGCAATCGACGCCCCATCTGGCTCTGGACTCGTTCGCCGCGCCAGGGGACGATCTCAATTCACCGTCGGCGGCCGTGCAGGCCCGCCCCTCCGCGATGCCTCGTCCTGCGAAGAAGGAGCACCGTCCCATGGGCAAGACCTTGAAATTGACCGCCGCCGACAAGCACGAGTTCAGCGCCTACCGCGCCGATCCGAACGGCAAGCCGAAAGGCGGCCTGCTCGTGATCCAGGAGATCTTCGGCGTGAATCACCATATCCGCGGCACCTGCGACAAGTTCGCCGCCGCCGGCTATCTGGCGGTCGCGCCGGCCCTGTTCGACCGCGCCGAGCGCGGCATCGAATACGGCTATCAGCCGGCCGACATCGAGAAGGGCCGCGCGATCATGCAGAAGCTCAATCTCGACGACGCGCTGAAGGACGTCACGGCCGCGCTCGCGGTCGCCAAGGAGGGCGGCAAGGTCGGCATCGTCGGCTATTGCTGGGGCGGCACGGTGTCGTGGGCGGCGGCCTGCCGGCTCGACGGGCTGGCCTGCGCGGCGTCCTATTACGGCGGCGGCGTCGGCAATCTGGTCGGCGAGAAGCCGAAGGTGCCGGTGCAGTTCCATTTCGGCGACAAGGACCAGTCGATCCCGATGGACACGGTCGAGAAGGTCAAGAAGGCGCATCCCGACCAGGCGCTCTACGTCTACAGCGCCGGCCACGGCTTCAATTGCGACGAGCGCGGCTCCTACGACGCCGAGTCGGCCAAGCTGGCGCTGAGCCGCACGCTCGAGTTCTTCGGCAAACATCTGGGCTAGCGCACGGGCGCTTCGGCTGCGCGACACGCGCGAGGAGGAGACGACATGACCACCGAGTTGCAGCACTGGATCGGCGGCGGCCGGGTCGCCGGCGCCAGCGGCCAGTTCGGCGACGTCTACACCCCGGCGAGCGGCGAGCTGACCGCGCGCGTGCCGTTCGCCAACGCGGCCGAGGTCGGCAAGGCGGTCGCCGCCGCCGCCAAGGCGTTTTCCGGGTGGGCCGCCACGCCGCCGCTGCGCCGCGCCCGCGTGATGTTCAAGTTCAACGAGCTGATGAACCGGCAGCGCGACGCGATCGCCAAGGTGATCACCGCCGAGCACGGCAAGGTGTTCAGCGACGCCCAGGGCGAGGTGACGCGCGGCATCGAGGTGATCGAGTTCGCCTGCGGGATCCCGCATCTCCTGAAGGGCGAGTTCACCGAGCAGGTCGGCAGCGGCATCGACGCCTGGTCGGTGCGCCAGCCGCTCGGCGTGTGCGCCGGCATCTCGCCGTTCAATTTCCCCGCCATGGTGCCGATGTGGATGTTCCCGGTCGCGCTGGCGTGCGGCAACAGCTTCATCCTGAAGCCGTCGGAGAAGGACCCGTCGGCCGCAATGATGATCGCCGAGCTGCTCAAGGAAGCCGGCCTGCCCGACGGCGTGTTCTCGGTCGTGCATGGCGGACGCGATGCGGTCGAGGCGCTGCTGGCGCATCCCGACATCGCCTCGATCAGCTTCGTCGGCTCGACCCCGATCGCCGAGACGATCTACCGCGTCGGCTGCGCCAACGGCAAGCGCGTGCAGGCGCTCGGCGGCGCCAAGAATCATCTGGTCGTGATGCCCGACGCCGATCTCGAGCAGGCGACCGACGCGTTGATCGGCTCGGCCTATGGCTCGGCCGGCGAGCGCTGCATGGCGATCTCGGTGGCGGTCGCGGTCGGTGCGGCCGCCGAACCCCTGATGAAGCGGCTCGAGCCGCGGGTGCGCGCGCTCAAGATCGGCCCGGGCACCGATCCCGATGCCGAGATGGGCCCGCTGGTGACCCGCCAGCATCTCGACAAGGTGCACGGCTATGTCGATCTCGGGGTCAAGGAGGGCGCCAAGCTGGTGGTCGACGGGCGCGGCCTGAAGCTGCAGGGTTACGAGAACGGCTTCTTCATCGGCGGCACGCTGTTCGACGACGTCAAGCCGACCATGCGGATCTACCAGGAGGAGATCTTCGGCCCGGTGCTCGGCGTCGTGCGCGTGCCCGACTTCGACCATGCTGTCCAGCTGATCAACGACCACGAGTTCGGCAACGGCACGGCGATCTTCACGCGCGACGGCGACGCCGCGCGCGAGTTCGTCAACCAGATCAAGGTTGGCATGGTCGGCGTCAACGTGCCGATCCCTGTGCCGATGGCGTTCCACAGCTTCGGCGGCTGGAAGCGCTCGCTGTTCGGCGACCACTACATGCACGGGCCCGAGGGCGTGCGCTTCTTCAGCCACCTCAAGACGATCACCTCGCGCTGGCCGACCGGCATCCGGGCGGGCAGCGAGTTCGTCATGCCGACCATGCGCTGAGTGCGCTTTCCACGGAGCGATAAATCATGGCCATTCTGAGCGACGACGCCCTGCGCCAGCTGTTCCACGAGGCGCGCACGCACAATGTCTGGACCGACCAGCCGGTCACCGACGCGGAGTTGCACCAGGTCTACGAGCTGGCGAAGATGGGCCCGACCAGCGCCAACTGCTCGCCGGCGCGCTTCCTGTTCCTGCGCGGCAAGGCCGCCAAGGAGCGCCTCAAGCCGGCGCTGAGCTCGACCAATGTCGAGAAGACGATGACCGCGCCGGTCACCGTGATCATCGGCTCGGATCAGCAGTTCTACGAGCATCTGCCGAAGCTGTTCCCGCACAACCTGGACGCCAAATCCTGGTTCACCGGCAACGCGGCGCTCGCCGAGACCACGGCGTTCCGCAACGCGACCCTGCAGGGCGGCTATTTCATCATCGCCGCGCGCGCGCTCGGGCTCGATTGCGGCGCCATGTCAGGCTTCGACAACGCCAAGGTCGATGCGGCGTTTTTTCCCGACGGCCGCGTCAAGTCGAACTTCCTGATCAATCTCGGCCACGGCGACGCCGGCAAGCTGTTCCCCCGCAGCCCACGCCACAGCTTCGACGACGCCTGCAAGATCCTCTGACGCTATGGAACCATCCCCCTCCCCCCTTGAGGGGGAGGGTCAGGGAGGGGGGTATCCGCCCGCGCACCCAACTGCCGCCAAATGTCCTCGACCACGCGATCGGTCTCGATCAGCACTTCGCGATTGCCGTAGCGCAGCACTCGGTAGCCGACGCTCTCGAGCCAGTCCGAGCGGATTGCCTCGTTGACGTCATCGACATCGTGGTGCGCGCCGTCGACCTCGACGATCAGATTCGCCGACATACACGCAAAATCGACAACGTAACGGCCAATCGGAACTTGTCGGCGGAAGCGATGTCCGACGACCTGCTTGCGCCGCAGACGCGCCCACAGCCGACGCTCGGCATCGGTCATGTTGGTGCGGAGGCGGCGCGCGACTACGGATGGCATCTTTCTCGTCGTTCCATACCCCCCTCCCCGTCCCTCCCCCTCAAGGGGGGAGGGGGATCATTCCACGTGTGTTGCAAGAGTTTTCCCTACGCCATCCCCAACAGGCGGTAGAGGCGGCGGACATAGTTGCCGAAGGCTTCGTGGGTCTTCATCTCGAGCGTGCGCGGATGGGGCAGCGCGACCTCGAAATTGTCGGCCATGCGCGCGGGACCGGCGGTCAGCACGACGACGCGGGTGGCGAGGAAGACGGCTTCCTGGATGCCGTGGGTGACGAACAGGATGGTCTTGCGGCTCTCGCGCCAGATGCGCAGCAGCTCGAGATTCATCTTCTCGCGGGTCAGCGCGTCGAGCGCTGCGAACGGCTCGTCCATCAGGATCAGCTTGGGATCGTGGATCAGCGCGCGGGCGATCGCAGCGCGCTGCTGCATGCCGCCCGACAGCTCGTAGGGATATTTGTCCTCGCAGCCGGCCAGCCCGACCATGTCGAGCAGGTCGCGCGCGCGGGCGCGGCTGGCGGCGATCGGCAGGCCGAGGATCTCGGCCGGCAACAGCACGTTGGCGAGCACGCGGCGCCATTTCAGCAGCAGGGGCTGCTGGAACACCATGCCGACGTCGCGCGCCGGATCGAAGCGTTCGGCGTCGGTGCCGATACGCAGGATGCCGGAATCCGGCGCGGTCAGCCCGGCGAGCATGCGCAGGATCGTGGTCTTGCCGCAGCCCGACGGCCCGACCAGCGACACCAGCTCGCCCGAGCCGACATCGAAGCTGGCCTCCGAGATCGCCAGATGCTCGGTGCGCGCGCGGCGATAGGTCTTGCGCACCCCGTCGAGGCGGATGAACGGCGGCGCCATCGCTAGTCGAGCCGCGCGTCGCGCACGACCAGCAGCCGCTCGAGCAGCACGACCATGGCATAGAGCGTCATGCCGATCAGGCTGATCAGGATCACGGCCATGAACATCGCCGCGGTGTCGAGCGCGACCTGGACCTGCAGCATCAGATAGCCGAGGCCGCGGTCGGAGCCGAGGAACTCGCCGACCACCGCGCCGGCAACCGCCAGGATCGCGGCCACCTTCATGCCGGAAAATATGTAGGGCAGCGCGCCAGGCAGCTGGATCTTGGTGAACAGCTGCCAGCGCGAGCCGCGGATCGAGCGCACCAGATCGAGCAGCTCAGGCTCGACCTCGCGCAGACCGCGCGAAGCGGTCAGCACCACCGGAAAGAAGCCGATCGCGAACGCGATCAGGATGTTCGGCCCGATGCCGTATTTGAACCAGACGATGATGAGCGGCCCGAGCGCGACCTTGGGGATCATGTTGAGCGTGACGAGCAGCGGCATCGCGGCAGTCTCGAAGCCGCGCCACCAGGAGAACAGCATCGCCAGGCTGACGCCGACGCCGACCGCCAACAGATAGCCGCCGAAGATCTCGGCTGCGGTCACCACGGTGTTGTCGAGCCAGCGATAGTTCGCCTGCGACAAGGTCGCGACGGTCGCGAGCGGAGTCGGCATGACGAAGGCCGGCACCTTGTCGAGGGTTACGAACAGCTGCCAGACCACCACCAGCGCCAGATGGCTGAGGATGATCACGGTGATCCGGCGCAGGGCCAGCGCTTTGTCGTCCATCGGCCGACCTTACGCAGCGCCGCCGGGGCTTGCCACCCTCGCCGTGCCGGTCGGATCGAGCTGCGATCGTGGTTAAAATTCGGTGATGGGCGGCGTCATGGCTAACAACGCGTTACCGCACAAATTAGCGAAGATATCGACATGTTTTTAACTTTTTCAGCGTCTAGTACCCACCGCGACGCGCGGGCGGATTGGCAGCTCGCGACGCGCAGCGCCGCATGACCGACGTCACGAGAGGTTGCCACGCATGGGACGCACCCGCGTCTTGCTGGTCGAGGACGATCTTCTGATCGCCTGGACGATTTCTTCGGTCCTCAAGCAGCTCGGCTGCACCGTGGTCGACTATGCCGACAATGCCGATCAGGCGGTCGAGCGCGCGATCGCGGTGCGGCCCGACGTCATCCTGATGGATATCGGGCTGGCGGGCGGGCGCGACGGCATCGCGGCGGCCGAGGAGATCCGCGCCTCGACCGGCCAGTCGGTGATCTATCTGACCGGGCATGCCGACGTCGCGACCCTGCAGCGCGCCGCCCAGACCGCCCCGCTTTCCTTCGTCTTCAAGCCGTTCGACGAGGCGACCCTAGGCGCCGCGCTCGACCGCGCGCTCGCCCGCCAGCCGACGGTCACCTAGCCAGATTTGCTCAGCCGCCCTGCTTGGCCAGCGCGGCGGCGCGGATCTGGCTCAGGCTGGCGCGCGGCGTCAGGGCTTCGGGATCGAGCTTGAGCTCGATCAACGCCGCCTTGCCGGCGCCGAGCGCGCGCGCGAAGGCCGGCGCGAACTCTTCGGTGCGCTCGACCAGCTCGCCGTGCGCGCCGTAGGCGCGCGCCAGCGCGGCGAAGTCCGGGTTGATCAGGTCGGTGCCCCAGACATGCGCCGGATATTCGCGCTCCTGATGCATCCGGATGGTGCCGTACATGCCGTTGTTGACGACGATGAAGATCGGCGCGACGCCGTACTGCTTGGCGGTCGCGAGCTCCTGGCCGCACATCAGGAAGCAGCCGTCGCCGTTGAACGACACCACGGTGCGCGTCGGCTGCACGATCTTGGCGGCGACCGCCGCCGGCACGCCGTAGCCCATCGCGCCGCTGGTCGGCGCGAGCTGGGTGCGGAAGCTCTTGTACTGGTAGAAGCGATGCACCCAGACGGCGTAGTTGCCGGCGCCGTTGGTGATGATCGTGTCGTCCGGCAGGGTCTCGCGCAGGTGCTTCATGACCTGGCCCATGTCGAGCGCGCCCGGCACCTTGGGCAGCTCGAGCGTGGCGAGATAGTCGGCGCGCGCCGCCGCGGTCCAGCCGCGCCAGGAAGGTGCCGCGACGGGCGCGAGCGCGCGCGCCGCGGCGGCGAATTGCGGCATGCCGGACAGGATCGGCAAATCGGCCTGGTAGACGCGGCCGAGCTCCTCAGCCGCCGGATGCACGTGAATCAGAAGCTGCTTGGGTCGCGGCACGTCGACCAAGGTGTAGCCGCTCGTCACGGTCTCCTCGAGCCGCGTGCCGACCGCGAGCAGGAGATCGGCGTGCTTGACGCGCTCGGCGAGCTTCGGATTGATGCCGACGCCGATGTCGCCGACATAGCAGGCGTGCCGATTGTCGAACAGATCCTGGCAGCGGAAGCCGACGCCGGTCGCCAGCGAGTTGGCCTCGGCGAACGCCAGGATGTCGCGCGTCGCCGCCAGGTTCCAGGTGCCGCCGCCGAGGATCATGAGGGGTCGCTGCGCGGCCTCCAGCAAGCGGCGCAGCCGCTCCATGTCGGCGGCGGCGGGCGACGCCTGGACCGGCTGGTAGGGCCCGGCATCCTCGACGTCGACCTCGTCGGTCAGCATGTCCTCGGGCAGCGACAGCACGACCGGTCCCGGCCGCCCGGAGGTCGCGACCGCGAAGGCGCGCGCGACATATTCGGGAATCCGCCGCGCGTCGTCGATCTCGGCGGCCCATTTGGCGAGCGGCCCGAACATGGCGCGGAAATCGACCTCCTGAAAGGCCTCGCGGTCGCGCATCTCGCGCGCGATCTGGCCGATGAACAGGATCATGGGCGTCGAATCCTGCTTGGCGGTGTGCACACCGACCGCGGCGTGGGTGGCGCCCGGGCCGCGCGTCACCATGCAGATGCCCGGCTTGCCGGTCAGCTTACCGTAGGCCTCGGCCATGTTGGCCGCGCCGGCCTCCATGCGGCAAGTGATCAGCCGGATCGCGTTGCGCGCGTCATAGAGGCCCTCGAGCACCGCGAGATAGCTCTCGCCCGGCACCGAGAACACCGTGTCGACACCGTGGCTCACCAGCTGGTCGACCAGGACCTTGCCGCCGTGGCGCAGCTTGGGGGATTGGCTCATGACGCGCACTCACAGTTGGATCGGGAAATCGATGAAGACCTGGTAGCGCTGGGTCTTCGGCTTGTCCTTGTCCTCGGCGTCGACATAGCCGATCGAGCTGCGGCCCGTGAGGGCCAGCGGCAGGATCATGACCCGCACGAACGCGGTCTCGGCGCTGGTCGAGGCGGCGGCGAACACCGGATCGGGCCCGGTCTCGAACCAGGCCTCGCCGGGTGCGACGTCGTGGGTCTTGCCCTGGGTCTCGATCCGGATGCTGCCATGGAGCAGGCGACGGATGCCCGGCCCCTGATGGCGATGCAGATGGGCGACGCCGCCGACCGGGAAGTCTACGCGGTCGCCGCGCATCAGATATTTTTCTGCCGGATCGAGCGCGACCGGCGCGGCGAGCACAAGCCGGCCGGCCGGCGCCGGAGCACCGCGCGACAGCTCGAAACGCAGCACGGTCGCGCCGGCAGCGCCGTCGACCGTCAGCGCGCCCGCGCCACACCAGGCCGAGTTGGCGGCGAGCGCCGCCGCGCTGTCGGCGGCGGCGAGCTTGGCGGCGCCGTCGACCAAATAGAGCACGCGGTTGCCCGGCGGCAGCGCCAGGGTTTCGCCGCCGCCCAGGCGATGCTCGAACAGGGCCAGCGAAAAATCCGCCATCGGCTCAGCGGATCGGCGAGAACGGGGTCGGGATCAGGATCTGGCTCTCCTGACGCACGATCAGGGGCCGGACCTTGCCGATATAGGCTTGCCAGCCGGGGTCTGCGCCGAGCTCCTTGCGCTTGCGCTCGCGCTCGTTGAGGTCGGCGTAGCCCCACATGTGGATGATCTGGTTGAGCTCGCCGAGCTCCGAATAGAAATAGCCGACCATGCGCGGCAGGATGCGCGTCTGGATCGCCATGCCTTCGTGCTCGTAGAGCTTCAGATATTCCGAGGTCTTGCCGGGATACAGCGTGTAGGTGCGCTTCTCGACGATCATGGGAAACTCCTCTGTCAGACCTTGCCGAGCGCCTGCAGGATGCGCTCGGGCGTGAAGGGTTGCGCCAGCACGCGCGCGCCGAAGGGCGCCAGCGCGTCGTTGATCGCGTTCATCACCGCGGCCGGCGCGCCCGCCGTGCCGGCCTCGCCAGCGCCCTTGGCGCCGAGCTCGGACTCGGCGGTCGGCGTCGCGACATGGGCGACCTCGATGTCGGGCAGTTCGGCCGCCATGGGGACGAGATAGTCGGCCATCGAGCCGTTGCGCAGCTGACCGGCTTCATCATAGACGCATTCCTCGAGCAGCGCAGCGCCCAGGCCCTGAACCACGCCGCCGCGGATCTGCTCGTCGACCAGCAGCGGGTTGACCACGCGGCCGCAATCCTCGACCACCCAGTGGCGCAGCAGGGTGATGAAGCCGGTCTCGACGTCGACCTCGAGCCAGCTTGCCTGGATGCCGTTCGTGAAGGCGAACGGATAGTGCTTGGTGATGTAATGCCGCGTCGCCACCAGCTCGGCCTGGAAATCCCTGGGCAGGGTGTCGCCGCGGAAATAGACGACGCGGGCGACCTCGTCGATCGTCATGCGCGCAGCGCCGCCGGCGCGGTCGACGATCTTGCCGTCATGCGTATCCAAGCTCGCCGGGTCGGCCTGCAGCAAGGTGCCGGCAACCGCGAGGATGTTGGCGCGCAGCGCGTGACCGGCGCGCAGGGTCGCTTCGCCGCCAATTCCGGTGCCGCGCGAGGCCCAGGTACCGCCGCCATAGGGCGTCACCTGAGTGTCGCCGGTGACCACTCGCACCTGGTCGAGCCGAACGCCGACCGCGGTGGCGGCGACCTGGGCGATCATCGTCTCGGTGCCCTGGCCCTGCTCGGTGACGCCGGTCAGGCAGGTGATCGTGCCGCCCGGATCGAGCCGGATGGTGCAGCCGTCCTGGGCCGAGATCGGCGCCCCCCCGATGCCGTAGAGCAACGGGCTCGGATTGGTCAGCTCGATGAAGCTCGCGATGCCGATGCCGCGATGGATGCCGCGCGTGCGCAACGTCGCCTGCTCGCGCCGCAGCTCGTCATAGCCCATCAGGACAACCAGCTTGTCGAGGCATTGATGGTGCGACAGTTTCTCGAAGACGAAGCCCGATGGCGAGGTGTGGGGATAGGCGTCGTCGCGGATCAGGTTGCGGCGCCTCATCTCGATCGGATCGAGCCCGAGCTTGGCCGCCGCCATGTCGACCAACCCCTCGGTGACCGCGCAGGCGATCGGATGGCCGACCGCGCGATATTGCGACGTCACGGTCTTGTTCTGCAGCACCACCGTGGTGCGCGCGCGGTAGTTTTTGAAATCGTAGGGGCCGCCGGTCAGCATGATGACCTGGTTGCCCTCGATCGCGCTGGTGCGCGGATAGACCGAATAGGGTCCGATGCCGGTCAGATCGTCGATCGCGATCGCGACGATCTCGCCGGTCGCCGACACGGCGAGCCTCCCGGCGATGCGGTGATCGCGGGCGTGGATGTCGGTGACGAAGCTCTCGAGCCGGTCGGCGATGAACTTCACCGGCCGGCGCAGCAGGCGCGACAGCGCTGCCGTGGCGAGCTCGTCGGGATACGCATGCACCTTGATGCCGTAGGAGCCGCCGACGTCGCGGCAGATCACGCGCACCTGCAGCTCGGTCAGGCCGAGATGCCGCGCGAACACGGTCTGCATCATGTGCGGCGCCTGGTGCGACTGGTGGACCGTCAGGAGCTGCTCGGCGTCGTTCCAATCGGCCAGGATCGAGCGGCCCTCCAGGCAGACTCCGGTGTGCCGGCCGGTGTGGAACACCGCCTCGACGACCGTGTGGGCGCCGGCGAACGCCGCATCGACCGCTCCGGTCTCGATCTCGCGCCGGAAGCACAGATTGTCGCCCAGCTCGGGATGGATCACCACGGTCCGGGGATCGAGCGCGGTCTCCATGTCGGTCACCACGGGCAGCGGCTGCCAGTCGATCTCGACCCGCGCCGCGCCGTCCTCGGCCGCTGCACGGCTGTCGGCGACCACGGCGACCGCGGCTTCGCCCTGCCAGCAGGCGCGCTCGACCGCCAGCGGATATTGCGGCGCCGATTTCATGCCGGTGAGGTGGGTCAGCACCCCGACCCACGGCGTGCAGTGCGTCGCCAGCTCGCGCCCGGCGACGACGCGCACGACCCCCGGGCTGGAAGCGGCCGCCGCGGTCTCGATCGCGCCGATGCGCGCGTGCGCATGCGGGCTGCGCACGAACGCGACATGCAGCATGCGCGGCAGCGTCAGATCGTCGACGAACTGCCCCTTGCCCTGGAGCAGCCGCTTGGCATTGGGCCGCGGCACCGCGCGGCCGATATAGGAGTTCGGGCGGTCGAGCGCACCGGCCGAGATCAGCTCGCCCTTCATCGGACGCGCCTCGCCTGCGCCACCGTCTCGATCGCGTCGACAATCGCGTGATAGCCGGTGCAGCGGCAGTAATTGCCGGACAGGAACGCGCGGATCGCCGCGCGATCGGCGCTCGGCTCGGCCTGCAGCAGCGCGTCCGCGGTGATCAGCATGCCGGCGGTGCAGTAGCCGCATTGCAGCGCGTTGCGGGCATGGAACGCCGCCTGCAGATCGGCGAGCGCGCCGCTCTCGGTCAGGCCCTCGATGGTCTCGACAGTGGTGCCGTCGGCCTGCACCGCGAGGAACAGGCAGCCGCGCACGATCGCGCCGTCGACCCGCACGGTGCAGGCACCGCATACGCCATGCTCGCAGCCGACATGCGAGCCGGTCAGCTGCAGCTCGAGGCGCAGGAAATCGACCAGATGCTGGCGCGGCTCGACGCGCCGCGTGACGCGCTCGCCATTGACCGTCAGGGTGATCTCCTGGATCGGCGCGCTCACGCGGCGTCTCCGGTCGCCATGCCCTGCACCACGCGGCCGAGCAGCACGCGCGCGAGATGCAGCTTGGTCTTGGCGCTGCCATGCAGGTCGGGCGGCGGATCGAGATCCTCGGCCAACGCCGCCTGGGCGGCCTGCAGGCGCGGCGCACCGAAGAGGCCGGCGGTCAGGCGGGCCGCGGCGGCGCTCGCCACGACCGGGCCGGTACCGACCCCGAAGAACACCAGGGCGAGCGCGGCGAAGCCGGCGCCGACGCGGCGTCCCTGGGCCGCCAGCCCGACCATCGCGTAGTCGCCGTGGCGGCGCGCCAGCTCGTCGAAGCCGCAGCTTCCACCGGCGCCGCCGAGCGGCAGCTCGATTGCGGTCAGGAGCTCGCCCGGCGCCAGCGCGGTCTGGTAGAGGCCGGTGAAGAACGCGCGCGCCGGCAGCGTGCGCGTGCCCTGCGGACCGGTGATCTCGAGCACGGCATCGAGCGCGACCACGCAGGCCGGTAGTTCCGCGGCCGGATCGGCGAAGGCCAGGCTGCCGCCGATCGTGCCGCGGTTGCGGATCGCCGGATGGGCGATGAAGGGCACGGCGCGCGCCAGCAGCGGCGCATGGCGCCGCACCGCCTCCGACGCGCCCAGCGCGGTGTGGCGCACCAGCGCGCCGATGCGCAGCACGCCGCCGGCGACCGCGATCTGCGCGAGCTCGGACAGGCCGTTGATGTCGATCAGGAGCGCGGGCGCCGACAGCCGCATGTTGAGGGTCGCGACCAGGCTCTGGCCGCCGGCCAGGATCTTGGCGTCGTCGCCATGAAGCGCCAGCAGGTCGAAGACCCGCGCAAGCGAGCGCGGCTTTTCGTAGGCAAATGGCGCCGGCTTCACCCGCCCCTCCCTGGTTGCACGCACGCGCCTGCCGCGTGCCGCGGCCTCGGGCGAAAATTAAGCCGACCGGCTCCGCTGCCTGTCAATCGACGATCCGGCGGCGCATCAGGCCGGCTGCAGCAGCGCGTCGACCTGGTCGCCGCGGCGCACGAGGTTGAGCCGTTGCGCCTCGGCCTCGAAACTGGCGATCTGCTCCGGCGTGAAGATCGACGCGCCGGGGTCGACGGCATAAGAGGTGGCGGCATCGAGCGCGATGTCGCGGCGATATTGCTCGCTGCCCCAGAACTGGAACGAAGTCGAATCGCAGGCCAGCTCAGCGACCCGCAGCCCGGCTTGCGCGGCCGCCAGCTCCAGGCTGCGGTGGGAGTGCAAATAAAGATGACGCGGCGCGTCGAGCTGAACCCAGTCGGTGCCGTAGCGATCCCAGGCCTCGGACGTGACCGTCGGCACGCGTACGCGGATCGTGCCGCCCGGCGCCAGCAGGGCGCGGCATTGGCGCAGCGCAGCCTGCTGGTCGACCATGTGCTCGAGCGAATGGTTGAACTCGATCAGATCGAACGGACCCGCCATGTCTACGGGTTCGCCCCGCTGCACGAGAATCCGGCCGCGCGCATCGAGCGCGGACGATTCGAGGAAGCGGTCGATCCCGATCGCCCGATCGAAGCCGAAGCCGCGCAATGCCGCGACGTGCTGGCCGCCGCCCGCGCCGACATCCAGGATGCGATGGCGCGGCGTCACGCCGAGGCGACGATAGGGCTCGAGAAACGCCGCATAGTGGCGCAGCGCCGGATGCAGGCGCGCGATCTTCGCGAAGCCGATCCGATCGCGGGGATCGACGCACGCCAACCGCCCCACCAGCCGACGCACCAGGCGCTTGAGCGGACCGGCCGCGGCTTCATGGCCGACGCGTTCGTGATAGGCGGCCGGATAGAAGCGCTCCAGATCGCGAGGGATCGCGGCGATCTGGAGGCAGAAGCACGCCGCGCATTCGACATAGTCGAACCGCTCGCGCGTGCCGAACATCATCTCGCGGGCCTGGAACCGGCGTGGCGCCGGCGCGCCGCAAATCCGGCAGACGCCACCGGTCGACGACGTTGCGGTCATGTTCGGCTGGCCGCCCGCCGCCGGAAGCCGGTTCGGATCATTGCCCATGCTGACAGATCAGGAGCGCCGCGCGCGAGCAGCCACCATCGCGCACCTGCCCGGACGGTCCGTTCCCTGCAGCCTATCTTGCACGGGTTCTTGCACCGGCTTCTTGCGCTCGCTCCTGGCACCGGTTGCAATAGTTATCAAACGATCATCTAATTCAAGCACCGATGACCGCATCCTTCCTGCCCGCCAACACCACCGCCACGCCGGCCTGGCTGGCGCGCCGCGCCGCGATGGTCGAGCGCGCCCAGGCGCTGCTGCCGGCGCTGCGCAGCCGCATCGCCGAAGCCGAAGCAACACGGACGATTCCCGCCGCGACGATTCACGAATTCCACGAAACCGGCCTGTTCCGCGTGCTCCAACCGGCGCGCTGGGGCGGCGCCGAGCTCGATTTCGGCATCTATGTCGAGATCGGCGCGATCCTGGGCGCCGCCTGTGCGTCGAGCTCGTGGGTGTGGGCCAATCTGGTCAGCCACCACTGGATGCTCGCCTGGTGGCCCGAGGCGGCACAGCGCGAACAGTGGGAGGCCGATCCGGACGTGCTGATCGGCTCGGCCTTCGTGTTTCCGTGCGGACGCGCCAGCAAGATCGATGGCGGCTATCGCCTGCAGGGCCGCTGGCCGTTCTCCAGCGGCATCAATCATTGCAGCTGGCTGATGGTCGGCGGACAGGTCGCGCAAGGGGCCGGCGAGCCACCCGAGCTGCGCATGTTCCTGGTGCCGCCGGACGGCTACCAGGTGATCGACACCTGGCAGGTCAGCGGCCTGCGTGGCACCGGCAGCCACGATGTCGCGATCGCCGAGGCGATCGTGCCCGAATACCGCACCGTGGCGGTCGCCGGGACGCGCGACGCGACCTCGCCCGGCTGCGCGATCAATACCGCGCCGGTGTTTCGCGTGCCCATGTTCGCAATCTTCCCCTATGCGATCGCGGGCACCGTGCTCGGCATCGCCGAGGGCGCGGTCGCTCAATACACCGAGGCGCTCAAGACCAAGACCGCGACCTATACCGGCGCGCGCATCGCCGAGC
>Ga0302324_100016061_pt1 | contig 14951 bp, 9 predicted proteins | sample Palsa_T0_1_FD_201949 | JGI IMG/M metagenome (GOLD analysis project Ga0302324, IMG submission 201949) | Peat permafrost microbial communities from Stordalen Mire near Abisko, Sweden - Palsa_T0_1 | ecosystem: Environmental > Terrestrial > Soil > Palsa > Peat permafrost | place: Sweden: Abisko...
GGTGACAAGAGCTTGTCCTCCTAAATACTTGCTTGCTGGCAAGCATTAGTTTAGCAGGCCGACGTCAGCGCCCGCCGGACCCTCGAATCGTGAAAGTCAGTTCAAGTCCCGCCTCGTTTTACCCGATGTCGTTAGGGAGAGATCCGATTGTCCGACGCTGCTCACATATTTTCGAACCTGGAGGTCTGGCACCCTCGCGTGCTTGTCGTCGATGACGATGAGGTGTGCCGCCTTGCCGCCACCACGCTGCTGGAGCGTCTGGGGCTGGCGGTGGACGTCGCCAGCGATGGCCGCGAGGCGCTCGAGATGGCCGCCGAGTAGCTGTACGTGGCGATCTTCATGGACTGCTCAATGCCGGAGGTCGACGGCTACACCGCTGCGAGGCAGATCGGCCGCCGGGATGGCCCGAGCCGGCACACGCTCGTGATCGCGATGACCGCGCATTCCCGCACCGTGTGCCTGGCCGCTGGGATGGGTTTCCACATCACCAAGCCGCTGGAGATCGACGAGCTGAGAGCGGATTGCACGCGGCTGGGGTTGTTGGCGCGAGCCGGCACCTTGCCAAGCGAGCCCGCCCCAATGTCGGAAAGCGACTCGCCGCTGATGATGCTGTCGGGCGAAGGCCTCGCGGCGAATGCCCCTGGGGCAGAGGCTGCATGGACAGTCATCGAGCAGGCTACCTTCCGACTGCCGGAGCTGTGGAGAGCTACCAACGCAGCTGACTTTACTGCGCTTCGTCAGATTTCCCAGGAGCTGAGCCGTGAAGCGACGGTGGTCGGCGCGCTGCGCGTCGCCGATCTGTGCAGCAGCCTGGCTAACGCCGCCGGAGAGGGTCAGACCGCCGTCGTGGCGGCGATCGAGCTGCAGCTCCGGCAGGCGCTTGCGGACACGGCGGAGGCGATCAAATCGCAGCTAGACGGTACGGCGTCCACGGAAGCATCCACGGCCCCTCATTCGCCGACGCGCATCGCGATCGCCGACGATGACGCCCTGGCGCGCTTCGCCATCGAGACGTTGATCGGCGCTGCTGACGGACTTGCCTTGGTGGGGAGTGCCGAAGGGGTTGACGAAATCGTCGAGCTCGCAATCGCCCAGCGACCGGACGTGGTGGTGCTGGATTGGATGATGCCGGGAGGCGGCGGGCCGGAGGCCGCGCGGCGGATTCTGAGCCGCAGCCCCGATACGCGTATCGTCGCGCTGACGTCATCGGACAGTTTCGATGCCCGACTCGAGATGGCTCGCGCCGGAGCGCGCGATTTCGTCGTCAAGGGCGGCGCCCCCGAGAAGCTGACAGAGACGATCCGCCACGGGCTTGGGGCCGCGGCGTAATGGCTGCTGAGCACCGATCACCTGATCGGACGCGACCTCGGGCGCTGCTCGCCGACGATGACCCTGTTGTCATCGCTGCTCTCTCTGCTCAGCTTGAGCACCAGTTCTCCGTCGTCGCGGTTGCGGGTGATGCTGACAGTGCGATCGCCCTTGCTCGTCAGCACAGTCCGGCTGTGGCCCTCGTCGACGTCGAGATGCCCGGCGGCGGACTTCACGCAACCCGCGGCATCCATCATGACTCGCCCGCTACCGCGGTGGTGATCCTGACGGCTGATGATTCGCGCGCCTCGGTCCTTCAGTTTCTCGACGCCGGCGCGATGGCGTTTCTGCGCAAGGGCATTCCGCCGCACCAGCTCGTCGCGCGACTGAACGAGGCGATCGCCGCGCACGGAGCGCTTGTCCAGCGCGCTGACCGGCAGCGCAAAGTGGCGGAGGACCGCTTTCGCGCCGCGTTTGACCAGGCTGGCGTGGGGATGGCGATCGTGGCACTCGAAGGGGCAGAGGCAGGTCGGCTGGTGGAGGCGAATTCCGCATTTGGGTGGATGCTCGGCCGCGAGGCCGCTGAGCTGGTCGGCGCCAACCTCGAGAAATGGACACACGCCGACGATTTGCCCGACGGCGTCGGGGACCCGCTGGCCGCGCTGGCACGGGGCGATCTCGAGCGCGTCGAATTCGAGCAGCGCTATCTACACAGTGACGGGCACGTCCTCAGCGCACTCGCCACGGCGGCGAGCTATCTGGATGAGGACGGCCGGCGCGTCGCGATCATCCAAGTGCTCGACATCTCAGAGCGCAAGCGATTTGAGGGCCGGCTCGAGTACCTGGCCGACCATGACGCGTTGACGGGGCTGTTCAACCGTCGGCGCTTCGAGCAGGAGCTTGACCGCGAGATCATCCGCGGCCGGCGCTACGGCGGCCGGGGAGCGGTCCTCGCGCTCGATCTCGACGGGTTCAAGTTCGTCAACGACTCACTCGGCCATGCTGCGGGCGACGAGCTCGTCTCGTCGCTGGCGGCGACGATGCGTCGCACCTTGCGTGACAGCGACATCGTCGCGCGCACCGGCGGCGATGAGTTCGCGGTGATTCTCCCCGAATCTGATGAGCAAGCGGCTCTACTCACCGGCGAAAGGCTCCTGAGCGCGATCAGCCGTGAGGGGATCATGTCGCACAGCAACCGCCATGCGAAGGTCACCACCTCGATCGGGCTTACCGTCTTCGAGGGCGGCGATCAGTTGCCGGCCGAGGACCTGTTGGTCGAGGCCGACATCGCGATGTACGACGCCAAGTCGGGCGGCAAGAATCGGATCTGCGTCTACAACCGAGATAAGCAACACCGCGAGCGCATAACCGCCCGCCAGGACTGGATGCGGCGCCTCCAGCAAGCGATCGAGGAAGAGCGCTTCGTCCTCTATGCCCAGCCGATCGTTCCGGTCTGCTCAAGCGGTGTCCCTCGCTTCGAGCTGCTGCTGCGAATGCCAGATGACCACGGCGATCTGATCCCGCCCGGAGCGTTCCTGTATTACGCCGAGCGCTGCGACCTGATCCAGCCGATCGACTACTGGGTCATGACCCAGGCCGTCAAGATGCTTCACGAGTACCACTCCCGTGGCATCGACATCTCGCTCGCGATCAACGTATCGGGAAAGACGCTGAACAAAGGGGCAATCGGCGAGCACCTGCGCCAGCTTCTCGAAACACACGAGATTCCCGAAGGCCGCCTGGTCGTCGAGCTCACCGAGACCGCTGCGATCGCGAACATGCAACGCGCTCGAGAGCTGGCTCACTACCTGCGAGAGCTCGGCTGCCGGCTCGCGCTCGATGACTTCGGCGCCGGGTTCGCCACCTTCTACTACCTGAAGCATCTCGAGTTCGACTACATCAAGATCGACGGTGAATTCATCAAGCACCTGCCCGGCACGCACGCCGATCAACTAGTGGTGCGCGCCGTCGTCGACATTGCCCGCGGGCTCGGTGCCGACACGATCGCCGAATTCGTCCAAGACGACGAGACACTCGCGCTGCTGCGCGAGCTCGGCGTCGGATACTCGCAGGGCTACCACACCGGCCGCCCCGGCCCCCTCGAGGCGATCCTCCCGCAACTCCAAACGACCAAGAATGGGTAATGTCGATGCCTTCGCGAGCTGATCACGCTCCCCGAGAGGAGTACCTGCGCACGGCACTCGCCGCGCTGCAAAACCTGCCCGATGCGGCAGTTTTCGTGTTCGACGCGGACCTGCGATATGTCCTGGTGGCCGGACAAGCGGTGGGCCAGACAGGATTCGACCCCGACGCGGTGGAAGGGCGGCCGATTGCGGAAGTCTTGCCGCCCGAGCAATGGGCGATCTGGGAGCCGCTCTGTCGTGCGGCGCTCCGTGGCGAGGCGAACTCGGTCGAAGTGCAGTCGCTCGAGGACTCGCGGTGGTATCGCGTGCAACTGGGCCCGTGCCTTGACGGGAACGGCGGCACGGCGGGAGGGCTTGCGGCGGTCCGTGACATTACGGATCGCAAGCACGCGCTGGATCGCGTCGAGGGCCTCCTGGAATCCGCGCCCGACGCGATGGTCGTAGTCGATGAGCAAGGCGTGATCGTGCTCGTCAATGCTCAAGCCGAGAAGCTCTTCGGCTACGAGCGCAGTGAGCTGCTCGAAAAGCGCGTCGAGATGCTGGTGCCCCAGGACGCGCGTGCTGGTCATGCAGATCAGCGATCGCGCTACTCAGCGGACCCACACAAGCGCGGGATCGGAACGAACTTGGATCTACGCGGGCGACGCAAGGACGGAACCGAGTTCCCGGCGGAGGTGTCCGTAACCCCGCTGATCACCGAAACGGGGACGCTGGTATCGAGCGCGATTCGTGACATCAGCGAACGTCAGCGGCTCGAGGCTCTCGCCGGACATCTCGCGGCTGTCGTGGAGTCGTCCCCCGAGGCGATCATCAGCAAGACAGTCGACGGAACCATCGTGAGCTGGAACCCAGGGGCCGAACGGCTGTACGGGTACTCCGAAGCCGAGATTATCGGCAAGCCGATCTCAACGATCGTGCCGCCAGGGCATCATGACGAAGTTCAGAGCCTGATCAAACGAGTGTTCGGCGGCGAGCGGTTAGACGACCATTACGCGATGGTGCGACGTTGCAAGGACGGGTCGCTCGTCGACGTGTCCCTGGCGATCTCGGCCGTCCGAGACGCCAGCGGTCGGGTCATCGGCGCCTCTACGATCGCGCGCGACATCACGGAGCAGAAGCGAGCTGCGGCAGCGCTCGCCCAAGCGCGAGCGGACATCGACCGGTTCTTCGCGCTCTCACTCGATCTGATGATGATCGCGAATGACGAGGGCCATTTCGTTCGCGTAAACCCGGCGTTCGAGCGTTTGCTCGGATACTCGCCCCAGGAGCTGATCGGGAAGCCGTTCACGGATTTCATCCACCCCGACGATCTCGAGCCCACCCTCCAGCGCTACAGCGAACAAACGGCCGGCGGCAAGGTGAACAGCTTCGAGAACCAGTATCGCCACACCGATGGGTCGTATCGGTGGGTGCTGTGGAGCGCGACGGCCACCGAAGATGGACTGATATATGCGACAGGCCGCGACGTGACCGAGCGCAGGCAGATGGAGGAGGACCTTCGAGCGAGTCGCGAACAGGCGCTCGAGGCGTCGCGTTTGAAGTCAGAGTTCGTGGCCAACATGAGCCACGAGATCCGCACCCCGCTCAACGGAGTGGTGTGCATGTCCGAGCTGCTGCTGGAAACCGAGCTCGAGAGCGATCAGCGCGAATACGCGGCGGTCACGCTGACCTCGGCCGAGGCACTGATGCGAGTGATCAACGACATCCTCGACTTCTCGAAGATCGAAGCCGGCAGGCTCGACATCGTCGACGAGGACTATTCGATCGAGACCATGGTCAGCGAGGTATGCGAGATGGTCGGGGGCAAGGCGCACGAGAAGAAGCTCGAGCTCGCGGTCTCAATTGGCTCCGAGGTCCCGCCGGTAGTGCGAGGCGACAGCAATCGTGTGCGCCAGGTACTGGCGAACCTGCTCGGTAACGCCGTCAAGTTCACCTCCGATGGCGAGATCGTCGTGCGCGTCGGCGTCGAGCGTCGCCCGAACGGGATCGAACTCCTTCGTCTGGAGGTAACGGACACCGGCATCGGGATCGAACGAGAAAAGCTGGCCCGACTCTTCCGTCCGTTCTCCCAAGGAGACGCCACGATGACGAGAAAGTACGGGGGGTCGGGGCTCGGGCTCTGCATCGCCAAGCAGCTCGTAGAACTGATGGACGGAGATCTCGGCGTTCAGAGTGCCCCAGGAGAGGGCAGCACCTTCTGGTTCACGCTCCCGTGCGAACGGGGTACCGCAGTCGACCCTGAACGCCGAGTTAGAGATCTGACCGGAACACGCCTACTGATCGTCGACGACAACGCGACCAACCGCGAGATCCTCGAGCAGCAAGCCGCCCACTGGGGGCTGGTTCCCGACAGCGCAGACGGCGGCCACTCAGCTCTCGAGCTGATGAATCGTGCGGCGGACGCCGGGCGGCCGTACGAGGTCGCGGTGGTCGACATGCACATGCCGGGGATGAACGGACTCGAGCTGGCACACGCGATCAAGGGGAATCCGCGGCTGCGCTCGACGCGCCTGATCATGCTCAGCTCGTCGCCCGTCCGGACATCCGAGACGCGCTCGGCAGGCATCGACGCAGAGCTTTCCAAGCCGGCGCGCCAATCGCGCCTCTACAACCAGCTCGTCGCCTCACTGCAGAGGGAGCCCCGCCTGTCGCTACCGGAACTGCGACCAGACACCAGCTCAGCAGCGCCTGCGACGGCCCGTCACGTACTCGTCGCAGAGGACAACGAAATCAACCAGTTCGCCGCCACTCAGGTCCTCCGGAAGCTCGGCTTCACTGTCGACATCGCGGAGAACGGACGTGAAGCGATCGAAATGTCCTGTAACAACGCGTATACCGCGGTATTCATGGACTGCCAGATGCCCGAAATCGACGGATACGCGGCGACCGCGACGATCCGCCGCCGGGAAGCGAACAAGCGGCATACGCCAATCATCGCCATGACCGCCCACACCATGGAGGGCGACCGCGACAAGTGCCTGGCCGCCGGCATGGACGACTACATCGCCAAACCGCTACGAATGGAGAAAGTCGCGGAGATCTGCGGCCGGCTCGGAGAGCGCGACCCTGCACCTGAAGCGCCTCCGACCTCAGCCCCAGCGCTATTCGATCCAACCGGGTTATTCGAGATTGCCGATGCCGACCAGGCAAGCAGGCTGATCTGGATGTTCATCGATCAAACGACCGAACGGCTGCCGCTGCTCGCAGACGCAATCGCAGCCGCCGACCCCGATGCGGTACACCAAATCGCACACGGGCTCAAGGGCAGCTCCGCCACGATCGGCGCGCCGCGTATCACCGACAGGTGCGGCGCACTTTGCGAACTCACGAAGAACGGCAGCACAGACGGCGCGTCAGACCTTTACTCGGATCTCGTCGCCGCGGTCAGCGACACCAAGGCCCCGATGCTGGCGTATCTGGATCAGACCGTAGCCGGCGCTACACACGCCTGATCCACCTCGGGCGGGCGCGCCGCGCAGCGCCAGAAGGCCGGCTCAGAACACGATCGTCCGCCCTTCGTGCACGAGCACGCGGTCGTCGAGATGGCTGCGCACCGCGCGCGCGAGGACGACGCGCTCGAGGTCCCGGCCCACGCGGACGAGATCCTCGAGCGTGTAGCCGTGGCCTACGCGCTGCACGTCCTGCTCGATGATCGGGCCGGCATCGAGCTCGGCGGTCACATAGTGGGCGGTGGCGCCGATCAGCTTCACCCCGCGGTCGTAGGCGCGACGGTAGGGCTCGGCGCCGGCGAAGGCGGGCAGGAAGGAGTGGTGGATGTTAATTACCGGGCACCCAACCCGCTCGAGGAACTCGCCACTGAGGATCTGCATGTACCGCGCCAGGATCACCATGTCGACGCGGCCGCCCAGGAGCTCGAGGGCGCGGCCCTCGGCCGCCTCCTTCTCCGCCGGCGTGACGGGAATGTGGTGGTACGGGACCCCGAGCGCCTCGACCTCGGCGCGCGCGTCGTCGTGGTTGGAGATCACGCACTCGATGTCCATATCGAGCTCGCCCCGACGCCGGCGCCAGAGCAGGTCGAGCAGGCAGTGATCCTCGCGCGAGGCCATCAGGGCCACGCGCATGCGCTCGTGCGCGTAGGAGATCCGCCACTCCATCTCGAAGCGCCGCGCCAGCTCGTCGAAGGCGGCCTCGAAGCGCGCGCGCTCGCCCCCGGCCTCGAGCGCCGGGAGATAGAAGGCCGCGCGCATGAAGAACGTGCCGTGCTCGGGGTGGGTCGAGTGCTGGTCGTTGGCGACGATGTTGGCGCCCTGCTCGAACAGGAAGCTCGATATCGAGGCGACGATCCCGGGACCGTCGGCACACGAGATGAGCAGCCGCGCGGTGTGCTCGGCGCCTCGCGGAGGCGCGGCAGGGGTGAGGCTCATCAGTGGCTCACAGCCGCTGCGGCGAGCTCGGACACCAGCCGATCCTCGTAGAAGCGCTCGAGCGCGAACGGCGCGATGAGCCCCGGCGTGCGGCCGGTGTGGACGAGCTCAGCGAGCGTCTGGCCGACGATCGGCGCGGCCTTGAACCCGTACGTCCCCCACCCGGCGCTGACGTGAAAGTTCTCGACGCTCGTCCGGCCGAGGATGGGGCTGTAATCGGGAGAGAGGTCGCACAGCCCCGCCCAGCTCCGCAGCACGCGGGCGTGCTCGAGCTGGGGGAAGAGCTCGAGGGTGTGTCGCGTCAAGTCCTGGAGGAAGTTCAGCGTCCCCTGCATCCGATACGTCGTCCACGGCTCGATCTCCGACCCCATCACGAATTCGCCCCGGTCGGACTGCGAGATGTATACGTGCATCTGCGAGGAGACGACGACCACATCGAGCAGCGGCTTGACCGGCTCGGTCACGCAAGCCTGGAGGATGTGGGTGGTGATCGGCAGCTCCACCCCCGCCATCGCGGACACCAGCGTGCTCCAGCCCGCGGTGGCGCTGATTACCTGGCCCGCCCGGATCGTGCCGCGGTTGGTGCGCACCGCGGTTACGCGCCCGCGCGAGACATCGAGGCCCTGGACCTCGGTTCCGGGGTGGATCTCGACCCCGGCGCGATCGGCGCCGCGAGCGTAGCCCCAGACCACGGCGTCATGGCGGATGATCCCGCCGGGCGGATGGTAGAGCGCCCCGATGATCGGATAGGTGGCGTCCTCGGAGACGTTGATGGGCGGGCACAGCCGCTTGACCTCGGCCGTGTCGACCAGCCGAGAGTCGATCCCGTGCAGGCGATTGACCTCGGCCCGGTTCGCCATCACCAGCATCGCCCGATCCGAGTGCGCGAGGGTGAGGTGGCCGCACTGGGAGAAGAGCACGTTGAAGTCGAGCTCAACCGAGAGGCGCTCGTACATGCGGATGCTCGCGTCGTAGAAGCGGGCACCCTCCGGGGTCTTGTAGTTGGAGCGGAGGATGGTTGTGTTCCGGCCCGCCGCTCCCGATCCGATATAGCCCTGCTCGAGCACGGCGACGCTTCTGACTCCGAGCTGCCCGAGGTGGTAGGCGGTGGAGAGGCCGTGAGCGCCGCCCCCGATGATCACCACGTCGTAGCTGTCTCTCAGCTCACCGCGCCGGCGCCACATACGCCCGGGCCGGAAGATCTCCCGCATAGGCGAATCGTAGCCGTGTGTCGCGTCTAGCGCAACGGTGTTGCCCAAGATGCAACGGTGTGCCTGGCGCACCCCCCCGGTGCGCCGCACCGCCCCGCGCGAGGCGCGGGGCGGCGGCGCTGGTGGGGCCCTTAGCGGGCTGGGTGTAGCCCGTACTTGATCATGTTCCGTTGGGTCCCGCCGGACGGGGTGTAGCTGACCGCGAGCCTAATCACGACCCGATAGCGGTAGTGCTCGATCAGGCGCAGTCCGTTCGCGTTCGCTCCCACGGTCACGAGGATCGTGCCGCGGCGTTGCGCCATCTGGTGGTGGCGGGCGAATGTGAACCTCTCGGCCGCGGGCTGGAGCAGCGAGGCGGTGGTGGCGAGGTTGTCGTTCCACGCGGTCCCGAGCACGTCGACGGTTCCCGGCCCGGGGAGCTTCAGGTCGAACGTCATGGTGCCGCCGGCGCTGATCTTGAGGTGTGAGACCGTGAACCGGTTGCTCGGCCTGAGAACCGTGTAGCTGACGGTGTCGGTGACCGTCTTGCCGTCTTTGCTGGTCGCGGTCACGACGAAGCTGTGCTTTCCGGCCTTCGCCGAATTGATCGGCGAGCCGCCGGCGACAGTTCCCAGACACGAGCCTATGCCCGGGCCGTTCGCGCCGTCGCTGCAGCTGTAGCTTGCGCTGACGTCCTGGCCGAAGCGGTAGCTCGCGCCGGACGCCGGCGTCGTGATCGACACCGACGGCATCCCGGGCGTGGGCTGGCTGACGACCTGCTGGTCGACGACCTGCGTCACCGTGTTCGACGTGCTGGGGAGGTTGTTCGCGTCGTCGCCGTACACCGCCGTGACGCTGTGGGTCGCGACGCTCAGGGAGGAGGTCGTAAAGCTCGCCGCTCCGCTCGAGCCCAGCGTCCCCGTTCCCAGCGTGCTCGAGCCGTCCTTGAACGTGACGGTGCCCGTGGGACTCGTGCCGCTTACCTTCGCTGTGAACGTGACCGCCGCGCCGGAGGTGGACGGGTTCGCCGAGGACACCAGGCTGGTGCTCGTCGAGGCCTGCCCGATGGTCACCGACGCGTCCACATCGCCGCAGTTCGTCGCCGTCGCCATGTTGCTCGCATCGCCGCTGTACGCGGCGATCCAGTGGTAAGCGCCCGCGGCAGTGGTGGTGAACGGATCAGAGGTGTAGGTACCGTCGCCCGCGACCGTCTTGGTCGTGGTGAATGCCGGCGCCCCCGAGCACGTCGAGCCCCCGGGCCCGAACAGGGTGAAGGTGATGGTGCCCGTCGGCCTACGCCCGCCGCTCACGGTAGCGGTATCGGTCACGGTCCCGCCCACGACGACAGACGGGGAAGCGTCCGTCGCGATCGTCGGAGTACCCGGCTTGAAAATCACGAAGGCGTCGCCGCTGGTGATCGCATTGCCATCGATCGTGCCGCTCACATCCGCGGTCCCCGACGTGGTCGAGCTCGTCAACGTCGCCGTGTACGTCCCGTCGCCCACATCGGTGACGCCGGTGAGCGAGCCCGCAGTAGAGCTCAGCAGGACCGTGTCCCCACCGGAGGTCTCATCGTTTCCGTTCGCGTCCTCGGCCTGCACCGTGATCGTCGAAGTCGACGACCCGTCCGCCGCGATCGAAACCGGCGACGCCGAGATCGTCGACGTCGCCCCCGACGCCGCACCCGGCGCGAAGGTCACAAACGCATCGCCGCTCGCGATCGCGTGGCCGTCGATCGTGCCGCTCACATCCGCGGTCCCCGACGTCGTCGAGCTCGTAAGCGTCGCCGTGTACGTCCCGTCGCCCATATCGGTCACGCCGGTCAGCGCGCCCGCAGTGGAGCTCAGCGTGACCGTGTCCCCGCCGGAGCTCTCATCGTTTCCGTTCGCGTCCTCGGCCTGCACGGTGATCGTGGAAGTCGACGACCCGTCCGCCGTAATCGAACCCGGCGAGGCCGAGATCGTCGACGTCGCCGCCGACGCCGCACCCGGCGCGAAGGTCACAAACGCGTCGCCGCTCGTGATCGCGTTGCCGTCGATCGTGCCGCTCACATCCGCGGTCCCCGACGTGGTCGAGCTCGTAAGCGTCGCCGTGTAGGTCCCGTCGCCCATATCGGTCACGCCGGTGAGCGAGCCCGCAGTAGAACTCAGCAGGACCGTGTCCCCACCGGAGGTCTCATCGTTTCCGTTCGTGTCCTCGGCCTGCACCGTGATCGTGGAAGTTGACGACCCGTCCGCCGTAATCGAACCCGGCGACGCCGAGATCGTCGACGTCGCCCCCGACGCCGCACCCGGCGCGAAGGTCACAAACGCGTCGCCGCTCGTGATCGCGTTGCCATCGATCGTGCCGCTCACATCCGCGGTCCCCGACGTCGTCGAGCTCGTCAACGTCGCCGTGTACGTCCCGTCGCCCATATCGGTCACGCCGGTGAGCGAGCCCGCAGTAGAACTCAGCGTGACCGCGTCCCCACCCGAAGTCTCATCATTCCCGCTCGCATCCTCGGCCTGGACCGTCACCGTCGAAGTTGACGACCCGTCCGCCGTAATCGAACCCGGCGACGCCGAGATCGTCGACGTCGCCGCCGACGCCGGACCTACGGCGATCGGACCGGTCGACAGCGCGAAGTCACCCACGGCAAAATCATTACTGTCGATCGTGACCGTGACTGACGTGATCTGGCTTCCTCCGGTGCCATAGAAGCCGAAATACTGCCCTGCCGTGTCTCCGTTGGGGACCGCAACCGGTCCTGACGAGGCTGTTGTGCCGTCGTTGGCCGTGGCCGTCGCGGTCATGTTGCTCGTCCCGTAATAATCTGGAGACGCGTAGAAGTAGACTGCATTTGACCCCGCCGGCACGGTGAACGTGGTTGTGCCCGCGCCGTTGCTGTAATAGATGCGACCGGCATAGGCGCCACCCGCCCAGTCGCTCGAACTCCAGCTGTCCCCAACCGTGTAGAGCTGCATGGGATCCTCGAACCCAAACGAGGACGTCGGTGTCGCAGGCGCATCCGACACCTCTGTGAAATCAGCATTTGTGTCCTGCGGGGACGCGCTCATGGTGTAGCCACCAAGCGTCGCGGGCGGCGCACCACTCCCGGGCGAGCCGTCGAACACGAGGGCTGCCTGTGCTGCACCGCTACTCACGGCGAGCGATCCGAGCGCCACAGTGAGTGCAGGGAGAAGGAGCCAGCCGCGGGCCAACCTGCGGCGCGGCTTGACACGCCGGTGGGATCCGGTCATTGACATGATTGAGCTCATAAGGAATCCTCGCTTGCGCATCCGTGGCAGCGTGGGCCCCATGGCCCGTCGCTTCGTACCCATCCGCGAGCCATGCCCCGAAATCCATCGCGGTCGAGTCGCTCATCCGAAGCTACGCCCCGTCCGGCCATTCGTCTATAGCCAGACCTTCCCTAATTGGGGGGGCAGGTCTGGCTATGCGGCGGGCCGCTATTTGGCGGTGGGATCGATCTCGAAAGGCGACCGACGCCCCGGCCTGCCGCCCCAACGGTGATAGGCTCAGCTCGGGAAAGGGAGGAACTCAGCCAGGATGTCATCAGAGCGCAGATCCGGTGCTGACCGCCGAGTTTCGATCACCGTCGTGCTCGTCGACGACGAGCCGCTGATCCGCAGAGGACTCGCGCAAACACTCACGGACGGTGGGCTCCACGTCGTCGGCGAAGCTGCCGACGGGGAGACCGCGATCGAGCTCGTTCTCGACCTGCGCCCCCGTGTGGTGCTGATCGATTTGCGGCTCCCGGGGATCTCGGGCGTCGAGGTGATCGACCAGCTCGCCCTGCTCGCGCCCGCCTCATTCACCCTCGTGCTGGCCCGCTCAGAACAGAACCAGGTCGTCCAAGCGATCATCGCCGGCGCCAGCGGCTACATCCTCAAGACGGCGCCCCCCGAGCAGATCATCAGCGCCGTCAGAGCCACCGCCGCGGGCGAATCTGTGCTCTCCCCGCAGATCGCCGGGAAACTCCTGCAACGCCTCCGCGAGCTCGATATCCCCGTCACCGCCAACGGCCGCGGCGCCGCGAGCACGATCCGAGCGGCTCTCACCGAACGGGAGCTGGAGATCTTCACGCTGCTGGCCAGCGGCAACAGCAACCAGCAAATCGGACTCGATCTCGGACTCAGCACCAATACCGTCTCCAACCACATCACCAGCATCCTCGCCAAGCTCCACCTCGAGAACCGCATCCAAGCAGCTGTCCAAGCGGTCCGGAGTGGCATCTCCTAGCGACCAGTCGCCCGGTTACGGTGTCGACTCACCCTCCCGGGTCGCCCGGCGCCGGTGACGACCGCGCCGGGCGCGCCCTACCGCGCGCGGCCAATCAACTCTGGCCATCGGGCCAATGGACAAGTCGTTTGTCCAAATGTACGCTCGGGCTCGATCGCGACAGAGAGGAAGCAGATGTCTCTAACCGAGCAGGTGATGGCCGAGGGAACTTCCGCCGCGGTCCCGAGGGCGGGGTTCATCGCCGAGCACGGCCTGTGGGACAGCGCGCAGGAGGAGGCCGCGGCTCGGGTGCTCGAGACGATCGAACGGCATAAGCTGCGCCGGATCCGGATCGGGTGGGGCGACCAGCACGGGATCGTGCGAGGTAAGACGCTGACCGTTCCCGAGTTCCGGCGCAGCCTGAGCGAGGGCAAGGACTTCCAGCTCGTGACGGCGATCTTCGACACCACCAATCACCCGATCGTCCCGCCCTTCGCCGCCGGGAACTTCGCCGGCGCGCCCGAGCTCACCGGCCTCCCCGACGGGGTCCTGGTCCCCGATCCCACCACCTTCCGCGTGCTTCCCTGGGTCCCCGACACCGGCTGGGTCCTCTCGGACGCTTACTTCACCAACGGACGCGCCGTCCCGTTCTCGACCCGCGAGGTGTATCGCCGCCAGCTCAAGGAGCTTCGCGCGCTCGGCTACGAATACGTGGCGGGGCTCGAGATCGAGTTCTACGTGATGCGCCTCGACGATCCCATGCTCGCCACCCAGGACTGCGGCTGGCCCCCGACCCCGCCCCGGGTCAGCGGCCTCTCGCACGGCTTCCAGTACCTGACCGAGAACCGCGGCGACGAGATCCACGAGCTGCTGAGCACGATCGAGGACCATCTGCACACGCTCGGCCTGCCGCTACTCACGATCGAGGACGAGTGGGGCCCGGGCCAGATCGAGTTCACCTTCGCCCCCCAGCGAGGGCTCGCTCCGGCCGACGACGCGCTCCTCTTCCGCACCGCGGTCAAGCAGATCTGCCGCCGTCTCGGGTACCACGCGACCTTCATGGCGCGCCCCGCCTTTCCCGAGTTCTTCTCGACCGGGTGGCACGTGCATCAGTCACTGGGCACCCTCGGCGGCGAGGCCCCGGCCAACGCCTTCGCCGCCACCGAGCCGGGGGCGCGGCTGTCGCCCACGGGGATGAACTGGATCGCCGGGCTGCTCGAGCACGCCGCCGCCGGCTCGGTGTTCACGACGCCCACGATCACCGGCTATAAGCGCTACCGCCCCGACTCCTTCGCCCCCGATCGCGTCGCCTGGGCGCTCGAGAACCGCGGTGCGCTCTTGCGAGTGATCGGCGAGCCCGGCTCGCCCTCCGCCCACGTCGAGAATCGCGTCGGCGACCCCGCGGCCAACCCCTATCTGTACCTCGCTTCGCAGGTCGCGGCTGGCCTCGACGGCATCCGGCGCGGGCTCGCGCCGCCGCCCCCGGTCGAGGAGCCCTACAAGGCGGACCGGGCGCCGCTGCCGCGGAGCCTGATGGAAGCGGTGGACCTCCTCGCCGTCGACGACTTCTTCCGCGAAGCCTTCGGCGCGCCCTTCGTCGACTACGTGCTCGCGCTCAAGCGCTTCGAGATCGACAGGTTCCTCTCGCACGTGACCGACTGGGAGCAGACCGAGTACTTCGAGATGTACTGACGGGTCGTTCGAAC
>Ga0302324_100016064_pt1 | contig 14949 bp, 10 predicted proteins | sample Palsa_T0_1_FD_201949 | JGI IMG/M metagenome (GOLD analysis project Ga0302324, IMG submission 201949) | Peat permafrost microbial communities from Stordalen Mire near Abisko, Sweden - Palsa_T0_1 | ecosystem: Environmental > Terrestrial > Soil > Palsa > Peat permafrost | place: Sweden: Abisko...
ACCTCGCGGCAGCGGGCAGGGTCAGCGCCGACCATCGGGGCCAGCAGATCATGCGCCAGGGCGTCGTGATCGGACCAACAGGAGACGCGGTCGAGCCAGGAGGCGAAGAGCCTGAATTCGCTGTCGACAAAATGCTTCGTTTGTCTTTCAAGCAGAAGGACGGCGAATGTCTTCTCTTCAAGGATGCGTCCGGAGAAAAGTTTGTCGGCGACTTGCACGACGAAATCCATGCCTCGATCGCGGGCGATGTTGCGCCGGCATTGCACGGCGGCTTTGCGCAGCGCGGCTGTATACCAGCCGTGGGATTTGATTTCTTCCTTGAAAAACCATTGCACGCCCGCGGCATGCTCGGTCGATCCCCCATCCTTCAGGAATCGGCGGATCTCAGTCGCCTTGGCACCGGGAGTGATTTTGGGCTCGCGCATGTTCTGTTAAATTGAGCTGGAACTTGAACCGGAAACTCGGCCACTGCTGCGCACAATTTTGTCATAGATCCAAAGCACCGCTGCCGTGGCCAGGCCGACTGCGGTCACGCTCCACCAGATGCGCTCGGGTTGATGGGTGACTTCTCCGAAGTGGTGAACCAGCGTTCCGCCAAACCAGCCGCCGATCAGCGATCCAATGCCGATGGGCAGAAACGCAAAGCCCATATACGTTCCCTGCTCTTTGAGAGGCGCGAGCCGTGAAATGTATTCGTAGTAACGCGGAGCTTGAATAATTTCGCCGAGCGCCAGCACGAACAGAGAGAGCACAGCACCCCAGAGCGTTGGCCGCAGAGCGAGAATGACCCATGCGAGAGAAGTAATGACCGTGCCCAGAATTACGGCCTGAAACGCCGGAATCTTCTGAGTCAGATAATTCACGGCGAGCGTTAGGCAGATGACAGTCAACCCGTCGGTTACCAGGATCTTCTCGACGTCGGCGTTCGGATTGATGTAGCCGTGAATGTAGCCCGGCAAACTGATGTATTGTTGCCAGAACACCACCCAGTAGCCGGTGAAGAGCACCAGAAACCACATGAACCGGCTGATCCCGGCGAGCACCAGCAAGAGAAGCGCGCTCCAAATCCACCAGCGCACGTTGTAGCTGGGGTAGATCATTAAACCGATGCGCAGCAACAAGGCAATCAGCAAGACCGGTAGAACCAGACGGTAATTGCCGACCACGACGCAGAAGTTACGCGCGACCGTCGCGATCGAAGGCGGAGGCGCATCCCCGGCTTCACGCGGCTCGCGGAAGAAGAGGATGACCACAAAGAACATCGCGAAGACGCTGACGGCCGCGACCCGGTAAACATTCTCGACGCCGAGATGTCGATGGGCCCAGGAGGCGAATAGAGGCCCGAGGGCGCCACCGATATTGACCATGGTGTAATAAATCGAGTAGCCGATGGATCGGACGTTCTCTTTGGAGGCTCGCGCCGTCGTCCCCACCACGCAAGGCTTGACGAGCGCGATGCCCAGTGCTGGGAGAATGAGAATGCAACCGACAAATAAACCGAGCGGCAGCGCGTTGCGCACGGGCGCCAGCCAGGGGGCTCCAATCGATCCGATCAGGAAATAGGCCGCGCCGAGAATGAGGTAGGCCATCGACAGCGCGCGGCGAAAGCCGAGGCGGTCGGCGGCAGCACCTCCGAAGATGGCTAGAAACCACACCATGCCGCCGAACAGGCCGGTCAGCGTCCCGGTTTGTTCGGTCGAGAAATTCAGCTTCTCCTGCAGGTAGAGAGCGAGTGAAGCGAAAGCTCCGTAGTAGGAAAGACGTTCGAAAATCTCGGTGATGTTGGCGACCCAGAAGGCTCGTTCGAAGCCGGTACGGATCTCCTGCAGGCGTTCGGAAAAAGTCAATCGGCGCTCCTGATGGACCGTGTGGGCGCGGACACTCTTGTCCGCGACTGCCGCTGGCTGCCCAGCCGCCCGCGCACTTGTTGGACGGTCAAGCCGGCCACGTGAATCACTTTATTCCGGCTGGTCCGGCCGGCTGCAATAGTAACGGACGAGCGGGGAACCTTCAAAAGTCTTGCGAAAAATTCAATGCAGGCTTCGTTAGCTTTGCCGTCTACCGGCGGAGCGGTCAGGGCGAGTTTCAGCGTGTCGCCGACTGCGCCGGTGATGGCATTGTTCTTCGCGCGCGGATGCACTTTGACCGCGAAAGTGACTCCAGCGTGAGAATCTTGCAGGGCTACCATTGCAAGGCTGCTACCCCAGGGGCACATCCAGGTTACGCCACCTTCCATGCCACCGAAGTAGGCAGAGACTGCCCCCACGAAATCACTGACTTGTACAGCAAAACTTGCCTCCGGACTACACGAGCGGCAACTGCTAGAATGGCCTGTCATGGCATTCCCCGCTAACCGCCTGCGCCGTTTGCGGCGCACTGAAACGCTGCGCACTTTGGTCCGTGAAACCAGGCTCACGCCCGAAGCTCTGGTCTATCCGCTGTTCATTTGTCCGGGATCCGGCATCCGAAAAGAAGTCCGCTCCATGCCCGGTGTTTTCAATCTTTCCATCGATGAGGCCGTGCAGGAAGTACAAACCGCGCGGGCGTTGGGAGTGTTATCCGTTATTTTATTCGGCCTGCCGGAAAACAAGGATGAGGCAGCTACCGGCGCGTGGGCCGACGATGGCATCGTGCAGCGAGCCGCGCGCGCTATCAAGAGCGAGGTGCAAGACGTCGTCGTCATGGGCGACGTTTGCTTGTGCGAGTACATGTCACATGGGCACTGCGGCGTCGTAAAAGCGGAAGCGCAGTCCTTGGGCGCAGCCGCCGCCGCGCCACCCACGACCACGGAGTACGAGATTCTCAATGACGCCAGCCTGAAGTTGCTGGCGCGCACCGCGGTTTCGCTGACTCGCGCGGGCGTGGATGTCATCGCACCGTCCGACATGATGGACGGACGGGTGGGTGCGATCCGCTCGGCGCTTGATCAAGCTGGTTTCGAAAATACACCGATTCTCTCCTATGCCGCGAAGTTCTCTTCAGGCTTCTACGGTCCCTTCCGCGAAGCCGCTGATTCAGCGCCACAATTCGGAGATCGCCGCTCCTACCAGATGGACCCGGCGAATGTGCGCGAGGCGATGCGGGAGATCGAACTCGACATCGAAGAGGGCGCGGACATAATCATGGTCAAACCGGCCATGCCGTATCTGGACGTGATTGCCGCCGCCCGCGAGCGCTTTGACCTGCCTCTGGCCGCCTACCAGGTATCCGGCGAGTACGCGATGATCGAAGCCGCTGCCCGTAACCAGTGGATCGACCGAGACCGGGTGATGATGGAATCTCTCCTCTGCATCCGGCGTGCCGGAGCCAGTATGATTCTGACTTATTACGCGAAAGAAGCGGCGAAAATGCTGGCTTAGGGTCTTAGCTACATGTCTTAGCTACTCTATTCCTCGCTTTGCCACATTGAGGTGAAAGTGTCGGTCCCTTGCTTTTACGAAATTGTTGTTTCCTAGATCTTTCCCAGACACAAAGACTGGAATTGTTGTAGAATCCGCCCGACTCGGAGTGGATATGGCTCGCTACGCGAAAGTCTCATGTGCCGAATTAGTAAAGATTTGCGCTAAATCGAGAGACGAGAGGGCGTGGGCTGAGTTCATCCGCCGCTTCCGGGTTGTGATCGCCGCCACCATCATCCGGACCGCCCGCCAGTGGGGAGACTTGTCAGGGGTGCAAATCGATGACCTGGTCCAGGACACGTACCTTAAACTTTGCGAAAATGATTACCGTTTGCTGGCAGGATTCCGGCCGCAGCACAAAGACTCTATTTATGGCTTCCTGAAAGTTGTTGCGGCCAATGTCGTTCACGATCATTTCAAGTCAGCCCAGGCCGCGAAGCGTGGCGCTGGTCTTACCGAAGTGACCATCGAAGCGAGCCATGTCGATGAAAGAACAAGCAGCAGCAAGACGTTCGATGAGGTGACTCAGCATCTTCAGCTTCATCAGATCGAAAAGATCCTGAGACAGGTGACGGCCGGTAAGGACCAGGCAAAAAAGCGTACGATTTTCTGGCTTCGCCACCGCTTCGGACTTACCGCCAGTGAGATTGCATCCATCCCATCCATCGGCCTCACCACGGAAGGGGTGGAAAGCGTGCTCATGCGCCTAGCCATTATGATTCGCGGTCACGTTACGGCCTTGATTCTTCTGGTGAAGTGAATGGTAAAAGTAGGAAATATCGTTCTTTAGATTGTGGACTTAAATTTTGGACGAAGAACCCAACCAGCATATTGGACCTGCAGAACTGGCGACACTGTTAGAGGAGGCTCGCTGTGGGGCGGGCAACGGCTTGGAGACGGTCAGTCTGCACCGTCATCTTGCCACATGTTCGACTTGCTCCGAGCAATTCGAGGAGTTGGCGGCGCTGGATCGCCAATTTAAGCATTTGAGTCCGGTTCAATCTGTGCAGCGGTCTCGCGAGTGCCCTCAAGCCACGGTATGGCGTGAGATTGCCGCTGGCCTGCCCCAATCCGAAGAGACTCTCGCCTACATCGAGCACGCCAGCAATTGCGATCGTTGCCGTCCGATGCTTCGGGAAGCGGTACTGGAATTTTCCGGTCTGAACCAGGAGTTGACCGAAGAAGAGCGGAAGCAAATCGCGTCCCTTGAGAGCGCAGGGACACAGTGGCAAGAAAGACTAGCCCGCAGAATCGCCGGAATAGCGCTCTCGCGGCTGAATCAGGAATCTGTGTGGTGGCAGAATCGGCTGAATCTTCCGCGGCAGGTACTGGTAGCTGCGTCTCTTCTCGTTGCCGTGGGCGCGGGATCGTGGATCCTATTCCATCAAGTTCAGCTTAGCCACCAGCCGGCCGCCGCCGAGAACCTCCTCGCCCGCGCTTACACCAAGAAACGCACCTTCGAGTTGCGGATCGCCGGCGCCGACTTCGCTCCCATGAAGGTTACCCGAGGCGAAGCGGGATCCTTTACCGACAGGCCCAAAGAGCTTCTTAGTGCGGAAGCGCTCATTGACGAGCAGTTGGAATCCGAGCCCACCAACCCCGCCTGGCTTCAGGCCAAGGCGGAAGCCGACATGCTGGAAGGCAAGTACGAACCAGCGGTGGAAGGATTACGGCGCGCCGTGGAGTTGGAACCGCATTCCCCGGCACTTCTCACCGATCTCGCGACTGCTTATTTCGAGCGCGCGCTTTCGCAAGACAAGAAAGACGACCTTGGCGCCGCTTACGAGAACCTGAGCAAGGCTTTGGAGTTGAAACCGAACGACCCAGTCGCGCTTTTCAATCGCGCCATAGTTTCGGAGCATCTTTTCCTCTATCACCAGGCCCTCGACGACTGGAAGCATTACCTGAGCGTCGATCCTGCGTCGCAGTGGGCGCAGGAAGCCCGCAGCCATCTCGATTCGGTGCGGGATAAGTTGAAAGAACACAGCGATGCGAAGCCGCTGCGGTCTCTGGAGCAGTTGGCCACCATGGCTAGCGGCACAAGTCCTCCTTCCGAAGTTGACCAACGTGTCGTCGACCAGCGTATAGAGGAGTATTTGGACGAGGCAGTCCGCTCCTGGTTGCCCGCGGCTTTTCCCGATCTCAGACGGCCCGAAGTCCGAGGGAATGAAGTCGCGGCGAACGCAGGCCGGCTTCCTGCAACCAGGCCTGATCGCGATCGTGGCGCCTTGCCGGCGCTTTTTTTTTTGGCCGACCTGACCAGCCAGCACCATGGCGACCACTGGCTGGCTGATCTTCTCAGCGGTTCCTCGGCTCCACATTTTCCCCGAGCCGTAACCGAGCTCGCGCGCTCGGTCGAAGCTAACTCCCTGGGTGAATATGACCTCGCCCGCCAGCAAGCCGAGCTTGCCGAGCAACTATTTCGCACTTCGGGCAACACGGCGGGAGCGTTGCGCGCGAATTTCGAACAGACTTTCGCGGCGCAGATGGAGCGGCACAGTGAATACTGCCGCCGAAAAGCACCGGCGGCGGAAGCCGAGTCCGAGCGTTATCCGTACGCCTGGGTGCAGATTCAGCTCGCATTAGAGGAGAGCGTCTGTTCGGGGCTGATGGGCGATCTCGGCACCTACGAAAAAGCCGCGCGGCGCGCTCAAGACCATGCGCAACAATCTGGCTACGAATCCCTCTCTCTGCGGGCGCTCGGATTTATTGCGGCCAGCAGCCTCGAGACCGGCGACCGGCCCGCCATCTGGAGGCTCGTTTGCTCGGGCCTGGACCGTTACTGGTCGGGACAATTCCCTCCCCTGCGAGGGTATAACCTCTATACAGAATTGGCCAACCTAGCCGAGGCTCCTGCCCGCCCCCATCTCCAGATGGAATCCCGGCGCGAAGCAGCGGATCTGATTGAAGCCGACGCCAACCTGTTGCGGCGCGCCTGGGCGCACAACTACATCGCGAATGCGGCGACGGTGGTTCGTCAGCCCGAAATCGCCGAACAGCAGTATGCCGAAGCGGCCCGGCTCTTCGCGCTTGCGCCGCGAACCGAAGCCAGCCGTAATTATGCCCTTGAGACCGAGATCCGGACCGCCCGGGCGGAGGCAGGCCTGAACCATTTTGACGCTGCCATGGTGCGGCTGACCTCAGTGCAGGATCAAATTCGTCCGCTCTCGAACAACTACCTCCTGCAGCTGTTTTATTCCACGCTCGGTGAAGTGCAGCTCCGCAATCGTAATGCAGCGGAGGCCGAGCAAGCGTTCCGTCCATCCCTACACCTGGCCGAGCAAAACCTGGCGTCCCTGACTGCCGTAGCGGATCGAACCCGGTGGAGCAAAGACGCCGCTCCGGTATACCTTGGACTCGCCGAAGCCGAACTGGTGCAAGGGCGTGTGCAGGAATCGCTCGGCGTGTTCGAGTGGTACCTCGGAGCGCCTCAGCGCTTGACTGCAGATCCCCGGCCTCAGACTGGCCCTCCAATGACGGACCTGTCGTGGCTGGCCGCTCGCCGTCCGCTCCTGACAAAAGAGACGGTGCTCGCATATGCCGCACTGCCTGACGGATTGGCGATCTGGGTTTATGACGACCGCGATATAAGCGCACGCTGGATTCCGAAGCCTACGGATGACCTTCAGGAACTGGCGCAAAGATTTCAGGATTTGTCTTCCGATCCCAGGTCAGAACTGAGCGCCTTGCGCCGGGACGCGCGCAGTCTCTATGAATGGCTCATCGCTCCGGTGGAACAACACCTGGCGCCCGGACGCACGCTGGTGATCGAAACCGACGGCTGGCTGGCTCCGCTGCCCTTCGAAGCGCTCCTGGATGCGAAGGATCACTACTTGATAGAACGTGCGCCCATTGTCCATTCTCTGGGCCACGATTCGCAGGTTCGGTTGCGTAGCGACACCGGCATCTCGGCAGACTTGCCGACCCTGGTGGTGGGCAGCGCCGCTGCATCGCCTGCGGAAGGGCTTATGCCGATTCCCGATGTCATGGCGGAGGCGGACGCGGTTGCTAGCGGCTTTCATTTCGCACGCATTCTGGAGGGCAAAGAAGCCACGCTCAGCGCTGTCCGGAGCGAACTGCCGGGGGCGGCGGTTTTCCACTTTGCCGGACATTCCCTCGCCGGCGCCGCAGGAACGGGTTTGTTGCTGGAAGCTGGAGACGGGAAAACAAACATCACTCGCCTTTTGGACGCAAACGTGGTGCGGCAGCTTCATTCGCAAAGTTTGCAATTGGCTGTGCTCTCGGCGTGCAGAACCGCCTCCGACAGCGGCGGATCGAGCGGATTCGACAGCGTCACCGATGCCTTTCTGCGCGCGGGTGTGCCTCACGTGGTCGCGAGCCGGTGGGCCGTTGACTCGGCCGCCACCCGCGGGATCGTACAGGATTTTTATCGCAATGCCCTGTCTGGCCAGACCGTTTCCGAGGCCATCCGCCTGACCTCACTCAAAACGCTGGCCAGCCAGAGCACATCTCATCCTTACTACTGGTCGGCATTTGCAGCGTATGGACGGCCCTAATCCTCACAGGAGAAACCGATGAAAATCCGTCGCCACTTTACGAGCGCGTGGGTTGAACTTGCCTGCGCCGTCTTGGCAATGTTCTTTCTGGTTGCCTGCAATCAATCCCAACCACCAACCCAGGCTCCGCCGCCAGCAGTCACTACCGAGAAAGTCTTCGTCGAGTTTCGTGGGCCATGGGCTTTTGTGGTCGACCCCAAAGACGCCAACAGTGTTCTGGCCATCGCACCCAAAGCCAAGGGCCATCGCGACCTCGATGTGCAGGCTTCGAACGAAACGTTATTGGATGCGGGAGTTTATGAACTTTCGCTCCCAACTCACAGCGGTCCTGCCGCGGCTACCTCGGACCCCGGCATTGCGCAGGCCAAGATTGACGGTCAAAGCTTGCAACGCGCGCTCGATAAAAAGTCCGCAAGGTACGTCATCCGCCTTCCCAGACCCGAGGAGTACCTCGTTGCCAGACGGCACAGAAGCCGGCTTGGCCCTCAGTATCCGCCCGACGCTTCGACCGAAAAGGCCTACGCCACCGCGACCTCGCTACGCTACAACGTCAGCAGCCTGAACGGGTTTTCTTTGGGGGGCACTCCAGACACCGGCACCTTCAATCCATTGTTGCTTCAGGTGGAGACGCCGACGATTCGCTTTATCATCGCGCCAGCTCAGGAGGACGACCCGCACGATAAGTGCGACACTCACTCCCGCGAGTCCTTCCGTGATCTGACGACGCTCTTGGGGCTGACCCTATACGTGGACTTTCCCGATAACCCGGACGAGTGCCACAAGAGTGATCCCCAGAATGCCCGCCCGGCGAAAGCGGAGCATAGCTGGAGGTCTCCCCTCGAGCGAGTCGCGGCGCTTTGGGACGGAAACCTCGCCGATGTGCAAACCGCGAGCCTTCCTGATGAAGGAGTAACCCCTGCCGAAGCGTCGTTCCTCGTTAGCCGGGATCAAGCCGAGAGGTTCGGGCAACGTCTGCTGGCGGCTCTGTACTTCTTCGACCATACGGGAGGCGACTGCGAAGGACCTAATATCATTCTCACTCTCGCCTCGTAAAGCCCCCGACGTGGGTTCGCGCCGGGGCGCATCTTCGTGATCTTTGCCGTCGCTGGCGCCGGTGTCTGTGTGCTTTGAAAGGGCTGCTCGTGTCGGGGACGGGGCCGTTCGTGTGGGAACGGGCGCCCTCGTCCGTCCATGGCGCGCCCCGTCACCACGCTACCAGTCCGTCTGGCAACGAGCCGACTACCGACTAACCACCAGCGACCGCCGCGAAGGTTACAATATCCGCGTGAACGCCCCGGTTCCGCCAACGCCGTCAGCCGAGAACAAGCATCCTCACAACCTGCATCAGCACCACCATGCCGGCTATGCCGCCGAAGCCACGGGACTGCTTCTCATGGCGGGTTTGCTGCTCATTCTTATCCTGATCCGCTATTGGCGATACATCCCTTGGGGCGCGCGCTGAACGTGCTGCAGTCGGCAGAGTCGCGGAACCTGGTATCGGCAAATCCGGATCGCCAGCCCCTGGTCGTGGTTGTGCTCGGCCCTACGGCGAGCGGGAAGACTGCTTTGGCCTTGGCCATCGCGAGGCGCTTCCAGGCAGAAATCGTCAACTGTGACTCGGTCGCGATGTATCGCGAATTTGACATCGGCACGGCGAAGCCGACTGCGGCGGAGCGCGCGGAGATTCCGCATCACTTGCTGGATTGCGTCGATCCGCTCACCGACGTAAGCGCGGGAGAGTATGCTCGCCAGGCCCGGCTGGTTCTTCGCGAGATCGTTTCGCGGGGTGGCGGGACGGGCGCCCTCGCCCATCCAAGCCGGCACTTGCCCATCATCAGCGGAGGCACCGGGCTCTATCTTCGCGCTCTGCTGGATGGGCTTTCTGCAGGTCCGCAGCGCTCCGATGAGCTCCGCCGCCGATTGCGAGCGCGCGTGGATCAACACGGGGCCGGGTACCTGCATAACATCCTGCGGCGGCTCGACGCCGCGGCAGCGGACCGCATCCACGCCAATGATATTCCGAAGGTGATTCGGGCGGTCGAAGTGTGCCTCGCGTCCCGCCAGACCTCCGCACTCACCTCGCCTCCGACATCGCCCAGAACCTCACCGAGAACTATGACCGAACTTTGGCAGCAGGGACGCGAACCGCTGCACGGTTTTCGCATTCTGCGCCTTGGACTGAATCCGGAGCGCGAGACGCTCTATGCGCGCATCAACCAGCGAGCCGCCACCATGTTCGACGAAAAACGCATTGACGGAGGATTGATGGCAGAGACAAAACGCCTTCTCGCGATACATGGGGACAAAGCCCGTCCGCTCACATCGCTCGGATACAAACAGGCGTTGCAGTTCCTGCGCGGAGAATTGGATCGGGAGTCTGCGCTCGCGGCCGCGCAGCAGGCCCATCGGAACTATGCCAAGCGCCAGATGACGTGGTTCCGGCCCGAGCCGAATGTGCATTGGCTGACCGGCTTTGGCGACGACACCGAAATCCAGGCGGAAGCCGTCGCGATCATCGAACGGCAAGTTTGAGAGTCTGTGTGAGTGAGTGATTTCGTGCGGAGCCGTGAGCGCAACCGATCGCCGAACTGCGAATCCAGCCCCGGAAAGCCTGCCCCTGAGCGAAGTCGAAGGGACCCAGTCCTCACGCACACTCTTTGGGGGCCGGGCGACCACTTTTTCAGCACTCTGAAGCACCGACAGGTCCTGAGCAAAGCCGAAGGATCGCGTCTGTACCTGCGCAAGCACTTTTCTACGTGTTTTTGCTATTGTCAATGGACATGCACCGACATCTTCTTGTGCTGACGCTGCTGCTCGCAGCGGCACTGAGCTTCGCTCGAGATCAGAGCAAGGAACGGTTCCAGCAGCCCGGTCCCATCCATCTCGACAAAGCGGGAAAGAAGTGGGTGGATAAGACGTTGCGCAAAATGTCTCCCGAAGAAAAAGTTGGCCAACTCTTTGGGATCAAGGTTTTAGTGCAATTCCTGAATGACGGCGACCCTAAATGGATTCAGTTGCGGGACAGCGTCAGCAAGTATCACGTCGGATCGCTCGTAATGACCGTCCCCACGGATGGCCCGGTGCTTCTAAGAAGCCAGCCCTCTGTTGCCGCCGACCTGCTCAACCGCCTGCAGCGTTCCTCGAAGCTGCCGCTCATCGTCGCGGCGGACTTTGAGCGCGGCGCGTCGATGCGACTGAACGGCACGACCATTTTTCCTCATGCCATGGCCTTTGGAGCTGCCGGCAATACGGAGAATGCCGAAGCCTTTGGCCGCATCACCGCGCTCGAGTCAAGAGCTATAGGAGTTCACTGGAATTTCTTTCCCGTTGCCGACGTGAATTCCAATCCCGCGAATCCTATCATTAACACGCGCTCTTTCGGAGAAGACCCGCAGCAGGTTGGCGATTTCGTAGCGGCATACATTCGGGGCGCACATGAAGGCGGCATGTTGACCACGGCCAAGCATTTCCCCGGACACGGCGATACCGCGACCGACTCTCATTTGGGGTTCTCTCAAGTCACGGGTGATCGGGCTCGGCTCGATGCCGTCGAACTCCCGCCGTTCAAGCGTGCCATCGCAGCCGGGGTGGACTCCGTAATGGTGGCGCACGTAACCGTTCCCGCTCTCGATTCCGAACCCAACCGGGTGGCCACAACCTCGAGCGCGATTGTCGACGGGCTGCTCAAAGAAGAGATGGGATTCAAGGGAATTGTGGTGACCGACGCCCTCGATATGGCCGGTTTGACGCGGCTGTACGCGAACGATATCGGCCGGGCGGCGGTCGAGTCTTTCAGGGCTGGCAACGACGTGCTGATCATTCCGGCCGACCTGGATGCCAGTTACCGGTCGATGCTGCAAGCCCTGCGCAGCGGCGAAATCAGCAGTCAGCGCCTGGATCAATCCGTGCGTAAAATTCTGGAAGTGAAGGCTTCTCTCGGTTTGAACAAGGCGAGGCTCGTGGACCTTAACCAGCTCTCGAGCGAGGTTGCAAGGCCCGAGAATCTGGCCACCGGTCAGAGCGTTGCTGATCAAGCCATTACGCTTGTTCGCGACAACGGCACGGTGATTCCACTGCAACCCGCTGGATCTTCGCGGGGAACTTCTGCTGGAACATTTCCCGGAACTACCAAGCCCCAGCTTCCGTATCAATCCTTGACAGAGGTTGGCACTCGTCTGGTTGCGGTCATTCTTTCCGAAGATATGCGCACCGACTCCGGATCCATGCTCGAACATCAGATTCTGACGCGCGTGCCCGACGCCAGATTCATCTATGCGGATGCACGCTCGGCCGAGGGAATGAGGGCGTCCGTGAGCGAAGCCGTGGATGCGGCCGAGCACGTAATCGTGGCCGTCTACGTGGTGCCCACCGCTGGAAAAGCCATGCGCGACGCCGGAGGAGCATTGAAAAATACCGTCTCCATAGACAACACCACCGGATCTTTGCTTGCGACGATCCTCGACCACGCCGCCAGACGTACGGTCGTGCTCGCCATGGGCAATCCTTATCTGGTGCGCGATTTCCCCGCCATCGAGAATTATGTTTGTGCATTCTCCAATACGACGGTTTCCGAGACTGCTGCCGTGAAAGCGATTTTTGGAGAGATTCCGGTTAGCGGTCATTTGCCGGTTACAATTCCCGGCATAGCATCGCGGGGCGAGGGCCTGGAACGCCCGGTGAGGCACGGTTCCGCGCCCTCCGGTTTAGGCCGACCGAGTTCCATCAGACCAAGCACCGTCAGACCCAGCTCACTTCGACCCGACTTATCCCAGCCCGGTTCAGGAGGTTCCAATTCCCATGTTCAATCCAGTGTCCAAGATTTTGAAAATGTTCGGCCGTAACCTTGTCGCCACACTGTCCTCCGGACTGCTGATTGCCGCCCTGTGCCTGCTTCCGGCCTGCAGCATTAATGCCAATGACAAGGGCTCTGACGGAGAGAAGCACGTTGACATCAAGTCTCCCGTAGGTGATCTGCACGTGAGCGAGCAGGCCGACGTTCGTGACGCCGGCCTGACGCTCTATCCCGGCGCCAAGCCCGCCCCGAAGGACGGCAGCGACGACAAGAAGAGCGCCAATGTCAATCTTTCCATCCCCGGATTCTCGTTGAAGGTGATAGCGGCGGAGTTTGTCTCCGATGATGCACCCGACAAAATCATCGCGTACTACAACAAAGAGCTGCAAAGATATGGCAAGCCCATACAGTGCCACGGCGGCTGGAGCGGAGGGCACGCAAGCTACAACAATAAGGACGAGATGTCCAAGCCCGTATCTTGCGGCAATGATGGCCATGGAGACGGGATCGAGTTGAAGGTAGGAACCGAGGGAAACCAGCACCTAGTTTCCGTAAAGCCGAACAGCCCGGGCTCCCGCTTTGCCCTGGTCTATGTGCGCATGCACACGGGCAACGAGGACACCATCTGATATGGAGTGATCCTGTCAATCCCTGCAAGTCTGTGGGGTTGTTTTTGTCGTTGTCGTTGTCGTTGTCGTTGTCGTTGCTTTTTCCGTTTTTCGAAGACAGGGCAAGCAACAGCCGGGGCAGGTTTAGGCGACGATTGATCAGTCTGATATTCGCGGGTCAAAGCCGCATAATCTTGATCCGTCGGGAGCTGGCTCTGACTAAAGTCGCGAGTCCGGCAAAGCCTGTCGCATAGGTGGGCCGAGGATTCTCCTTCGTGCTTGCCCTGGCTGCTGCTGGCTCTGTCTTCGAATTTGGTTCCGCGGTTCATTCCTTGGTTCGTCTTTGTTTTTTCATTCCTTGGAAAGTTTTTGTTTTTGCCTTTGCCTTTGTTTTTGCTCTTCGTCAGGCTGCTATTTGCAGTTTGCTCGACGCTTCCGCCTTGATCCCGATGGCCCAGATGAAACCCAGCAACTCGCGTCCCACGGCGGTGATGATCTTTCTCTTGTCTTTTCCTGCCGCCGCCAGCCGAGTGTAGCGCTTGTGCAATCGGTGCTGCGCTTTCCAGGCAATCTCCTTGATCTCTTCCGACACTCCCTCTTGTCGCTTGCGCAACGCAGGACCGACGCCAGGCCGAAGCCGGTAGCTCCAGGCCGCCTCAATCGCGATTCGTCGGAGATGCGCGTTGCCGGTTTTGGTGATGCCACCGCGCCGGATTCGCTGGCCGCTGGAGTCCTCGCTGGGTACTGCGCCGCTGTAACCCATGAGCTGACGAGCGCTTGCAAAACGCGATAACTCGCCGAGCTCGGCCACGAGGGTGACCGCCGAAATCTGCGCAATGCCACGCAATGCCTGTAACCCACGCACCACTTCCTGCATCTGCGGCGACGCCACTTGCACCGCATCCGCGATGGCTTGCTCCAGCCGCTTCACCCGCTCGGCCATGGGTTCGACCTCGTGCAGATAATCCAGTAACGTGGAGTCCCGCGCGGCTTGCATGAAGTGCACCTGCTTGACCCAGGTTAGATAGGCCTGCGTCCACGCCTTCACTCCGGCTGCCGGATGCTGCCCCGTGCGCAGCAGAAACTTGCTCAGCCGATGACGCGCCCGCAACTGATCCTGCTTGGCCGCCTCGCGCGCCCGCACCTGATCGCGCAATGCCTCTGAACCCTCGTTCGGAACCCACACCGGGGTAAGATCGCCGGACCGATAACTGCGTGCCAAACGTTCCGCATCCCGGCGATCCGTCTTCACCCGGTCGCCGGCTTTCATCGGTACCAGCGTCGGCGCAATCACCTCGCACCTAACTCCCAACTCGGCCAACTGCCAGTACAGAACATAACCCGTCGGACCTGCTTCATAGCAGGCCTTTAACTGCTCCACTGGCCCCAACTTCTTCAATAGTTTGCGGATCGACTCCGTGCGGTTGGCAATCGTTCCCAGGCTCCGCACCTCGCCATCCGGCTCGGCAATGGCTAGTGCAATCGTTTCGGCATGGACATCCAACCCCAAAAATCGTACCTTTTCTTTCATGACCGGTTCCTCTCCGCTTTGTGGCTCTGATTTGTGTTTCTTCCAGAATCACAGCTTAACCCACGGTTAGCGCACAGGGACCGGTCACTCCATTCTGACTAAA
>Ga0302324_100016065_pt1 | contig 14948 bp, 15 predicted proteins | sample Palsa_T0_1_FD_201949 | JGI IMG/M metagenome (GOLD analysis project Ga0302324, IMG submission 201949) | Peat permafrost microbial communities from Stordalen Mire near Abisko, Sweden - Palsa_T0_1 | ecosystem: Environmental > Terrestrial > Soil > Palsa > Peat permafrost | place: Sweden: Abisko...
TGCCGGCTCCGCATGCGCGCCGCTGTGTGGCACCATCCGCGGCACAGCACCGATCGCGTCGGTCGACGCTGCGGCTGCGTCGGTCGCGTACCTCGAAGTGCGCCTTCTCGAGCCGATCGGAGTCGCAATCGGGTTCGGCGTCGGGCGGCGCGCGCCGGAAGCCTCCGGTTCCATCCGTGCGATGGCTCTCGGGAGCGTGGCATGGGACGCGCGCGTCTCTGTCGGTCGCAGCCTTGTCCCGCTCTCGTTCATCGCGAACATCCGGTCGGGCAGCGTGGTGACGTTGGATTCGCGCGTCGATGATGCGGCAGTACTGGGCATCGACGGGCAGACAATTGCGCACGGCGTTTGCGGCGTTGACGGCGATCGCCTCGCGTTCCAGGTATCCAACCTGCCGTGGCGTACGCATGGGTGAACCGCAGCCAGTCCTTGGGCCGCTGGAACACGTGCGCGTCGATCTCACCGTCGAGCTGGGCCGCTGCCCCATGCGCCTGCGTGACGTATTGGAACTCGGTCCGGGAGCGATCGTCAGGCTGGACCGGACCGCGGGCGCGCCCGTCGACGTGTTCGTCAACAACGAAGCGTTTGCTCGTGGGGAATTGATTGCCGTCGACGATAGCTACGCAGTGCGCATTACCGAGGTCACCGCGCGATCGTGACGGCGATTGGCTCGACCTTCGCGCAGGCGGCGCGTGCGGGCTTGCCGCTCGACGTCCTCGCCGGGCTCACGATGCTCGCCCTGGTTCCCTTCCTGCTCGTGATGACCACATCGTTCGTTCGCATCGTCGTCGTTCTCTCGCTCGTCCGGTCGGCCATCGGCGCTGCATCCCTTCCGCCGAACGCAGTACTCACCGGCCTGGCCCTCCTGCTCACGTTCGCCGTGATGGCGCCGACCGCCGAGCGAGTTCGCGCGAGCGCGATTGAGCCGTACGCCCGCGGCCGGCTCACGCAGCCACAGATGATGGCGCGGGCGTTCGGTCCGCTTCGCGAGTTCATGCGGCGGCAGACGCATCGCAGGGACCTCGAACTCTTCGCCCGGGTTAGCCACGTGCCGGAGGAGGCCGCCGATCGGGACCCTCTCGTGCTTGCACCGGCGTTCGTCGTCGGCGAGTTGCGCAGCGGGTTCGCGATCGGCTTCGCCCTGTATCTACCGTTCGTGGCTATCGACCTCGCAGTCGCGTCGATCCTCATGGGGCTCGGTATGTTCATGCTGAGCCCGCCCATCGTATCGCTCCCGTGCAAGCTCCTGCTCTTCATCATGGTCGACGGATGGTCGCTCGTCTGCGGGGGTGTTGTCGCGACGTTTCGCTAAGGGACCACCGCATGCGAATCGGCGACTCGCTGCAGGCCCGGCGACCACACTTCTCGTTCGAGTTCTTCCCGCCCAAGAGCGACGAAGCAGTCGAGAACCTCCTCGATGTCGTTCGTGCCCTGCGCAAGCTCGAGCCCGGCTTCGTTTCGGTCACGTACGGCGCAGGAGGCTCGACACGTGCCCGGACGGTCGAGGTCGCAAAGCGCATTCAGGGTGACCTCGGTGTGGAGGTCATGGCGCACGTGACCTGCGTCGGCAGCACCGCCGACGATCTGCGAGGCCTCTTGCGTGACCTTCGCGCGGCCGGCATCGAAAACGTGATGGCGCTTCGCGGGGATGCGCCAAAGAGCGAGGCGCGCTTCGTCCAGGCGCAGGGAGGTTTTGCCTACGCTTCGGAGTTGGTGGCGATGGTCGCCAAGGAGTTCGACTTTTGCATCGGCGCGGCGGCCTACCCCGAAAAGCATCCGGAGGCACCGGATCTGGCTAGCGACCTTCGCCACCTCACCCGGAAGGTAGCAGCCGGTGCCGACTTTCTGGTGACCCAGTTTTTTTTCGACAACGACGCCTACTTCGCGTTCGTCGACCGTGCGCGGGAGGCAGGCATCGAAGTCCCGATCGTGCCCGGCATCATGCCGATCACGAACTTCTCTCAGATTGCACGGATGGCGGGATTGACGGGGGCGGAGCTGCCGCCTCGGCTGCTCGCTGCGCTGCAGGAGCGATCCGACGAACCCGAGGCAGTCGCGGAACTCGGCGTCGCGTACGCGACGCTGCAATGTGCGAACCTGCTCGAGCGTGGCGCGCCAGGGATCCACTTCTACACGCTGAACCGCTCGCCCGCGACGCGAGCCGTCGTCTCGGCGCTGCTCGCGAGCCGTCAGACAGCTCAGCACACCGCGTAGCTGACCGCCGATCGAAAGGCGGCGCCCCAAACTGTAGCGTCTCGCCCTACGGTGGCAGCGGCGCCGCAACCGAAGGCCCGTAGTCGGGCCTACTGCTGCAACCGCATTGCAATGCAGCGGCAACGCGCGACGTGCAGGATGCGGGCGTGGACGTGCTCCAATCGGTCGTGCGCGAGGCATTGCTCGTCACGGCGGTGCTCTGCTTTCCGGTGCTGGCCGCGGCGACCATTGTCGGCACGGCCGTCGCCGTCTTGCAGGCCGCCACGCAGGTCCAGGAACAGACGCTGACCCTGCTTCCGAAAATGGTGGTCGTCGGCGTGCTCGCTGTGACGTTCGGCGGTTACGCACTCCGGTTGTGCGGCGCACTCCTGTCCGATACGCTCGCGGCGCTGCCGGCGATCGTTCGCGGACCGTGACCGCGACACAAGCGCTCGTCTTCGCTCGCTGCCTCGGCTTTGTCTTCCGCGCTCCCGGCTTCTCGCATCCGTCCGTCCCGCCGCCGGTCCGCGCCTGTCTCGCGTTCGCATTGGCCCTCGCCTGCGCTCGGAGCCTGCATGCGGCCAACGTTCCCACCGGCGTGTTGATCCCGGCACTGTTCGTCGAACTCGCAATCGGCGCCACCATCGGGATCGCGTCGGCTGCACTCTACGACGGCGCGTACTCAGGGGGACGGTTAGTCGACGACTACGTCGGCATCCGGATCAGCGTCCCGACGGTTGGAATCGTCGCGGGCGCTGGCTTCGGCCGTCTCTGGTCACTTGGTTTCGCCGCGGGGTTCTTTGTGCTTGGGGGGCACCGCGTTCTCGTCCTTGCCCTCGCCGACACATTCGTGTGGTTACCGCCGGGCGCAGCGTTGCGGCCGACCGACCTCGGAGCATTTGCCGCGTCCGTCCCGGCGACGCTCGTGCGAGCCGCCCTGCTCGTCGCGGGCCCGGCGATGGTCTTGGCCCTCACTGCGCAGCTAGCGCTAGCAGCAGTTGCGCGCGTCGTGCCCCGGCTTTCGACCTTCTCGCTCGCGTTCGGTGTGGTCCTCGGCTGCGCGCTACTAGCGACACTTGCCGAAGTACCTGAGATCTTGCCAGCGGCAGGTCGCCCATGGATCGACATCTCGCGGCTCGGCGCGCGGTGACCGAATGGCCGAACCGAAGCCATTCGATGCCACCCCCAATCGCGTTGCGCGGGCAAAGCGAGAGGGAGATGTCGCGCGCTCGAGCGAGCTCGTCGCGGCGTTCGCCCTCGTTGGGGGCAGCGGCGCGCTGGCATTGGTTGCTGCACCGGCGACCGGCGCCGTGTACGAGGCTCTCGTCGAGGCTGCACGCGGATCGATTGTACCTGGAGCGTTCGCGACGTTGGCGTGGTGTGCGCTTGCCCCGTGCGTCGCGTCCGGAGCGTGCGCTGCGGCAGGCACGGTTCTTGCGTCCGGCGGCGTCCATCCGCGGCCGATGCGGTTCGATCTCTCGAAGATGCTACCTGGCTCCGGAATCAAGCGCATGTTCTCGTTACGCTCCTGTGCCGCCGCGCTACGTGCGGTGCTCGCTTCGGCGCTCGTCTGCGGCGCACTGGAGCGCACGGTCCGCGAAGCATTCTTATCGGGCCCGGTCGCCGGGACGACTGATGGGTTCATTGTGGTTGGCGTTCGTGCGGCGCAAACAATTCTCGCGACCGCTGCGTGTACCGGGCTGGCGCTCGGGATCCTCGATGCGCTCTACGAGCGCACCGCATGGCGTCGACGGTTGCGCATGACGTTCGATGAAATGAAACGAGACCTCAAGGAGAGTGAAGGGGATCCCCAGTTGCGTGGCCGGCGGCGCGCACATCATCGGTCGCTCATACGCGGATCACTCTCGCGACTCTCCGACGCAACGTTCGTCGTCGCTAACCCGACGCATGTCGCGGTAGCCTTGGAGTATCGGCCGCCACTCGTGGCCGTTCCGCGAGTCCTCATTCGCGCCGTCGATGCCGGCGCCCACCTCGTGCGGACTCGCGCCCGTGCTCTCGGTATTCCGATTATCGAGGACGTAGCCTTGGCGCGCATGCTCCTGGCGACGACCCGCGTCGACGACGTGATTCCCCGCGCCTGCTACCTCGCCGTTGCGCGGATCGTTGCGCGGCTCGACCCGCTAGCCGGTTCCGCGTGAACGCGGGGACTGCAACGTACGGCTTCGCAGGGGTCGTGCTCGCAATCGTCGTGATCCTGGTGGTTCCCTTACCACCGTTCCTTCTGGACGCATTGCTCGCGTTCAACGTGCTCGGCTCGGGCGTCGTATTGCTGTTGAGCATTACGATCGCCGATCCGCTGGAGTTTGCCGCCTTTGCACCGACGCTCCTTATCGCGACCCTATTCAGGCTCGCGCTCGATGTGTCGGCGACGCGCCTGATCCTGACGCATGGTCACGAGCCTGGTGGGGCGGGCTCGATCATCCCGGCGTTCGGAGCCCTGGTGGTCGGCGGAAATCTCGTAGTAGGAATCATCGTCTTTGCGATCCTCATCACCATTCAGTTCATCGTGATCGCCTCCGGCTCGCAGCGCGTCGCCGAAGTCGCGGCGCGGTTCACGCTTGACGCGATGCCCGGAAAGCAAATGGCGATCGATGCCGACGTTCACGCAGGTGCCCTTGACGCTGACGGAGCTCGCTACAAGCGCCAAGCGATCCAGAAGGAGGCCGACTTCTACGGTGCCATGGATGGTGCCGGCAAATTCGTCAAGGGAGACGCGATTGCGGCGCTCGTAATCGTGATCCTGAATCTGGTCGGCGGAGTCACGGTTGGATTCGCCTACCACGCACTGAGTCCGCTGGATGCACTGAGCACATTTGCGCTGCTTTCGATCGGTAACGCTCTGGTCACGACGCTCCCGGCCTTCTTGCTCTCGACCTCGATGGGCCTAATGGTCACTCGCGTGGCAGCCGACGGTTCGCTTGGCGTCGATCTGGCGTCGCAAGTGCTCGCGCGACCGGACGTCCTGCGTGCGGCAGCCGCGTTCGCGTTCGTGCTGGGCTTCGTCCCGGCCCTCCCACGCGCGCCGTTCTTGGTGTTGGGTGCCGCGCTCATCGGTTGCGCGGAGTTCGCCCGGTCGAGTGCGCGGGCGCGCGGCCAGCGCGAACGCGACGCGAGGGAAGCGGCACGCCGCGTCGCGATTCGACGTCCGGAAATGGCACTCGGGCTCGTCGGCGTCGACGCGTTGTCGATCGACTTGGGGACGGGCCTGGCCGCGTTGCTTTCTCCTCCGCACGCGGATGCGCTTCTCGATCGCGTGGGGGAAGTGCGGCGCGCGCTCGCTGCCGACGTCGGAATCGTTCTTCCAGGCGTGCGCCTCCGCGACGACTTGGTACGAGAGGCCGACACGTACGCCATCCGTGTTCGCGACGAACTCGTCGGTCAAGGGAGTCTTCGTCTGGAAGAAGTTCTGGCAGTTGGAGAGGAGGATGCGCTCGTGCAACTCGAGGGTGTGCGGGTGCACGAGCCGGTCTACGGCATGCCTGCGGTCTGGATTCGGCCGACCGACCGGGAGCGCGCGCAGCAGTCGGGTGCACTTGTATTCGATCCCATCTCGATCGTCGGGTCGCACTTGGCGGAAGCCGCTCGCTGCCATGCCGCTGAGCTGCTTGGACGCCAGGAATTGCAGACGATTCTCGAGCACCTGCGCGCGACGGTTCCAACGGTCGTACGCGAGATCGGCACGGATGCGCTTCCGCTCTCCACAGTTCATAAAGCATTCGAGCTCCTGCTGCGCGAGCGGGTGTGGCCACGTGACATCGTCGCAACGCTCCAGGCAATCGTCGATGCTTCCGCAGCAACACGCGATCCTCGTGAGCTCGCCGAGGTCGTCCGCCGCGCGATCCTCCCGAGCCAACTGCGACGTCGCGCGGCCGGAAATCTCGAACCCCTCGTCGTTGCTCCGGAATTCGATGCAGAGTTGGCCGGTTCGTGGTTAGCGGACGGCACGCTCGCTCCACGACCTGAGTCTGCGGTGCACGTCCGCTTGAGCGCAGCCGACTATGCCGCTCGAACTCGCCGGGATCGGGCGGCGATCGTCTGCACGGCGGCGCTTCGCCCGGCGCTCGCAGAGCTTATTCGCCGGTTTGGGATTGCGCTCGACGTCTTCGCATACGGCGAGCTACCTCCCGAGTTGGAACTGCGCCCCGCTGCGATACTGTCGGCACCGAGCGCGGCGTAAGACCGGCTGCCGCAACGGTCCGCGAGGGTCTAGTTCACCGCACCATTCGTGGGCCGCGGTGCGCAATCGGAGCAGCGCCCGGTGATCGTCAGAGAGTAGTCGATCTCGGCGAAGCGCTCGCGCGTCGCAAGCTCCTGCGCGATGTGCGAGAGTTCGGCAGCGTGCACGTTGACCACGCTGCCGCACTGCGAGCAGAGCAGGTGGTGGTGCTTGTCGAGCGCCGCTTCGTAGCGCGCCGCATCCGTGCCGTGCGTGAAGGCCTGGACGAGTCCGATCTCGCGCAAGATGTCGAGCGTGCGATAAATCGTCCCGAGGCTCACCGCCGGGAGCTCGGCCCGCACCTTCTTGAGGATCGTCTCGGCAGACAGATGTCCGCCGTCTCCTAAGGCTCGGAGAACGGCCGCGCGCTGCTTGGTCAGGCGATACCGAGACTGCAGCAGGCCGACGTCGGCGGCTTTCACGTCCATGGCAGGCCACCCTCATTCGGTTTGACGGGGTGGGACGACCCTGCTACAATCCCAGGGTTCTCCCCTGCTGCGGTCGTTTTCTTCATGTGGTTACGCTACAAAAATTGGGTCAAAGGCGCGATCGTCGTGGCGGTCGTCGCTGGCTGTTTGGCGCTCATTTTGCCGATCCAGCAGAAGATCAAGCTAGGGCTCGACCTGCAGGGTGGAGTCCGGGTCCTGCTCCAGCTCAATCCCTCGCCGGAGGTCCCGGCGATCACCGCCCAGGTGCAGTCGCAGGTGCAGCAGGTCGTCCAGAACCGCATCAACGGCCTGGGCGTCTCCGAGCCGGTCCTCACGCCCGTGGGCGTCGACCGGCTGCTGGTGGAGCTGCCAAACGTCAAGGACCCCGACGAGGCGGTCAAGACCCTCAAAGAGGTCGCGACCCTCGATTTCAAGATCCTCCCCCCGGCGGTCGCCGCGCGCGCCGAGGCCGACGCGAAGTACGCGAACGACCCCAACGGCGCGTACAAGGACAGTGGGCCGACGGTCTACTCGGGCGCCGACCTCAAGGGCGCCCAGCCGTCGTTCGACCAGTCGAACAACCCGCGGATCGAATTCCAGACGAAGAACCCGGCTAAGTTCGGCAAGCTCACGCAAGAGGCGCTGGGGAAGCCGCTCGGGATCTTCCTTGATAAGAAGTTCGTCTCGGCCCCTACGATCCAGGGCGTGATCACCAGCGACGGCGAGATCACCGGCCACTTCACCGAAGACGAAGTCATCCGCATCGCCAACGAGCTGAACGCCGGCGCGCTGCCCGTGCCGGTCACGATCATCGAGAACGATACGGTCGGCCCGCTCCTCGGCAAGATCGATCTCGAGAAGTCCCTCTGGGCTTCGGTCGTCGGCCTGGGTATCGTCCTGCTCTTCATGATCTGGGTCTATCGCCTGCCGGGCCTGCTCGCCGACCTCGCGCTCGTGATCTACGTGCTCATGCTGCTCGGGCTGCTCTCCGCGGTGCACGCGGTGCTCACGCTGCCCGGCATCGCCGGCTTCGTGCTGTCGATCGGAATGGCGGTCGACGCGAACGTCCTGATCTTCGAGCGGCTCAAAGAAGAATTATGGGCCGGGCGGTCGCTCCGTGCCGCCGTGAAGACCGGCTTCGGCCGCGCCTTTTGGACCGTCTTCGACAGCCACTTCACGACGATCGTCGGCGCCGGCGTCCTCTTCATGCTCGGCACCGGCACCGTGAAGGGCTTCGCATACACGCTTTTCTGGGGCACCGCGCTCTCGATGATCACCGCCGTGTTCATCACGCGCTACTTTACCGACGCCGTGGTCGACAGCGACCTGGTGACGAGCCCGAAGGCATACGGGGTCTAGGCGCGTGTTCTTTCGTCGCCTGAACTGGAACGTCGTCAGCTGGTTCAACACCGTCTCGAGGATCTCGTACGCCATCATCATCGCCGGCCTGCTGATGATGGGCTACAACTACGTCACCAAGGGCTACTTCATCAAGCTCGGTCTGTCGTTTACCGGCGGTACCGACGTCACGGCGAAGTTCACGCGGCCGACCTCGGTGCCCGAGATCGCCCACGCCCTCGCGGCGCTCGGCGTGAACGACGCGCAGATCAACACGATCGGCAAGGCGGGCGACGCCCAGCCGAACGAACGCTTCACGATTTCGACGCAGACCGCGTTCGGTAACGACACGGGCAAGATCTGGAGCGCGCTGAACGGCGTCGCGCCGGTCGACCGCTCGCAATCGCAGATCGAATCGGTGGGTCCGTCGCTCTCGCGCGAATACTTGCAGAAGGCGCTGCTCGCGCTCGTCATCGCGATTTCGATCCAGTTCATCTACATCGCATTCCGCTTCGGCTGGAACTATATCTTCGGTGCGGTCGTCGTCATTGCGCTCGTGCGCGACTCGCTGATGATGATCGGCATCTACGCGCTCTCCGGCCGCCGCGCCGACGATGCGTTCCTCGCCGCCGTGCTGACCGTCATCGGGTACTCGGTGATGGACACGATCGTCATCCTGGACCGGATCCGCGAGAACATCAAGCTGATGCCGGGCGAGGCATACGAGAAGATCGTCAACACGTCGATCGTACAGACGATGTCGCGCTCGGTGAACACTCTCGCGACCGTGGTGATCACGCTCGTCGCCCTGCTCGCCTTCGGCGGCGCGTCGCTGCAGAATTTCGCGTTCGCGCTGCTCGTCGGCATCTGTTCCGGCGGCTACCACTCCATTTTCTACTCGGCGCCGCTCGTCGTGCGGCTGACCGAGGCGCAGAAGCGGCGCGACGCCGCACGTCGCCTGACGCAGCGCGGGGCGGCCCAAGAGCGCCCGCGCACCGTTGCCGAGGCGCGCGCACAGGCCGCCGCTGCCGCGAGCCGCGAGGAAGTCATCGCGGCCCGCAAGGAGCGCCGGTCGAAGGAGAAGACCTCGGAGCGCACGAGTGGCACCGGCCCCGTCCGCTACAAGAAGCGCCGCGACGTTCCCACCGTGCGGGTGGTCGACGTCGAGCCGGAGCACGACGAGACCGAGCCCGAGTACGTCGACGAGCGCGATACGGTCGATCCGTTGGACGCGCAGCGCTCGGGCCTGCACGACGAGCAGTTGCAGCTCGGGCACGAGGAAATCACGCTGAATCTGGACGATCCGGGAGCGCCCACCCACGAGCACGAGGCCGGGAGCGAAGAGGCCACCACCGCGAAGCCCGACCGCTAAGCGCGCGCCGCGCGCGCAAGCACCGGGAGCGCTGCCGCCGCCCACGCGATCGGAGGCGGCCTTCGAACGCGTGCTCGCCGCGTTCGCCGCGGGCACTGATGCAGACGTGGACGAGAGCGCCGAATCTGAGTCACGGCCCGCGGCGTCTGCCTCAGGGCTCGGAGCGTCGCGAGGAGTCGGAGCGTCGCGCTCGTCACGGGCCAAGGCGGGTGTCGCTGCCAATGCGGACGCAGCTGCCAATGCCGGCGCCGACCAAGCCGCTCTAACGGCCGCCTCGGCGCTGACGGAGCTGTTCGCGCATGGGCGAGAATATCTGTCGTACGATCGGTTCGCGACCATTGGCGACGCCGCGAGCTTCTTCACGAAAGTCGTTGGCGTGTCGTTCGAGGGACGGCAGTCGATCGTCGCCGGCTTGCGGGGTGACGAGCCGGTCGAGCTCGTGCGGCGCCCCGACAACGCGCACGACCCCCTGGCGATCGAGGTGCGCTTCGGCGCGCTGCAGCTCGGCTATCTGCGTCGCGAAATCGCGAAGCGCTTGTCCCCGAAGATCGATGCGGGCGAGCGGTACGTCGCGAACGTCTCCGGCGTCACGGGTGGGCGCAACGGCAAGAACGTCGGGGTCAACCTGTCCGTCCGCCGCCTGAGTGCGAGCAGCTCGCGTCCGGCGCGCGCGACGAACGCGCGCGTCGAGGTGGTCGACGACGCGATCCGCCGCGCGCTGATCGGCGATCGCGTCATTCGCGAAGCGCAGGCGCGAGTGCTCGAGCGGGTCGCAGGCGGTGCGAGCACGCTCGCGATCATGGGAACCGGCCGCGGAAAGTCGTTCTGCTTTCAGCTTCCCGCCGCTGAGCGTGCGCTCGCCGACGGTGGGAAAACGCTCGTCTTCTACCCACTGCGGGCGCTCGCGAACGACCAGCACGACGTGCTCGTGCGGAAGCTCGCGCCGCTCGGTGTGCGGGTGCTGCGCGCGAATGGGGCGATCGACGGCGAGGAGCGCGCAAACCTCGACGCCGCGCTGGAGACCGGCGACTGGGATGTGATTCTCTCGACGCCGGAGTTTGCCGAATACCACCTCGACGCATTTACGCGCCCCTGCAACCGCCCGTCGCTCGTTGTTGTGGACGAGGCACATCACGTGTTCGATTCGTCGCATCGTCCGGCGTACCGCGCGCTCGGCGAGCTGATCGACGGCTTGGACGCGGCGCAGGTGCTCGCGCTGACGGCGACCGCCGGCGACGCAACGTTCGCCCACTTGCGCCGGGCGCTGCGCATCGATCGCTGGGTGATCGACCCGACGGTGCGAGAGAACCTGCACGTCGTCGACGCGCGCGGGACGGCCGATCGCCTGCGCTACATGCGCGACGCGCTGCGCTCGGACGAGAAGGCCATCGTGTATTGCAACTCGCGCAGCGAGGCGACGAGCGTCGCGGAGAAGCTTCGGGCCGAGTACGGCGAGGTCGTCGCATTCTACCACGCTGGCGTGCCGTCGAGCTTGCGAACGCAGCTCGAGGATCTCTTCCGCACGGGAGGCGTGCGCGTAATGGTCGCGACGTCGGCGTTCGGTGAAGGCATCGACTTACCCGACGTGCGGCACGTCTTTCTGTACCACCTAAACTTCAGCTTTACCGAATTCAATCAGCAGGCGGGACGCGCCGGGCGCGATGGTTTCGATGCGCGCATTCACCTGCTCTACGGCGAGGGCGACCGGCGCATCAACGACTACATCATCGCGAAGTCCGCACCGACGATCGGCAAGCTGCGCGAGATCTACCGCGGCCTCAAGGGGCTGGCCGGGCCCGACGGCCTGCGGATGACGCACGAAGACATCGCGCGCACGCTCGACTACGACCTCGTGGAAGGCCGCACCATTTCGGTCGCGCTGCGCATCTTCGAGGATGCGGGGCTCGTCGTGACCGGCTTCGACGACGACGGCAGATTCGCACGTTTTCTCGAACCCGCAGGCAAGGTGGACCTCACGCAGACCGCGCGCTTCGCCGAAGGCGAGGCGGAGCGCGAGAGCTTCGAGCGGTTCTGCTCGCTGGCGCTCTCCGCCGACGCGGAGACGCTCGAGGCCGTCATCAACCGCCCGATCTATCCCGACGGCGTGGCACTGGAGCGATAGCGTCGTCTGCCACTGCTCGGTGGGCGGCGGTTAGGTTGGCCGGCGCGCCTCCGACTCGACCCAGTCGCGCCACGACTCCGGGAGCTCCGGCACGTCGAGGAATTCGCCGATCCGCGAGCGCTGGAACAGATAGATATCTGCCATTCCGGCCACGGTTAGGCCGTGCGCGGGCCGCGACAGGATTTCGATGGGATCGCACGCGGCGACGTCGCCGGGTTCGACGATCGCGAGGTACGCGCCCGGTCGCAGCGCGCGGCTAAACGTGCGAACGAAGACCGGGTCGTTCATGACCATGGCGAGCTTGTAGCACGGCACTCGCGGCGACGTGACTTGGAGCGTGCAATTCCCCACACGCCAGCGCTCGCCGATTAGCGCATCGCTGACGTCGACCCCTTCGGTCGTGACGTTCTCGCCAAACGTACCCGGGTCCAGCGGTCGGTCGAGCTGCGAACCCCACCATGCATAGTCTTCTTGCGCGTACGCGTAGATCACGCGTTCCGGGCCACCGTGGACCGTGCGGTCCGCTTGATCGTCGCCTGCGACGTTCACGCCGCCGACGGACACGCGCCCGGTGACCGGCGTCTTGAATATGCCGGTCGTGATGTGCGCACCGTTGTACTCGACGCTCTTCACGCCGGAGACGTTTACGGAATGGACCCTACGCATTGGAGCGATCGCAGGGATTGGGCACGACTGTTGTCGTCAAATGGCTCGTGCCAAGAATCTGCCGGCATCGCATGGATCGGCCTCCCGCCTACCTCTCTCCCAGCTTAGCTCGCTCCCGTAGCTCAGCCCACGTTCGCGATGAAGGCTGTGTACGTCGCCAAGAGCGGCGAGTCCGGTTCCCTGCGAATGGTAGCGCGCCGAAGCGCCTTTCGCTTGACCTTCGTCCCCGGCGGTCGCGTCGGATTTACGAAAGGCTACAGCACGGACTTGGGCACTGCGGGCGTCCGCCACTCGACGGCACACGGGGCGCGATGATGCGCGAAGCGATTAGGGCTCGAAGCCACTGCCAAGGGTGGGATTGCGTTGTCGAAGGAGGGCGCTGAGACCCGCCAGTCCGAACGCTACGGCGCCAAGGATTTCGATGCACACCGCGATCCAGGATCCGATGTCGACGCTGGAGCCCGGGAACGGGTCACTGAAGGCGCTCCACTGCGGCAGAAGGTGAACGGCAGCGACGCCCAAGGCGCTGCTGAACCCGACCGCCGCCGCGACTGCCGGTGCGAAACGGTTCCGCATCAGCGCCAGCACGATGGCGCCGGCGGCGATAACCGTGGACACGGATCCCGCGCGCAGTACTTCCGGAGTGACGGAACCGAGCCCGCGCCGGACGTGGTCGGCGGTGTGGATCGCAATGGTGACGCCGTACAGCGCGGCTGCCAGTGCGAGCGTGCGCGCGGCGCGACTCTCCTCTCCTTCGCCCGGTGGCGCAAACAACCACCTCGCTCCGGTCAACTCACGCCTCCTGTCCCAGGCCCGTTCGGATCGGCACGCCGACGTTTGGCAACGTCTCCGATGGCGCGCAGGATTGCCTAGGCCGACTCTACGCCGTATGCTGCTGCCAATGAAAGCCGGATTTGCAAGCAGACGGCGCATCGAAGCGCCGGCGGCGACCAGGCTGCTGCGCAACCCGCGCGCACTTCGCTTCGTGGGCGCTTTCATGGCACGGTCCCGGCCGGAGCTCCTCAGCGCGGTCGCCCGAGAAGTCGAGATGCCTCTGAGTTCGGCGTGGCGGATGGCGAGCCGGCTGGTCGCTTGCGGCGTCCTGCGCGTGCACGACACCACGCCCCGGGCTGGACGCGCGTTGAAGCGCTATGAGGCAGTCGCCCAGGTGCTCTTCGTTCCGTACGAAGCGGAAGGGGATCGCCTACCCGACGACGTGGTTCGTCGACTCGTCGGCATGCGCGTCGAAGAACAGGTGCGGGGGCTGATCGCTGCCGCAGGCATCACCCGCGACGGCACCGGAGCCACATCGTGGGGCACCCTCATCTACACCGACCGCCGCGGCCAACTCGTCGTACGCCCCGACTTCGAAGCGGGCCGCACGCCGGGGTTGCTTCGACCGAATACACCCGCATATCTCAACTTCTATTCCGACGATCTTCGCCTCACTCGCGCTGCTGCGAAGCGCCTCCAGATCGAACTCGTCGCGCTGCTCAAGAAGTACAAGGCCTGCGAAGGGCCGCACCTGTACACGCTCTCGGCGGTCTTGGCACCACGAGTCCGCGGCGGCGTGCGCGAACGTCGGACGCCGTAAGCCTCACGGTTCGGACTGCAGGAGGGTGGGCCGGCATCAGCCGCGCACGTTTGGAAAGCCGCCGCGCACGCCGGCAGAAAGGACGCGGAAACCCTGAGCATCGGAGAACTTGCAAAGCGGACCGGCCGGACCACTCACGCGATCAGGTGGTACGAGTCACAGGGCCTGCTTCCTGGCGTCCGGCGCGACACGGCCGATCGGCGCGTCTATCACGAGCGGCACGTTGCTTGGCTGGCGTTCATGGGCCGCTTGCGCAGCACGGGGATGTCGATTGCCGAGATGCGCGAGTACACGAAGCTCGTGAAGCTCGGCGCAAGCACGCTCGGGCAGCGGCGGGCGATGCTATCCGTGCACCAGCAGCGCATCGCGCAGACGATTGCCGAGCTGACGCTCGCCTCGCGCTTGGTCGAGGAAAAGATGGCGTACTACGAGGAGTGGACGGCGACGGGAATCGAGCCCGTGGATCTACCTGCGAGCAAATGGGGCGAGCCCGGCCCTGGGACGGTCGTACAACTGTCGGCACGGCGTCGCGGCACGATCTGAAGGCGGCCGACGCACGACTGCGGCTCGGCCAATAAAGAGACGCACCGTCAGGGCGCGAAGAACGTCGCGAAGACGTGGTGAGTATCGAGGTACTCCCGGACCGCGCTGATCTTCTCGCCACGAATCGTCACGACGCTGTGATACTCGTTGTTGTACGTGCGTCCGTTGCGCAGCTCTCCATATGACTCGAGCTCGACGGCGACCTTGTTGCTCTCCGCGATCATGCTCTTCACGGTCACCGTCAGGCTGGTCCGGAGTCGCCCCGTGAGGCGCTCGAGAACCGTGGCCATCTCCGCCTTGGTCTTGAGGCCTGCCACCGGTGCGAGCCCCGGCTTGCCGGCCATCCACCAGGTCGCATCGTCGGTCATCGCATCGAGAACGCCGGCGATGTCCCCCGCTGTGAAGCGACCGAAGAACTCTGCGTCAGCCTCTTGTTGTGCTCCGCGATCGAGCTC
>Ga0302324_100016066_pt1 | contig 14948 bp, 8 predicted proteins | sample Palsa_T0_1_FD_201949 | JGI IMG/M metagenome (GOLD analysis project Ga0302324, IMG submission 201949) | Peat permafrost microbial communities from Stordalen Mire near Abisko, Sweden - Palsa_T0_1 | ecosystem: Environmental > Terrestrial > Soil > Palsa > Peat permafrost | place: Sweden: Abisko...
TTCATCCCTCCCCTTCGGCGCAGCCTCGATCCACACGCATCAGCGGCCGCAACCAGCTCAAGGGCACGGTGATCGAGGTAACCGTTGACGGACTCCTGGCCAAGGTGGTGCTGGCCGTCGGCGATCAGCACGTAACCGCGATCATTACCGCCGACGCAGTCCGCGAATTGGCCCTCAAACCCGGCGACTCCGCCATCGCCCTCATCAAGGCCACCGAAGTGATGATAGGCCGGTCCTGAAAGCCGATCCTCCAGCCTGCCCCCAACCTGTCCGTCGAACTCACTCACCCGTTTCCCCAGATTCCCTCAAATTCTTTTGCTACAACTATTTGACACCGGTTGAATTCCACAGAACCGAGAACAATCGTGCCATTTTTCGATTTCTCGCTTCTTCATGCTTCCAGTACGATGCCGGAAATGCAGAAATCGTTTTTTCTGTTGGAGATGGGAGAAAGTTGAACGCCAGAACTAGCGTTCCCACGACACCACGTTTCGCGGATGAGGCGATGGAATTCAAAAGGTACTCTGGAGCGTGTCGGCTCGTTACGGGTCCTGATCGATCGGAATGAGGATCTTGTCGCCCGGCAAGGGGACCTGCAAATTCTCTTCGCCGTAACTCCGCATCCCTCCGCCGGGGATCGGGTGAAGCTTGAAGAGGACCAGCACGTTGCGATCCCCGTTGTCGAGCGCGTGGAAGCTGGCAACCTGCTCCAACGAGAACTGCGTGTGCAGGTCCTCGAGCGTTCCGGCATCGATGTCGTTCCACGTCGCCCACCAGCCGGGCTTATAGTGGGCGAGCTTTGAGACCAGGTCCGGCATGTCGGCGGTAGGCGTGCCGAAGTCATCGCAGAGCGTCGGCAGGTGGGTCATCATGGTTATCTCATCACCGCTGATCGAGACCAGGAGTCGGTTCCCGTTGGGATGCTGGTCAATGTAGCGCGTTAGCTCGTCGGCCGCAGTCACAAAGGTGTACTCGGGATTGAGCGCGTAGGTCAGTGTCCATGCGGCGTTGCCGGCCGCGGTGGCCGCGGCGAGCACGACGGCCGCTCCCCCAAGCCAACGGAGTGGAAAGCCGGGCCGCAGCAGACCCTCTGCGCCGAGCAGCGCCTCCGCGCCGATGGCCACAAGAAAAAAGCAGAAGAAGGCGACGAAAGCGAAATAGCGCGGCTGCGGGTGGTTCTGGTAGGTCATGAATGCGATGTAGCCGGCGGACGCGAGGAATGAGGCGCCGAAGACCGGGTCGAGCGGCAACTTGCGCGCCCATGGCGAAGACCAGCCAATGGCCGCGACGAACGCGACCAGGATGAGCGCTCCCGCAAGCGGGATGAGGATGGGGTCGATCCACAGGCCGCCGTGAAACGACCACCACAGGCTGAAAACCGGCCAGTAGACTTCGGCCGGCTTGATGTACTTGTTGATGAAGAAGAGGTACTCGTAGTCGGGTAGCAGTCCGTTTGCCACAACCAGCGCCATCCAGCCGCCAAACGTCGCCGCGAATGTGACCGCGGCAGCCGCTGTGCAACGGAGAATCTTCTTCCAATCACCCCAGAGTGGAAGAATCATGATCCAGCCGAGTGCAGGCGCCAGAAAGACGGCGGTCGTCTTGGTGAGCATCATGAGGGTGAAGAGCAATCCAATCCCAATCGACCAGAGCACGGGTCTGCGCAATCGCGGAAGACGGAGGCCGATGTTGAAAGCGCCGAGCGTAAACGCGGTGAGCATCGGCTCGAGAATAGCGAGCCGTGTGAAGCAGTATAGGAATGGGCTCGTTACAAGCAGCGTGAGCGCCAGTAAAGCGGTCCAGCGCGGACCGCGCGCGCGCAACAGCATATAGCTGAGCGCTAGATTCGCGAAGAAGAAACCCACAGCCAGGCCGCGCGCCGCCTGAATGGTCACGCCGGTGACAAAGAAAAGCAGCCACTCGAGAAACGGCCATACAGGCACAGCCGGAGCGGGGTTGAAGTCGCCGGGCACATACCAGTGGCCGAACAGATGCGCGCGCACGGCAGCATTGCCATACCAGCCTTCATCGGTGTACTTTGCAAAATCGAAGATCCATGGCGAGTGATTGGGGAAATCGGCTCGCAGGTTCAGAGCGTGCAAAACGGCGAAGCCGCCGATGACGATCAGCCAAAGAGCGTAGAGCCAGCGTGGGTGCAATTTGGTCAATGCGCTTCTCCGCGTTGAAAACTCCTGCGGATGAGACGCAACCCCTGCAGGCCGCGACTGGAGGAATTCCGCGGCCACGGAAATCGAAAACGTACGCCTCAAAGGAGATGCACCGAGTATAACGTGTAAATCGTGCGTAGATTCCGCCCCTGCAGCGAAATCCGATTGGCACAAAAGGAAAAAAGGGCGACAGCCGAAGCCGCCGCCCTTGATTGTATTCTGCCCGTCTTAGAAATCCAGACGCAGCGCGAGCTGCACCTGGCGCGGAGTGTAAACATAGTCCGAGTTCGTGTTCGTGATGGCCTTGAAGCCGCTGGCCAGGTGGCCCGAGCCCGAGAGCGGAATGAAGGTCATTGTCGAGCACTCATCCTGCAACTGGCCGGCTACCAGAGACGATGCGCCGCAGCCGCTGGACACGCTCGAATTCGCAGACAGGCTATACGCTGACGTCTGCACGCTGGTCACGTTCTCGTGGTTTGAGACGTTGAAGGCCTCGCCGACCAGGTGCAACTTGAGCGGATGACTGTCTGGCCCGAAGTCGAGAATCTTCTCCAATCGCACATCGGCAACCATGATGCGCCGCATGGAGTAGTTGTTGTGGCCGATCTCCGGAATCCAGGTGCTGATGCCGCTGCCGTTGATGCCCGAACTGTAGGCCGAGGTCGCGACAGATCCAGTCGAGAATCCTGCCGAGTAGGGCAGGCCGTTCTGCGCCTGGAACATTGGCGCAAGGCTCCAGTCGTTCAGGAATAGCTTCGTCCAGCCGGACTTCTCGATGTCCGGCGAGTTGAACAGAGCCCACGCAACCAGGCGGTTGGGAACATTCCACTGCGAGTTGCCGTAGTTGCCGCCCCGCTTGAATCCATCGATGTTGTATGGATCTATCCAGCCGTTGCCCAGGTCGGTGGTCGACGCGTTTTCGTTGTAGTCGAGCGCGTGCGAGTAAGTGTAGTTCACGTCGTACTGGAAGTGCTTTGAGGTCTTGTTTTCCACCTCGATCACCGCGGCATTGTAGTTGGACGAGATGTCGGAGAACGCCTCGTCTACCGCGCCGAACGAAGTGTCGATGAACCCAGTGTAGGTGGGAACCGTGAAGACCGTTCCGCTGGGGATCGGTCCGGTGCCGCTCGTATCCGAGACCGTGATCACGCTGTTCACCACGCCATTCGGGCTCGGGGTGGCCCCGGTCGAGGTTACAGTATTGTTCGTGTTTGCGTTCGGGTTGTAGTTGATGTTCAGAGCGTTCGGGAGCCTGCGGCCCAGCGCGCCCATGTAGCTGAGCTGGATCACCGCGTTGTGCCCGAGATCGCGCTGAATGGCCGCATCAAACTCATACACCTCGGGGTTCTTGAAGTTGGACGAGAAGAAGTAGGAGGTGGGCGTCGAACCGCCGGCCGCAGAGATGATGTTGGGGAACCTCGGCGCGGCAGGGTTGTTCGGCTTCACGGTGGCCGAAACATACTGGCCTGCCGGGCTGCCGGTGTTCAGGTAGTCGTTCAGGATGAGGCCGTTGTTGGTGCGGCCCACGTAGATGCCGGCGCCGGCGCGAATGGTCGTCTTTCCATCGCCAAACGGATCGAGCGCCAGGCCCACCCGCGGACCAAAGTCCGTCTTGTCGTCGGGTTGGTTTGTGATGTTTGCATGGGCAGCCAGGCTGGGGCAGGTTCCCGGCCCTGTATAGCTGCCGCAGAGGCCATTGGTGGAAGCGAGGAAAGGAACGAAGGTTCCGTCGGCCGCTACCAGGCTCGAGAAGGGCGTTGGGAAGGCCTCGAAGTCGTACCGCAGGCCGAAGTCGACAGTCAGCCTCGGCGTGAGCTTCCAGTGGTCCTCGCCGAAGAAGCCGTAGTCGGTGGTGGCGATCTCCCAGGCCGGCGGACCGAAGCCCTGCACCATGGTGCCGCATGGAGCTGTGCCCGTGTAGTCCGTGGTAGCGCTTCCGGGAGCGGAGACTGTACTGGTGCTATTACAGACGCCGGTTGCCGCGTGTTCACTCAACAGATCCGCAAAGTAGTTGCCGATGTAGCTGTAGGTGTAGACGCCGTTGCCCTCGTAGGTGTTGTTGAGCAGGTCGGTGTTGTGGATCATATCGATGCCGAACTTGACCGTGTGATTACCGAGCTGCCAGCTTGCGGTGTCGCCAACCTGCCACTTCCACTCTTCTGGGTTCGCCTTGCGGTAGGAATAGTAGGGCGAGCCAAGATACATTCCGATCGAGGTGTCCAGCGCAACCTCGGGAACGTTGGGCGAGAAGCCGCCGCCGGCTGCCGTGTTGCTGTTTGTCCCCTCAAGATACTGCTTGGTGTAAGAGCTGAACGGCTGCTGATTCTCATCGTCCAGCTCGCGGCCGTACTGATAGCGGACCTCGTTCGTGATGTTTGAAGTGATCAGGCTGTCCAGTTTGACCAGACCGTAGTCCAACTTCACGAAATCGTTGCCGAAAGTATCGATCGAGTACTGGTTAGTGGCCTGTGTCTGAACACCGCCTGGCGAATCCCAGCGCAGACGGTGGTAGAGAACGCTGACGTGGTTCTTTTCGTTCACTTGCCAATCGAGCTTGGGAGTGTTCAGCTCTTCAAAGCCCTGGCGTGGCACTCCGCCGAGGTCTGTGAGCAGATCGACCAGCTGAGTCGAATAGGCAGTCGCGCCACCGGCATAAGTGGTGTAGCCCGGCAATCCTGCCGCGTTAAGACGCACAGCCAACGAACACGCCTCCTGGTCGGTGGTCGAAGCAGCCGTGCCGCCCGTCGGCGCCGAGATGTAGCCGGCGCCCGTGGTTATCTTGCCGGCAGTCAGCACATCGGTGTAGTTGCAGGTGTATCCCGAGGCGAGCGTAGCATCGGGAAGCGTGAAGAACGAGCTGGGCGTATTCGCCTTCGCGGTGCCCGGGAAGTTGCGGTGGTACTGGTTGTAACCATAGAACCAGAACAGCTTGTCTTTCTTCAACGGACCGCCCATGTCGAAGCCCCACTCCTTGCGCCAGTCCACAGGCTTGTAAGGCAGGGTCACAAACGTCGGCGCCGAGCCCGCTGCTGCGGTGTTGTAGGTATTCGTTGTGAACGCGTTGAATGCGCCCCAATCGTTGTCACGGTCAGAAAAGAACGCGACACCATGGATAGCGTTCGTACCGCTCTTCGTAATGGCGTTGATGACGCCGCCGGCGGCGCGGCCGAACTCGGCCGAGTAGACGCCGGTGTTCACCTGGAACTCCTGAATGATGAACTTCGAAGACGAGTAGCCTTCTCGCGTTCGGCCACGTTCTTCGGAGTAATAAGCCTGGTTGTCGTCTGCGCCGTCGACTTCGACGTTGTTCAGCAGCGTGCTGATAGCGCGGAAAGAGATCAATCCGAAGCCGCTGGTGTCCACCGTGGCGGCCGGAGTAAGCAGGGTCAGGTTCGACCAGCGTTCGCCGTTGAGCGGAAGGTCCTCGATCGCGTGCGCGCTGAGTTCCGAACTGATGTCCGGCGACTCGAAGTTCAGAATCGGCGCCTCGGCGGTCACTTCAACGCTGGCTGTCGTTCCGGCCGCCGCCAGGTGCGCAAGCACCTCCGTCGTCTGGCCGACGAGCACAATCACGCCCACTTCCTTGTAGGCAGCAAATCCCGTCGCAGTGATGGTGACGGTGTAAGTGGCGGGAATGAGTTCCGGCGCCTTGAAGTAGCCGCTGCCGTCGGTCTTCAGCGCTACTTCGGCGTTGGTGCCGTCGTTGTGAATGTTGACTGCTGCGCCTCCAACAACTGCGCCGCTCGGGTCAAAGACCGTGCCTGCGATGGAGCCGAGGGTGTAGGTCTGGGCGTTCGCGGTAGTAAGACTGCCAAGGAAAAGTGCGGATATGACAACGAGAAGTCTTTGCAGCTTTTGTGACATGGATTGGCTCTCCTGAATGAAGACTGGTTGTGCGCATTGTGTGATGATTTCAGTCCATCACAATGGGCACTGTGATGATTTGAACTTCAAATCAATTTTTGGGCTTTTCGGGCTTCGTCACCTGAAGAAAAAAACGGCGTCGTAGAAGGAACCAACCCGAAGGTGAATCGATGGGTTTCGGCATTTGCTTTCGGCCGATCACCCTTTATTGGAGCAGGAATTGCGGGTTTTGAAGTTTGCATCACACCATAGAATTGTTACAAACGTGTTAATTTTTAAAATCGTGTTAATTTCCGTCCCTGCAACGAACCGCGCCACCTACTCGTACGCGAGAGCGTCGATGGGATCTTTCCGCGCGGCCATCCAGGCGGGATAGAGCGCTCCGATGATCGCCCCAAGGAACGCGATGATCGACCCCTGCGCAATCCACAACCCGGTCACATCGAACTGCTGCAGCGGGAACAGGTGGGCCATCATAAACTTCACCCCAAAAGTCCCCGCAACGCCGAGCAAAACTCCGGCTGCCGCCATCACGGCTGTCTCGCGCAACACCACGGAGACAATATCCGCCTTGGACGCGCCCATTGACTTCAGGATTCCAATCTCGCGCGTTCGCTCCAGAACCGCCGTGTACATGGCCTGAAAGATGGCCAGAAATCCCACCACAACAGCGATAAACGTGACCACATTGAGCGCAATGTTGAACCCCGGTATCTTGTCCGGCGTCATCTCCTCGAGCCACTCGTCCACCGTGTCGACCGGATAATCTTCAAGACCGTGTGTCGAGTGAATCTCCTGGATCACAGCCTCGTCGTTCTTCGGATCGTCGACCTTGACGTAAAAAAGCGAGGCCTTGCCCTCGGCGTCGGTCAACTCGTCCATGGTGTCGAGCGGCATCAGCTTGCGCCCGCCCTTACCGTGTTCGACGATGCCCGAGATGTGGAACGGATGTTTCAGGATGGTGATCGTATCGCCCACGTGATAGCCCTTGTCGGAACTGGCGAAGACGTCATCGACGATCACGTCGTCAGGGTGCTGAAACTTCCCGCCCGCAATGTACTGGAACGGCTTCATGGCGTCGAAGCTGTCGTAGTCGATGCCGTAGAGAATCTCGATCTTGCCCGTCGTGGATAGCTTCTGATTCACCGGCGAAACCACGGCGACGTGGGGAAGGCCGCGCAGCACCTCGCCGATCTTCACCGGCATGGGCGCTCCGCTCATGGCCACGAAATTGGAGGAGTTTGGTGGGCGCACCATCAGGTCCGCGCCAATTCCGTTGGTCCGCGTCTTGGTGTCGTTCAGCATCCCCAGAAAAATCGCGGAGATCGACAGAATCATCACCACTTCAATGGCCACCGCCAGAACGCTGATGATAGAACGCACCGGCCGGTGCAGCAGATTGGCAAAGATGAGCTTGTTCATGCTTGTGTTATCCGGGTGCCCCTCACTTTCCGCGGCTTCTCGAAAGAAAAACGCGGAACGGGCGGGAGTCGATCTCACTTCTGCGACCCAATAAAACGGCCCCGTGAGCCTCGAAATTCCCCTCACCCTCAAGGGTATCAGCCTGAGACCGGCCGAATTCCGGGGCTCACAGCGCCTGCCCGTAGTCCTGAGCCCTCGCTGCATATGCCCACATCGGTCTCCGTGGAGGGGCGATTCCGGTTTGGCCCGAGCCCGAGCGACCGACGCGGGAACCGTCCGCACCATACCTGCAACAGGCTCCCAACGCGGGAAAACCTCCCAAAATACCTGCAACTACCGGGGGATACACGCCCAAAACCCTTTGACGGAGCGGGTTTGCCCGGTTTATCGTGGTGGGGAACAACCAATTCCGGGCGTATTGGAGCCTTCAGAGACCGAATGGGTAGCTTTGGAGACGATCTTCGAACCGAGCGGCTGTCGCGAGGGATCGCGCTTGAGCAGATCACTGCGGTCACGAAGATCAGCCAGCGCCATCTCCAGGCCCTGGAGCAGAACCAATTCCGCACTCTTCCCGGCGGTATTCTCAACAAAGGAATTGTGCGCGGCTATGCCAGCGCTTTGGGCCTCGACCAGCAAGACTGGACGGAGAAATTTCTTCAGGCCTACACCGCCTCGGGCCAGATGCTCGACGAAGAACGCGGGTGGACGGCCTTTGCCTCCAACGTCGGCAAGGCGCGAATCCTTCGCCACGATGCGAAGGAGATCCGCCTGCGCTGGGCAGGCGCGGTGCTTCTCTTGCTCATCGTGGCCGCGGTCTCTTTCCTAACCTTCCGCTACTACGGTATGCGCGCCGGCTGGTGGCCAAACTTGCTGCCGTTCTCCGGGCTCAGGGCCGTCATTCATTCGACCTCTTCCAGTCTGCACTCGGCCCTCACCCGCGTCCTCGCCCTCGTCGGCGCATAGTTTTGCCCGCTCGCCCTTCCACCCTGAACCCGAGACCTCAGACCCTGGACCCAGACCCCAGTCCCGATACCCGACACCCGATACCCGATACCCAACACCCCATACTCCCCACCCGGCCTCAAACTTCGCCCATTCGCTGCAACTCTTTGCCCACCCCCACCCGCCGCAATTACCATAGATTGATGCATCCCAAGGTGCTAGCCTGACGGTGCTGGCATGGCTTGTGCGAGAGTGGATCCGATGCGGGGAACACCGTTTGCTCTCCGCGCCGGTGATCCTGCGTGATCCGGTCCTCGCGGCAAGCTGCCCAAATTGAATTCCCTGCAACGGGAGGAGAGTTCCACATTGAGTGATCGTTTCTTGTTTACCTCTGAATCAGTAACCGAAGGCCATCCCGACAAGATCGCCGATCAGGTTTCCGACGCCATTCTCGACGCCTGCCTTGAGCAGGACCCCTACAGCCGCGTAGCCGCCGAAACCCTCACCGCCACCGGCCTCGTCGTCATCGCCGGCGAAATCACCACCAAGGCCTACGTCGACTTTCAGTCGCTCGTGCGCGGCGTGGTCGCCTCCATTGGCTACGACAACGCCCTCTACGGCTTTGACTCCAACACCTGCGCCGTCATCTCCTCCATTAATAAGCAGTCCGGCGACATAGCCCAGGGCGTTGACACCGGTGGCGCGGGCGACCAGGGCATGATGTTCGGCTACGCCTCCAACGAGACTCCCGAGCTGATGCCGGCTCCCATCTCTCTGGCCCACAAGCTCTGCCGCCAACTCACCGTTGTCCGCAAGTCCGGCAAGCTCCCCTACCTGCGCCCCGACGGCAAAAGCCAGGTCACGGTCGAGTACGACGAAAACGGCAAGCCCGCCCGCATCGACGCAGTCGTCATCAGCAGCCAGCACGCCGACACCATCGGTAACGAAGAGCTCAAGGCCGACATCCTCAAGTACGTCATCCAGGCCGTGCTCCCAGAGAAGTGGCTCGACGAAAACACCAAGTACCACATCAATCCCACCGGCAGGTTTGTCATCGGCGGCCCCATGGGCGACACCGGCCTCACCGGCCGCAAGATCATTGTGGACACCTACGGCGGCATGGGCCGTCACGGCGGCGGCGCATTCAGTGGCAAGGACCCGACCAAGGTCGACCGCTCCGCAGCCTACATGGCCCGCTACATCGCCAAGAACATCGTCGCTGCTGGACTGGCCGACAAGGCTGAAGTCCAGCTCGCCTACGCTATTGGCGTGGCCGAGCCCGTCAGCGTGCTCGTCGAGACCTTCGGCACCGGCAAGCTGAGCCCCACCAAGCTTACCGAGCTGGTTCGCAAGAACTTCTCGCTCACGCCCAAGGCGATCATCGAGACTCTCAACCTGCGTCGTCCCATCTTCCGGCAGACCGCGGCCTACGGCCACTTCGGCCGCACCGAGCCCGGTTTCACCTGGGAAGCCACCGACAAAGCCGCCGCCCTCGCCGAACAAGCCGGCGTGGCAACTGCCGTCAAATAAGACCGCCCCAGAGTCCACGCAGCAAAAAGGGACTCGTCCGCAAGGACGGGTCCCTTTCTTCATTTGAGCATTTCACAAAAGGGTAGAAGGCGCGTTCATAAGGGTCCACATGCGCTCATGCGCGGACGACAAGCTGAACCGCCCTGCGCGCTCGCGGAGTCCTACTGCGCAGGCGGAGGCGTAGCTGCCGGCGCGGCCGTCGAGTCCATCTTCTTCGTGAAATGGAAGTCGCATGGCCGTCCGAGAATCCCCGCACCCTCATCCCGTTTTCCCGTCCCCGTAGTATCGCTGAACTTGGCCTCGATGTTGTAGTCGTATTTATTGCCTTTCATAGCGGTTACGAGGCCTGCCTTTCCCGCCTGCACCGTGCCCTTGGCGTGCAGCTTGGCGCTCCCGTCGCCGTTAATGGTGCCATCAATCACAAGGTAGCCGGGACCGTGCTCCTCGCCATGCTGCGCGTGCAGGACGCCATTGGCAATCCTGCTCTGAAAAGTCCATTGGTATGCCGGCATGTGCTCACTCGCATCGCATGCCATTGTCGTGGTCCACGTGCCGTCAAAATGCGATCCTGTGGCTTGCGCCCACAGCATGATTGGAGCAAACGCCGTGACAAGACACACCAGTATCCTCGTACGCATCAGTGACCTCCATGCCAAAAGGATTAACCGATATCCGCAGATGTTGGCAACGGGTTTTTCAGTTCATTCTTCCGCCCGCGCCGTCCCCGCTCATCACGTCTTAAGAAATCGGACCGATCTCCTCCGCGCGGAGCCCCCAAAAAAGTTGACCCCATTTTGCGTAGAATTACGGCCCCTCGGCGCACAATGTCCCCATGTCCAACTTCCACCATCCCGGCCTCCGCCCCCGTCGCACCTCAGTCCGTCAGGGACACACAAGTCGACCGCCTTTCCTCTTCCCTTTTCCCTGTTCCCTTTCTTCCCCGTTGCAGTGTCGGAGATCCCCCCGGTCTACTCTGTCGGACATCCGCCCGGTTTATACCCCGCCCCCCTCCCCCCTCCCCCCTCCCCCCTCATTTTCCGCATCCTGATGAAAACAAGTAGGTTACCTCTCCTGACATAAATGAGGCTCTCTGATAACAAGGGACTTACGGGTCGCAACCCGTCGGAAAACCGCCAGTTTTCGTCGCAAATCTGCCATTTCCTGCAACCATTCAGAGTCCTTTCTCCCCTTTCCTTCCTGACGTTTCTCTGCTTTTCGACCCGCCTTCTGGCCCGCTGAACCCCAATCTCGTAGAATCCTTGCGAAGGCACGAGTGATAACGATGAAGCAATTTGGTTTAGTGTTGTTGGCCGCGTCTGCGGCTCTGGCAGGTCCGCTGGCGGCATGGTCCCAGGACTCCACGCCGTGGGACTACGAGGGCAAACACGGGGCTCTCGTGTGGGGACGGCTCGACCCGAGCTACGCTGCTTGCGGAAAAGGCCATGAGCAGTCGCCGGTCGACATACGCAACGCACACCTCGACAAGGCACTTCAGCCGCTCGAGTTCCACTACATCGCCGGCTCGGTCACGCTCGAGAACACTGGCCACACCATTCGCGCCATTCCGCCCAAGGGCAGCTATATGGTGGCTGACGGCGTGCGCTACGAGTTGGTGGAGTTCGAATTCCATCACCCCAGCGAAAGCGCCGTGAAGGGCAAGCTCACCGACATGGACGTCGAACTGGTGCACAAGAGCGCGGACGGCAAGCTCGCGATCCTCGAATTGAACCTCGTGGAAGATCGCGGTGCGGCCAATGCGGTGATGGCCACTCTCTGGCCCCATCTGCCCATCAGCCCTGGCGCCACCGAAAAGGTGACCGAGTTTGTGAATCCTGCGGGATTCGTTCCCGCCGATCCCGGCTACTGGACCTACATGGGCTCATTGACCGCCCCACCCTGCACGGAAGGCGTGCGCTGGTTTGTCTTCGAGCAGCCGCTCTCCATCAGCCGTGAGCAGCTGCGACGATTCGCCGCGCTCTACAAAGTCAACTCCCGTCCGCTGCAGGACATCGGCAAGCGCAAGATCGAGGCCGACGAGTAGGCAGCGAGGTAACATGTATTTCTCGCCGCTCGCCGACAGTCGCGGCAACGATCTCCGGACGTAGCACCGGTCTCCAGACCGGCTGTCGTGTGGGCCTCCTGGCCCGCACACCAACCCTGGCGGCGTGGACGCCGCGGGTACAGCCGCTCTGGAGGGCGGCGCTACTCGAAAGCGCAATTCACAGATTCGGTCTGAGCCTGCGCGATCGGCGTGAATGTCAGTTCGATGCCCTCGCCGCCGGGCAGCACTGCGACGCGTATTCCGGTGAGATCGGGGATGATGTAGTTCGCCGCATCCAGCGACTCAATGGAGTGGGAAAAGGTAGTCGCAATTACCGTGCAGCCGGCTGCGCGTCCGGCCTTGGCTCCGGAAGCTGCATCTTCAATCACCACGCATTGGGACGGCGGAAGCCCAAGCAGCGCGGCCCCGGCGAGATACGGTGCGGGATCGGGCTTGCCCTTCACTACATCGTCGGCAGTGACGATCGGACCCGATGCTGGAATCCCCGCCGCGGCCAGCCGCACCCGCGCCAGCGCGCCCGTTGCGCTGGTTACCACCTTCCACGACCCAACGGGCAGCGCCGCCAGCAAGTCGAGCACCCCGGGGAGCGCCCTCACCCCCTCCCGGTCGTCGATTTCGAGCTTTTCGATGATCCGGTTCTCGGCCTCCGCGTCGAGGTCCGGGCGAAGCCGGGCAACGGTCTCAATGCTGCGCCGCCCATGCACGATCGACAGCGCATAGGCAGGGTCGATGCCGCGCATCTCAGCCCATCGCGTCCAGCTGCGCTCTACCGAGCCCAGCGACGAGATCAGCACGCCGTCCATGTCAAAAAGAATGCCCTTGCAGCGAACCACAACAGGGGAAAAAGGTTGGGATGAAACCATACCTCGATTGTACCGGCGGGTTGATCGAAGTCTCCCCTGCGCCTATCGCTTTGCCTGCGTCACTTGTTTAGCCTGTGTCACTTTCGGCGCGGCGAGCGTCAGAGTTGCCGGATCCCCAAAGGCCAAAGTGCCTTCGACAGTCCCCTTGCGTCCGCCCAGCCTGACAGTGTTGTCTTTCAGCTTGATCGCGCCGTTTGCGATTTCGGCATCGCCCGTCCAGTGATCGAAATGAGCCAGCTCGGCAGGAACTGCGGCTGCTTCGCCTTCCGCAGCGACGTTCCCATGCTTCCAGTCGAGATGAAGCGCCCCGTGCGCGGACGACGACAGATCTTCAGTGGTGAATCCCGAGAGCTCAACCTTGCCATCGGCGTTCAATTCGCCGCCCTTCCAGCGCGAACCGGCCAGTTCGCCGACTGCTGCGGGGTTGAGTTTCTCGAACGCAGCCTCGAACATATAGGCCGGCTTGCCGCCGTCACCGCTTGGGGGATGGATAGCGCCCGTGCCATGAACGTGCCCACCAAGCACTCCTGCGTCGATGCTCGTAATTTCGACTCCAGCATCGGTCAGGTTCAGCGCAGCGGTGGCATCGTGCAGAGAGAGCGGTCCCAGAGTGAGCGTCTCCGCCTTTGCCGTGCCCTCCGCGCTCGGCCAATGCGAGCCGGTTGAAGTCTTCTGGCTGCTAAACCGCGCAATCAGTTCGGACAGGAGCGTTCCCTTCTGCTGCGCGCCAAGAATCGCAGCCTCCAGCGCGCCTGCATCTAGCGATTCGAAATCCAATGTGAAGCGCGGGGCGCAGATGCCAATGCAGCCAGCGGGCATTGTCACCGTCGCTGTTCCTTTCACTGGCCCGTAGGTGAAGACGACCGGGTCCCAGCGGCTGTCGCCTCCACCCACGTGAAGCGTGGCCTCGCTGATCATCACCGCGCTCGCCAGGTAATTTGCCTTCCAGTTTGCATTGCGCAAAGTGATCGTGCCGGAAATCCTATCCGCCGGCGACGGGTTCATCTGGGCTACCGGCGCAGAACCGGCGGGACTCTGCGGCAGCGACTCGCCCAACGGAATGTTCTGGGCGGCGATCCATGGACCCTCGGCATTCAAGTCAACCGATATCGGCTCCCCGGCAAGCGAGTCGAGCATCGGCGCCTGCGATACTCCAGCGACCTTGGCGAGTTCGCGCGCTCGGACAACGCTCGCAGGCCCATGGAGCGTGATCTGGTATCCCGAAAGCCCCACGCGCACCGCAACCATCATGGGCGCAACCCCACCAAGCGGAATGCCCGCGTTTGCCACAAGAGCCGCGTGCTCGCCCGGCGCCGAAGCATCCGGCTCGAAGACCGCCTTCGCCGCCTGGACGGGCGTGCTGAGGCCGTCGCCACTCAATTGCAGCCCGTCAACAACCAGGCTGCCCGTCAGCGGCCCCTGCGCCACCCGCGGCTTGAGCGCGTTGGTCTTGGTCTTGCCCGCGCGGTGCTCAGCCTTAGGAGTTGTGGCGTGTTCTGCAGCTGCTCGAGCCGCGTCGGGGTTGTAGACGAGCTTGCCTGCGATCGTGCCCTTTGCCTCGAGGTCCTGTCCGATGCCGCTGCGCACTGTCCGCATCGCGTCCAGCACTGCACCGGCAGATATCCTGTCGAGCTCCAGTGTCAGGTGAGGGCTCGGTCCCTCGGATGAAATATCACCTGCCAGGCGGAGGTGGCCATCACCCAACGGCGAGTCACACAGCAGACCTTCAACGCTTTGCCTGCTGAAGTGAAAGATCAGATTGCATCGCGCGTCGAAGTCGAGCGGATCAACGGGCGCAAACTCGGCGCGGTGCACGCTCTCTGCGCGCAGCCGGGCCTTGATCTGTGCCGCATCCAGCGTGCCGTCGAGGTTGAGTTCTCCAGTTAGGTTGCCGCGCCAGCCGGCGTCTGACCCGAGGGCGAGGCGCGTCAACTGTCCCGCCTGAGCGTCGCGCCATTCGAGGTCAACATGGAGCGGCATCTGTCGCAACTCGGGCGCGCGGCGCAGGCTTGCTTCCAGGCGCACCACGCCCGTATCGCCGCTGCCCGCCTGCTCCAGGCTCTGGTCCGTTCGCGATGGCTCGCCCTTCAGGCGAAT
>Ga0302324_100016067_pt1 | contig 14947 bp, 15 predicted proteins | sample Palsa_T0_1_FD_201949 | JGI IMG/M metagenome (GOLD analysis project Ga0302324, IMG submission 201949) | Peat permafrost microbial communities from Stordalen Mire near Abisko, Sweden - Palsa_T0_1 | ecosystem: Environmental > Terrestrial > Soil > Palsa > Peat permafrost | place: Sweden: Abisko...
CGACGTCGTCGCCGAGCCGGTAACGGCCGAGTCGTTCGCCGGGCATACGTGCGCCGAACCTGAGCGCCGGGCTCACAAAGACCCAGTCGAGTGTCGCGGGCGTGGCCGGGAGGTCCTCGATGATGAGTGCCGCCCCGGCGCGGATCTCGTCGTGGAACTCTGCGGGGATGTGGCTGAGGTCGGTGACGAAGCGATCCGCCCCGGGCGCCGGGCGCAGCGACGAGTAGCCGCCGACGACGAATACGGGTACGCCTGCGGCATCGGCCAGACGCGCGATGGTGCTGTAGACGTCGCGGAAGGTGCCGGCCAGCGGGCCGCGCGGGGCGAGTGCGCCCACTACGACGTCCGCGCCCTCAATGGGTGCCGAGAGCGTTGCTTCGTCGGTGGCGTCGCCTTGGACGTAGGTCACATCCGGGATTGGCGCGTCGGGGAGCGAGCGGCTCAGCGCGGTGACCTGGTGACCGCGAGCAGCGGCCTCCGCGACGATGGCCGAACCGGCATAGCCGGTGCCGCCGATGACGGTAATGCGAGACACGAGTTGCCTTTCTACGGGACGGGTGGCGTCGGACGACGCGCTGCGATTACCGTATGAGCGCAGCTCTCCAATGGGAAGAAGGCACTTTGTGGTAACCACTCAGGCCGAGTCGGTGCTCCGCGGCAGCCCCTACCGCGCGGACTGCCCGACTCGCCGCATCCTGGATCGCATCGGCGACCGCTGGACGGTGCTCATAGTGGGCGCCCTCTGGGACGGCAGCGCCCGCTTCTCAGAGTTGCGCCGTCGCATCGAGGGCGTCTCGCAGAAGATGCTCACCCAGACTCTCCGCGGGCTCGAACGGGACGGGCTCGTGCGCCGCACCGTCTACCCCGAAGTTCCGGTCCGCGTCGAGTACACGCTCACCGAGGCGGGCCGCACCCTGCGCGAGCCGCTGCGCGCGCTGGAGGAGTGGTCAATCGCGCACCTCGGCGACGTGTCAGCGTCGCAGGAAGCCTACGACCGCGCGGACCGGCCTCCTCCCGAATCCATGGATCGCGCCAAGTAACGCCACCAGATCCAGCCGCCGAGTAGCGAAGCTGATATGCGGGGTGGCCTACGGTGCGCTGGCGGTGGCCATGACCCGGCGGACCAGCCCGAAGATTTCCAGGGAGCGCACGCCCTCGTCGTGGAATGCGCGCAGCGCCGGGTCGTCACGGGGGTCGAGCGCTGCGGCTTCCTGCCACATGGCGCGCTCGCTGGCCCGCCAGCCGGGACGGTCGCGGACCTCGACGGACTCGAACCCGGCCGCGGTCAGTCCCGCCCCGAGATCGACCCGCCGCAGCCGGGCGGGCAGCCGCTGGTCGTCCCGTTCCAGGGGCTCCCAGTTGGTTAGCACCGCGCGCCCGCCAGAGGTCAGGATCCGCCGGATTTCGCGGTAGGCGGTGTCTGGCCGCGGGGCGAATTGGATCGCGTCGACGCACAGTACGGCGTCGGCCGAACCGGCGTCTAGCCCGGTTACGGAAAGATCGCCGATGCGGAAGTCCGCCGTGGCGCCCAGCCGCCGCGCCTGCTCGCGGGCCTGACGCACCGCCTCGGCCGAGAAGTCGACCCCTACCAGCCGGGCCCCGGTGCGCGCGGCGATCTCCAGGCCATAGCCGCTACGCCCGCAGGCCAGGTCCACTAGCGTTCCGCCCGGGAACAGGCGCAGCCCCGCGGCGGCCTCGGCGATCCCGTCCCAGCCGAGCAGGCTCCTGGACAGCAGGTGCGGTGGTAGCCCCAGATGGCGCTGCTGGATCTCGTCTTTGACCGGCGACCCGGTCATGTCGGCGTACCAGCCGTCGAAGTACTCCGCGAGAGAACCAGGCTCAGGGTTCACCTGGCCAGTATGGCGGCGCGGCCGGGTCGTTGCCTGCCTGCGGCGGCTCAGAAAGCTCGGAACCCACCCGGCCGTCACCTGTCTGCACAGACGATGAGAGATGTCCGACCGGCTGGCCGAGCATCCGCAGTTGCCCGGCGCACCAGCGGTCATCCGGACCTCACCGCTCGAGGCGAGCCAAGCCAGCGCCTCGTTCATGGCATGGCTGCGTGGCCTTGCGCCGCACCTTGCGGGGCAGGCCGTTAGCGGGCAGGCCGGTAGCGGGCGCGTATCACTCCTGACCTGTAGGTCTTGGCGTCGATCAGCTCCAGGCCGGTCATGCCGGTGAATATCCGCTTGCCGCTGCCGAGCGCGACCGGGTGCACGATGAGGACGTATTCGTCCACAAGCCCGAGGCGGACGAAGGTCTGGGCGGTGCGGATGCCGCCGGGGACGCCGAGGTCCTTTCCCGGCTTCTCCTTCTCCCTGCGTACCGCGTCGGCCAGTTGCTCGTCGTGGTGGACGACGAGCAGTTCCGCGTTCTGCCACGGGACGGGTTCGTCCCGGTCGGAAACGAGGAAGGGGTGCAGCCGGTTGACTGCTTCGGCGAGGGCGCGCTCGTCGGCCGGGGCCTGCGGGTTGCCCGCCACGTTCAGCCAGTAGGGGAGCATCCCCGACGCCGTCGGGTAGCCGATGAAGCCCCGGTCGAAGCGGTCGAAGAAGGACACGTTGTCGCGGCTGAACTCGGGATCTGGCGCCTGGGCCATCCAGTCCAGCTCACCGCCGGGTCCGGAGAAGAACCCGTCGAGGCTCATTGTCATGCTGAGCACGAGCTTGGCCATAACTGCCTCCTGTGCTGGCGGCGAGGTCAGCTTGCCTGCAGCCGGGCGAGCAACTCGGCCAGGCGCTCGCCGGAATCGTGGACACCGCGCTCCATGCCGGAGGCGACCATCGCGTCGCGGTCCTGCACTGACTGGAAGGCCGAGACCGTACGCACCAGCGTTTTGCCTCCGCGCTCGGCCAGTGTCGCGGTCTGCAGGCAGACATGACCGGACGCGCCCTCGAACTCGAAGGTCTGCACGATGCCATCCGGTGACGGTTCGCCGTGGAAGACGCCGTGGAAGCCGTACGTGTTGCCCTCGGCGTCGGTCTGCAGGAAGCGCCAGGTGCCGCCGTTGCGGGTCTCGTACCGGTCGATGGTCGTGGTCAGGTCTCGGGGCCCCAGCCACTGCACCAGCAGGTCCGGGTCGGTGTGGGCGCGGAACACCAGGTCGCGCGGGGCGTCGAACTCCCGCGTGATGATGATCATCGGGATGCCTGGTTCCGCGGTGATCGCGGTCTTACTCATCGTGGTTCCCTTCGCTGTCGCCGCCGGGTTCCGGCGGGCCGTTGTCTTCCTGGGCGGCTTGCAGCGCGGCCAGCAGGTCGTCGAGCCGCTCGTGGCTCTCGTCCCAGAACCGCTGGTAGCGGGCCAGCCAGGTGGTCACCTCGCGCAGCGGCCCGGCCTCCAGGCGGCTGAGCCGGGCGGTCGCCCGCCGGGTCCGCGAGACCAGGCCGGCGTGCTCAAGCACCTTCAGATGCTTGGAGATCGCCGGCTGGGACACGCTGAAGGGCGCGGCGAGCTGGGCAACGGTCGCCTCGCCCTCGGCCAGCCGGGTCAAGATCGCCCGCCGCGTCGGGTCAGCGAGCGCCCCGAATACCAGGCTGAGCTGGTCTGCTGCCATCTATAACCACCAAGTTCTAGAACTAGTTGGTTATATAGTGTCCTGGCTCGCCTCCGTTGTCAACCCGGCGCTGACCTGGTGGGGCCTACCGCGCGGACGCGGTGACGGTGACCATGGTCACCGCGGCCGGGAGCGCGCGGATCGTCACCTTCCGCAACCCGGGCCTGTTTGCCCTGCCCCTGGACTACGCGGGCGAGGGAGCACCCGGCGCGGCATAGTTGTCTGGTCCGGCGTGGTGATGCTACCCATGACATGCATCTCCCCGGCCGTATCTGCGGCTACTACTCAGGAACGGATTGTTGATCGACGTGGCATCTACGCGCATTGACTGGGTTGCTGAGCACTGTCAGTTGCTTCGGTCGATCTCGGCGGAGTTCAAGGACACGCTGCCGTTCCGCGGGCTCACCATCGGGACCGGGATTCACCTCGAAGCCAAAACGGTCGCTCTGATCTTGACCTTGCGAGATGGCGGAGCGCGGCTGGTTTCGACCGGCAACCTGAACACGACACAGCCCGAAGCGGTGGCGGCGCTGAGGGCCGAGGGCGTGGTGGTGATCGGGGAGCCGACGAAGGACAGGGAACTGCATGGCCGGTACCTCGGCGAGGTGATCGCAGCCAGGCCAGACCTCATCCTCGATAACGGCGGCGACCTGTTCGCTACCTATCTCGACGCGCCCTACGACGGCCTGCGCGGGGGGACGGAGGAGACCACATCCGGCCGGATGCGCCTGGAGCCGCTACGCGACCGCCTGAAGCTGCCCATCCTGGTGATCAACGACAGCCCGATCAAGCAGTTCGCCGAGAACGAGCACGCCGTTGGCCAGAGCACGCTCGAGTCCTACCTGCGGTTCACCAACCGCGTGACCAACGGGGAGCAGGTCACGGTGTTCGGGTACGGGGCGTGCGGGCGCGGGGTCGCGGCCAGTTTCCGCGGCGCCTGCGCACGGGTGACGGTGGTAGACACCGACCCCGTGGCCCGGCTGCGAGCGCATCTGGACGGCTTCGCCGCATCGCCGCGCGAGGAGGCCATCGGCAGCGCCGATGTGATCATCACCGTCACCGGCGCCCGGGATGTGCTGACCGCTGCCGACCTGCCGCTGCTGCGAGACGGCGTCATCGTGGCCAACGCCGGCCATTTCCCGGCCGAAATCGACGTCGAGGCCATCGCCGGCTCGGCCGGCGTCGTCGGCACCCGTGAGTACCCCGACGACTTGATGACGCTCGAGCTCAAGGACGGCCGGCGTATCCACGTGATTTCGCGCGGACACATGCTCAACCTGGCCGGTCCGCGCCCGCTGGGCAATTCGATCGAGTCGATGGACCTCGGCTTCGCACTGCAAGCACGGTGCCTCGAGGCCGTCGCTAACGGCAGCGTGGACGCCAGCAGCTGCGTCGTCCCTGTCCCGGGCACGATCGACGCCGCCATCGCCACCAGCTATCTCGATCGGAAGTACCCGGCCGCTCCGGTAGCATAGCTGCTGCGCTGGGCAGATCAGCGGACGACCAGGACCGTCTTGCCGGGACGGCGGGCCCCTGCGCCGCTTTCGAAGGCCTGCCGCCCTTCGGCCAGCGGGAAGGTCTGGCTGATCACCGCTCGCAGCCTTCCCGTGCCGGCCAGCTCCGCCAGCCTGGCCAGCTCGCCGGCGTCCGGCTCGACGACGAAGAACATCGCGTGGACCTTGTACCTGCCCGCCAGCTCCTGGTCCGGCGGCGCGGCCAGGGTGACCAGCCGGCCGCCCTCGCGCAGCAGGCCGTACGAGCCGTCAAGCACGGCCCCGCCAACCGTGTCGATGACAACATCGAACCCGCCCGCGGCCGGGCCGGGCTGTCCCGCCCCGGCGCTGATGAAGCGTTCCGCGCCGAGGTCCCGCACGAAGTCCGCGTCGGCGCTGCGGCCGGTGGCGGTGACGTGGCCGCCGAGGATCCCCGCCAGCTGGACGGCGAACAAGCCGACTCCGCCGGCGCCCCCCTGGACCAGCACCTGCTCGCCGGGTTGCAGGGCCGCGTGGTCCGCCAGCGCCTGCCAGGCGGTCAGCGCCGCGAGCGGCAGCGTCGCCGCTGCCACGTGGGAGACCGAAGGCGGCTTGGCGGCCAGGCCGGCGGCGGGCATGACCACGTACTCGGCGGCGGCGCCATCCCGGTCGAAGTCGACCAGGCCGGTCACCTCATCGCCCACGGCCAGGCGGGCCACGCCGTCCCCGAGGCCCGCGACGGTGCCCGACATCTCATGCGACGGTATGACCGGCGTCCGGTCCTTACCGTCCCGGGTGGTCCACTCCAGATCCCAGGTCAGCTCCGCGAAGGTGATCGCCGCGGCGTGCACCGCGATGAGTGCCTCGCCCGGCCCGGCGGACGGCGCCGGCGCCTGCTCGTAGACCAGCTGCTCTGGCCCGCCGCGAGCATGCACTCCGGCGAACGAGCCCAGATCTTGCAGCACCTCACCGAGGTAGAACCACTGCTGCGCGCGACCGCGACCATCGAAATCGACGCCACCGCGCCGCTATCACAGGTAGTCCGGCAACTCGAAAATCTCACCTAACCGCCATGGCCACCAGGCTCTTGGTGAGTTGGGCTCTACGGCCCGCTGATCAGGTTGACGGTAACCGCGCCGGATACCGTCCAGTTGACGATTACGGCACCCATGCCGGTCCCGGGGCCTGCGGTGATGACATCGCCGACGACTCCAGGCGCTGGGAGGGTGCAAGTACTGCCCGGCGCGCACCCGAAGCTGTTGACCCGCACGCCTCCGCCGATCACCACTTGCCAGCCGCGGCCGGAGCCGGTCGCGTCAACGACCTCTAGCTGGCTGGCGGTGGCAGTAAAGCTCAGGGGACCGGGATTAAGTGCCAGCGTCCCCTTGATCTGGTGCTCGGCGACCGGAGGACTGGCGAACGAGGGCGTGGCCGGACCAAGCGTCGTGGTCTGGTGGATTCAAGCCAGAGTGGCAGCATCACCCACGGTTAGGCTGGGGTTAGTGAGGGTTTGGCTTCTGCCTTGTTGGAGCGGGTGAGGGCGATAGAGGACCAGCGGCTGGCCGTTCACCGGACCATCGTCGTCGTTGACGTCGAGGGGTTCGGGGATCAGGGCCGCACTAATGCGGACCAGGTCGCAGTGCGTGCTGGCTTGTACCAGGCGATGCAGAACGCGTTCGGCCGCGCGGGGATCCCGTGGGATGACTGCGGTCACGAGGACCGCGGCGACGGAGTGTTCGTTCTGGTCCCGGCCGACGTACCGAAAGCCTTGCTGGCGGAATCGCTGCCGCCCGCACTGGTCACGGCGCTACGCGCGCATAACGGCGAACATCCGGGGCCGGAGCGGATCCGGCTGCGGATGGCGCTGCACGCCGGGGAGGTCCATTACGACCAGCACGGGGTGACCGCGGTGGCGGTCAACCTGGCGTTCCGGCTGCTGGACGCGGCTCCCCTCAAGGCGGCTTTGGCCAGTTCCTCGGGCGTGCTGGCGGTGATCGTTTCGTCCTGGTTCTTCGAGGAGGTGGTGCGGCATGGCGACGCCGTGCCCGGCTATCGTCCGGTCGAGGTGGTGGTGAAGGAGACCACGACGACCGGCTGGATCTGCCTGCCGGATCAGGTAGTTCCGGCGGACTGGTCCGGACAGCTTGAACGGCAGCCGACGCGCTCGCCGGTTCGCCGTTCACTCGCGGACATTGAGATGCTGCTGTCTTTGTCGTCCGGACGGCCGCCGGCCGATATCGCTGTGGCTTTGTCGAATTCGTACCGGGCCGTGCTGGGCCGGTCCATCCTGGCCGAAGACCAAACTCTGACTGGCGTACGGCTTCCGACTCTGGAGGAGATTTATCTCGATCCCGACTTCCGGGTCAGCTTGGTCCGGGCGGGGGAACTGTCATCTGACGAAGACTGGTGGGCTGCGCTTCCGGTTCGCCGTGATCTTACCGAGTATCTAGGCGACTTCCTTACGTCGCCGGGGGCGGCGACAGCACCCTTGGTGGTCCTGGGCCAGCCAGGAGCGGGGAAATCGGTTCTCACCAAGGTGCTGGCGGCGAGGCTGCCGCCCATGGGCTTCCTGCCGGTGCGAGTAATACTGCGCGAGGTGCCCGCCGAGGCGGAGGTCCAAGACCAGATCGAGTATGCGATCCGGGCAGCGACCGGGCTTCGCGCAGATTGGCCTGACGTGGCGCGGACCGCAGGTGCCGCCGTCCCGGTTGTGCTGCTGGACGGTTTCGACGAGTTGCTTCAGGCCACGGGCGTAAATCAGTCTGATTATGTTCTCAAGCTGGCCAGGTTTCAGCAACGCGAGGCTGACCAGGGCCGGCCAGTGATTGTCCTTCTTACCAGCAGGATTGCCGTCGCCGACCGGGTTCGCTATCCGGACGGCACGATAGCGTTGCGGCTTGAACCATTCCGCAATGACCAGATAGCGAGCTGGCTGTGGATCTGGAATGCCTGCAACGAGCAGCTCATCACATCACGCGGCCTGAAGCCCCTTACCGCCGAGATCTTGTCTCGCCATCAGGCGCTCGCGTCGGAGCCTTTGCTGCTGCTCATGCTCGCGATGTACGACGCAGACGCCAACGCGCTGCAACGGGGGAGCGGGGTAGCCGGGGAAGGGGGGATCGACGAGACGCGCCTCTATGAAGGGCTTCTCACCTCCTTTGCCGCCCGGGAGGTCGCCAAGTCCCGGGATGGCGCGTCGGCCGACGAACTGTCTGCTCTGGTCGAACAAGAGCTTCAGCGGCTGTCGCTGATTGCCTTCAGCATCCTTAACCGCCGCCGGCAGTGGGTCACCGAGGCCGAACTGGACGCGGACCTGGCCGCGCTGCTCGGTCGGCCCGCCGCACCGCACGCCGGTTTCAGGACGCCGCTGACGCAAGCGGAAATTGCGATCGGCCGGTTCTTCTTCGTGCAGCGCGCGCAGGCAGTCGTCGAGGGTTCGCGCAGGCAGACGTTTGAATTCCTGCACGCCACCTTCGGAGAGTACCTAGCCGCCCGGCTGACGGTCCAGCTGGCGACCGACCTGCTAGGGCGTCGCTCTTCGCTCATGGTTGGCCCGGCCATTGCCGACGATGATCTCCTCTACGCGCTTTTGTCCTTCGCTCCGTTGTCCTCTCGGCAAATACTCCGGTTCGTGAAGAGCAGATGCCAACGGCAAGTACCCGATAATGACCGGGTAAGGCTCGCCGATCTTCTCATCGATGTCTTTACGGCGGGCGAAAACAGAACGGAACACCGGTACAGCGCATACCGTCCCACTCCGCTTCCGACTTCATCCAGGCACGGCCTCTACAGCGCTAATCTGGTTATCCTCATACTCGCCCTTGAGCCGACCGTGTCCGCCACCCGCCTCTTCCGAGGCTCCTATCGCGTGTACGATCCCCCGGGCGTGTGGCATCGCCGGGTGCTGCTGTGGCGTTCCGCGATGACTGAACTGGACTGGACGGACCTAGCTCTCGCCTTGTCCATCCGGCATACCTGGCTCGGTCACATCCCCGATCTTGAGATCAGCCTCTCCGCGACTCCCCGCCGGAACCCAGAACACATTGACCTGTACTGGCACTACCACTATTCGCCCTCTGATCCAGGCCGGAATGAAGTTCAATGGCACCGGTCATACTGGGCCGACATCTTCCATAAGATGTACATCTCGAGCGGAACTAATGACTCGGGAATACGTCACGCGGTCGAGCCGCTATTCCGCTGGATTGGGGCCAGCATCACAACCTTCCACGGATCGCCAAGCGGACACGCCTCCTCCGTAGCAAACGACCTGATGCATCTTTGGCTATCTCGGGTACTGGACTCTGGCGATAGCGAGCTCGCAGACGCTTACGATCGGCTTTCCATAGTATTCGATTCGCGCCCGCTATGGGATGCGCAGCTGCAGGTCGGCGCGATCAAACTAGTCCTTGACTGCATGCAGCATGACGCGCCGCGACTTCCAGCAACCACCGTGACCCGGTACCTGAAGGCCGCCTCCGAGCTTGCCGATCAGGATGATACGGTACTCAAGCTTATCCTCGAAGGCGCACTATCCGCATTGCGCACGGAATCGGTGGACGGCGATCAGCGTGAGATGCTGACGCAAATAGTCGCCGACACTCTGTCGGCCTTGCATGAAACGCGCCCTGACTTGGTGCGCCAAGCCCATTCAATGATGGCTAGGAACCGGGATTCCGGTCGGCCTGGCCTATCTCCGCAAGAGTGAACTGAAGTCAGGGTCGGCCCCGGGTTGACCCTGACCCCGTGGGGGTGCGCCCCAGGGGCGAACCGGGGGTGATCCCGATCGACGGAAGCCACTACTGGCGGCAGCCTTAAAGCATGAACCCAACCACTGCAGACGCCCAGTCCACCGCCATCGCCGGCCAGCGCGCGGCCCGTCCGTTCCGCCGCTCCGGTGACGAGAAGATGCTGGCCGGCGTGGCCGGCGGCATAGCCCGTTACCTGAACGCGGACGTCACGCTGGTCCGCCTCATCATCGCCGCGCTGGTCCTGTTCACCGGCGCTGGCGCGGTGCTCTACCTCGCCGCCTGGCTGCTGATCCCCGCGGACGGCGAAGACCAGGCACCCGCTGCGGCCTGGATCGCCGGCCGCCCGGACCGCTCCCGCTAAATCCTGACCCGTTCACCGCTCGACATCAAAGGAGACCGATCATCATGCCCGGGATCATCGTCCTGGCCCTCGCCGCCATCGCAGCCGCGATCGTGGCCCTGATTGTCCTCAGCGTCGCCCTGCACTTGTTGTTCTCCCCGTGGCTGCTGTTGGTCATCGCCGTCCTGGCCTGGATCAAGTTCGGGCCGCGCCGCTCCCGTCAGTAGCCTCAAGCGCCCGTCAGCACCCGTAGGTGCTGTCGATCCATGTGTCCCCAGTACCACCAAATGTGAACACATACGCCCTGCGCGTCGGCCCACGATCGAGGTGGCGGTCGGACTCAGAGGTTCGGTCAGCCACCCTCGTTGGTCCGGGCCGGACGCCATCCGGAAACCGTCAAACTATATCTAATAGCCATAAAAAGGGCGAGTCCGGGAGCCGCCGTGACCCGATTTTCCCGGCATGACGGCACATTGTGCCGACAGGAGCCGGCTCAACCGTCCATCGTGCCGGCTGAAAATCCCCTTTAGAAGCATGTATTTGGAATTCGTGTGCGTGCAGGTGCGGGTGAGGCTCGGGAACCCCGCCATCCTGCACGCACAGCGTCCGACCGGGGGCACTATGCTGACGCGGTGCACCCCCGCACATGGACACGACCGCACCCGATCGTTAGTAATGGAGGTAACACTTCCGGATCACAGGCTGCCAGCGTTCCCCCGTCCCCTCATCCCCGGAGCGTGCCTCATGACCATGCGCTTCCTCGGTCGCGCTGCGCTCCCGGCAGCCGCGGTGCTCGCGACCATCGCCATCGCGGTCCCGGCCAGCGCGGTCCCGGCCAGCGCCGGCGCCGGCCCGGCCCGATTGCCGCAACTCGACATCAAGGGCGTGTACGTCACTGGCGTCTCATCCGGCGGGTTCATGGCCACTCAGCTGCAAGTCGCCTACTCGGGTACCTTCGACGGGGCTGGCATCATCGCCGCCGGGCCCTACGACTGCGGCCAGGGGAACGTCGTCGACTTCGCCACCTGCGACGTAGGCGCCAGCTTGCCGGCCTTGGAGCAGCAGGCGGTTACCTGGTCGGCCGAGGGGCTGATCGACCCGGTCAGCAACCTGGCGGGCAAGCCGGTCTACATCTACCACGGAACCCTCGACCCGGTAGTGAATGATCTGGTCTCGGACTCCGGCGTGGACTTCTACCAGTTCTTCGGCGCGAACGTGGAGTACCACTACCGGGATCCGGCAGGCCATGGCTGGCCCACCCCAGACGGGGTGGTGCCTTGCTCGCTGACCAGCCCGCCCTTCTTGATCAACTGCGGCGACGATCCCGAGGGCGAGATGCTTACCCACTGGCTGGGCAGCGTCCACCCGCGGAACACCGGTACCCCGGACGGGACGCTGTCCTCCTTCGACCAGAACGTGTACGCACCCGGCGGCAGCGCGCCGGCCCTCAGCATGGACGGCAGCGGCCTGCTCTACACGCCGCCGGCCTGCGCCGGCGGCGCACCATGCAAGCTTGTCGTCGCGCTGCACGGCTGCCTCAGCGGACAGTACCTGCTGGGCGACAAGTTCCCCGACCTGGCCAATCTCGATACCTACGCCGACACCAATAACCTGGAGATCCTCTACCCGCAGGCGATCGCCAGCGTCGTCCCGTACAACCCGGAGGGCTGCTGGGACTGGTGGGGCTACGACGGATCGCATTTCGCGGTCAAGAGCGCCCCCCAGATGGTCACCATCATGAACATGGTGTCCGCGCTCGGCGGCTGAACCGGATCACCAGGCGATGGTATTGATTCCGAAGGAGAACTGCAGCGCGCTGCCGGGTGCTCCCAGGAGGACCAGCTTGCCTGCCCTGATCCAGCCCGCCTGGGAGCCGGACACCACGATGATGTACCGGCCCGAGCCGTCCTGGGTGAAGGTGATGGAGGGCGGGTTCTTCTCGAGGGGAGACTCGTAGAGGACACGGTATCGCCCGGACGGGAGCGCGATCTGCAGTAGCGCATTGCGGGAGCCATCCGCGGTCTGCTGGCTCGCGAGCGCCGTGAGGCTCTTCCCGTCGGGGCTGATCAGCGCCTCCTGCACGCAGAAGACGCACTTCTTCGGCTCGCTCCAGAGCACCCGGCTATGCGCCTGCAGCGAACCGCCGCCGCTGTTCGTGTCCAGCGCGGCCACGGCCAGGGATAGCTGCGGGCCGGTCTCGCTGGTCGGCCACACGTAACTAACCGCCAGCGTGCGCCCGTCTGCCAGCCACGACACCGCACCGGGAGTGACCCCGGTGCCGGCCGGAGCCGGCGGCATGTACATGCTCTGCCAGGTGCGGATTTTCCCGGTGACGAGGTCGATGACGCTGATGGCATCGCCTGCGGCTTCCCCGCCCTCGCAGGCTCCCCCGGGTCCCACGAAGTTCCCGTTGGCGGCGTTGAACGCGATCCGGGAGCCGTCTGGCGAGACGGCGACAGGGCCGACTATCCCGGAGACGGGCGGGCCGACCACGGTAAGGCGTCCGGCCCGGCCCTGGTCGTTAACGGCGAACCTGAAGAATCTTGTCTCATGCGCGGGAGGGGCGAAGTTGGGGCTGGGTCCCCCCTGGGTCGGACAGCTCTTGGCGCTGAACGCCGCCGCGAAGAAGGCACGGTCGTTGGCGGTCGCCGAGATCCCTCCGGTCAGCAGCCAGCCGGCGGGCAACGGCACCACCGCGGTGATCGCGCAGTCGCTGGTGCGGCGTACTTGCAGCTGAATCTGGTGGGCCGCGACGTTAGTCGTCACGTAGAACCGTGGCAGGGCGGCCGTTCCCGGTGCGGCCGCCGGAAGCGGCTCGCAGGTCGAGGCCGCCGGGTACTCCGGCTGGCTGGCGGACGAGGACGTATGGGAGAACTTCGCGGTAATCAAAAGTGAGGCAGCGATGACCGCGACCATGCAGGCCGCGGCGGCCAGCGGGATCACCCAGGCCCGCGCGCGCCTGGGTCTGCCGGGCCGCTGCGGAACGGAGGTGTTGACTGCGGCGGCGTCGGGTTCGGCCATGGCGTCCGCCGCGGCCGTGAGGGCGTCCCTGAGCCGCTCCGCGGTACGGGCCAGTTCATCCTGGGTGATCATCAGGACTCCTTGAGGGCGCGGGCCAGCGCGGCCAGGCCTCGCGCGGCTGTCGACTTGACGGTGCCGGCGCTGATGCCGAGCGTGGCGGCGATCTCCGCCTCGGACAGCCCGGCGTAGTAGCGGAGCACGAGGACTTCGCGGCGGCGCGCGGGCAGCCGGGCCAGCGCCGCCAGCACCTGCCTGCGGTCCTCGGACAGCAGCATCGCCTCCTCGGCGGACAGCGGCGGGTAGGGCTGGTCCTTGCCGGCATGACGGCGGATCAGCAGTCGGCGGCGCAGCACGGACCGGCAGCCGTTGACCACCGCGCCGCGCAGGTACGGCAGCGGATCATCCAGATCGGCGAGCCGGTCCCCACGCTGGTACATCCGGAGGAACACGTCCTGCACGACATCCTCGGCGGCTTGCCGGTCACCGAGGATGAACGCGCCCAGCCGGACCAGCTCGGACCGACGGCACCGGAACACCTCGGCGAGGCTCTCCGCGGAAAATCCGCTCGGCTTCATGCCCACCACACGAACGAGATGGCCTGTTGGTTGCCCGGGGACTTCGGCCATTGTCCCGGCGCGGCGGTGTCCATCTCGGGAGATTCCGTTCGTCGTCCCAGTGGACGAGCCGAAAGGGCGGCTCGCGAGAACTTCCACCGGATGGAGGAGCGATGGTTTACAACCTGTCGTATCAGATATACAAGTACGAGCACGGCCTTACTGCCGCCGAGCAGCGGGCCGCGGACGTCGGCGCGGGTGAGGCCGCCGCGGCAGTGCGGGACCTGCGGCTCCGCCTCAGGCGCGCCTTCCGCCCGAGGCACCGCGTGCGGTCGGCCCGCGCGGCGGCGGACGCGGTGACCCCGCCGGTACGGGACCTGTCGGGTATTCGGTAGAGGAGGGTCAATGCGTTACATGCTGATCCACACGGCCGACCCGGACGTGGCCGCGGAGTGGGACGAAAAAGAGAACTGGGCCTCGTTTTCGTCCTGGCTGGAGGAGACGGTCCGCTCCGGGGTCAACCTGCAGGGGAGCCGCCTGCGGCCGACCGCGGATGCCACCACGATCAAGATCCGGGACGGCGAGCTCATCATCACCGACGGGCCGTACGCGGAGACCAAAGAGCAGATAGCCGGCTACGACGTGCTCGAGTGCGCCAGCCTGGACGAGGCGGTGCGGTGGGCCAGCAGGCACCCCCACTCCTGGCTGGGATCGGTCGAGGTGCGCGCCCTGCCGGACAACGCCCCGGCCGTGCCCCTGCCCGAGCCGGGTGACGGCAAGATCCGGTACATGATGCTCGTCTGCACCGACCCGGCGGTCGACCCCCGGGAGTTCGACCGCATCGAACCGGTCGATCCCTGGGTCACCGAGATGGACGGCCGGGGCATTCGCCGGTACGGCAGCGAACTGGAGCCGCCCGGCAGTGCCCGCACGGTACGGGTGCGGGAGAAGCACGCCATCGTGACGGACGGCCCGTTCGCCGAGACAAAGGAGCAGATCGCCGGCTTCGACGTGCTTGAGTGCGCCGACCTCGACGAAGCCATCGAGGTCGCGAGCAGGCACCCGATGGCCCGCCTCGGCGTCTTGGAGGTGAGGCCGTTCTGGCCGTTCGAGGAGGACTAGCCGGACCCAGCGGCCAGCCCCCGGAACCGGCCAGCGTCGTGGGCACGGTCGCGGCCGATGCCTTCCGCCAGGAGTGGGGCCGCATCACCGCGGCCCTGATCCACCAGACGGGTGACTGGGACCTGGCCGAGGAC
>Ga0302324_100016068_pt1 | contig 14947 bp, 10 predicted proteins | sample Palsa_T0_1_FD_201949 | JGI IMG/M metagenome (GOLD analysis project Ga0302324, IMG submission 201949) | Peat permafrost microbial communities from Stordalen Mire near Abisko, Sweden - Palsa_T0_1 | ecosystem: Environmental > Terrestrial > Soil > Palsa > Peat permafrost | place: Sweden: Abisko...
TCGTTGATGAATTCAATGCCTCCCGCATCCACCAGCGCCTGCAAATGGGTCAGGGTAGCTCGGTTTGTCATCAGTGCCTCCATGAGAAGCGGCCAAACATCGATCGCAGGTTTCTTATCGTCAATTTTTTCCATGCAGCGGCTCTGACGCCAGACGACCCGGGCCACGCCAGGCTTGATCGTCAGCATCGTCGATGGAGAAAAATCACTAAACGACGGCAACGCCAAAGCCAATTTCAGAAACAGCGCGGTGTTGGTGGCCTGCCCGTTGCTTTTCGGCGCGAGTTCCTCCACGGTCAATTTCTCCCCGGCGGCGATCAGTTTTTTGCGATAGGCTTTCAGACGCCATTGCGCCCGCCAACGCAGCTCCAGTGGAATCAGCAAGACCAGCACCGCCGCCAACGACACCACCACCCAAATTTTGCGTTTTCTTGACATCGCCCCTCGCGCTAAGGCGTGAGGAAATAGTTCCGCTGCTTTTCGCTGACCGGCATTTCCAATTTTTCCATGACCCGCAACATGTCCTCCCACACCTTGCGCTTCTCGGTCAGCGCCTGGTTGCGCAGGAGGTAGGCCGGATGAAAAGTCGGCATCAGCGGAATGTCGCGGAAGGTTTGAAATTTTCCGCGCAGCTTGCCGATGCCGCCGCCCGCGCCCAGCAATCCTTCAATGGCCGTCGCGCCGAGCGCCACCAAGACCTTGGGGCGGATCAGATCGATTTGCGCCAGCAAATAGGGCAGACAGGTTTTCATCTCGTCGCTGGTGGGCTTGCGATTGCCAGCGGACTGGCCGGGCGTGTCGGGCCGGCATTTGAGGATGTTGGCAATATAAACCGTTTCGCGGCTCAAGCCCATCGTCTTGATGATCCGTGTCAACAATTGGCCCGCCGCGCCCACGAACGGCTCGCCTTGCGCGTCTTCGTCCGCCCCGGGCGCTTCGCCGACGAACATCAGCGCCGCGTGAATATCCCCCACTCCAAAAACCACGTTTTTCCTGCTCTGGACCAAATGAGGGCATTTCAGGCAGGCCGACGCCCGCTCGCGCAACGCCGCCATGGCGCTCTCCGGATCTTCAGAGGGCTGGGGCAGTTGGTCTGGCGGCGAAAGGATCGCGACGAAGGTTTGTGTTTGCGTTTCAAGGACGGGCGGCGGTTGGCGCAACTGGCTCAATATCCCGGGCTGGACGGAAAGATAACGAACGCCTGCCGCCCTGAGCGCGAGGAGATGCCGTTCAGTGGTGTCGAGCACGCGTTGAAAATCACTCATTTCCGACCATGTTAGCGCCGGAACGAATGGGAGCACGACAATGTTGTTAATTCTTGCTCACCGGAAATTCACAGGAATCCAAAGCTCGCCAAAAGCGCGCTTCTTCAATTCCGGGGCGCGTGTGCTCCCCGGACCGAGGGCGTTCCGCCCTCAACTCAGCCGCATCGGCATGACCACGTAGAGGAACGGACCGTTGATCTTCAAAACACCCGGACTCAGTTCGTCGATCAATTCCAGGAAAACTTCGTCATCCGTCAACGCCGCCAAGGGATCAATGAGATAGGCCGGATTGAAAGCGATGGCCATGTCCTTGCCTTTGTAATTGATGGCCAGGCTTTCGCGCGCTTCACCCACTTCCGGCGAATTGGCCGTGATGGCCAGGTTATTGCGGGTGATGGCGATCTTGATTGAATTAGCCTTGTCGCTGGTCATGATCTGCGCACGCCGCGTGGCAGCCAAAAATTCTTCGCGCGGCAGGCCGATGCGCTCTTTGGTTTCGCCAGGAATCACTTGACGGTAATTGGGATAATTGCCTTCGACCAGTTTGGAAATAATCAGAATCGAAAAGCCCTTGTCGTCCTTCAGGGTGAACGAGGCCTGGTTTTCGGTGAAACAAATTTCAATGTCGCCCTTCTCTCCCAACAACCGGTTTAATTCATTGACGGTTTTGGTTGGAATGATGAACTCGCCCTGGCTGCTTTCCGGGATATCGACTTCCTCATCGACCAGCGCCAACCGGCGGCCATCCGTCGCCACCAGCGTGATCTTGTGCTCTTTGAGGCTGATGAAAATTCCATTGAGGACATATCTGGATTCGTCGCTGGAGATGGCAAAGGAAGTCTTACGCAGCATGCTCTTGAATTTCTCCTGCGGCAAAGTGATTTTCTTATCGTCCTTCAGCGGTTGCACCGGCGGAAATTCATCCGCGCTCAGGCCGTGAATTTTGTAAAAGGACGCTCCCGCGCTGATGCTGCAAGAGTGTTTCTCATCGACTTCCAACTCGATCTCCGGACTGGCCAACTCGCGCACGATGCCAAAGAATCGTTTGACCGGCACGGTGCTCGCCCCCTTTTTCTTGACGTTTGCCTCCACCGAGCAAGCGACACTGACATCCAGGTCCGTGGCGGTGAATTCCAGTTTATTGTCCCCCGCTCGCAGCAGGACATTGGAAAGGATGGGCAGAGTGGTTCGAGTGCTGACTATGTTCTGCACAGACTGCAAACCGTGAATCAATTGATCTTTTGCTACGCTCAGATTCATGCTCGCCTTTAATATATTCTTTCTTTCTTCAAAGAAAGATTATTATTATTAAGGATTGGGAATAAAGCAAGATTTCGTCGTTAGCACGGCGCTGCCAACGGCTTGCAAGGAAAAAGAAGGGGTTAATAAACCCCCGCAGACACGCCTGACTGATGAAAAAGTCATGGTTATTGGAATTTGGCACAAAGAATTCACATTCCATTCATGGGTTTCGCGCTTGTTTGATCACCGTTTGCAGCGCTCCTTCAACCGCCAGGACTTCCTCCATCGTGGAATCGCGGCCGAGAGAAAATCGAACGAGCGAACTGGCCAGCCGCTTTTCCACACCCATGGCCAACATGACATGAGACGGTTCCAAGGCGCCGGAAGCGCAAGCGGAACCGCTGGAGGCGCAAATGCCTTCCAAGTCCAAGCCGGCGAGGAGTGTGGAGCTGTCACAACCCTCGATGGTGAAGGCAACGGTATTTGAGAGGCGGTGGGCCTTGGAACCGCGAAATTGGACTCCTTCAAGCGAATTCAAAAACTGGATCAGATGAGCCGTCAATTTGTTCAGATGTTCAGCCGGAAAAACAGGGGAAATTAGAAAATTTTCCACGGCATAAGCCATGCCGATGATGGCAGGAACATTCTCCGTCCCGGCGCGGCGCTCGTTCTCATGCGAACCGCCCAAAATCATCGGTTCAGGATGCAGCGGGGACTTGATGAATAGCGCGCCCGTGCCTTTGGGGCCGTGCAACTTGTGCGCGCAGAAGGAAACCAAGTCGGCGTTGAATTGGTCCATGCCCGTGAACGATTCCTTACCGAAGGATTGCAAAGCGTCGGTGTGAAACAGAATGCCGCGCGAACGGCAAATCTCTCCAAACTCCGCCACCGGCTGAATCGCCCCCATCTCGTTGTTGGCCGACATGAGGGAAACTAGAATTGTGTCGGGTCGAATAGCATTTTTCAAATCCTCGGGAGAGATCAGCCCCTCCGAACTGGCCGGCAAATACGTGACGCTAAAACTTTCATTCTTTTCCAAATACTCAAAGCAATTGAGAACGGCATGATGCTCGATGGTGGAGGTGATCAAGTGGCGGCCCTTCTCGCGGAAGGAGCGAGCCGTTCCCAAAATGGCCAGGTTGTTGCTCTCGGTGCCGCCGCTGGAAAAGACCACCTCGCTCGGTTTGCAACGCCAGACACCGGCCACCCGCTCGCGCGCGTCATCCAACAGCGCCCGCGCCCGCCGGCCCACGTGATGCACGCTGGAGGGATTGCCGAAAATCTCGTCCAGAAACGGCAGCATGGCCTCTCGCACATTGGCGTCCAAGGGAGTCGTCGCATTGTAATCGAAATAAATCGTCTTCATCAAGAAATTAACGAATTCAAGAATCAGCGAATCAGTGAGTGCCAGAACTCACTCACTCACTCACTCACTCGTTGCCTTCATCAATGCGTCAGGACCAGGTCGCGGTCGGGATCGATGCCCCATTTTTTGCCGATAGCTTCCAAATCCTGCGAGACGCTCCACCGGTCCGCTTCCGGCGTTGTAGTGTGGCTTCGGTTGGCCCCTTTGAGGGACATGCAGCCGCGATTATCGCCGATCCGGGCTATGACCTCCATGTCTTCTTCATCCAGCTTGACCTCAGGAAGCAGCGCGAGTTCATCCGCCTTGGATTCAATCGACCGGCTGTCGCTGCCGCTTTCCTGGATCAGCGTCGGCACCACCGCTTGCACCGGCGTTTGCGACAAATTCCAGACGCAGGCCAGTTGGAGGAGGGTCAGCTTGTGTTTCTCGGCGATGGGCCGCATCTGGTCCAGTTTCTCGTTCCCGGCCTCAACCCAGCCGGCCGGCCGAAAGGCGCGATGATCCTGCGCGCCAAACTTGTGCCCCGCTTTGACGTCATCATGAAAAAGCCCGCCGTAATCGACCACGCGCGTGATGAGATCGACTTCATGCTGCGCCGCGGCGGGCAGCACGAGTTGCCCCGGCCACGGTTCCAGCGGGTTGAGAATGATCATGGCCCAATCCAGCAGCGGCCCAAACCGCTCCAGGCACAGGATCAGGTCCAGCGTGAAACCATTGGCCGGCCCCGGCGCGATGCCAATGCGGTCGGTCAATTTGGCGTCGATGAGCTTGCTCATGCCCGACCAGACCCGGTCATTGCCGTAGCCGATGGAATCGGGATTGTGCAGGAGCAGAAGATCGAATTTATCCGCGCCGCAGCGCCGCAGGGATTTTTCCGCGGCCATGCGGAGATAATCGGCGTAATCCCCCGGCGCGCGCAGCGAAGGATCGGTAAAACGCGGATAGCCGCGGGAACCCTGGCGTTGCCCTTTGTAAAAATCATGCCCGACCGCGCCGACCAGGCAATACTCGCCGCGCGGAATGCCGGAGAGGGATTTGCTGAGCAATTCATCCGCCGCGCCGGCGCCATAGACATCGGCGGTGATGAACGTGCGGATGCCGCGCGCAAAAGCGTGGCGGACCAGATTGATCCAGCGCTCATCCGGGAGCGGTTCGCCAAAATTCATAAAGCGCCCGCCATTCCAGGCGCCGAAAGCAGTCCTCGAAATATCCATGCCCTGATTTTAAGCCGTGATCACTGCGATGCAAACAGGGATTTTTGCTGAAAAGATGCAGAACCGCGAATGCACGCCAATGAACACGAATACGGCCCGATCAACACCAATCAAATCCAACGGTGGAGCGGCGAAAAATGAGGGTTGACCGGGACTGCGGCGGTTGCTAATTTGCGCGCGATGAAATTATCGGCCAGTCTGCCGCAGGTGGTTCTCGTCGTCATTGTTGACTGACGGGACCTGCAGCGCTGTGCCGGCTCGCAGGCCGCCCGCCCTCCAACCCGAAGGCGGGATTTTTATTCTATGCGACATACCATATCGGTGCTGGTGGAAAACAAGTTCGGCGTGCTCACGCGCGTGGCCGGCCTCTTTAGCGGCCGCGGCTACAATATTGACACGCTCAACGTCGCCCCGACCCAGCACGCCAACACCTCGCGCATGACCATCGTCACGCGCGGCGATGACGCCACGGTGGACCAGATCGTCAAGCAGCTCAACAAGCTGGTCAACGCCCTGGAGGTGCATGACTTCCGCGAATCGGAGTTCATCGATCGCGAATTGGTGCTGGTGCGCGTAGCGGTCAATACCAAGACCCGGGCCGAAATCATGCAGATGACCGATATTTTCCGCGCCAAGATCGTCGATGTGCAGCCCAAAAGCCTGACCATCGAAATCACGGGCGATGAAAGCAAGCTGGACAAGTTTCTGCGCTTGATGGAGACCTTCGGCGTGCTCGAACTGACCCGCACGGGCAAGATCGCCCTGGCCCGCAAGTGATATTTGTCCATCAAACCCAAACCCACTCCATCCCATGCCCGCAAAAGTTTATACCGACAAAGACGCAGACCTCAAACATCTCCAAGGCAAAACGCTGGCCGTGCTCGGCTTCGGCTCACAAGGCCACGCCCACGCCCTCAATTTAAAGGACAGCGGTTGCCACGTCATTATTGGCCTTTACGAAGGCAGCAAATCGGCGCCGGTGGCAAAGTCGCACGGCTTCGAGGTTCTCAGCACCGCCGAGGCCGTCCGGCGCGCCGATATTATTTTCGTCGCCATTCCGGACACCAAGCAAGCCAGGGCTTACGAGAAGGACATCGCGCCCAATCTGGCGCCGGGCAAGACGCTGCTGTTTTCGCACGGCTTTTCGATTCATTTCAAGACCGTCGTTCCGCCGAAGGATGTTAACGTGATCCTGGTCGCGCCCAAAGGGCCGGGGCACATCGTGCGCCGGCAATACCTGGAAGGCAAAGGCGTGCCCTCGCTCATCGCCATTTATCAAGACCCGGGCCGGCACTCCAAGCAGATCGCGCTGGCCTGGGCCAAGGGCATCGGCGCCACCCGCGCGGGCGTCATCCAGACCAGCTTCAAGGAAGAAACCGAGACGGACCTCTTCGGCGAACAAACCGTGCTGTGCGGGGGCGCGTCTGCCTTGATCATGGCCGGCTTTGAAACGCTGGTCGAAGCGGGCTACCAGCCGGAAATGGCCTACTTCGAATGCCTGCACGAATTGAAATTGATTGTCGATTTAATGAACGAAGCCGGCATCAGCGGCATGCGCTTCTCCATTTCCGAAACCGCCAAGTGGGGCGACGTGAGCGTGGGCCCCAAGATCATCGACGCTGGAGTCAAGAAGCGGATGAAGGCGGCCTTGAAGGACATTCAATCGGGCAAATTCGCCCAAGGCTGGGTGCGGGAATACAACAGCGGCTACAAGAAGTATCACGCGCTGCTCAAAGCCGGGGAGCAACACCCGGTCGAGCGCGTCGGCCAGCGCCTGCGCGCGCTGATGCCATGGATGAAGAAGCGGTCCGTCAAGGGCGTGCAGGCGGCGTATTGAGGGCAAATACCGAGGCTGGCGCGGCGACATCGTACCGGGGCGATTACTATCAGGTGCCGCTGCTGGGCAACCTGGCGCTCGATTCACTGGAGAATTGCGTAAATCAATCTGTTTGCTTTATGTGGTCCGCTTCCGGAGCGCTTGCCAAATCCAGCACTGCCCTCACTTTGCGTGCCAGGGCGGACGGCGTGAACGGTTTCTGCAGAAGCGCAACTCCTTTGTCCAAGACTCCTTGTTGGACGATGGCATTTTCGGTGGAGGAGGAAGTGAAAAGTATTCGGGTGAGCGGATACAAGGCCCTCACGCGATCAGCCAACTCCTTGCCGCTCATGTGCGGCATCACGACATCCGTGAACAATAAATCAAAATGTCCCGCGTCGTTCTGTTGTCTCAAGCTCAAGGCTTCAATGCCATTCGACGCCGCCGAAACAGTGTAGCCCAATCTTCGTAATAAGGTCGCAGCTAGCTCAAGCAGGGCAGGATCGTCCTCGACCAACAGAATGCTTTCAGTCCCGCGTGGCAAGTCATGCGGGTCGGCCCGCGGACTGGAAATCTTCGCTTGTTGTGCGGCTTGCGGCAAATAAATTTTGAAGGTCGTGCCTCGCCGCAGTTCGCTATAGACGCTGATATCCCCTCCACTTTGTTTGATGATGCCGTAACAGGTGGACAATCCCAGACCTGTTCCCTCGCCCACGGCTTTAGTCGTAAAGAATGGTTCGAACACGCGCGCCTTGACTTGCTCGCTCATGCCTGCGCCCGTGTCCGTGATGGCGAGCATGACATAATCGCCTGCCTTCAACTCCGGAAAATGGCCCACACTTTCCTGGCCGAAAGAGACATTGGCAGTTTCAATCGTGAGTTTGCCGCCGTTGGGCATGGAGTCGCGCGCGTTGACCGCCATATTCATGATCACTTGTTCGATCTGCCCGGCGTCCGCCCTAACTGCGTGCAGACCAGGGGCGGGAACGACATTCATATCCACCTTTTCGCCCATGAGCGAGTGGAGAATAACATCCATGCTCGCGATGATTCGATTGAGATCGAGTACTTCTGGTTGTAGAAATTGCTTGCGGCCATAAGCCAGGAGCTGCTGGGTTAACTTGGCGGCCCGACTGGCGGCTCGGTTGATTTCGCCGGCATTCTTGGCGAAGGAACTCCCCTTGGGGAGGTCACTGAGCAGCAAATCGCTGTGCCCGATGATGGCAGTCAGGATGCTGTTGAACTCGTGCGCGATTCCGCCTGCCAGTTTCCCGACCGTCTCAAGTTTCTGTGATTGAAGTAAATGAACTTCCAACTTTTTGCGCTCCGTAATGTCATTGATGATGCCTGTATGGCGAATGAGTTTTTGAGCGGCATTCCGGACTTGAAAACCGCGCGCACGCACCCAGCGAACCTCCCCGTCCGGCCTCGCGATGCGATACTCAATATCCAAACTTGGCACGTCCCCCTTCAATTCAGCAAAGGCTGCCAGCACGCGCTCTCGGTCCTCCGGCAGAATGAAGTCGGCCCATTGCTGGGGATTGGCAATCAAACTTGCCACAGAACGGCCCCAGATTCTCTCGAAGCCCGGACTGACGTACTGCACCTCGCTCAGGTCTGGCGAACGGACCCAAAACACATCGGTAATGTTGTCGGCCAACTGCTGGAATTTTTCATTGCTCTCTCGCAAGGCGTTCTCCGTTTGTTTGCGCACGGTGATGTCTTGGATAAAGCCTTCGTAATAGCTGGCGGTTCCATCCGGACTGCGAATGGCGCGGGCGGATTCCGAAATCCACAGAATGGAGCCATCACGTCGGCGGACCTGATATTCGAGACCGTGGACGATGCCGGCAGATTCGATTTTCTGCTTGAACCGCTCGCGAAAGGCCGGATCAACGTAAATCTGGCTTTGAATGTTGGAAACCTCGGCCATCATTTCGGCCGGACGCCCGTAACCGTACATACTGGCCAGAGCGTCGTTGACGGCGAGGTAGCTCCCGCCAGGCGTGCTTCGGTAGATGCCTTCGACTGCATTCTCGAACAAGCCGCGGTATTTGGCTTCCGATTCACGCAACTCGCCTCGCGCGCGTTGGTGTTCGAGGACTTCCGTCTGGAGCGCGTGGTTGGTCTGCTGTAACTCGCAAGTGCGTTCGGCCACTCGGGTTTCCAATTCCTCCATTTTTCGCTGGAATTGCTGGTGCAGCCACCATTTCTCCGTCAGCGCGTTTGCCAATTGGAACGCTTCCACCGAGTCAAAGGGCTTTTTGAGAATGAGCAAGCCGTCGCGACGCCCAAGCCTTTCAAACATCTCGCTCCACGTATAGTCGGAGTAGGCTGTGCAGAGGACCACTTGGAGGTCGGTATCCAACTCCCACATCTTCCGCGTTGTCTCCACGCCGTCCCAGCCGGGCGGCATCCGCACGTCCACGAATGCCATCGCATAAGGCCGTCCGGCGGCCATGGCCTTTTTGACCATCAGCACTCCCTCCTGTCCCTGAAACGCCGAGTCCACTTCAAACTGGGCGGACGGAACCGCCGCCTGGGAACCGCCAAACAGCGCCGCCTCCGTTGCGTCCAAGGCCGCGGTTGTGGCGTCGGCGGGCGCTAAGATCTTTCGAAAATCATCGTGAATGGCACGATTGTCATCAATAACCAGCACCCGCCGGTTTTTGTCAGGCGACTCAAGATTCATAGGCGCGCTCCATTTTTGGGCAGGGCAGTTCCAGGATGAAGGTCGCGCCCTGCCCGGAGCCATCGCTCTGCACGGTCAACGAACCGCCCATTTCCTTGGCTGCCAGCGCGCCGCTATGCAGGGCAAAGCCATGACCTTCCTTTCGAGTGGTAAAACCAAAATTGAAAATGCGAATCAAATTCTCCGGCGGAATCCCAACGCCATTATCAATGAGGGAAATCCTGACCCGGCCATCGCCGTTGACCACCCGCACTGTCAGGCGTTTGTCCGTGCGCCCCGACTCCTCACAGGCGTACTTGGCATTCCGCACCAGGTTCACCAATATTTGCAGGATTTTGTGCTTCTCCACGTTCATGACCGGCACATCTCCAAATTCGCGGATGACCTCTACCTTGTGGCGGCTCAATGCGCTTTCATTGATATGCACGCTGTCTTCCACCAGATCGATAACATTAATCATTTCCTTCACCCCGCCCACCGTCGCGTAGCTCTGCTGCATGGCCACAATTTCCTTGATATGCTCGACGTTGCTCCGCAAGGAATCCAGTTCGCCAAGGATGGCCCCCTGCTCTGCCATGAGATATTCGGAGAGTTGGGCGAGATGAGCCGCCAGATGCTTTCCGTGGGCATCAAGGGTGATGAACGCTGCAAGGTCATTCTCGTGTTTTTGCAACAAGACGACGACTTTGGCGAGCCCGGAGGTTCTGGACTGCTTCACCTTTTCCACGATTAAGCCGGTGGAAACATTGACACTGTTGAGCACATTACCGACGTTATGGAGCACGTTGGTGGCGATTTCCGCCATGCCACTCCTCCGGGAAAGTTCCACTAGTTGCTTGTGGATGTTTTCCAGGTCTTTGGTCCGTTCCGCCACGCGCTTTTCCAGATTGTCCCGCGCCGTTTGCAGTGCGGCGTCCCGTGCTTGAATCTCCACGAGCATTTCGTTGAACCCGTCCATCAACTGCCCCAATTCATCGTTGCTTTGCTTCGTCACCCGCACGGAATAATCCTTCTCGAGCGTGACCGTCCGCACGGCCTGGGCCAGTTGCAGGATGGGTCCGGAAATCACACGCTGCAACCGCACGGAGAGAACGAAGGCGACCAGCAGCGAGAGGCCCAGGACGAGCGCCGCAATCGCGGCAAATCGCTTCAGGCGGTCATTGAGCTCGTAGAGATCGCACGAGACGTAAATGGTCCCAATTGTTTTGCCTTGCATGGTGACAGGCTTAAAAATCCGCAGTTGATGGTCGCGGAATTCGTGACCGGGAAGCTGCACCGAAGGAAAGTGAACCGTCGTGGACTTGCCGCCGCGCTGATAGACGGCAAACACCTCGCCCTGCTGGTTGTAAATACAGGCGCTGGCGATGGCCGGCTCGGCGCGCAAGGCCCCGAGGGTTTCTGCGGCGGCTTTGGGAACGTTGAAATCCAACGCGGCGGTACAGTTATCGCCGGCCACTTGCGTCATGGTTGAAATTTCCTCAGTCAAGTCGCCGCGGAAGTTGAACGCCTCGACCCCGAGAAACGCCATGCCCGCCAGCAGCAAGGTGATGGTGCTGGTCAGCATGATGATCAGCGTTTGCTTGCGCCGGATGGAGAGATTGTTCAGGAAGCGCATAAGCTGTTAATCGGCTTTGCCTTTGACCACATCCGCCACCGCCAGCAATCGGGAACTGATGGTCAACCCGGCTTTCTTGGCCGCAGAGAGGTTGATTTCGAGGCGGACAGTTCCATTTTTGAGCACGAAGTTAATGATGCCGCCGTTTTGTGCGAAAGCCGCGCCCTCGCCGACGGTCAAAATGGGCAAGGCGCTGGCTTTTTCCAAAATTTGCCGCATGCGGAAGGATTCCGCATCGCTGATGAACAAGATCTGGCATGGGCTGAAGTCATTCGTGGCTCCAATTTCCCGGATGGCAATCAAGCGACCGCCAATGCTTTTTCCTGCCGCGACGATTTTCAAGGCCTCGCCTAGTTTGCTTTCGCCGCACAGGCCGATGGTGGTGGGTGCATTGCTCCCGGCAATGGTATTGGGCGGCCAATCGACGTATTTGATGAAGTTCAACAGGTAGAGCGCCTTGACCTGATACTCCGTCAGCGACCCCTCGGCTCGACCAACCAGGCAGGATTCACACCAAAGACCGAGGCAGGCAGCCCACGCGATGACTTGGGCCAGCCAGTGCTGTCCCCGCAGACTGTGGTGTTGGAACCTGGATTTATTCATCGATGGCGGCCCTAAAATCGCACGGTGACTTTGGCCAGCACACTCCTGGGCACTTCCGTGAGCGCCGGGGTTTCCTGGCTGGAGAATTCAATGTGTTCGCTTTGCAGCAGGTTCTCCCCCCAAAGGCCAACCTGCAACCATTTGCGCGGACTCCAGATCAGGCCCAAGTCGGCCCGAACATAGGAAGGAATTTCCTCGAATCCCGCCGAGAGCGGTCCCGTGCTTCGCCCCACCAGATAGACCGCACCGTTCAATTCCAAGTGATAAGGAAGATCAAGATAGGAACGCAATTGGAATTGTTGCTGCGGACTTTGCGCAAAGTCCGAAACGGGCGTCAAGCGCGTGCCCAGCCAGCTGTAACTCGCCGTCAGCCTCCAGTTCTCGAACACGCGCCATTGACTTGACAATTCGACGCCGTAAGTATCGCCCGCCCCCGCGTTCATATAACTGGAGGAGATGAGCAGGTGCGTCGGGGCTGGGCTGGTCTCGATGGCGGTGGGATTAGCGACCTGCACCAGGAGGTGTTGATAGACGTTGTAGAAGCCGGTAAGATCGAAGCTCAAACTCCTGACCGGCTCGACCCTGTAGCCCGCCTCATAGGCCAGCAATTTTTCTGCCGTGCTGTTTGGGTTGCCAAAAACCGACACTAAGGCGGGGGGACTCGCCGGCGCGGGCTGAAAGGCAGCGGCGTTCAAGCGGGTATCCAGCTCAAAGAGCGATGGGGTGCGCGCCGCGCGCGAAACCGCGGCCCAAAGGGTTTGGCTTTCGGTCGGCGTCCACAGCAGCCGCCCGTTTGGCTCGACTTCCCATTGGACGAGGCTGTTATCCTCAAATTTGTTGCCCAGAATGAGATGCAGCCGATCGGGCACGATCTTGATGTCATCCTGGGCGAATATATTGAAGAGGCGGAGGTGTTGGGTTTGTGGCAGCCAGGTTAACTCAAAACTCGGGGTGTCATCCACGTCCTGATAGCGATAGCCGGTTCCCCACACGAAATCGTTCCAAGAGCCGAGAGAGAAGCGGTCCTGCAAATCGATGTCATACGTATTGAGATATTCGATCCCGAATCCGGTGTTCTGTTCGACATGATCATAGTAGGTTTGCAACGTCATTTGCGAGGAATCTGAAACAGTGTGGGTCCACCGGCCCAGGATGTTGCCTCCTTGGTTGTATTCACTTGTGTTGAGCAAGGTGACGGCGGGCGGAGTGAGGCTGACGAGCTCGCTCGGTTGGGCGGCTTCACTATAATAGTAGTCGCCCTGCAGGGTCAGGACGTTCGGGCTGGGCGGTTCCCAATCCGCGCGAAAGCCGCCGAGGGAGGAATTCCAAGCGTCCCCCGATGACTTTCCGTTGGAATTGGCAAGATCAGACATATCTGAGCGCTGGGCGTAAACACGGTAATAGAGATTGCTGGCTAGTTCCCCGCCGTAACGAACCGTTACGGAATCTTGCTCCACGCTGCCGGCGCTGCCGGAGACCAGCAGCCCCTGCGTCTCCCTGGCGCTTTTGCTGATAACATTAATGACCCCGTTCACCGCGTTGGCTCCCCAAAGCGTGGCACCCGGACCGCGAATGACTTCGATGCGGTCCAAGTCATCCATCACCACGTCCTGTGCGTCCCAAAATACGCCCGCGCTGGAGGGCGTGTACACCGTTCGCCCATCAATCAGAACCAGTAGATCTCGGCCGAATTCGGCATTGAAGCCGCGCGCGCTGACGGCCCACTCGGCGGCGTTAATTTGCGCCACGTCCATGCCCGGCACCAGGCGGAGCGCCTCGGGGATGGAGGTGAGTCCCAGCCGGCGTATATCGTCGGCGGTCACCACCGCAATGGCGGCGGGCGAGGCAAAAAGATCGGTTTGCCCTTTGGCCACGGAGGTGACCTTCACATTGACCAATTGCTCGATCGTCAAGTCGCCCAAATCGCCAAAGGACTGCGCGGGTTGATTGGTGTCGGTCGCGCCCGCCAACGTCGGCATCAACACGAACACCAACAATGCATCGCACCATAACCATGGCCGGAATGATACTTGTTTCAACATGCGAGGCTTCCTTTATTTGGCATCCAGCATTTCGCGCACTTTGCGAGCGAGCGTTGCAGGCGTATAAGGTTTGGGCAGGAACGCGATTTCCTCGGGGAGGATCCCGTCTCGCGTGAGTACCTCATCCGTGTAACCCGACGTAAAGAGAATTTTGAGATTTGGATTGGTTGTCTTTAGCCACTCCGCCATCTCCTTGCCCCCCATCAGCGGCATAACGACATCGGTGATCACCAAACGAATCGCCGAGCTCTTGTGATCAATCATCAACCGCAAGGCTTCTTGGCCATTCTGGGCTGAGAGCACAAGGTAGCCTTGGGCCGCCAAAACATGCGTGGCCAAGTGCCTCAAGGAAGGATCGTCTTCCACGACCAGCAACGCTTCCGTCCCTCGCGGCGATGGCCTTGCTTGGTCATCTTCGGCCTGGACGTCAAGCGGTTGCTCGACTCGCGGAAAATAAATGTTGAAGGTCGTCCCCCGGCCAACCTCACTGCAAACTTCGATGTGGCCGCCCGATTGCTCGACGATGGTCTGGCAGGTGGCCAATCCCAAACCGGTGCCTTTCCCCTTGGGCTTGGTGGTGAAGAATGCTTCAAACAGATGCGCTTTGACTTCCTCGCTTATGCCCGTGCCCGTGTCAGTCACGCTTAAGAGCACGTATTCGCCTGCAATAGCGCCCTTGTGTTTGCGGATGTAGCTTTCATCAAGTGTGACGTTCTTAGTGGCGATGGTGAGCTGGCCCCCTTTGGGCATAGCGTCGCGCGCGTTGACGACCAGATTCATGAGAACTTGTCCAATGTAGCCCGAATCGGCCTTGATGTGTCCGCTTTGTTCTCCGGGAATAATCGTCACTTTGATGTTCTCGTCCACCAGCCGCTTCAGCATCTTGTTAAGCTCTTTGACCACATCACGAAGGTCCAAGACAATGAGTTCCACCTTCTGTTTGCGGCTGAAGATCAACAGTTGCCTTGTCAAGCCGGCCGCGCGTTCGGCCGCGGCGCGAATCGTCTCAAGCTGGCTTTGCGCCTTCTTGCCAAGGCCTGTCTCCCCCAGCATCAAATCGCTGTAACCCATGATGACGGCGAGGAGGTTATTA
>Ga0302324_100016069_pt1 | contig 14946 bp, 9 predicted proteins | sample Palsa_T0_1_FD_201949 | JGI IMG/M metagenome (GOLD analysis project Ga0302324, IMG submission 201949) | Peat permafrost microbial communities from Stordalen Mire near Abisko, Sweden - Palsa_T0_1 | ecosystem: Environmental > Terrestrial > Soil > Palsa > Peat permafrost | place: Sweden: Abisko...
TGAAGATGATGCCTATGCGCGCTTTCGATGATTGCCGCGGCGATATCGTAGGGCATCTTCTTCTGCGTGCCCAGATGATCGTCCACCCACAGTTTGATGATGTCCACATGCTTCGCCGCTTGCGCCGCGACCGCCGGCTCAACCTCCGCAACAGTAGCCACTCCGGGTGTCACGCCCGCCAGTCCGCCATAGCCGCCCTTAAAGACGAAGCCTTGCCCGGCGGTGAAGATGCGAGTCATCGACGGCCTTCCGCGTTGCTCGTCACGGATCGTGAAAATCAAGTCCTGGTCCGTGCCCATGCTGAGCACCGCGGTAACGCCGTAGCTCGCATAGGTCTTCAGGTTGGTCTCGATGTTCTCGCGCGTGAAGAATTTGGCGTCCTGCTTCAGACCCACCGTATTGCCGATGTGCCCATGCAGGTTAATAATGCCCGGCATTACATATTTGCTCGCGAGAACGATGGTCTCGGCGGAGGCGGGGCTTTTCAGTTGAGCCGCCGGGCCGACCCATCGAATGCGGCCGTTGTCGATAATCATCGCCGCGTGCGCCAACGGCCTGCCCCCGGTCCCATCGATCAGGGTGAAGTCTTTCAAGACCTTCACCTCACCGTGGAGTCCGGCCACCAGCAAGAGCGCGACTAAGCCGCTACTGAGTCTTGGTGCGGGCATCTTGTAATATCCGCTTCGCGCGCGACGGGTTGAACACTCCGCAAGAGCAGAACCGCGCCAGATAGGAAACCGCCTGCTCCGGCGTGCGGCGGCCCTCTTTCACCCAGTCGATCATTTTCTTGGAGAGCGAATGGCTGATCATGCCGTGCCCGCACATGGTCGACAACATGAGCACCTGCGAGTTCGGCAATTTCTCTGTCTTGCCCTCGAATCCCAGCGAGTACCCCACACTGTGCCGCGCCAGGCAGGCGTGGTGGCAGCACTGCTCCGCCCCGTCGATCGACGTTGAGATATTCACGCTCAGGCCCAGACTCTCTTCCTTGATCCGCTTCACGAAATCTTCGGCCGCGACGCGATCGTCGAACACAGCGGCGCAGGTGGTTGTAACATCGAGGCCATTGATCACCGCCATAAAATCCGGCTTCATGTCGCGTTTCCAGTGGGAGAGAGGATTGAGGTTGCGGGATGGCCGCAACGCGCCTCCGTGACGCGCGTCTCCCAGATTCACTGGCTTGTACTCGAGCGCGATCTCCAGAAACCGGCGCAGCTTCGGCAGGGCGTCCTGATCGTTCTTGCCTTTGGAAGCGATCGCGAACACCACGAAATCGTCGTGAAAGCTCTCCGCGTCACCGTACCTGTGCAGGGTATTGGTCATATGGTTAATGCCTTCTTGGAATCCTCGGCATGCACGGAACTGATACGCCCCAGCCCGATATTGGTCTTCGCGCGCTCCAACCGGTACCCCAGACGCTCCAGAATTTCGCGCACCTGGTCTTCGTCGCCATGCTCGTCGCAACGCGCGCCTACACCCAGCGCGACGACCGTGTCCAGCCTCTTCTCCACCTGCCACACCAGGCGAATGATTTCCTCCGTGCGCTCCACGTTGGTTTTGATTTCGACGATAGCGGACATCACCTTTTCGCCCAGAATGTCCTCTCGGATCGTCCCGGTCGAGACATCCGTCATGAGCGAGGTTACAGGATTCTTCTTCTCGAAGGCGACCCCCGCGGCGGCGAGCGCCCAGCACATCTCCTGGATATCCCGCATACGCACGCCCACACCGGGCCGGCCAAACTCGATGGTGAAGCCCACCTCGCCCGCGCGCACGCGCCCACTTACATCGTTGGTCTTCACCTCTTCGGTGCCGCGGCCTTCGATGCCCGTGGACTCGTGCGGGACGCGCGGATCCGAGAACGCTCTCCGCACCGTGCGCGGCCAAGTGAGGTCTTCCGGCACAAATGCGGCCGTCGGGCAGACATCGGGTTCCGGATCGAAGCGCACTCGCACCAGTGCGAGGATGCGCCGAATCGTGCGCACCAGCGTAGGATTCAGATGCTCCTGGCTCAGCCCGTTAAAGCAGGCATAGCACTCCACGCATTCGTCCCGGTCGATGGTGGCGCGCTTCAGCTCGGGATTGATATAGATAGCGCCCATCGGGCAGACATAGGTACAATTGCCGCAGGCCACGCACTTGGCAGGATCGATTCTCATAGCGCCTTCCGCTCGGTGGTTCTATTATATGCGGAACTATTATATGCTGTGGCAGGAGCACCCATGAAAACCGCGGCCGCCTTTGTGATCGTTCTCGCCGGCTTGCTTGTGCCGGCTACCGGACAACAGCAGGACGCTTTGTTCTGGGCACCGAAACCGCCCAGCCTGCCTGCCTATGTCGCGCCCCATCGTCCCCATACCAGGCTCGCCGACCTGACGGAGCACCATAAGGGCGCTCCGGACTGGCGCGCGGTGGTGGTAGACGACGACCACTTGAACGCCGTCTATATTTCAGCGGCGCCCGGCGCCAAGACTCCCCGGCGGCTGCATCCGGATACCAGGGAATGGTGGGTGGTGATGGACGGGCAGATCCGCTTCGCCATCGAGGGGCAGGCGCCCTTCGTCGCCTCGAAGGGATGGATGGTCCAGGTGCCTTATCGCACGGCTTACACTCTGGAAACCATCGGCGACAAGCCTTCGCTCCGTTTCGAGGTGAACGTGGCGCACGCGAAAACGCTGTATCCGCGCGATGAGAAGCCGCCGGAAATGCCCGGCTTCGATTGGCAATTGGTGAAACTGCCGCAGCCTCCAGGCGCTTACGAGCGCGGCAACAAGCCTTATATCGTCTTTGACGAGATCGCCGGAACATTTGAGCGGCAGCCCAAAAAGGATGGCCAGTATCGCTTCATCAACGATGACCGCGCGGTAGGCAACGTCATCTACGGATACGAAAAGGACCTGCCTCCCGTAAAGCCCGGTGACCGCGGACACTATCACGCCGAATGTGCCGAGTTTTGGATTATCCTGACCGGCCAGATCCGCTACAAAATCGAAGGGCAGGAACCTTTTATCGCTGAAACCGGCGATGTCGTATACGTGCCGAAGTTTACCTATCACCTGCCCCGCTTCTATGGGCCGGGGCCATCCTGCCGTCTGGCGATGAACGGATTCCCCGAGATCGGACATTTGTTCGACACCAGTCAGGTCGAGACCAGCAGCGTGCGGTAAAATTCTTTTATTCCATCTTATTTAAGGAGAAGCAAGAGAATGATTCGTTGGACCCCATTGCTATTGATCTGCGCTTGCACGCTTTCGGCGCAAACAAAAAAGATTCTTGTCGCGGGAGGCGAAGACGACCTGGTTCGCGACCTGCAAAGTGCTTCGACGAAGGCGCGCATCGTGCCCGTTACCAACAGCAACGTTATGCAGGAGATCGGTGATGCGGATGCGTTTGTAGGCGGCATCACGCCGGCGGAGGTGCGCGCGGGCAAGAAACTGAAATGGGTTCAGGCGATGAGCGCGGGCGTCGAGGACTTGCTGTTCATGTCCGGCGGCAACGATTTGCGCGATAGCAACATCGTGCTGACGAACAACAAGATTGTGCAGGGCCCTGAGATTGCCGACCACGCCATGGCTATGCTGTTGACCCTCTCGCGCGAACTGCGAAGGTATATCGCCGCCGATCAGCAGCAGAATTGGGATCACGGCCGCTTCGGAGGCATCGAGCTCAGCGGGAAGACTGCCGTGGTGATTGGCCTCGGTGGCATCGGTATGCAGATCGCGACGCGGGCCTGGGCTTTCGGCATGAACGTGATCGGCGTGGACCCCGAAGATAAGCCTTTCTCGCCCTTCGTGAAGAGAGTGGTTAAGCCGGACCAGTTGGATGAGGTGATCCCGCAAGCCGACGTGGTGTTCATTTCGGCGCCGCATACCGAGAAGAGCCATAAGATGATGGGCGCCGCCGAGTTCGAGCTGATGAAGTCGAAGTCGTACTTCATTGCGGTGAGCCGGGGCGGTATCTATGACATGGGCGGCTTGGTGAAGGCGCTCGACAGCAGGCGCCTGGCGGGTGCAGGGGTGGATGTCACCGATCCGGAGCCGCTACCGAAGGGACACCCGCTGTGGAAGTTCAATAATGTGGTGATCACCCCGCACATCGCCGGCCGGTCGGATCGCGACCATGATCGAATGGTCGGCACGATCAAGGAAAATATCCAAAGGTTCGTGGATGGAAAGCCGCTGGTCAACGTGGTCGATAAGCAGAAGGGGTATTGAGGCGCGGCGCGGGGATGGCCCCCGCGCCGCAACCTACTGGGCGGCCATACTTGTCGGCGTATTACAGGGCAGGGCGCAAATGCACCGTCTTGCCGGATAGGACATAGACCTGCTCAGTGAATTTCGGCACACCCGCTTCCCGAATCTCGATGTTGTACCCGCCGGGGCGCAGGTGCATCGTCTTATTCTGGTGCGTCGTGCCCGCGAATGCGCCGTTGATGAACACTTCGGCATCCTTCACTTTGGTATCCAGCTTAACTTCACCGGCATAGGGATAGTAACCGCCGTAATAAGCGGGGCCCCAATACGGTCTCCCATACCCGCCATACCATATAGCGGCCGAAGCGCCCGTCGGCACCAGTGTCATCAACGCAAATGTCAGAGCCAACAATCCTTTTTTCATAAGTCACCTTCACCGGTTGCTATCGCAACTTCATCGCCACAGATAAGTCGTTATTAATCCATGTATTCGGGGCAAATTCGCCGGCCGCAATTCACCAGGCTGGTCGAACTCAGCCACCGGCGGTTTAGCGATGGCCGCCACCACCGTGGGAACCGCCACCGCCACCGTGGGAGCCACCGCCGCTGCTGTGAACGCTACCACCTCCACCAACGTGGGAGCTGCCGCCGCTATAAGAAGGCTTTGCGTGGGAGCCGCCGCCTCCACCGTACGACGGGCTCGAGCGATAGGTGGGTACGGAGCGGTTCCCCCCGTAGCTGCGGCCGTACGACGTACTCGGGCGATATGCGTTGCTGCCGCCGCTGGCACCGAATGACGGGCCGGAGCGATAACCCGGCGCGGCGCGGTTTCCACTATAGTTGCCGCCGTATGAGGGACTCGCTCGGTATCCGCTACTTCCGCGCGCAGCCTGCCCGGCGGGGGAGCCAGCCTGGCCGAAATGATTCCAACCGCCGGCTTGCGAGGCATTGGCCCGAGGCGCCGAATTGTGTGGCGCCGCATAGGACTGGGCGCCGATTCGTCCGGCACTGGATCGGGCGCCCGCGGCTGAAAGGGCGCCATAGCGGTGGCTGAGCGCACTATTCGAATAGGGGACGCCTAACCGATGGCCGGGATCGTGCGCCCAGGTCGCAGCAACTCCAAAGCCCCGACCGCCGAAACCGTAATGATTGAAAAAGAAGCCATTCTGAAAGATCGAGCGATGGAACCAGTTCGGTCCCCAGCCCCAACCGCCCCATCCCAGGCCGCCGAAAAAGCCTCCGATGTAAATGCCAGGGCCGAATCCATATCCAAATCCATAGCCGATGTCCGCATAGTCCCAAGGTGGGTAATAGCCGTAGACGGGCGGTCCCCAAATGTACTGGGGATTGTAGCAAGGCACGTAGACCACCTCGGGATTGGCCGGTTGAATGTCGATGGCCGACTGATCTCCCTGCATCTCGGTCGTGACAGTCTGTTCCCGGTTGGACTTCAGTTTGCCGGCTGCCATAGCTTGAGCGCGCATTCGCTGTACGGCATTCATTACGTCCGCCTGTTGAGCCAGGAAAACGTTGCCGAGATCGGTTGTCCAGCGGATATCGGAGTTCAGCCGGTTGACCACGTCGGGGAAGACCACCAAAGCCTGAATACTGGGGTCCCAATTCTGTTGCCGGGCGGCGTCTACCAGCTGGGGGCCCTGGAGATTGCTGTTTTGCTGCAGCCACTGGGCCGCCTCGGCGATCTCCAGTGGATAGCTGGATGCGACCAGCACCTGGCTCAGCAGGGCATCCGGATACAGGGCAATGGGCGCGACCAAGGTGTCCAACTGTTGCGGAGAAAGTAATGGCGCGGACGCTTGCGGGGAAGGCGCCGGTGATTGGGCAACCAAGAGGGCGCCTGCCAGAAGCGGAACACAAACCAGGCACAGCGCCCGGCGAACAACCCACTGAATTCTGACACTGTTCATGATCCACCTCCCTGGCGTTTCATCCTTCACTCGGGCACGCTACGGGCCAAACCGCAGCGTGTTGGCGTCTAAGTATTTGATGCGGCGTCTGGAGCATTCGGATGGTTGAAAAACACCGTCTCCGGTGGATTATCACCGGCCCCAGCATCAACGCAACCCCTGGACGCGAAATCGGTCCGCTTTCTCCGGATGGCCCGCGTCATCGTACAGCCTAACGAGATCTTGCCGGGCCTGCTGCAGCCAGCTAATCGAGGGGCTGGTCTGCTTGGCGATGATCTCGTAGCCGGCCAGAAGATGAGTTTCCGCCTCGGCGTCGCGGTGTTCTCTCACCAACGTCCGACCAAGCTTTAGCTCCGCAATGCCTATATTCAGGTGACCGGGCGGAAGCGTCTGTTGGTAACACGCGATGGCTTCGCGAAAGAGTTGTTCCGCACGCGCATTCTGATTCTTTTGCAAATACACGCTTGCCAGATTCGCCGTTTCGAGCGCCACCGCCTGGTGCCGGCCGCCATAGACCGTGCGGTCAATGTCCACCGCGCGGCGGAAGCGGGCCTCCGCTTCGTCCAACTTCCCGCGCTTTACCGCGAGTAATCCCAGTTCGTTGAGCGCCACCGCCACGCGCTGATGCACCGGACCATAGACGCGCTCTTGAATGGCGAGCGATTGTTGCAGCATGTCTTCCGCCTCGTCATAGCGCCCTTCCATCACCAGCGCCTGGCCCAGATAATTCAGGCTGGCGCCCGTCTCGGGATGATCTTTCCCGTACCATGATCGATTGATGTCCAGCGCCCGCCGGTCGAACGCTTCGGCCTCGGCATAATGACCCAGATTGTTCTGGATGGATGCAAGGTTGATCAAGTCGTCCGCAATCAGTGGATGCCGCCCGCCATATAGCTGTTGGTGCATGGCCAGTACCCGCCGATTCAAGCCATCGGAAATCGCGTAGTGGCCCGCGTAAAACTCCGTGTTGGCTAATTCGGAGAGGCTGGCCGCCAGGTCGGGTGCCGAGCCGCCCGGCCTGGACTGAATGCGCACAGCTTCCTCAAGCGTGGCGGCAGCTTGCGTATAGTCGCCACGATGTTCCAGCACTCTGCCCAGGGCAGCCTGGGCTCTTGCCAGGGCCGGGTGGTGCGGCGGCAGCGTCCGGCGGCCCATGTCCAGGCCGTCGCGCACCAGACTCTCGGCATCCGCCAGACGCGCCTGATCGACGCGCAATTGCCCCAGCGCCACCAGGCTCTCGGCCACTTCCGCGTGTTGCTGTCCGAAGATTGCCCTGCGCCGCTCCAAAGCCAGGCTGAGCAGCGCATCGGATTGCTCCAGTTTGCCCAATTTCTGGTAGAGCCCTCCCAGCGTTTGATAGAGCTCGGCCTGCACGGCGGGCTCGCGGTCCAGGATGCGTGCCTCTTCGACGCCTCGATCCAGCAGCGTCACCACGCGAAGACTATCCGCCGGGCCTGCGGCTTGATCGCCGAACAGGTTGAGCATGAAGCTCTGGATGCGTTGGGTACGCGCCGCCTCGGCCAGGGTCCGGTTACGGGCCAATGCCAACCGCACCGTGAAGAACACTACCAGACCGGCGATAACTGTGAGCACTACGCCCGCCGCCGTAAGAGAGCGCCGATTGCGGCGGACCAACTTGCCGACGCGGTAGCGCAGGGTGTCCGGCCGGGCTTCCAGGGGCTCGCCGTTCAGGTAATGATCGATATCGCGAATCAGCGCCTCAATCGATCGGTATCTGCGCGAAGGATCTTTGTGCATGGCGGTGAGGCACAGCACGTCCAAATCGGCCCAAGCCGTCTTGCTGGCCGCCGCACGCCTGGGCGCCGCCGATGGTTTCTCCGGTTGGTGCTCGACGATCATGGTGCCGGCTTCGGCGGGTGTCCGGCCGGAGAGGTCGAAAGGAAGCTGTCCGGCCAACAATTCATAGAGGATCACTCCCAGCGAATAGACGTCGGTGTAGACCCCCACCGGACCGCCGCGGATCTGCTCGGGCGCCGCGTAGGCAGGCGTCATGAGCGTAAAGCCCGTGAGCGTACGATCGGCCGTCTTCTCCAGGCCGTCGAGTTGTTTGGCAATGCCGAAGTCGAGCAGGGTGACCGCCCCGTCGGGCTTCACCAGGATGTTGGATGGTTTGAGGTCACGGTGGATGATGGCATGCTGGTGCGCGTGCTGCACCGCCTCGCACACGGAACGCAGCGACTGCAGGCGTTCCCCTATCGACGACTGGCGCCGCCGGCAGTACTCGGTGAGCGGCAGGCCGTCGACATACTCCATCACGAACCACGGAGTTCCGTCGGGAAGCGTGTCGGCATCATAGAGCCGCGCGATGGATGGATGATTCAATTGTGCGAGCGTGCGCTGCTCGCCGAGGAAACGCTCGCGGCGGGCGGGCGAGAGCCAGGCGTCCCGCAGGATTTTGATGGCGACAAGACTGCCGACGTCATCGCGCTCGGCGAGGTAGACCACGCCCACGCCTCCCTCGCCGAGCACCTTCACAATGCGGTACGGGCCGAAGTCTTTGAAGGCGAGCGTTGGAAAGGTTCCGTTGCCCACGATGCGATGGGCCAGGCTTCCCACGTCGCCATCCAGCAGCGAGGCGCCGAAGGAATCCTGCTCCAGCATGGCCAGCACTTCAGCCATCAGCGCATCATCGTCACGGCAGGTCTCCTTCAGGAAACTCTGCCGCTGGCTTGTGGATAAGTCAGCGGCCTCGTGGAACAATTTTTGGATGCATTGCCAACGCGTACTGTCCATCTTGATTTCCCAAAGAAGGCCCGGGAGTCAGCCCGCGCGGCGAAGTTCATTCGCCAGCCATGCCTTAGCCGCCCGCCAATCGCGGAGAACGGTGGCTTCCGATACCTCCAACAGCGTCGCGGTTTCGCCGATGTCGAGGCCGGCGAAAAAGCGGCTCTCCACCAGCATCGCCTGACGTGGACTCATGCGGGCTAGATCGTTCAGAGCCGTGTCCAGGGCGAGCAGGTCGTCTCCGCCCGAGGCAGCCTCATCCAGCGAATCGTCGAAGACAACCATCAGCACGTCGTTGCCGCCGCGCTTGTAAGCGTTCCGGCGCCGGGCCGCCTCCACCAGGATTTGCCGCATGGCGCGAGCGGCGATCCGTTTGAAGTGCAGGCGCGAGGTGGCAGCCAGATGCGGGGAATTCGCCAGCTTCAGCCAGGCTTCATGAACCAGCGTAGTGGGACTAAGCGAAGCGTTCGGGTCGCGGCGTTTCACAGTGGAGGCCAAGCGCCGCAGTTCCTCGTAGGCCAAGCTGAACAGATGATCCAACGCTCGCCGTTCTTCCGGAGTAGCGCCCAGTTCGCTGGGATCGAATTCATGTGGCGTTCCAGTATTTCGAAAGCGCATGACGTTTCTTGCGGCGCTTTTGCGCAATGCCTGATAGGTCCACTGCCCTGAGGCTTCTTCGCTCGTGGAGACCAGCCTTACGGAATCCTAACACCGAACGAGCAAGTGGGCAAGTAATGGAAGTCCTAAACCTGGGAGGGATTATGCCGTGTATACGATTTTTGGGGAAGGCCTGCGCGTTTGCGTCGGTGGTTTTGCTATTAGCTGCAGACACACCGATCGCTAATGCTCAGACCTTCGCCAATGTGCCGGCGCTATCCTTCACCACCGTCGCCAATGGGGCCAATCCGCTGCCGCAGGTGGTCACCATCGCCAGTACCGGGACGGCGTTTGCCTTCAGCGCCACCCCATCAACCTCCACTGGCGGCAGCTGGCTGCAGGTTCCCAGCTCGGGTGGGGGATGCTGCAACACACCCGAAGGCCTCACTGTTACCGTGAACGCGGCTTCGCTCGCCGCCGGAACCTATACGGGACAGATCCTCTTCGCCTCCTATCCGAGCGGCGCCATAACCATGACGGTGCCCGTGAGTCTGATTGTGGCGCCGGCGGGTGGGACGTTCTTCGGCGATGTGGCCGGCCAGGCAAGCTTTACCCTCTTGCCCGGCGGCGCTCCACCATCCCAGAACATACAGATCGAAAACGGGGGAACAGGTGTGCTCGAATGGACCGTGACCGCGAGCACCGCGGACGGCGGCAACTGGCTCGACGTCCCCGTGACGGCCGGCACCGCACCCTCGATGGTTACGGTCGGAATTACTCCTGCATCTTTGCCCGGAGGAGGGTCGGCCGCGGGGACCTTTGTCGGCCAGCTTTCGTTTAAGACTGCCGGCAGCAGCGTCACTGTCCCGGTTAGTGTGACTGTTGGGAGCAGTGTCTTCACCCAGGTGAATCCGCTCGATTTCACCACGCCCCAGGGCGGGGGCAACCCGCTGCCTCAGGTATTGAGTATTGCGAGCACTGGTACCAGCTTCGCCTTCAGTTCGGCAGTGTACACCGGGACCGGAGGCAATTGGCTGAGCATCTCCAACCCGGGTGGCGGATGTTGCGGAACGCCCGAGGCCATCACCGTCAGCATCAACGCTTCGACGCTAGCCGCGGGAACCTATGTCGGCGAAATCGTTTTTCTGCAATATTTCCAGCAATCGATGGCGCTGACCGTGCCGGTCACGTTGACCGTCGCCGCATCGGGCACGACGTTCTTCGACAGTCTCCCGGGTGACATGAGCTTCTTCCGCACCACCAGCGAAAGCCCGGCCCCGCAGACCGTTCCGATCCGGAACGGCGGAACCGGCACGCTGCATTGGTCCGCGTCGAGCAGCACCGCGGATGGCGGCAAATGGCTGACCCTGTCCGCCATCAGCGGGACCGCACCCTCTACTTTGACGGTGAGCATACTCACTTCGGCTCTTCCGGGTGGAGGCGCCACGGCGGGGACCTTCGACGGGCAAGTGTTGTTGCAGACCTCCGGTGACGCGGTCACCATTCCGGTCAGTGTGGTGGTCGGCACCAGCGTCTTCGGCCAGTTGAATCCTATCGCTTTCACCATGCCCGAAGGCGGGGGAGCCCTGCCGCAGGTACTGGCTGTCGCGAACACCGGAACGAACTTCACCTTTAGCTCCGCGGTGTACACCGCCAACGGCGGCAACTGGCTAAGCATCTCCAACCTGGGCGGCGAGTGCTGCAACACGCCGGAGGCTATCACGGTCAGCGTCAACGCGTCCGCGCTACCTCCGGGAATTTATAGCGGCGAAATCGTTTTCGAACAATATTTCCAGCAAACCATGGCACTGGCCGTGCCGGTTACTTTGACGATCGTCGCACCAGGTTCCAGCGCCTTCTTCGATAGCCTGCCCGGTCAAGTGAGCTTTTCGCTTACCACCAACGGCATCGCTCCGGCGGCCCAGGCCATCCAGATTAGAAATGCGGGAACCGGTACGTTGCATTGGACGCTGTCGACAAGTACGGCGGACGGCGGCAACTGGTTGACTGCTTCCGCCTTAAGTGGCACTGCCCCTTCTACTGTCAGCGTGTCGATTAACCCCAGCGCCCTGCCCTCCAGCGGACTGGCAGCCGGGACCTTCAACGGGCAACTGGTGCTGCAGACCACGGGCGACGAAGTTACCATTCCTGTCAGCGTGGTGGTGGGACCCAATGTTTTCGCGCAGGTGAATGCTATCAACTTCACCATGCCCCAGGGCGGTGAAAACCCGTTGCCGCAGATCCTTGCCGTCGCGAGTACCGGCACGAACTTCACCTTTAGTTCGGCGGTATACACCGCATCGGGTGGCAACTGGCTGACCATCTCCAACCTGGGCGGGGAGTGCTGCAACACGCCGGAGGGTATCACCGTCCACGTCAACGCCTCCACCCTGCCCGCGGGAACTTATAGCGGCGAAATCACCTTCGTCCAGTATTTTCAACAAACTATGGGGCTGACCGTGCCGGTGACTCTAACGGTCCAACCACCAACTTCCGCGTTTTTCGATAACATGCCCGGACAACTGAGCTTCTCCCTCATAACGGGCGGCACACCACCTGCCCAGACCGTGCAGGTCCGCAATGCCGGAACCGGGACGTTGAGTTGGGCAGTGAAGGGCAGCACGGCGGACGGCGGCGCCTGGTTGAGCGTGTCTCCTGCCAGCGGGAAAGCGCCCTCCACCGTGACCGTCGCCGTGGTTCCCAAGAATCTACCGGGCCAGGGACTGACGGCCGGGACCTTCGACGGCCAGGTGGTGTTTACGGCGGCAAGCGGCGTGGTCACTATTCCCATTAGCGTACAGGTCGGCCCCAACGTCTTCAGGCAACTGAATGCCATCAGTTTCGTGATGCCCCAGGGCGGCGCGAACCCCCTGCCGCAGATTCTGCCTGTCGCAAGCAGCGGCACGAATTTCACGTTTAGTTCGGCGGTATACACCGGAAATGGCGGCAACTGGCTGACCATCTCCAACCTGGGCGGCGAGTGCTGCAACACGCCGGAGGCTATCACCGCCACCGTGAACGCCTCCACGCTGGCCGCGGGGACCTATACGGGCGAAATCACCTTCGTCCAATATTTCCAGCAAACCACGCTCATGACAGTACCAGTGACTCTGACCGTGGTCCCGTGCGGATCGTTCTTCGATAACGTCCAGGGTCAGATGAGTTTCTCCTTTGCGCCGAGCAGCAATAACCCGGCTTCCCAGACCGTCCAGATCCGAAACGCGGGATCCGGCACGTTGAGTTGGGGCCTTGCCTCGGTCACATCCGATGGAGGCAAGTGGCTGACGATGTCTTCGGCCAGTGGAACGGCGCCAACAACGGTGACCATAGGAGTCAAAACAGCGTCCCTGCCGGGAGCCGGCCTCGTTTCGGGAACTTTCACCGGCGAGCTGGTATTCGAGGCAGCCAGCGGAAACGTCAGTATCCCCGTGAGTGTGTTGGTGGGGCCGAATGTCTTCAGCCAGACCAGTGCGCTCAACTTCAGCATGACGCTCGGCGGCTCGAATCCATCGCCGCAGATCGCCGCGGCAGACAGCACCGGAACCAACTTTACCTTCAGCGCGTCCTCGGCCACCGGAACCGGCGGCGCCTGGCTGAAAATTTCCCCCTCGGGCGGCGAGTGCTGCAATACGCCTGACAATATTACCGCCACCGTAAGTGCCACCACACTGCCCGCGGGGATCTATACCGGCCAAATTACCTTCGTCCAATATTTCCAGCAGACGATGTCAATGACCGTGCCGGTCATTCTCACCATCAGCGATCCACACGTGCCGGCCATCGTCACGGCGACCGGCGGGACGCCGCAGAGCGCCACTGTCACCAAGGCTTTCGCTGAACCGCTGGCCGCGACGGTGACGGACTCCTCGGGCGATCCCGTTTCCGGCGTACTGGTGACCTTTACGGCTCCGGCCAGCGGGGCCAGCGGGACCTTCGCCTGTTCTGGAAACACGGCCATCACCAATGGTCAAGGCATCGCGACGTCGCCAGTATTCACAGCCAACTCCATCGAGGGCAAATACACGGTGACCGCCACGGCGAATACCCTAACCACCAAACCGGGTTTCACCCTCACCAATAAATCGGGGCCGCCGGTTTCAATTGTGGCCACCGCCGGGACGCTGCAAACAGCGACCGTCAATACGGCCTTCGCCACCAATCTGGCAGCGACGGTAAAGGACACCTTCGGCAATCCCGTGATCGGCGTGAAAGTAACTTTCACCGCTCCCGCCAGCGGCGCCAGCGGGACCTTTGCCGGTGGCGTGAACACGGCTACTACTAATTCGCAGGGGGTGGCGACGGCGCCAGTGTTCACCGCCAATACCACTGCGGGGAGTTATACGGTCACAGCGACGACGGGAACGCTTACCACAAATCCGGGTTTTGCGCTGACCAATCAGGCTGGGGCGCCGGGTGCGATCGCGGCCACCGCCGGGACTCCTCAAACGGCGACCGTCAACTCGGCCTACGCCACCAATCTGGCGGCGACGGTGAAGGATGCTTTCGGCAACCCAGTGGCCGGCGCGGCGGTGACCTTCAACGCTCCAGCCAGCGGCGCTGGAGGGACCTTCGCCGGTGGCGTGAATACGGCTACTACGAACGCGCAGGGGGTGGCAACCGCCCCTGTCTTCACGGCCAACACCACTGTGGGGAGTTATGCCGTCACTGCGACGGCGGGAACGGTGACCACCAGCCCGGGCTTTGCGCTGACCAATAAGGCGGGTGCGCCGGCTTCGATCAAAGCGGTCAGCGGGACGCCGCAAACGGCGACCGTCAACACGGCCTTTGCTCAGCGGTTGGCGGCGACTGTACGGGACGCCTTCGGCAACCCTGTGGCCGGAGCGACGGTTACGTTTACCGCGCCGGCCAGTGGCGCCAGCGGGACCTTCGCCGGTGGCGTGAATACCGCCCAAACCAGCAGTCAAGGTCTGGCGATAGCACCCGTCTTTACGGCCAACGGAACGGTTGGAAGTTACACGGTAACGGCAACAGTCGGAACGCTGACTACTAATCCGGGATTCGCGCTGACCAATCAGGCGACTGAGTGAGTGAGCCGGATTACATCCTCCTTTAACGGCGGGCAGCGGCCGGGTGAGTTGGATCACAGTCTCGAGTGTACAAATCAGCAAAACCACGTTAAGCTGAACCGAAGTTGCAGCTGGATCCGTACTTGGGAGGATAATGTTCCGTGCCTAAATGGCCCACAACACTGCACATTTTTGCAGCCGCGTCATTATCCGGGCTCGCCGCCATCGCGCAGAGCCAAATGTCTCTGGGACAGCCACCGCAACCCCCCGCGCAAGTTGCGGTACCAAGCCCCACTCCGGGTGCCACCAGCAATTTCACAGCGGTGACCCCGCAGTACAACTTCTCATATGCTCCGGACCCGCGGCAGCCCAATCTGCCCGCATCAAATGTCTGGAACTTTTACATGCCGATTCAAGTCACAAGTGAGACGCCTGGATGGACAACGGGCGAGTACGGTA
>Ga0302324_100016072_pt1 | contig 14945 bp, 14 predicted proteins | sample Palsa_T0_1_FD_201949 | JGI IMG/M metagenome (GOLD analysis project Ga0302324, IMG submission 201949) | Peat permafrost microbial communities from Stordalen Mire near Abisko, Sweden - Palsa_T0_1 | ecosystem: Environmental > Terrestrial > Soil > Palsa > Peat permafrost | place: Sweden: Abisko...
GTGCAGCTTGCAAATTCGCTGAAGATGAAGGGCTACGATTTCCATTTTCGGTTTGGCGAAGCGGCGCACGATGGCGCGCAGGCCGCGCTCGATCTGCCGGAGTCGCTGGCATGGCTCTGGCGGGATTACGATGCGGCGAAGTCGGAGCAGATTTATGAGATGGATGCGGCCGAGCGGGATAAGCCGTTGTATCGTGTGCGGGTGGCGAATCGCGACGCTTGGTAAGGCGATATGGCCGCAGATAAACGCAGATGAACGCAGATAAAACCGAAGACACTCGGCGCGGCATTTGGCGTTTTCCTATCTGCGTTCATCTGCGTTCATCTGCGGCCATATTCTCTTTTGTTTTAGCCGCGTCTTAACCATGACCATCGACTTAAACTGCGACCTGGGCGAACTCGCGGACGGCGCTCTGGAGGAAGCCTTGATGGCCCACATCACATCGGCCAATGTGGCTTGCGGTGGACATTCGGGGGATGCGGAGAGTATGCGCCGCACGGTGGAAATGGCGCGGCGGCATGGCCTGGCGGTGGGGGCGCATCCCGGGTATCCGGATCGGGCGAACTTCGGGCGGGTGGAGATGGGGCTTTCGGGGGAACAGATTGCGGAGACGGAGCGCGCCTTGCCCGGCCCAGGGTCGAACCTGACTCGCAAGGGATCGCGTCGTTACGGCTATTTCGTCAGCGCCTGCCTAAGATCTCTAAGCAGCCTTTCTACCTCCTCCAGCCTGCTGATTACATCTGCATCGCCTTTCAGTTCGATGAGGGCCGTCCAGGAATAGCGCTGCAGGACTTCGCTGAGTTCCTCAATGTCTCCAACTAGGCCGCTCTTGCCCTTTTTCTTGGGCGGCGGCACGAGTTGCAGAGCTCCGTCAATGCTGCCACCTGGAGTAAGGAACCGGTCACGCGCCACAGGGTCCTTGAGGACGCTTCGCAGCTTTCGAACATCCTTCGAGTTTGTGATTTCTTTTTCGTTGATGCGCCTGATTATCGTGTCTAGCACGGACGGCGTCACCATCTTTTTGTTGAGGTTCTTGATCTCTCTCGCCCACGTGATGGAGGTGCCCGGCTCCGGCAGGTTTGTGAGCTTTTCGGAAAGCTCGTAAATTTCGCAGAGCTTATCGACCTCGCGGACCGTTACGCCAAGAATGTTCGCGGCGCTAGCCCGCCCGACCATCGAGACCAGGCTGAATGCCACCATCTCCTTTTCCTTGGCATCCCACTCCTTGCGCTGTCGATGAATATAGATCCAAACGCGGAAGCGCTCCTCGTCCGTCAGCGTGCGATCCGTGACCTCAACTTGAAGGGTCTTGTATTGATCCTTCTTCTGGCTTTCGACCAGCACCTTGGAATTTGACCATCTGCGGTCGCCGTCGATTATGCGGAGCTTATCAGGGTGTTCGGGATGGGGCTCGACCAGCAGAGGCTCAAAAACGCCTTCATTCGCCTCGATCTGCCGCTGCAGCTCTGGGTCCTCCTTCGGGCCCATCCGGGGCTGCTTATCGTTCGGCAGCAGCTTGTATAGGTCGGCACTGTCACGGTAGGTTCGGAGAACGGTACGGCCAAGCCTCCGCTCGTTCCAATGGCGCACGATCTCTGGTCCTGGCATCTGTCCCCAATCTGAGTTCGGAGGGGCGGTCCAGCCGCCCTCTCCTAAGGCTACACGAGAGTTCCCCCCGGCCGCTAGGATGCGACCGGCAACTCCTTTTGTTCTTCGCCCTCGACGACGGCCGCCACGTCCGTCTCGATTTCCCGAAGTGCGTTACTCATGCGTGTGGCGAGGGCGCCACGCTTCCGCCACACGTTGTCGTGCGATTTTTTTTCTTGAACGTCGAGGTCCAGAACGTCGTTTGTCAGCTTCCCGAGTTCGTCGAACCGCTGCCGATAGGCCTCGGAGGAGATAAGCCTGTACAGCCTCGCCATCTTCGTCGCGCGCTCGGTCATACTCAGTCCCCGCACGTGCACGGTGATCATGGTCCTCCGCAGCAAGCTAATCACGTGCTTGGCGCGGGCGGGATTGACCACGATGACATCGGACTCAATGCACATCTCTTTCTTACCCGCCGGGAAGACGTTGCTGGCGAGTATGGCGTGCTCCGCGCTGGCCTCGGTTTGGTCCTGGCGCAACTTGGTAACGAAGGCATTCTGCCAGCCATGCCGGTTCTTTGAATCGATCAGGATCTTGCCACAGCACTGCCCCTTGTACATGACTTCGTGGTGAATATCTGCGCCGGGCTGGCCCTTCTGCACTCGCGTAATGCGGTCGTCTGGAAACGACTCGCGGAGGATCTCGTAGAGGTCGAGCTCGGCCCCGTCGCCGAGATCCTGCGATGTCTTCTTCTGGATCTGCCGCTCCATTTCCTGGATCTTCTCTTGGAGTTTCTCCCGGTCGCGGTTGAAGTCCGCCTGGAGCTTTCCGAGCGATCGGTCCCGGTCCTTTTCGAGTGAGTCGCGCAGGTCGGCCAGATCCTTCTGACGCTGCGGTTCAAGCTCCTTGAGTTTGAGCTTCACTGCGGAATCGGCTTCCTGCCGCGCGGATTGGAGGGCTGCCGCCTCCCTGGCCTGAGCGGCCTTAACCTCCCTCTGGAGCAGATCGCGCTCCGCGTTCGCAGTTGCGATTTGCTTGTTCGCTTCGGCCCTGGCGTTGGCCTCGGCTACTTGCCTCTGCTTGGCGACCTCGACAGCGTGCTGCGCCTGAAGCTGCGCACGCAGTTGCTTCTCGGCCTCCGCCAGTTTGGCTTGTTCCTGCCCGCGGATCTTTGTCTGGACCTCCTCGAACTTCGCGCGGGAGACCACGGACCCGCACCACGGGCACTGTTCACTAGTAGACGTCATCATGAGCTTCCTTTCCTCCGGCATCCGAATAAGGACCCAGAAGGAGTATTGTACGTCCTTCTGAATCCTTTTGCAAGTGAAATCTTAAGCCCGTCCAAGCCTGCTTTAACCAAGCTGGGAATCAAGAAATACCGAAACCTAATGATTTCTCTGAAATAATGGTTCTGGCAAACCTCTTTTCGTGCTGGAATCTGCGATTATGACACCCACGCATCGGGGGGGCGCACACATGACCATCGATTTGAACTGCGACATGGGGGAGTTGGCGGAGGGCGCGCTGGAGGAAGCTTTGATGGCGCATATCACGTCGGCCAACGTGGCTTGCGGCGGGCATGCGGGGGATGCGGAAAGCATGCGGCGCACGGTTGAAGCGGCGCGGCGGCATGGCGTGGCGGTGGGGGCGCATCCGGGGTATCCGGATCGGGCGAACTTCGGGCGGGTGGAGATGGCGCTTTCGGGGGAGCAAATCGCTGAGACGGTTTGCGGCCAGATCGGCGCGCTGGCAGCGATTGCCGGAGATCTCGCGCATATGAAGCCGCACGGCGCGCTATATAACGTCGCGGCGAAGAATCCGGACGTGGCGCGGGCGATTGGCGAGGGCGTCGCCCGGTTCGGAAAGGATCCAATGCTGGTGGGGCTAGCCGGGTCCGTAATGCTGGACGTTTGGCGGGAGATGGGATTCCGCGTGGCGGCGGAAGGCTTCGCCGACCGGCGGTATGAGCCGGATGGAAGCCTGCGGTCGCGCACGTTCGCCGATGCTTTGATTACGGAGCCTGCGGATGCGGCGGCGCAGGCGTTGCGGTTGGTTGGCGAAGGCCAAGTGCAGACCATTTGCGTGCATAGCGACACGCCGGGATCGGTGGCGATTTTGGCGGCGGTGGCGCGGGCACTGCGGGGGCCGAAGTAAAACGTAGCAGTGTTCTTGTGGCCGGTTCTTACGACGGCACGATCTACAGTTTCTGCCTGCCACGATAGGCCGAGTACCGTCGGCGCGGCGTCGTTGGCAGTGGATCGCTGGGGGAGATCACCCTCGCCCACAGTTCCTTCTGAGGGAAGTCCTTCGGATTAAGGGTCGCGATGAAAGCGGCCCGCCCCTGTTCCGCACAGGCACAGAAGGGATTGTCATCCGGATCGGGCGATACATCGGCCGCGAAACGGACGTCCACGAACTCCGCCTCCTCCCTCAGCAGATTCACCACCTTGCCTATCAGGCTCCGCCGGACGCCGAGTCTTGCGAGCACTTCTTTATATTCGGCGAGAATGTCTTCGGTGACAAGCCAGGTGAAGGCCGTGTTCTCGATCCAGTCGCGCAGCAGCGCGGCGCTCGGATTCCGTGCCGTGCGCCAGGACTTGAATCCGGCAATACCCGCCGCGAGTACCGACGTGTCAATCACTCCCCTACGGCCATCGTCTCGAGATGCCAACCGTAATCTCCGGCAATCGCTTCTTTCCCGCCCTATAACCTTGGATCGCGGCCATGATCTGGGACTCCGTGACGCCCGACAAATCGGATGCGGCCGCCTCCAAACTGCGTGCGAACTCGCGCTTCCATCCCGGCCTCTTTCTTCCCCGGGGCAAGTCCGGATACAGGGCCGCGCGCGGAAGCTGTTCTTTAAGCTCCCGCGCCAGGCTTCCGAGCGGGATCCGAACCTCGATCGGGTCGCGGCCACGCGCCGGCCGGGACCGAAGCCACATGTACCGAGGGTTGGTCTCGTCGTCCGGGTTCAATCTATCCGATAGTGCTTTTGTGAATCGGGCTAGCACCTCGCTGGACGTGCCGAGGGACTCCTTCAAATAGAATGCGACCTTCGCTTCCAGGAGGGTGCGGCGATCGAACCAGTAGAGGCTGGCGCGGCGCGGTGGGCGCAAGACCTTGAACTGCACAAGGTTCTGCAGATCCTTAGGATCCACGCCTAGAACCGCGCTGGCCTGTTTGAGCTTTAGCTCAATTGTTTGCACTTGACGTATACCATCTATATTTTAGGCCATATATATGGCCAGGTCAATCGCAGCAAGCCAGGCGGGTCTGGAGACCCGCCGCAGGCGTCGACGCCTGCCCCACATTAATTCTTGTGCCAGTGCATGTCCCAGCCGAGATACCGCGACCCGGCCTCGTGGACCATTCCCGCAACCGTGGAAAAGTTTGCCGCCACGTGATGCTCGTAGCCGTTCAGGCAGATATAACGCAGCAGGTCTTGTAACCGATTGATGCGCACTACGCCTGCGCCGCCGAAGGTATCTAGCGGGTCGTTGGTGAATTCGCCTTCGCCCACATAGGAACGCAGCCTGCCCGTGCGGTCGTCGGTGGAGACGCGGCAGAAGCTCATCGGCCCGGCCTTCACGCGGCCCACGCACGTGCCGAACGTGTTGAGCTTGCCCACCGTGCCGGCGATGATCTCCTGGAAATCCATGCGCACGTCGGCGAAGAAATGTTTGGGCAGGTTGCTGCAATGGAAGCAGACGGCCTTGTCGGGATCTTCGCCGTAGTTGTTGTTCCAGTCGAGCAGCGCGCTGGGCGTGCCGGACGCCATTTGCAGGGCGTACATGCCCACCACGCCGCAGATATCCACTTCGCAGGCGCTGGGCAGCAGGTCGTTCGACATCATGCTCATCACGGTGCAGGGGACCACGCCGAAGTATTCTTCGATGGCGGTCCAGCATTGCACGGCGCTCATCACCACTTCGGTTTCCTTCATCCAGCGATCCACCACCGCGCCCAGCTTGGCCATCTTGATCAGCGACTCGTCGGGAATTCCGCTCGTCGAAACATAGCTCTTGATGGCGGCCAGTTTGGCCTGCGCGGCATCGTCCGAGTCTTTCATTTTGTGGATACGGCCGAGAATTTCGGTGAGATCGACGGTTTCGATGGAGATGCCGTGCTGTTCCAGGATCTTCTCGCTGTAGCGCACGGTGTTGAATGCGGCGGGGCGCGCGCCCAGTGCGCCGATGCGCACGCGGCGCAGACCTTTCACCACGCGGCAGACGCCCGCGAACCATTCGAGATCTTTGCGGAAGATATCGGAATCGGGGGCTTCGGTGTGCTGCGAGGTGATGGAGTAGGGAATGCCGTACTGCGAAAGGTTATTGCAAGCCGACATCTTGCCGCAGAAGCTGTCGCGGCGGAACTTGATGGACATTTTCGATGCGGAATCGGGAGTGGCCTGCACCAGCACGGGAACGTTCAGGTCGGCCAAGCGCAGGGTGTCGGCGATGGCGCGCTCCTCGCCGAAATTCGGCAGGGTGACGATGACGCCGTCGATGCGGTCGCGGTTGGCGCGAAACAGGTCGGCGCATTTGCGGGATTCGACGCGCGTTTCCACCGCGCCATACTTGCTCTCTTCGGGGCTGAGAACGAGCGGCTCGATGCCGGCGGCCGTGAGGGCTTTGATAATCTCCTCGCGGCCTTCTTTAGCGAGATGGTCGGGAAAGAAGCCGCGGTTGCCGACGATCACTCCCATGGTCATTGGTCTTGTCATTTGTGAATAATCTAGCATGGTGCGGCGGGGTGTATTCTGGTCTTCGTATGGACTCGTCGGATCGCCTGTTCCTGGATTACTCCGCCCGCAAGCTTCGCCAGCTTAGCGTACGCATCGAAGACTGCCTCGGCCGCCTGACCCACCAGCAGATCTGGACGCGCGCCTCAGGAAACGAAAATGCGGTGGGCAACCTGGTGCTGCATCTGACCGGAAACGTGCGCCAGTGGATCATTGCCGGAGTCGGCGGGCAGCCGGACGTTCGCCAGCGCGATGCGGAATTCGTTGCGCGGGGCGGCCTCGCGGCGTCCAGCTTGGCGGAGCATCTGCGCACCATCGTCGCGGAGGCCGCGGGCATCGTCGAAACGCTTGCACCGAATCGTCTCCCGGAGCCTCTCATCGTGCAAGGCTACGACGTGAGCGTGCTCGAAGCCATCTACGCCGTGGTGGAGCACTTCTCCGGACACACAGGTCAGATCATTTATGCAACGAAGCTGTTAACAGGCGAAGACTTGGGGTATCACAGGTACCTGAACACCACGGCGGCGCATACGGAGCAAACGCCCTGAAGGCGGCTACTTCTTGAAGAGCCTGTCGAACGCATTGCGGGCGGCATCCGGTGAAGTGGGGGAATCCAGGATCGGGCTGGGGGGTGGCGCGGAAGCGCTGCCATCGCGCGCCACCGTGACGCGCGGCTGAAATAGGGCGCAGTCGTTGGCTTTGTCCTTCAGCGGGATGCGCACTGGAATAGGTTTCAGACATTGAAATCGGGTGGCTGGCTCAAAATGGGAGCACTGTTTGCAGCAATGCAGCGGCGTGTTGCATTTCGGACAGTTGCCGCTCCAATCGATGCCGCTGGGAAGTTGCGTAGAACAATTGAAACAGCGGGCCGCGGTAACCGCTTGGACCAGGCGCGGCAGGCGCGGACCAGTTATATCGAGCGGGGGTTTTGGGCCGGGGGCGCGGGGCCGGTCGTCGCCGCGGCGGTCTCTAAAATCCGAGCGATCCGAGTCCTGATAACCCGGTGTTCTATACTTTCGATCACTGTCCATGGGGAATTGGGTACTCCAAAAATCGCAGGGGGGACAAATCTCCAACCTAGAGAGCGCCCGGTTTGTCGCGCATTTACCGATCGATCACCACGCCGGTGCGGCAGTTCAGACTACCGTTGTTGACGTCGGGTTACCGGAGGGAATCTGTGGAAAGGCCGAACGCTAGCACAAACAGGTCAGGAAACCCGTCCAATGCTCCAAACTTATATATACCACAGGTTGGGCTGCATTGCACGTTAAATCGGCGTAAATCGGCGGGGAGGGTTATGGCCGCCCAAATCGTCTAACCCTTGACATCCAATGGCCGAGCGGCGCAGAATCTTACAACGGGGGAGAACATGACCACTTGGCTCCAGGCATTGACCAGGGGTGGAACGCTCGCGGCAGCGCTGCCGATCTTCACCACGTTCGCCGCGGCGCAGCAGCCGCCATCGCCGGCGCTGACCACGCTTTACACGTTCACTGGCGGCAGCGACGGAAAATCTCCGCTTTCAAGCCTGCTGGAGGGCAAGGGCGGCGTGCTTTACGGGACCACCCACTTTGGCGGAACCGGCAGTTGCTCGCTAGGGTGCGGCACGGTGTACTCTGTGACGCCACCGGCATCTCCAGGCGGAACGTGGACCGAAGCAGCGATCCACCAGTTTGCGAAATCGCCTGGCGACGGGGCATCGCCCTATGCAGGCGTAGTGGCAGGCGGAGGCGGAGTGCTCTACGGCACGGCCTACGAGGGCGGCACTTTGAATCTAGGCGCGGTGTACTCACTGACCCCGCCAGGATCGCCGGGTGGAACGTGGACTGAGGCGGTGCTCTACAGTTTCGCCGGCGCCGCGCATGCCGACGGAGCCAATCCCGAGGGAGGCGTGGTGACCGGCGTGGGCGGAGTGCTTTATGGCACGACCTTTTACGGTGGAACCGGCGCGTGTTCGAACGGCTGCGGCACGGTGTACTCGCTGACGCCACCCGGATCGCCGGGCGGGACGTGGATGGAGACGGTGCTTTACAGTTTCAGCGGCGCGGCTGGCGACGGCGCCAACCCCACGGGCGTCGAGGTCGGCAAGGGCGGGGCGCTGTACGGTAGTACATCCGGTGGCGGGGCGTCGGGCAACGGCACGGTGTTCTCCCTCCCTCCACCGGCTGCTCCAGGCGGCGCGTGGGCGGAGGCGGTCCTCTACAGCTTCAAGGGTGTCGGCGGCGGGGGCGACGGCAGCGATCCGCAGGGAGCCGTGACTATCGCCGGCGGAGTGCTCTACGGCACGACGTTCTTTGGCGGAGCGGGGTCCTGCGCGGCGGATGGGTGTGGCACGGTATTTTCACTGACTCCACCAGCGGAGGCTGGCGGCCCCTGGACCGAGGCTGTGGTGCACGCATTCGCCGGCGGTACCGACGGGATCTATCCAACCGCGGGTGTGACGATCGGCAGCGGCGGGGTGCTCTATGGCGCGACCAGAGCCGGCGGAACCGGCGACGATTGTAACGATGGCTGCGGCACGGTGTTCTCGCTGGCTCCGCCAGCGGATTCGGGAGCCGCTTGGACCGAAACCGTGCTGCACAGTTTTTCCGCCTTCAGACAGGGCACCAATCCCTCGGCTTGTGTGGCATTCGGCGCGGGCGGGGCACTATATGGCGCCACCGGATCCGGCGGAAAGTCGAACTCGGGCACGGTGTTCAAGTTGAAGCCTTAGCCCTGTAGGGTGGCGCCATGCGCCGCCTTGCTGGAACTATTTGGCCCTGAAGCCGAACGGCGACGGACGGTAATCGCCCACCAAATCCACATTGGATTTCGCCTCAATACGGGCCTCCATCCCCAGCGCCCAGTAGCAGGCATTCACGATCAATCGGCGCAGACCTTCACTCAGCAGATCCTGCGATGCGCCCATGGTGGTCGTGAAAACGCGCGCGGTTTTATATGTCTTCACCCAGGCGATCGGCAGCATGGGATCGTTGGGCTTGCCGGGCGCGGGCGGATCGGCCGAGTGCATGCCTTCCACTACCTGTCCGAGCACCAGCGGAAGGCTATCGCCAGGGAGCGGCAGGCGCACGTCATACACATCGGTGGGTCCCCAGATGTTGCCGTCGCGAATGCCGCGCAGGATGGGATGATTCTCCTCGCCCTTTAAGAGTATGCCGCGCGTGCTCTGGCGGCCATGCTCGCCATGGTGGCCGACCCAAGTCTCGCCCAACACCTGGCGTCCGAAGCCGCCGTCCCACACTTTGCTGTTCCAACTGTAGCGCGCGTAGGTGGGACTGCTTTTCAGATCGAAGGCGTGAGTGGAGGTGCGCAGACCTATGATCGGGCGGCCGGAATCCACGTAGTCGACGATGTGCTTCATCTGCCGGTCGGGCAGATCGCGGAAGCGCAGCAGCATCAGCATCAAGTCGGCGGAGTCGAGCGCTTCGAGTCCCGGAATGTTGGTGTGCAGTTCCGGTTTGATTGTGCCATCGGCCGGATCGATGGCGTAAAGCACGGTGCAATCGAAACCGTGCCGCGTGGAGAGGATCTTCGCCAATTGCGGCAATCCTTCTTCGGAGCGGTATTCGTCGTCGCCGCTCACCAGTACGATGCGTTTGGCATTGGGTGGCATGGGCTTCAGCCTGTGTTGGGAGAACAACAGGGAAGCCAGCAGGCCGCGCCGGGTCATCGCACGAACACCAGGTAGATGGTCATCCCCACTCCGGTAACCGCGAGAATCAGCGCGATCACGACTGCCATGGTTACGGGCCGGTCCACCACCTCTGTGCCGGCCTTCACGGCGCGCACGAAGCGGACATGCTGCATCGCGGAGAATACATTGACGAATACGCCGATGAGGATCAGGACCGTGCCGGTCCACAGCGTGAACCGCGCGGAATGCAGGCTGAGCGGGTGCGTGTTGAATTCCATTTCACGCAGGAACAGGCCAAAGCGGGCCACTACGAAGCCGAATCCCATCAAGGAAAGGCCGGTGCGGATCCACGCCAGAAACGTGCGCTCGGCGGCCAGGTAGACGCGCGGATCTTCGGTGGGCGGCATTAGTCTAATTCGCTTTGCGCGGCGCGCAAGGGCCCGTTAGCCAGGTCGATCCACAGATTTCCGCGCGTATTGCGAACGAACACGGCGCTCTCGGCGCGGAACCGGCGCGGCCCGGGAAACTCGCGCCAGCGGCGCGCGGCCAAGTCGCGTAGCGCTTCCGCCTGGCCCGGCTCTATATTCTGCGCCAGAGTCACATGCGGATGATACACGAAGGGTTCGGGGAACGCCAGCGCGCCCCGGTTCAAGCTGCGATGCATCTCGCGCAACCCGTCGGCGCCGCGCTCCACGCCGATATAGATGACGTCAGTCACATCGAATTTCTCAATCGGGCCCAATTCGATATCGAAGGACGCAAAACCGGCCACGATTTCGAGCGCCTCCGCGATGGCCGCCTCCGGCGCCACCGGCAGCGGCCGCGGCGGAAGCAAGCTGACGTGCGCGTGCGGATTGCAGCCGGGCACCATCTCCAGGCGCAGATCGTCCAGAAAGGCGCCTAGCGGATCGGGAAGGTAGATCACCAGCGCATAGAGGCCCTGCGGAGGCGCGCCATCGGGTTCGGAATGCATTGTGTGCGGCTGCACTGTACATTATAAGCTCTCGGCTATCGGCTTTCAGCTATCGGCTATCGGCTTCTGCTAATCTCTAGTTGGGAATGTCAGAACCGGCGGCCAACAATCCACTGCTGAACTTGTCGTTCAGAATCCCGTTCGACCGAATTCGCGCCGAACATGTCCAGCCAGCCGTGGCGGAACTGCTGCGCGATGCGCGCCAACGCATCGATGCGCTGGCGGCGGATCCCGAACCGCGCACTTTCGACAACACGTTGACGACGCTGGACGCCATCACGGAGCCGCTGGACGAGGCCATGGCGGTGGTGCGGCATCTGGAATCCGTGGCCACCTATCCGGAATTGCGCGAGGTGTACAACGCGGTACAACCGGAGGTGAGCGCGTTCTATTCCGGTGTTCCGCTGCATGCGGGGCTGTGGCACGCGATCCGGGCGTACGCGGCGACGGACGAAGCGGCCGCGTTGGCGGGCACGCGGCGCAGGTTTCTGACGAAGACCATCGACACATTTCGGCGGCACGGCGCCGATTTGGGTTCCGAGGGCAAGGCGCGCTTGGAAGCTATCGACATCGAGCTGGCCACGGTGACCACCAAGTTTTCGCAGAACGTCCTGGATGCAACCAATGCTTTTGAATTGACGATCGCGGATGAGGCCGGGCTGGCCGGGTTGCCGCCATCGGCGGTGGACGCGGCGCGCGCCAGCGCCGCGCAAAAGGGCGTGGACGGCTGGCGATTCACCTTGCAGGCGCCCAGCTACTCGCCGGTGATGATGTATCTCGACGACGCGGCGGTCCGGCAGAAGATGTACCGCGCTTATGCAGTGCGGGCCAGCCGGGGTGAGTATGACAATCGCGCGTTGCTGGGCCGCATTCTGGAACTGCGCCGGGCGAAAGCGGAGCTGTTGGGATTCCGCAATTTCGCGGACCTGGCGCTGCATGATCGCATGGCTCACACCGGCGAACGCGCTCTGGAATTCCTGAAGGATCTGAAGCGCAAGACCGAAGCGCAATTCGCGCGCGAGAACCGTGATCTCCTGGAATTCCGGCGCGGGCTGGAGGGCCCGGGCGCGCCCGATCTGCAGCCCTGGGACGTCTCCTATTACGCCGAGAGGCAGCGCGCCGCGTTGTACGATTTCGATGAAGAGGAGTTGCGTCCATATTTCCCGCTGGAGCGCGTGGTGGATGGACTCTTCGCCACGGTCGAGCGCTTGTATGGCATTCGCGTGGCGGAGGAACCCGGCGTGCCCGTGTGGGATGCGCAGGTGCGTTATTACGCCGTGCACGATCGCGACGGCAGCTTCATCGGCGGGTTTTACGCGGACTGGTATCCGCGCGAAAACAAGCGCGGCGGCGCGTGGATGGATGCGCTGATCACCGGCTATCCTTCGCCTAACGGCTTCAGGCCCCATTTGGGCCTGATCTGCGGCAACTTGACGCCGCCGCTGGCGGACCGTCCCGCGCTGCTGACGCACTACGAAGTGACTACCATCTTCCATGAGTTCGGGCACCTGCTGCATCACCTGTTGAGCCGCGTCGAGATCCGCAGCCTGGCAGGCACCAGCGTGGCTTGGGACTTTGTGGAACTGCCCTCGCAAATCATGGAGAACTGGACCTGGGAGCGCGAGCCGCTGGACCTGTTCGCGCGCCATTACCAGACTGGCTTGGCGATCCCCGGCGAGCTGTTCGAGAAGATGGTGCGCGCGCGCAATTTCCGTAGCGCCAACGCGCACATGCGTCAACTGGGGTTCGGTTTCATGGATCTGGCGCTGCACATCGATTACGATCCGGCGCGGGATGGCGATGCGATCGAATACACGCGTGGCATCCTGCAGCAATACGCTCCCGCGCCGCTGCCGGCGGATCACGCCATGGCGGCGGCGTTCACGCACTTGTTCGCCAGTCCGGTGGGTTACGGCGCCGGATATTACTCGTATAAGTGGGCCGAGGTGCTGGATGCGGACGCCTTCACGCGTTTCCGCGCGCGGGGAATTTTCAGCGCGGAAGTGGGGACGGAGTTTCGGGATAGGATTCTCGCGCGGGGGGACAGCGAGGATCCGGCCGAACTGTACCGGAAGTTCATGGGGCGGGACCCGGACCCGAATGCGCTGCTGGAGCGGTCCGGGTTGCTGGGGAAATGAATCCGCAAGATCGCATATCGACGCCGCCTCGTTCCTGGTTGCCAGTCTGTCACAATAGCTGAATGGTACGGCGAATCCATATAATGAACTACAAGTCGTTGCGCGACGTTGATGTAACGCTGCGGCCGCTGTCGGTGTTGTTCGGTCCGAACGCGGCCGGGAAGAGCAACTTCATCGACGCGCTACAGCTTTTGTCTCGCATCGCCGGCAGCCGTAGCCTGAAGGAAGCCTTCGATCCCCCTTACCGAGGCAAACCGATGGAGTCTTTCTCCTTCGACGACACCGGGTTGGAGGGGCTGACAAAGAAGGACACTGCCTCGTTTCTTATCGAGGTTGACATCGACCTTTCGCCGGCTGTGATCGAGGCTGTCAACCGCGAAATCCTGGAAACCAAACGCGGCCAGATTTCCGAAGGCAACGGAGGCGAGCCCAAGAGGCCTGCTTCGTTCATTCATCACAGTCGCCTCCGCTATCGAATCGAGATCGGTATTTCTCCTCGTACCGGAGTGCTTCATGTGGCGGACGAACACCTCGTGGCATTAGGCCATGATGGTCAACCGAAGACGCGGCCACTGCCGTTCTTAGAGCTCGTCGGTCGCCGCATCCACCTTCGAATGGAAGGCCAGTCGCACCCTACGTACTTCGACCGATACCTCGATCACGCGATCGTGTCTCGCCCCCATTACGCTCCGCACTATCCCCACCTGACGGCGTTGAAAAAAGAGCTTCAGAGTTGGTTCTTTTACTACTTTGAGCCACGGGAACGAATGCGCGCGCCCACTAGCGTGAAGGAGGTACGCCACATCGGTCTTATGGGCGAGGAGTTGGCGGCATTCTTGAACACGCTCCGCAACCTCGACCCACGCCAATTCGAGGCGGTCGAAAAGGCCGTGCACAGCTTGATCCCATCCATTACCGGGATACGCACCGAAGTGAACAAGGTAGGCGAGGTAGAGCTAAGCCTGATGGAAGGACCTGTGGCGATGCCCGCGCGAGTCGTCTCCGAGGGTACGCTTCGCGTACTTGGGTTGCTGGCTTTGAGTGGCGTGAAGGAGCCGCCCGCCGTTATCGGTTTCGAAGAGCCCGAGAACGGAGTCCATCCGCGGCGGATCCGCGACATAGCGAAGATTCTGGTGAGCCGCGCGGAATCCGGGAATACTCAGTTGATTGTCACTACTCATTCACCCATTCTGCCGGACCACGTTCTGGACGATTCGCTCTTTGTTTGCCGAAAAAAAGACGGAACAACCGCCATTGAGCCATTTGCAACGTGGGGACCGCTCGGACGCAAGTCGGACATAGACGTGGCGCTCGATGAAGGCGAGCCGCGGTTGCCAGTTTCCCAACGGATGCTCCGGGGCGATTTCGATGCCTGACGTCACCCTCTTCTGCGAGGATTCCTTTCACGAGAAGTTTATTGGCGCTCTGCTGCAGAGGTTTCGTGAAGAGCAACGCGTGGCGGTCAACTCACGATTCTTGAGTTCTCAGGGAGGACTGCCCGTATGCATCGAGAGTTCAAAGACTTCCTGCGCGATCTGGCGCGAGAGCGGCAGTCGCCTCCGGACGCCGTGATCGTGGTCGTGGACGCCAATTGCCAGGGTTACAACGAGCGCAAGAAGCTGATGGACAGCGTGATCGACCCTCAGTTCGAGCAGATCGTATCATACGCGATTCCCGATCCCCATATCGAGCGGTGGATGTTGGCCGATCCCCGAGCTTTTCAGGCGGTCTTCGGCCGCGGCTGTACCGTGCCGGCGGTTAAGTGTGCAAAGGGCGAATACAAACGGCTCCTTCGCGAGGAGATCCGTAGGAGCGGAATTGAGGCGCCGCTGGGTGGAGAGGAATATGCCGAGGATGTCGTGAGAGAAATGG
>Ga0302324_100016074_pt1 | contig 14945 bp, 16 predicted proteins | sample Palsa_T0_1_FD_201949 | JGI IMG/M metagenome (GOLD analysis project Ga0302324, IMG submission 201949) | Peat permafrost microbial communities from Stordalen Mire near Abisko, Sweden - Palsa_T0_1 | ecosystem: Environmental > Terrestrial > Soil > Palsa > Peat permafrost | place: Sweden: Abisko...
TCGCGTTCGTTCACCCACACCCGCGAATACCGAGTTTCCGGAATGGAATTTTGCGATATTGTTGATGAATTCGGTAATGAGCACGGTTTTACCCACACCTGCCCCGCCAAACATCCCCACTTTGCCGCCCTTGATAATCGGGGCGATCAGGTCAATAACTTTAATACCGGTCTCCAGAATTTCGACCCGGCCGCTTTGTTCTGTCAGCGCCGGTGGCTGGCGGTGGATCGGAACTTTTTCGCCCTTGGTAATAGCGGGCTTTCCGTCGATTGGTTCGCCCACGACGTTAAACATCCGGCCCAGGGTCTCATCGCCCACGATTACGCTAATCGGTCCGCCGGTGGCCGTGACCTCGGTTCCCCGTTCCAGCCCGTCAGTGGAAGACAGAGCAATCGCCCGGACGGTGGTCTCGCTCAGGTGCTGAGCGACCTCCAGGTACAATTTCGAGTCTTTGCGGTTAATCACCAAGGCGTCGAAAATTTCCGGTAACGTGCCCTTGGAGAATTGCACGTCGACGACCACCCCGACGATCTGGATAATGGTACCTTCTTGTTCAGTTTTGGTTGGCATGTAATATTCCTTTACTGCGTTATAGCTTCGGCGCCGCCGGAGATCTCGGCAATTTCCTGGGTAATACTGGCTTGGCGCGCGTTATTTAGGGCCAGAGTATAGTCGCCGATCAAGTCGTCCGCATTGTCCGTGGCGTTCATCATTGCTACCATGCGGGCCGCATTTTCACTCGCCCGTGACTCGAGGATGGCTTGGGTAATATCGGCCTCCAACACCCGGCGGACGGCAAACTCCACCAGCTCTTCGGGTTCGGGTTCGTATTCCAGCGGACCGCGGGCCTCGGACTGTGTCACCACCGGAATGAGCTGGCGGACTTCCACCTCCTGTTTCACCATGGATTCAAACCGGGTGTAAATCATATGCACCTGGTCGATCTTTTCGCTCAAGAACAAATCGAGGACTTCTTCCAACACCGGCCGGGCAATCGCGGTGTCCGCGTCGCCCCCGTCAATTTCGTAGCTCGCAATTTCGTCAATATCGCTGGCCCGTGAGACGTACGTTCCAGCGCGCCGGCCAATACAGATGGCCGAGTGTTGCGCTTTCGTCTCGCCGATGTGCAGGCCAAGCGCCTTCAGGGCGTTACTGTTGTAGGCGCCCGCCATACCTCGGTCTCCGGCGATCACAATAGTCAGAGCGCGTTTAACCGGCCGCTCGCGAAACAGGGGATTAAGGCGAGCCAATGTCTCGCCGCTCAGGCGGTCCAAGAGCTCACGGGCGGCCTCAGTATAATCTTTGGGCGCGTTGGCTGCCGCCTGCGTTTTGCGCAATTTGCTGGCCTCAACCATTTGCATGGCTTTGGTTATTTGCCGCGTGTTGCGGACCGAGCGGATCTTGCGCTTGATAATAGACAGTGACGCCACGGCGGCTACTTGTCCTCCTGGTCAAACGTTTTCGCAATGTCACGGGCCGCATTCACGATGGACTCGACGTCTTTCTCGTCGGGTTTTGTCCCTTCATTCAGGGAATCGACCAGCTTGGGGTGGCTTTTCCTGATACGCCCGACGAGTTCCCGGCAGGCCTGCTCCACGTTGTGGCTAATAAGCTGGTCAAAAGCGCCACCCGTAGCCGCAGTTAACGTGATGACCTGCTGGGCGATAGACTGCGGGTCATATTGTTTTTGCTTCAGTACTTCGGTCAAGAGACGACCGCGCCGAATGCGCTTCTTCGTGTCGTCATCCAAATCGCTTGAGAATTGTGAAAACGCGGCCAGTTCCCTAAATTGTGCCAATTCTATCCGCAGGCTTCCGGCCACGCTCTTGGTCGCTTTTGTCTGGGCGTCACCACCGACACGGCTGACCGACAGTCCGACAGAAATGGCGGGGCGGATACCTTGGTAGAACAGGTTGGTTTCCAGGTATATTTGACCGTCTGTGATCGAGATGACATTTGTCGGGATATAGGCGCTGACGTCTCCCGCTTGAGTCTCGATGATTGGCAGCGCGGTTAATGAGCCGGCCCCCAAGGCGTCACTTAGTTTGGCGGCTCGTTCGAGCAGTCGCGAGTGGAGGTAGAAAACATCTCCTGGATAAGCTTCGCGGCCGGGTGGCCGTCTAAGCAACAAAGACATCTGCCGGTACGCCACTGCGTGCTTGCTGAGGTCGTCATAGATAATCAGGGCGTGGCCCTTATTATCTCGGAAGTACTCACCAATGGCGGTGCCCGAGTAAGGTGCCAGATACAGCATAGCTGCCGGGTCTGCCGGGCTCGTCGCCACAATAATGGTTTGGTCCATTACGCCTTCACTCTTGAGCCGTTCTATCAGGGCCGCCACCTTGGATAGCTTCTGGCCGACGGCCACATACACGTTGATCACACCCGTTTTTTGCCGAGCTTGGTTAATCATCGTATCGACCACAATGGCCGTCTTACCAGTCTGACGGTCGCCCATGAGCAGCTCACGTTGGCCTCGCCCAATCGGTACCATGGTATCAATGGCAATAATGCCGGTGGCGAGTGGCTCGTGCACGCTTTTGCGGTCCATTACCCCGGGTGCCGGTCGCTCAATGGGAGATTTTAGTTTTGCATTGATGTCGCCCAGCCCGTCCAGTGGCCGGCCCAACGGGTCAACAACGCGCCCGACCAATTCAGGACCAACGGGTACTTCCAGCGGGTGGCCGGTCATACGAACCTTGGCTCCGGCCCGCACGATAGTTTCACTGTCCAGCAGTACCGCGCCCAGCTCGTCCTCGAGCAAATTGAGCACGAAAGCTCGGGCGGCCGGGTGGTCACCGTCTGTCTCAATCTCCAAGACTTCGCTAAATCCGGCTTTTCTCAGTCCATAGATCCAAGCGACACCGTCCCCGATACGGGTCACGACGCCCGTCTCGGCCAGGCCTTCCGTTTTCTTCAGGCCGGCAATGGCATCCTGGAGCTCTTGGCTGAGCTCTTTTACTCGCAAATCGCTCATACGCTAACTCCTTCAACAAATTTGGCGAACTTGTGCGCCACTGACGCATCAAGCTCAAGATCTGGCGTTTCAATACGGACTCCGCCGATCAGATCTGGGTTAATGTCAGTATTGGCCTCGACACGTGTGGCGCCGGTTTCTCGGGCTACGAACTTTTCGATCTCGCTTCGAGCGGATTCGCCCAGCTGCGTGGCCGTAGTTATCCGCGCGTAAAGGTACCCCTCGTCAGCCAGCGCGCGGGCAATATCGTTCGCTAGGTAGCGAACTTCGCCGACCCGCCCTTGGTCCACCATCCAAGCAGCCGCGAGCCGTATGGCCTCGTGGCGGTCCCGAGGCAGACGCTGTGCCACGTATCTAGCTACTTGTGCTCGCGAGATCATGTCTGTCTCCCCCCGAGGCTGCGGGCCACGAGCGCCGCGTCTTGACGCGCATCGAGTTTCTCGCCAATGACAACTTCGGCCGCTCCCGCCACGAGCTTTGCCGTATCAGCCCGCAGTTCGTCGCGGGCTTCGCGCACATCTCGGGCCAGCTGCTCACGCGCATCCGCGACCGTCCGGTCAGCAGCGGCTTGCGCTTTCGTTTTGGCTTCGTCCAACTGGGCGCTGGCTTGCTCCCGGGTCATCGCTAGAATTTCGTCAGCTTCGCCGCGCGCTTTCTTGACGATTATCGTGGCCTCTTGTTTGGCCTCGTCGAGCTTATCCGTCGCTTCTTTCTCCAGCCGCACGGCCGCCTCAAGCTCGTCTTTTTTTGCGTCGAGTGCTTTTGACAGAGGTGGATAAATCCACTTTCCGATAACGTAAGCCGTCACCAAAAACGCCGCCATATTAAGCAGAAAGGACTCCCAGTTAAGCCCGAGCGCCGAAAATAATCCGCCGATCCCGCCTGAGTCGGCGAGCATAAGATGAAACATTACACCGTCCAGTTAGTTGCCGCCTATTTCAAGAACTTAATGATAAGCGCGACCACCAAACCGATGATAGCCAGAGCGTCCACGAAAGACATGGCCAAAATCATCATGGTTCGAATCGTCCCAATTGCGTCGGGGTTCCGGCCGACTGCCGCGACTGCCGCCGCTCCTACCAAGCCCACGCCAACAGCTGCCAGGCCGCCTGCGATGGAATAGGTTAAACCGAATGCCAGTTGATCCATACTTTTATAAAATCCTTACTTATTAGTTACCATTTAAGTTGCAGCCTCTCCGGATAGCGCGAAGGTATCAGATGAAGAGGCAGGAGCGTGGTGGCCCATGGTGCCGAGCGATACGAACACCACCGTCAGCATGAAAAATATGTAGGCTTGAATAAGCCCAATAAATAACTCGAACAGCATAAACGGTGGCACGGTCAGTGGGGTAGCAAAGGCTGTGATATAAGCCATAACTGCCAGTAGCACTTCTCCCCCAAATATATTACCAAATAACCGCATGGAGAGAGCGATAAATCGCGAGAATTCGGCAACAAGTTCCAAACTTCCCTCAAAAGCGTGCATGGGGTCTTTGAATGGATTGGCAAAATATCGCCCCAGGTTTCCAAAGAAGCCATGGTTTCGAATGGCCCATATCTGCGCCGTCACCATCGTCACCACAGCCAGTGCAAACGTGAAATTCAAATCAGCCGCGAGTCCCCTAAACAACTGCACGCCGTGATAGGTGACGGGTCCGACTATCGGCAGAATCTCAAGGCAATTATTGATCAGGATAAAGAAGAACATGGTAATCGCGAGCGGCGCCAAACGTTTGGCTGACTCCATATCGCCTAAGACCTCGGCCGCCGTATTGATGAGATATTCGTACATCCACAAGAACGCGACTACCAGCCGGTTATAGCGCCGTTGTTTAACCCGGCGGGTCGTGTATATCAATAGCCCCCATGTCAGGGCCGATCCGATAATGCCGAATAACATCGAGTTGGTCACACTGATCGGGCCGACTTGAAAGACGGTCTGTGCACCGACCGATACAACGGGCTCGGGTAGCGATGCCAATATCATTGGGCACTCCTCATCTGCTGGCGAACTAGTACGACAGACAGACTTAAGGCGACCACCGTTGACAGGATAGTTAGCCATGGCTTTGTGCGCCAACTCACGTCAGCCCACAGTCCCAGGGGCACAAGTATTACTGGCGGTCCGAACATTCGCCAGGTAACCTCGCCCATGGAACGAATCATGCTAAGCATTAGTGCCCGGCTTTCGGACACAGCACGCTCTTTCGTTCGGTCTTTTTTATCGGTCATGTCGGATGCACTTTAACAGATTTAGCCTCAACATTCAAGCGCTCGCCGTGACGATGTCTCCACGGATACCCGCCCCAAGATGATACGATTACGTTGGTTCGGCCATACGGTCGAACGTACGCGCCTGCCACTTTCGGAAGGAGAGGCAGTTGACAACTGATTCGTCGGTGCCCGCGTCCGGCGCGGCTACGGGCACCACCGCAACCCGGCCATCACTGCCGGAACTCGAAGAGGGCCAGACGAGCGAGGGCGAGCGTGTTATGGTCGCCCTGTTCGTGGCCATCCCCCTGCTCGCGTGCGTCGCCTCTGTGCCACTGGCCTGGGGTCGGTGGTTCATGTGGCAAGATCTCGTGATCATGCTGGTCTTCTACTACTTCACGGGCCTCGGGGTAGCAATGGGGTTCCATCGCTACTTCACACATGGCTCATTCAAGGCTAAGCGGTGGTTCAAGATTCTCTTGGCCATCGCCGGCAACATGGCCATCGAAGGCCCGGTCATCCGCTGGGTCGCCGATCACCGGCGGCACCACAAGTACTCGGACAAGGAAGGCGACCCGCATTCCCCCTGGCGCTTCGGCACCGACTGGAAGGCCCTGTCAAAGGGTCTGGGCTTTGCCCACATCGGGTGGCTGTTCGATCCCGTGCGCACGGAGCAGGCCAAGTTCGCCCCAGACTGGCTGGAGGACGAAGATATAGTCCTCGTATCCCGGTGGTTCCCTGGCTGCGTCGTCCTGTCGCTACTGCTACCGGCGCTCATCGGCGGGCTGTGGACGATGTCCTGGCAGGGGGCCGTCCTGGCCTTCTTCTGGGGCAGCCTCGTCCGCATCGCCCTGCTGCATCACGTCACGTGGTCGATCAACTCGATCTGCCACACCTTCGGCAACGAGGAGTTCGCGGCCAGGGACAGGTCGCGCAACGTTAGCTGGCTAGCCATCCTTTCCTTCGGGGAGTCCTGGCACAACCTGCACCACGCGGATCCGACCTGTGCCCGGCACGGGGCCCTCAAAGGCCAAGTGGATACAGCGGCTCGCTGCATCTGGATCGCCGAAAAGTTCGGCTGGGTCGACAACGTCCGCTGGCCTGACGAAGCCAGGCTCACTTCCAAGCAAACCGCTCATGGCGTAGGCCGCCGGTTCGGCCGGATGACGCGGCGCGTCGCCTCGTCCGTCGCGGGCGCGGACAAGTAACACGTCCCCGCCCGGAGGCTCGAGGGAGGCCAAGTCGGCCCCTCTCGAGCCTCGGCTCGCAATTATCACCAATCTGTAAGTATTTCGGTCGCTCTACATGTCGTGCAATGCGGGGCTCAAATGTGACTCAAAGACGTCGTACGGCTTCATGTCCGCTTCCTTGTCGCTCGAAAAAATTACGTGATGCACGCCCAATTTAGCAAGGTCTCGGCATTTTTTGATCACGTCGTCGGGACCGCTTGCGGCCTGCCCGACGGTCATGCCAATAAACACCGTTTTCTCGATGCGGTCGTAATCGGTGCCAAGTTCTTGGCAATGGCCTCTCAGGACGTCCAGCTTATGTTCAACTCCCGCCGCGGCAAACAAGTTGCAGGCGTCACCATACTGCGCGACCAGCCGCAGAGTCTTTTGTTCGCCCCCACCGCCGATCAAAATCGGCGGATGTGGTTTCTGCACGGGCTGCGGGCTGCTCAAGGGGCGCTCCAGCTGGAAGTATTTGCCATGGATGGGTGTTTCGTCACCTGCCCACATCTGTTTGGCAATTTTTAACGTTTCCTCCAGCCGCTCAAATCGGCCGCTTTCTAGCGGTGAAGTCAGTCCCAGCCCAATGGCTTCTTCCTCGTTCCATCCAGCGCCAATACCAAAATAGGCTCGGCCGCCGCTGAGCACATCGAGCGTTGTGACCGCTTTGACCAAGAGGGCCGGTGCCCGGTAAATGACGCCGGTTACCATTGTCCCCAGTGTTACGGTTTTGGTTACGCCCGCCATATATCCCAGCGTGGTATATGCCTCCAGCATGGGGTCAGACGCCTCGCCGTGATAATGGATCTGGAAGAAATGGTCCATTACCCACTCGCTGTCAAACCCGGCCGCCTCTGCCCGCTGGGCGATCTTCATTAAATGTGAGCCGATTTTACTGTCGCCGCCGGCCCAGTCAAAACGGTTAATTTGTATACCTATCTTCACGTTCTACCTCCTTACTTACTCATTGCCCGCAACTTGGGGAGCACGTCTTTGCCCACCATTTTTATGGTCTCCTCTTGGCGAACTGACGTCGTCTGAATACCGACAATGTCTGGCGATAGGTCCTTCACGATGCCGCCGTAAGCGCCCGCGTAATCCGCGGCCGTTTGGACCCTGGTGTAGCGTGACAGGATTTCATGCCGATCTATGCCGTCAGCTTCGGCCGCCAGCTCGGCCGGGTCCACCGCCTTCAGACGGTTCGGCGCTCGAAGTCCGCGCCATGGTTTTAGCGCCTCCCAAGCCTCCTCATCGCTTGAACCACGGACGGTCCAATGAGTCGTGGCCACAAGTGGCGCGGAACGATTGTTCTCAGCAGCGGCGGCCGCCGCTGGTGCCAGCACTTTCGCCAGCGCTTCCGCATTATCCTTGACGCTCACGATGACGCCTTCTGCCAGCTCACCGGCCAAAGCTGCTGATTTAGGGCCGCCGGCCGCCAGGTAAATCGGGATTGAGTGGTGGGGTGGGCTATAGAGTTTGGCTGCCTTTGTCTGGTAATAGGTACCGTGATAGCTAAGTTTTTCCCCGTCAAGGAGCCGCCTCATTATCTCAAGTGCTTCGCGCATGCGGGCGGCCCGCTCGGAATACGCTGGGAACACATAGCCGAGCGACCCCTCATTAATATTCTCACCGGTACCCACACCGAGAGAAAAGCGCCCGTGACTAAGGCGGTCGATAGTGGCGGCGGCTTGCGCCACTACGGCTGGGTGGTAGCGCCACAGGGGGGTCGTGACGGCGGTCATCAACTCGATTTTGGAAGTCACCGCGGCAATCGCACCGAGCGTTGCGAAAGCAAACCCGCCAGCCCCGACGTCATCTACCCAGGGATGAAAATGCTCACTGACAAGTAACCCGTCAAATCCATATTCCTCGGCCAGCCGGGCGTGATCAACCAGCACCTCAGGCTGAAATTGCTCGTGCTCTAAAAACCAGTAGTACTTGCTCAAAAGAGTTCCTCCATACCTAAATTGTATCAGGAGCCAGACGTGTACACTGATTAATATGGCTGCCGCCTCGATACTCGTGCGTACGACCCAAACCGATCCGCAATGGCGGGTGGCTGTGAGTCAATTCGTCCGCTCCGCCCACGCCGCCCGGCGGGCAATTCTCATTGATTACTTGTTCGAGCCGCCAGATCAAATCGTTCCCCAGCGGCTGTATCGTTACGACGTTTTTGACGAATACTTGTCTCGGCATCGGGACGATTTCGAGTTTGGTTTTGATCTGATTACAACGGTCAGTTTATTGTCTGGACGGCGCACGTATGGTGTTTATGTTATTGAGTTGGACAACAATAAGAACCACGTCTATGTTGGCCAAACCTGGTACCTCCCGGAAGAACGATTGGCTCAGCACAATACCGGGTTTGCTGCCTTCCACGCCGCCCGCCCCTTTAAGCATGGTGCCAGAGGCAAGCTTCGACCCGATCTCTATGCGCACCTTGCTCGAACCGCCTCACAAAAGCAGGCCGAGGCATTGGAGGCGTCCTGGGCGATGGAACTAAAAAAGGCGGGCTACCGAGTCGAAGGCGGCCATTAATCACCGCTCACAGTAGTATCATGGGAGTACCATGATCCGCTTTGTAAAAGTATCAACCTCTGCCCCGGTCGTCCAATATCTGGCCGAGACCTTAAAAGGCCGGCTTTCGGCTGGTGAATCAGTACTGTGGCTGGTCTCCGGCGGCTCTTGCATACCGGTTGCCATTGCTGTTGCCCGCGCGCTCCAGGGCGTAGACGTCCGCCACCTGACGGTGACGCTCACTGACGAACGATACGGCGCCGTCGGTCATGACGACTCCAACTGGCAGCAGCTGACTGCGGGTGGTTTCACGTTGCCGCCGGCAACAATGCTAAAGGTCCTCGATGATTCCAGCCGCAGCGACACGGCAAAAGACTGGGAACGGGCCATGGAGGATCAGCTCCAAACGGCCAAATTCCGGCTCGGTCTTTTCGGTATGGGGCCCGACGGGCATACGGCCGGAATCCTCCCGCACTCTTCGGCCGTCTCGGCCACCGGCCTAGTCACGGATTTCGCAGGTCCCGACTACGAGCGAATAACTATCACACCAGACGCCATTGCGCTTCTCGATATGGCAGTAGTATATGCTGTGGGGGAGGCCAAAAAAGGCCAACTCGAGCAGCTGCAAACAGACGTTTTGCCCGACGATCAGCCGGCTCAATATCTGAAGTCAGTCCAGCAAGTAACGGTCTTTACCGACCAAATGGGAGATCCCGCATGAAGATTGGTATCCTCGGTCTTGGGAAAATGGGCAAGCAAATTCTGTCGCGTCTGCTCAGGGACAAACATGTTGTTGTCGTAACTTCCAGCAAACCGGAAACGCTGGCGATGGCGGCCGCCGAAGGTGCGGATACCGCCAATAGCTTGGCTGAAATGGTCCATAAACTGGGTGATCACCCCATCGTCTGGATGATGATCCCCTCCGACGCAGTGGAGAACCAAATGGCCGCCATAATAGACTTGATGCCCCATGGCGGTACCATCATCGATGGCGGAAACTCGGATTACCGGCAGACGAAACGCCGGGCGGCACTCGCGGCGGAACGTGGTGTGCAATTGGTGGACGCCGGTACGTCGGGAGGCATCTTGGGCGAAGCGCACGGTTTCTCTATCATGGTTGGGGGAGATAAGGCCACGGTGGACTCACTGAGCCCCGTCTTTCAGAGCTTAGCCCAACCGTCGGGGTGGGCGTATTTCGGACCCACTGGGGCTGGACATTTTACTAAAATGGTTCATAACGCGATTGAGTACGGTGTTATGGAATCATATGCGGAAGGCTTTCGGATGCTCAAAGAAGGTGGTGACTACCCCGGACTGGATCTATCACTGGCTTCCCAGGTCTGGCAGCACGGCAGTATCATCGCCTCACAATTAGACGAATTGTGCGGTGAAATATTGCGGGCCAATCCCGGACTTGACGGTATAGATGGCTACGTTGCCGAGTCCGGTGAAGCCAAGTGGACCCTCGAGCGAGCTAAAGAGCTCGGGATGCCCATGCCCGCGATCCAGGCCGCCTTTGACGTGCGGATGGCTTCCCAAACCGGGCAGACCGACTACAGCACGAAGCTGCTAGCCGCGATGCGCAATGCGTTCGGGGGACACGCGATTGGCAAGCCCAAATCATGACGCCACCCTTGACGCCAGGCCTATTGGTCATCTTTGGTATCACGGGCGACTTGGCTCGCCGTTATTTGTTGCCGGCGCTATACCATCTGTCCAAGGAGAACTTATTACCGGAGCATTTCGAAATAATTGGAATTACTCGTCGGGAAGTTTCGCGAGAAGATTTGCTGAGCAATTTGCGGGCGGATTTAGAGTCAAGCGGCGAGACGCCTGATCTCCAGGCCGTAAAACAATTTGGTTCCATCATTCGTATGGTTCGGATGAACATGACGGCCACCGCGGATTATCAGCAGTTGAAAGCCACTCTCGACAAGATCGAGGACGAGCACGAAACATGCCTGAACCGTCTCTTCTATCTCGCAATTCCGCCGCAAATATTCGGACCCGTTGTCGACAATCTCGGTGGATCTGACCTCAACTCCGGCTGCCAGCATGGGACATCAGACTCGCGGGTAATGGTAGAAAAACCGTTTGGCTACGACTTGGCCTCGGCGCACGAGCTAATCGCCCGTTTGCGCCACAGCTTCAAGGAGTCACAGATATATCGGATAGATCATTATTTAGCCAAAGAATCCGCCCAAAACATTTTGGCTATCCGGTATTCCAACCCGCTACTGCAGGCGGTTTGGGATCATGGGCTGATATCGTCCATTACCATCGACGCTTCCGAGTCCATCGGAGTCGAAGGCCGTGCCGGTTTCTACGATGTCACGGGCGCACTACGGGATGTTGTACAGAATCATCTGCTGCAATTACTCTCTATTGTAACGATGGAGTTGCCGCCAAAGCTCGACACCGACGGCATCCATGAAGCAAAACTAGACCTCATGAAAGCGGTACGTGCCATACCGCCAAACGACGTTGCAAAATATGCCCTACGCGGCCAATACGTTGGGTACCCGGCGGATGTGGATAGTCCCGACACGACAACCGAGACGTTTGCCCGCCTCGAGCTACGAATCGATAACGATCGGTGGCGCGGGGTTAAAATGACGCTCCAATCCGGTAAGCGGCTCGACGCAAAGACCACCCAGGTCGTCGTCGAATTCACGCGGCCGGGGCTACCTGGCAATACCTTGACCTTCCACCTCCATCCCTATGAGGGAGTATCCATTGGACTAACCGCGAAAAAGCCCGGTTTTGGCATGGAACGAGAGCAAGTAACCGTGTCGCTAGAATATCCAGACTTTCGGGATGGATCACACCCCAAAGCCTACGAACGTGTCATGATGGACGGCATTCGGGGCGATCAAACCCTATTCGCGACCAGCGACGAGGTGCTCGAATCCTGGAGGGTAGTGGATAGCGTGGTCAGCGCCTGGCAGAAATCGGCCGACGGACTTGTGCGCTACGCGCCCGGCAGCACTCCCACTCAAGTAATAGACGCGGGTTAACGAAAGACCCCACCGCACCGGGGTCTCTTCGTGATGAAAAGTTGGGCGAGTGGGGCGATATCACGCTACGAATGCGGTCGTAGAACGTGAAGAAGTGGGCGACGAGCTAGTAGCTCGGAACGCGGCGGCCTGAGAGAGACGAGTCGGGACGGCGGCTACCGGGAGACCGCGTTCCTACGAGATGGACACAGTTGTCGGTGCCCAGCCGGTAGGCCCACATGCTGGGTTCCTCGCGGCGCCATTTGAGGCGTTGTGCTACCACGATAAGTGCCAGATTAAGGCCGCGCCGCTGGTATTCGGCCAGCTGTGCGTCGCTCGGCCGACGCTTACTCCTGCGGCAGAACTTCAACCACCCAGAGCAGCCGATGTGACCGACGATGGCGATGTCGCCGCGTGCGCCGATCTGTCGTAGTCGCCAGCCCAGGCCCAGCTTCGTCAGCGCCTGCTCCGGCGTTGCCATCGACAGGTAGTGGATGGCGTCGGGGAAGCGCGCTTGGACGGCGGTGAGTTGTTCCTGATTCAGGTGACTGCAGACGATGATGGTGGTCGGCTGCGTGGGCACGAGATCACTCTCCAGGATTAAGGACCGGATGATCTGATCCAGACGAGTAGTGCGGGGTGCGCTGACAAACCTGCAAAAACCGGCGCAAATCTGTCAAAACACGCCGACAACAATAGCAGAGCGAATGACTGTTGTCCAACTGTGGCCGGACGGTAAATCATGGCCAGCTGGCGGTGACCATAGATGGAGGCATATCTCAAAACGCTAATGCTATTGACTCGGGTGCTGGGCAAATGCTAAAAAATAGATAGGTAGTCCGAGGTGGAGCCGCGATAAAAGAGCCAAAAAAGTAGAGTTTGCTCCTTTTTGGCACGGGTACTGCAGGTATCAAAATAGTCGGGACTTCGAGTGGCTATCAGGAGACGGGTCAATTTGGCCCGTTCTCTTTTTGGTACACTTAGATCAAGCAATATGCCAAAGTCATCTACACAAACCCAGTCAGCGGTCTTAGGCGGAGGCTGTTTCTGGTGCCTGGAAGCCGTCTATCAGGAAGTCACCGGCGTCGAGAACGTCGTCTCCGGCTATGCCGGCGGCACCGTTCCCAACCCGACCTACTATCAAATTGAGACCGCTACCACGGGACACGCCCAAGTGGTCGAGTTAACGTTTCAGCCCAGTGTCATTTCGTATCGGGACATTCTTGATATTTTCTGGGTGGTACATAACCCGACAACCCTCAATCGGCAGGATTACGATCAGGGTCCGCAGTATCGTTCCATCATCTTGTACCAAGGTGAAGATCAAAAGAAAATTGCCACTGAATCGAAAGACGCGGCGAGTGCCCTGTGGTCGAATCCCATCATGACTGAGATAGTCCCGTTGGATACGTTTTACGAAGCCGAACCAGAACACCAGAATTACTTTAGGTCACATCCAGAACGGGCCTACTGCCAAATTATCATCAACCCAAAACTCCAGAAGCTCCGTGCCAAATTCCAGGCTCGTCTCAAGGCCCAGCCTTCCCCGTAACCGTCCATCAACCAACTAAGGACATACCATGAGCAAATTAGATCTGCCAAAGTTGTACGCTACTCAAATATCTCAATCAGAGTGGTTCCACGCGATCGGCCACGAGGAATCGGACGCTTTTCGCCTTGAAGACAATACCAAACGGCAGCGCCTGCAAAGGCTCAATGATCTCATCGGCCTCCCGTTTGACCGGGCCGTGGAGTTTGCGGCTACCGACATCGCGGGCCGCACGCCAAAATTCCGCCGCTATCTCGATGAACATGCCGCCGAGTATTGTGCCCTGCGACTCGTGCCAGGCAACCACAAGCTCCCCAAACTGCGCATGAGGGGGGTGACGCTGAAAGGCGCTGTCGAATGGTTTGATGAACAGCAGATCAACCCAGCCGATTACCGGGCGGATATTCTGCCGCACTCTAATAACCAAATCTGGTCGACCGTGTTTGTCGTCAATAACTCGGGGGCCTATGGCGAAATCGTCGCCGGCTCTCACACGCAGCTTACGCAGGGTTTCTACGAGTCCCAGCCACCTTTTCGTTTTTCCTGGGATTTCCATAATCTCTCGCTTGAGCCCGACAGCGAGGATGCGAAAGAGCACCTATCGACCATTCTCGAGTGGCTGACTATTAAGGACTCGAAAATTCGGGCCACTTTGCAAACTGAATTTGATGCCAAGTTCGAACAAAACTGCCTTGAGGGCTATTTCGAAACGACGGCCTCGCCTGAATTTGGGCTCTGGTTTGTCGATTACAACCGTATTCTGGGGCGCCTCTACGAAAACTTTCGTGCGCAAAAACCCACCTCGGACGCGGCCCTCGTCAAAGGCCAAGCAGGGAGCACTGGCGTTGCCTCCGGACGTGTCCGCATTGTCACTGATCTCGCCGATTCTCAATTCCAAGCCGGTGAGATCCTCGTCTGTCCCATGACAACTCCTGAATTCGTACCCTTGATGCGGCAGGCCGCCGCCATCGTCACCGATTTTGGAGGGCTCTTGAGCCATGCCGCCATCGTTGCCCGTGAACTCCGAAAGCCCTGCCTCACCGCCACCGGCAACGCCACCGCCGTACTGCACACCGGCCAATCAGTCACGGTTGACGCAAATCTTGGCATTGTGAGAGAGGCATCGTAAGAAGAATTTAGTGGCCATACGTAAAAACGCTTCAATCCACCCTGAAAAATTCATGAGCTTTTTGGTACTATTAGGGTTAGGAGAAAAAATGCAAAATACCGTTATTGAGGAAGCGACAGTGGCCTCGCTGCCCGCTTTAAACCGCTTGTTCACCGAAGCGGTAAATGCTCATTTTAGTTACTTTCCTGCGGGTGTTCGCCGGCGGGTTATTCAAGAGCATTCGGTACGACACCTCTTTCAAGCGGTGCTGGATGGACGTCGGGCGATTGTGATCGCGCGGCGGGGCAACAATCTAATCGGCTACTGCCTCGGCGCGGCCCCGCATCGCGGACCGG